>Ga0073904_10003514_pt1 | contig 11800 bp, 10 predicted proteins | sample KloWWTrecipitate_FD_66668 | JGI IMG/M metagenome (GOLD analysis project Ga0073904, IMG submission 66668) | Active sludge microbial communities from Klosterneuburg, Austria, studying microevolution and ecology of nitrifiers - Klosterneuburg... | ecosystem: Engineered > WWTP > Aerobic digester >... | reverse complement strand
CGGCCATGGTGTGGGTCCGTTCGGCGCTGTCGATGCCGCGCCAATAGAAAAACTTCAGGGCAATCAAAACAAGCAGTGCGGCACCGGTCAGGATGACCTGGAAGATCTGGAATCGATCGAAGATGGTGGCAATCGCTGTCAATAATGTGCCCCCCGAGGCGAGCGCGAAGGCGAGATAGACCGGCACGGTAAGCGGGTGGTTCCAGGCGCGGATGGTCTTGAGAGATGAGTAGATTTTTGCCGTGCAGAAAACCGTGACAGCGCACATGGCCGCGGTGATGAGGCCGAGCGGGCCGATAAGGGCGGGCGCGTGTATGATATCCAGCCAGGTTGCAGCGAACAATACCGCGGGCAGATAAGTCAAAACGGCGGCCACACCTTCGCGCGAGAGCCATGAGGTGCGCCATTGGGAGAAGGCCCGCCATGCTCGCTCCGGGTGGCCGAGGTGAAAGGTGGAGGACAGCAGGCCGATGGTGATCAGGCCGAGGGCAAAGACGATAGCAGTCAATCCAAAGATGAGACTTGAGGCGGGGCCATGGTTGAAGCCGACCAAACCAAGCAAGGCGAGCAGCCCGTATCCCGCGCCTGACGCCGTGGTGAACAAAATAACCGAATAGGCGGGATTCATGCCGTCAGCCTTCGAGCTTGTCGGACATGTCTTGAAGCGAGGCAATTGTGCCGGCAGGCTTTCCGCTCAGGAACTTGTCGGCCCAGGAGAAGAGCCGGTCCATGGCCGAGCCATCGCCCTTGGGCAAGGCGATAGCGGCAGACGTCACCGCATCCCGGCGCTTGCGCGGCGGAAGGTATTTGTTCACCGGCTTGTAGTTCATCTCGGGCAGCAGCTCGAACCCATCTCGCGCTTTGACCAGTTGCGAGACATCGGACTCAGGGTCGCCCAGATCGCCGAAGTGGCGAGCCCCGGTCGGGCAGGCTTTCACGCAGGCCGGAGCACGGTCTTCGGGTTCAAGATTGGTGTTGTAGATGCGGTCGACGCAGAGCGTGCATTTCTTCATGACGCCATGGCTGTAATCATACTCACGCGCGCCATAGGGGCAGGCCCAGGAACAGAGTTTGCAGCCGATGCAGGTGTCGGGGTTCACCAGCACGATGCCATCCTCGGCGCGCTTGTAGGAAGCACCTGTCGGGCAAACGGTGACGCAGGCCGGGGTTTCGCAGTGCAGGCAGGAGCGCGGGAAATGCACCACACGGGTATCGTCCCTGCCCTCTTCCTTCACCTCGTAGCCGTGAACGCGGTTCAGCCAGACGCCGGACGGATCAGCGCCATAGGAGTCGCTATCGTTGAGCGGGGCCGAATAGCCTTGCGTGTTCCATTCCTTGCAGGAGGTGACACAGGCTTGGCAGCCGACGCAGGTATCCAGATCGATGACGAGGCCGAGTTTTTTCTGGTTGGGCTGTGGGGTTGGAAGCGAAGTCATTTGCGCCCCCGCAGTTTTCTCAAAACCGGGAACTGCGGCTGGCTTTCCGCTGACTGGTCCACCGCCTTTTCAACGCGCACCTTGAGATCATACCACGCCGCCTGCCCCGTCACGGGATCGCTGTTGGAGAAGCGGTAGCCGCCTTCGCGTTCCGGGAGAAGATCAGAGATCAAGTGATTGAGGAGGAATCCTTTTTTGGCTTCCGGCGCATCGGCGGACAACCCCCAGGTGCCGGACCGCTTGCCGATGGCATTCCAGGTCCAGACCGTATCGGCATTGACGCCGCTCATGAGCTTCACCTGGGATTTGATCTGGCCGTGGTGGGAGGTCACCGTCACCCAATCGCCTTCGGCGATGCCGAGGGAAACGGCACGGTCCTTGTTCATGTAGAGCCAGTTGCGGCCCAGGATTTGGCGAAGCCAGGCATTCTGCGCACCCCAGGAATGGTACATGGCCATGGGGCGCTGGGTGATGGCGTGCATGGGAAATTCCGTGTTGGAAACCATGTCGCCTTCGAATGGCGGATACCAGAAGGGCACGGGATCAAAATAGGTTGATATTCGCCTGGCGTGTCCTTCGGGCGGCAGGATTTTTCCGTGGCCCTGGGCCGCCAGGCGAAACTTTTGCAGGGGCTCGCAATAGAGCTGGTGAATGATGGGTTCCGGCTTTCCCATGAAACCCATGAAGGTGGACCAGTCGAGATAATCCCAGTTCACATGGCGGTAATACTTCATGTGATCCGGCAATTCGTAAAACCAGTGGCAGCCATTGTCGATATAGGCCTTGAGCTGATCGGGATTTACGGCCCCCCTGCCCTTGGATTTGCCGTCCTTGCCGCGAAACCCTGCGAGCGGCCCAAGACCAGGGGCGCGTTCATGGTTCACGATGTAGTCGGGATAGCCGCCGGGATAGCGCGCCGTGCCATCGGGACGCGTCATGCCGGGAAGGCCAAGCCTAGCGCCCAAGTCCAGCAGGACGGATTGGAAGGCCCGCACATCACGGTCCGGTTCAACCACGGGCTGGCGGATGGAATCGGCGGGGCCATCAGCTTCGGAAATCGGCCGGTCGAGCATCGAAATGCAATCCCAGCGCTCGAGATAGGTTGTATCGGGCAGGATGAGATCGGCGTAATGCACCATCTCGGAATCATAGGCATCGGAATAGATGATGCGCGGGATGACATATTCGCCATCGTCGCGTTTTGCCGTGAGCGCCTTCAGCGTGTCCGGCACATTCATGGCCGAATTCCAGCTCATGTTGGCCATGTACATGAAGAGAAGATCGATCGTGTAGGGATCGCCCTTGGCTGCGTTGTTGATCACCATATGCATGAGCCCGTGGGCAGCGAGCGGCGCATCCCAGGAATAAGCCTTGTCGATGCGCAGGGGTTTACCGTCTTCATCCACCAGCAAATCATTGGGGCTGACGACGAAGCCCAGAGGCGGGCCGGGCATGGGCGTGTTGGGCCGGACCTGCCCCAGCTTGCCCGCAGGCCTGATCGGCGGGGGTATGGGTTTGGGAAACGGCGGCTTGTAGCGGAAGCCGCCGGGCACATCGATGGTGCCCAAGATGATTTGAAGGATGTGCAGGATGCGGCAGGTCTGGAAGCCATTGGCATGGGCGGAGATGCCGCGCATGGCATGCATGGAAACGGGGCGGCCGATCATTTTTTCATGACGCCTGCCGGTATAATCCGTCCACGGCACATCAAGCTCGATCTGCTGCTCGAAGGCCGCCTCGGCAATTTCGGCAGCAATGCGCCGGACGGTGTTGGCAGAAATGGCGCAGCGTTCCGCCACAGTATCCGGGGCGTAATCGTTGGAGAGGAATCGTTCGGCAATCAGGGTAAAGCTGGTCACCACCTTGCGGCCATCGGGCAATGCAAAGCGTCCCATGAGCTTGGGTGACGCATCGCTCGAGTTGGCGGACATGGGCGAATTGGTGTGCGAATCCCAGACCTGGGCCGCGCCGGATGTTTCTCGCAGGAAAAGGCCATCATCGTCGCCACCGGGATTTTCGATCACCAGCCACGGCGCATTGGTGTAGCGCTGGAGGTATTCACCATCGATTTTCTGGGCAGCCAGCAATTCGTGGATCAGGGCTCCGACAAAAAGGCCATCGGTGCCAGGCTTGAGTCCCACCCACTCATCGGCGATTGCCGAATACCCGGTTTTCACCGGATTGATGGAGATGAACTTCGCGCCCCTGGCCTTCAATTTGCCAAGGCCGGTCTTGATCGGGTTCGAGGCATGGTCTTCGGCCACGCCAAAGAGCAAAAAGTATTTGGTGTGCTTCCAGTCAGGCTCGCCGAATTCCCAGAATGACCCGCCGAAAGTGTAGAGGCCGGCGGCGGCCATGTTTACCGAGCAGAAGCCACCATGGGCCGCATAGTTGGGGGTGCCGAACTGCGTGGCCCACCAGCCGGTGAGACCCTGAGACTGGTCGCGGCCGGTAAAGAAGGCAAGTTTGCGCGGATCCTTGTTGCGGATTTCCGAGAGCCACAGGGTGGCGGTGCGGAGGGCCTCTTCCCATTCGACTTCGCGGAATTCGCCGGAGCCACGTTCGCCCACCCGCATCAGGGGTTTGGAGAGGCGCGCCGGGGAATAATGCTGTTTGATGCCGGAGGCGCCCTTGCCGCAAATCACCCCCTTGTTCACCGGATGATCGCGGTTTCCCTCGATATATTTGACAGTTCCGTCCTTGAGATAGACCTTAATCCCGCAGCGGCAGGCACACATGTAACAGGTGGTGGTTTTCACCTCATCCCAGGTCCTTGGCGATGTATTGATTACGGGTTCGGTCATGGGGTTCCAGGATGCGACGATTCCGGACTACATTAGGGCGCGGGTTGGTACTATGATAGGTCCAGACGGTTATTTCCTGGGGACCAAATCAGTTGCGCGACTGGCTCGTTCATATCAAGCGTTCGGAAAACTCAAGCCTGCAGATGCAAATCCGCGAGGCCCTGGTTTCGGCGATTCTTGACCAGCAGCTGGCGCGCGAGGAACCCATTCCCTCCACCCGCAAAATGGCAAAGTCACTCAGCGTTTCGCGCAATACGGTGGTTCTGGCCTATCAGGGTTTGCTCGATGACGGCTTCCTCGTGGCCAAGGAACGCTCCGGCTACTACGTGGCTGAAAAAGCGGGGCTTGATACAGTTCTTCCCAAGCGCAGCCCTGCGGCAAAGACCAATGGCACCGCTACAGAGATTGACTGGGCCAGCCGCTTCAAAAAGAACCCGGCTGCCCAGGAAAACATTTCAAAGGCCCTGAACTGGCAAACCTATGCCTATCCCTTCATCTATGGGCAGGTCGACCATACGCTTTTTCCGGTGGCTGAATGGCGCGACTGCACGCGGCAGGCGCTGGGCAAGAAATGGCTCGGCACCTGGACCAATGACACCTGGGCCCATGACGACCCGATGCTGGTCGAGCATATCCGGCGGCGGATACTGCCGCGGCGCGGCATCATGGCCACCGATGATGAGATCCTCATCACCCTGGGGGCGCAGAACGCGCTCTACTTATTGACCAGCCTCCTGGTCGATGAGACGACACGCGTTGCCATGGAAGAGCCGGGGTATCCTGACATCCGCAATATCTTTCAATTGAAGACAAGGCATGTGGCGCTGGTACCGGTCGATGACCATGGCCTGACGCTGAGCGCCGATGTTAGCAACGCACAGATCATATTTACCACGCCCAGCCACCAGTTTCCGACCACCGCAACCATGCCTATCGAACGGCGCATGGCGCTGTTGAAGCTCGCGGCGGCGCGCGATTTCATCATCATCGAAGACGACTATGAGTTTGAAACCAACTATGTGAACGAGCCCTGCCCGGCGCTGAAATCACTCGATGACAAGGGCCATGTGATTTACGTGGGCTCGCTTTCCAAATCACTGTTCCCGGGCCTGCGGCTTGGCTTCATGGTGGGACCGAAGAAACTGATCGCGGAAGCCCGGGCGCTGCGCCGCCTGATGGTGCGCCATGCGCCCAACAACAACCAGCGCACGGCTGCCCTGTTCCTTTCCCTTGGCCATCATGACACCCTGATCCGCCGACTGCACCGGGCTTACCGCACGCGCTGGGAAATCATGGGCAGGGCGCTGGAACAGCACTTCCCCGCCTCATCCCGCCTGCCAAGCTTTGGCGGCACAAGTTTCTGGGTGAAAGGGCCTGCCGACCTCGACAGCGAAGTGCTGGCAAAGGCTGCCGCGGCCAAGAGCATTCTCATTGAACCGGGGCGGATAAATTTCGGCCGGCGGAACCCGCCGAAGAATTATTTCCGCCTGGCCTTCTCCTCCATCGACGAAAAGAAAATTGCCCAGGGTGTAAAACTGCTGGCCGAGACGATCCATGACGCCAAGTCCTAGTCCGGGCGACAACAAGGCGCGGGCCGCGGTTCTGGTACTTCTGGCTATCGGGCTCGCTTCCACGCAGGATGCAATCATCAAGGCTATGTCGGGCACCTATCCGGTGTATGAGACCATGCTGATCCGGGGATTGACCTCATTGCCGATTCTGGGCGTGTGGCTGGCCTGTACCCACGGGCTTCGAACACTTCTCACGCCGCTGTGGCTGCGCATTCTGATACGCGCCCTCATCCTGTGCACGGCCTACCTCGCCTTCATTCTGGCGATTGCCGCGATGCCGATTGCCAACATGGTGGCGATCTATTTCACCATGCCATTCTTTGTGGCGGGCCTTGCCGGGCCATTTCTCGGCGAGCGCGTTCCCTACTACCGCTGGATTGCCATTGTCACGGGTTTTGCCGGGGTGATCGTCATGGTGCGGCCGGGGGTGCAAGCCTTTGAGCCCGCCGCGCTCCTGGCTCTCTATTCGGCATTTGGCTACGCCATCGGTCAGATGATGGGACGCGACCTGGCACAACGGGTGGAACCGCTGGTGATCGCCAACTGGCAGAATGCGGTCTATTTCATCTTTGCCGGGGTGATCGGCGTCATCGCGCAGGCCAGCGGTTTTGCGGGCGAGAGCCACAAGAGCCTGGCCTTTCTCACGCGGCCATTCGTGTGGCCCACGCTTCCAGACTTTCTGCTGCTGAGTGCAGTGGGGGTTCTTGCGGCCTTCGCGATGATGAGCTTCATTTCCGCCTACAAGCTGGCGGAATCAAATTTTGTCGCCCCCTTCGAGTATTCCGGCATGATCTGGGCGGTCCTGTTCGGCCTGCTGTTTTTCAATGACTTTCCGGATTTCTGGACCTGGAGCGGCATGGCCGTTGTCGCCAGTGCCGGGCTTTTCATGCTGTACATGGACCGCCGCGCCAGATTTCAAACCGGGTAGCCAGCCCAGGCTTTCACGGTGCGCAGAGCCAGCGAAGATTGAATTCGCTGGATGCCGGGCAGGCGCGAAATACGTGAGCGGTGGATGCGCTCGTAGTCGGCTGCGTCGCTGGCCACGACGCGCAGGAGATAGTCGAACTGGCCGCTCATCAAATGGCATTCGAGAATCTCAGGCACGCGCTGTACCGCCTTCTCGAACTTTTCAAATGCCTCCTCGGTTTGCGCCGACAGCGAAACTTCAACGAAGAATTCATTGGCAAGTCCCAGCGCCATGCGGTCAAGCGTTGCGGTGTAGCGGGTAATGGTTCCGGCCTCTTCCAGAAGCTTCACCCGGCGGTGGCAGGAAGAGGCGGAGAGGCCAGCCTTCGCGGCGAGTTCATTGATCGACTGCCGGGCATTTTTCTGCAACTCGGCCAGAATGATCTTATCGGTCTTGTCAAATTCCTGGTATTTCATTCCATTATTACTACAATAATTCGAATTTTCGTTCAATCCGGTGGCCACCCTGCCCGTTTTTGGAAATTCTTTCGAATGGAAGTGGGATATTTTGAACCCAATCAACTGGAGGAACGGCAATGCTCATCGGCGTACCCAAGGAAATCAAAAATCATGAATACCGCGTCGGCATGACGCCCATTTCGGTGCGCGAAGCGGTGCGCAACGGGCACAAGGTGTGGGTGCAGGCCAACGCGGGTGGCGGGATTGGATTTACTGATGCGGATTATGCGGCGGCCGGTGGCGAGATCGTCAAGGCAGCCGAGGATATTTTCGCCAAGGCCGACATGATTGTTAAGGTCAAGGAGCCGCAAGCGGGGGAACGCTCCATGCTGCGCGAAGGCCAGATCCTTTACACTTATCTCCATCTTGCGCCCGATCCAGAGCAAACCAAGGACCTGGTGAAGTCCGGCGCCGTGTGCATCGCCTATGAGACCGTAACCTCAGCACGCGGTGGCCTCCCCCTGCTCGCTCCCATGAGCCAGGTTGCGGGCCGCATGTCGGTTCAGTCCGGCGCGCATTGCCTCGAGAAGGCCCAGGGCGGGCGCGGCATGCTGCTCGGCGGCGTTCCCGGCGTTGCGCCGGCCAAGGTCGTGATCCTTGGCGGGGGTGTGGTCGGCACCAATGCGGCAGCAATCGCCATCGGCATGGGTGCCGATGTCACCATCATCGAGCGCAGCACGGACCGCATGGAAGAACTGGTGGCCCGCTTCGGCATCAGCACCAAGACACTTTACTCCACACAAGGGGCCATTGAAGATGAATGCGCCACCGCCGATCTCGTTATCGGCGGAGTACTCATTCCCGGCGCCGCTGCCCCGAAACTCGTGACCAAGAAGATGCTGAAGGACTGGAAGCCCGGCTCGGTATTCGTCGACGTGGCCATCGACCAGGGCGGATGTGCTGAAACCTCAAAGGCCACAACCCATGCGGACCCAACATATGTTGTGGACGGCGTGATCCATTACTGTGTGGCCAACATGCCGGGCGGCGTGGCGCGCACGTCCACCTTCGCGCTCAACAACGTCACCCTGCCCTTCGCCATGGCCATTGCCAACAAGGGCTGGAAAAAGGCGCTTGCCGATGACGTGCATCTGAAGAATGGGCTGAACGTTGCCCTTGGCAAGGTGACATACAAGGCGGTGGCCGATGACCTGGGCTATGCCTACGTGCCGGCGGACAGGGTTATTGCGGGGTAAACGATCCACTCCACTTTTGCGATTTCATCGTGGCCGGGCTTGACCCGGCCATCATCTTTTGGGACTCAAGAAGATGCCCGCGTCGAGCGCGGGCATGATGAGAATTGAGGATGTGTGCTTTAGATTACATTCCCACCTTTTTCGCCTGACCTTCGAGATAGTAGTTGGCACTGCGGCCGTAGATCAGGCCGCGCAGGAAGCGGCGGATGCTTTCCGATTTGCGCAGGGGATCAAGCAACGCGCGCAGAGCGTCGTGGGCCATCACTTTCAATGCATCCAGGCCTGGCGAAACTCCCGGCGCCTTCTGCGGCAGGCCGTAATGGCGAAGCGTGCCGTTGATCAGCCTGATCTTGTTGAGGCGCAGCACCTCCGGCGTCTTCCAGGTCATGGCCATGGAAATCGAATAGGAGTTTCCGGTGCTTACCCAGTGGGGTACCATATAGGGCATGTGCACGGCATCGCCGGGCTTGAGGTTATGCAGCGTGGCGCGGGATTCGTACCAAGGCTCATACCTGGTGTTGCGATGCCGGGACGGCGTCAGTTCCAGAGTCTCTTCGGACACCAGCTTGCGATCGTCATTGTCAAAGGTGCGCACGAACTTGTCGCCCTTGATCTGGATGAGGATGTTTTCCTCCGCATCAAAGTGAAACGGCGTGATCGAGTTTGCCGATGACACAAAGATGAAACCTTGCAGGTCGCAATAGTCGCCGGGCTTCTTGCCCGCTGCCGCATTGGCTTCTTCGACGAAAGCCTTGAGCAGTTCGTTGTAGGCCAGATCCTGATTTACAAACTTGATCACCATCCAGGCATTCGCCGTTTCAATGGTGCGGATCACGTCTTCCGCCGGCATATCGATCTTTGGAACATCCTCCGGCTTCACGCCCACGGCCACCTTGCCGGAATTGTATTCGATCCGGTCGCGCGGCAGCGACTTGGCGAGTTCCACCAGGCGCTGCAGGGAAAACAGCGGATGGTCGGAAAGCCCATGCTTCAGTTCAAAGGGCCGTTTCAGGAAATTTTCACGGGCCAGAGCGGGATTGATGGTGACAATGCTCATGATCTCTTCCTTCCCCGCAGCGCGTTATAGGCATCACGGGCCAACACCCGGGCCGCCCGGCGCATTTTTTCCACTTTCAGCGTAAAGGCGAAGCGCTTCACCCCAATTGAGTTCGGTGCAATCATCACGTCTGAAACCTTGATGCGGTCACGCCAGATGTTTTCAATCATGGGGTGGCCGGGAATGGCGCAGCTGTCGACAAAGGCAATGCCGTTTTCGGCAAAAAGCCTTTCGGTGGCATAGAGGACAAGCAGGACACCGGGCGAGAATTTTGCGTATGCCTCGTCATAGGCAATCTTGTGAAGCCATGCCTGGTTGCCTTCGACGATGGCGTATGTGACGGCGATGGTTTTTCCATCAAGCGCCAGCTTCCAGAAGCGGAGCTTCCCGGCGGCGGCGAGAAATTGGCAGGACTCCCTGAAAGCCGCCTGCAGTGCTGCGTCCTTTGCGATGGCGGTGCCACGCCTGCCCTTCCAGCCGGCAGCTTCGAGGGCCAGCAGATCGTCGACCCATGGGCTACAATCGCGCCCGACCTCGAGGTTGAGAGATTCGAACCTGCCCATTTCCGAAAGCCGGTTGGCCAGGCGCCGGTATTCCTTGCGGCGCTTGGCACCGAAATTTGATTCGGCCCAGGTTTCATAGGTTCCGGTCAGGCTCAATGCTGCGCGTTGCCAGGAGGAGAGGATGGAAACCTGGGCATCCTGCCTGGCCAGCAAGTTCCAAAATGAACCGTTCACCTTCAGGGAATGAAGCAGAATGGGACTTTTCAGATTGTTAATGAACGAGGTTAAGCCCGCTTCCGGAAACTCCCGGTCAAGATGAGGCTCGCCCATGATGGTGAGGGGCGTCATCCAATTGGTGAAGAGGCCCGGCATGAAGCGGCGTTTTTTGATGGGAAGGGCAAAAAGCAGGTCATTGCCCTGCTTCACGACCGCAAGCTCCGCGCCCGGAAGGCCTCTCAGGAGGGGCATGACCAGTTCCGGGGCATTGAGCCCTGCAGGTCCCAGACTGTGGTCAGCGAGGCGTTTCCAGGCAGGCAAAACGGCATCCAGATCGGCGCTCTCGCGCAGATTAACCGCCGTCACCATACGCCAATTTCCAGCCAACATGGGGCTCCTGCTGCAAAACGCGGGCCATACCGGCGGGCGTTGATTCAAAAAGAAAAAGACCGGTCAAACGACCGGTCTTAAACCTTCAAATGGCAGTGATTAAGCGTCGGCCTTGACGGCCAGAACCTGGCGGCCGCGATACATGCCGGTCTTCAGGTCAATGTGGTGAGGACGGCGCAATTCGCCGGATTTCTTGTCCTCAATCCAGGTAATCGTCTGCATCTTCTGGCCTGAACGGCGCATGCCGATACGGCTTTTTGACATTTTTCTGCGTGGAACGGCCATAACTTACTCCATATCAGGCGGGCTCAAGCCCACCACGGTTGGGCGGCTTATAGCGAAGCTTATGGCCCAAGACAAGCGAGATAGGAGCCCATGCCGTTCATCCGCGACATAATGCGGTTGGCGATGGAAGATACCCGTTTTGAGGGCTTTCCGGCCTTGCGCTTGATGGGATTTGGCAGGACGGCGGCGAGCAAGGCAGCCTCGCGTTTTGTGAGCTTCGCGGCTGATTTCCGGAAGTGGAACTGGGAGGCCGCCTCGGCCCCATAAACGCCGGGGGCCCATTCCACGATGTTGAGGTAAATCTCAATCATGCGGCGCTTGGAGAACACCAGATCCATCCAGTAAGCCACTGGAATTTCGAGACCTTTTCTCACAAAACTGCGGCCATCCCAAAGGAACAGATTCTTGGCGGTTTGCATCGAAATGGTGCTGGCGCCGCGGATAGGCCCTTCGTCGTCGTCCAGGACATCTTCCACGACACCCTGAAACTCCACCCAGTCAACCCCGTTATGTTCGCAAAAGCGGGCGTCCTCCGAGGTTATGACGGCATTGGGGAGTTGCGGCGACATCTGGCTAAGGCTCACCCAATCCTTGTGAATGCCATTGCCGGTGAAAAGGCGAAGAATCATCAGATTGGAAAATGGCGGCGGAACGGCGGTGTAAACCAGCGTCATGATGATGGGCCAAGCGATGACCAAGGCTAGCGCATAGACCAGCCGCCGCTGCCACGGCTTGAGCTTTTCCAGATAGCGCCTGGGCGCAGCAACCGTGCCTGATTGAGTTTCAATGATCATGACAGTACACAGGGGGTCTTAACACACAGGTCAGGCCTTGGCGTCAACACCCGAAACACAATTTGAAACAGCCTTAAAAGAAGCGGCAGCGGCAACGGATGCATTGCTGGAGCAGCTGCTAGC
>Ga0073904_10003512_pt1 | contig 11809 bp, 11 predicted proteins | sample KloWWTrecipitate_FD_66668 | JGI IMG/M metagenome (GOLD analysis project Ga0073904, IMG submission 66668) | Active sludge microbial communities from Klosterneuburg, Austria, studying microevolution and ecology of nitrifiers - Klosterneuburg... | ecosystem: Engineered > WWTP > Aerobic digester >... | reverse complement strand
CGAAGCGACAGCACTCGGTGCTCGCGTCGCAGGTCGTGTCCGCGAGGAGCGCGTCCACCCGGCCGTAGAGCCCGCGGAGCGCCGCGAGCGCCGCGTCGGCCTCGGTCTCCGCGGCGGCGCGGGGGCGAGGGCGGGCACCTGCGCGGTTCGCGCGGACCACGGCTCACGCCCTCAGCGTCGCGCGCAGCGCGCCGCGACGGAACACCCAGAGATCGCCGGGCGCGCCGGCGGTCCACACCTCGTCGCGGGTGAGCGGCGCCGTCGCGATCACCGCGACGCGATCGGTCGGAGTGGTCACCTCGGCGAAGTCGACGCGCAGCTCGTCGTCCGCGAGCGTCGCTGCGCCGAAGGGTGCGCGCCGCACGATGTGGTGCAGCTTGGTCGCGCAGCGCGCGAAGAGGTGCTGACCGTCGGCGAGGAGGAAGTTGAACGACCCGCGGGCGCCCACCTCGGCGCCGGCGTCCGTGACGGCCTGCCAGAGCGCGCGCTTACCTTCGCGCGAGCGGGGGTACTCCGAGAACCGCGCCTCGAGCCGCGCGAGGATCGCGCAGAACGCGCGCTCGCTGTCCGTGTTGCCGACGGGCCGGAAGCGCCCGAGCGGCAGCCTGCCGGCGCCCCGCACCGTGCCGTTGTGCGCGAAGGTCCAGCTGCGACCCCATAGCTCGCGGACGAAAGGGTGGGTGTTCTCGAGCGTCGCCTTGCCACGGGTCTTCAGCCGCACGTGGGCGACCGCGAGGAGGGTCTTCACTGGGTGGTTGCGCACGAAGTCGGCGAGCGGCGAGCGCGCCGCGGCCTCCGGCTCGAGGAACGTGCGGACCGCCTTCCCCTCATAGAGCGCGAGGCCCCACCCGTCCGAGTGCGGACCACGGAGGCCTCCACGCAGGGCGGGCCCCGAGAACGAAAAGACGATGTCGGTCGGCACGTTGCACTCCATGCCCAGGAGCTCGCACATGCGCGCATCGTCGCACGACGCCGCGCGTCCGGCACGGACCGAGCGGCGGGGGGGGCGTCTTGCGGGGCGATCCGCCGTTGGCTACGGTGCGTAGAGCCGACACACGCGACGACACGACCAGGAGCCACCATGCGCCAAGCCTTCCGCCAAGCTCTCCACGCCGCCGCCGCGACCGCGGTGCTCGCCGGCGCCGCGTGCTCCGTCACCACGCAGCCTTCGCAGGGCCCCACGCCCGCGGCGAGCGCGACCGCGACCGCCACGGGCACCGGCTCGGGCACCGCCCCCACCCCATCCACCCCTACCCCGACGCCGTCGACGAAGCCCACGGGCACCACCGAGCCGCCCGCCCCACCCCCGGGGGCCTGCGTCCCGGCCGCCAAGCCCGGCGAGCTCTACGAGCTGTCCGCGACCACGCTGGTGCTCAACAAGACCGTCTCGATGTGCGACTACCGCGGCAAGGTCGCGTTGTTCGTGAACGTCGCCTCGTTCTGCGGGAACACGCCTCAGTACGAAGGGCTGCAGAACCTCTACAGCACCTACCGCGCGCGCGGCTTCGTCGTGCTCGGGTTCCCGAGCAACGAGTTCGGCGAGCAAGAGCCGGGGACCGCTCAGGACATCAAGGACTTCTGCGAGAAGACCTACCAGGTCGAGTTCCCCATGTTCGAGAAGACCATGGTGAATGGGCCGACCGCTCACCCCATTTACAAGTGGCTGAAGGCGCAGCCGACCGCGGGCGGCGAGATCGAGTGGAACTTCGTGAAGTTCCTCGTCGGCAAGGACGGCAAGGTGATCGAGCGCTTCGGCGACGGGGTTGATCCCGAATCGCCCGAGATCGTCACGGCGATCACGACAGCGCTCGCGCGCCCCTGAGACGCCCCCAGAGGCGCCCGCGGAGCGAGCGCGGGCGCTCGAGGCCCGCGCCGACTCACCTGGTCCCCTGTGGCGACCGGCCCGCGCTCAGGCGCGCGCGGGCTCGGAAGGCAGCGGGATTCGGCGCGCGTCCATCCACAGGCCATCGAGGTCGTATAGCTGTCGCGAGTCTTCCTGGAAGACGTGCACCACGACGTCACCGAAGTCCATGAGCACCCACACGGCGTGGGGCAGCCCTTCGATGGAGAGCGCGTGCCGCCCCTTGCGTCGGAGCGCGTCCTCGATGCCCTGCGCGAGCGCCGACACCTGCCGATCGCTCTTCCCGGACATCAGCACGAGGAAGTCGGCGTAGTCGACCTTCCCGGAGACGTCCAAGATCTCGAGCGCGTGGGCCTTCTTGTCGAGAGCCGCCACCGCGATGGCGACCGCGACCTCGCGCGCGTCGTCGCTCGCGGAGCCCACGGCCGGCGGTGCCGCGCCCGCAATGCGCGGGCGACGGCTCTTCGGAGCGGCCTCTGCGGTGGCGCGAGCGGGTTCCGTCGCCGCCTTGGTGACGCCCGCCACGGTCGCCTTCACGCGCGAGGCGGCGGCCCGCTTCGGCGCGGTTGGCGAGGTGCGCGAGGTGAGCGAGGTGAGCGAGGTGCGCTTCGGCGCGGCCGGCGCCGCACGCTTCGCTGGCTTGGCGGGCTTCGACGGAGCCGCTCCGCCATGGGAGGAGCGGAGGCGCGGGCGCTCGGCCGCGGGCTTCGGGACGTCACGGGTGTCCGAGGCGGCGCGGGGCTTTGCAGCCGGGGTGGCGGCCTTGGTCGGTTTTTTTGTCGAAGCCAAAGAGGTCTCCTGATCGTTCGTAATGGCGCGACCGCGCATGCTGGCATGCGCGGGTGCGCGAGTCGTGATGCTCGACGGAAAGCTCGCCCGCCGTCAACCTCGGACGTGGCCCTGGCCTTCGAGCAGCCACTTCATGGTCGTGAGCGACTCGAGCCCCATCGGCCCGCGCCAGTGGAGCCGGCTCGTCGCGATGCCGATCTCGGCGCCCAGCCCCATCTGACCACCATCATGAAAACGCGTCGAAGCGTTGATCGCCACGCACGCCGCGTCGACCTCGAGGCGAAACCGCGCCGCGCTCGCCTCGCTGGGCGTGACGATCGCCTCCGTGTGACCGGAGCCGTAGCGTGCGATGTGCGCGAGGGCGCCATCGAGCCCGTCGACGACGCGAACGGCGAGCACGCGGTCGAGGAACTCGGCGCCCCAGTCCGCCTCCGTGGCGGGTGTCATCGGCGGCACGATCGCGCGCGCGCGCTCGCACCCGCGGAGTTGGCACCCGCGGCTCGCGAGGTGGTCCGCGATCGCCGGCAGCAGGCGCGCCGCGTCGCTCTCGGCCACGAGCAGGCACTCGAGCGCGTTGCACACGCCCGGCCGCTGCAGCTTCGCGTTCTCGACGATCGCGAGCGCATGCGCGAGGTCACACCCCGCGTCGAGGAAGACATGGCAGACGCCCTTGTAGTGCTGCACGACCGGCACGCGGGCGTGCTCGGTGACGAAGCGAATCAGCGACTCACCGCCCCGCGGGATCGCGAGATCGACGGTGTCGGACTGCTGCACGAGCGCCCGCACGGCGTCGCGATCGGTGAACGGGACGAGCTGCACGGCGTCGACGGGCAGCTCGGCCTCGCGGAGCGCCTCGGAGACCACCGCCGCGAGCGCGCGGTTCGTGTGGATCGCCTCGGAGCCGCCGCGCAGCACGATCGCGTTGCCGCTCTTCAGCGTGAGGGCGCTCGCCTCGATCGTCACGTTGGGCCGCGCCTCGTAGATCATCGCCACGACGCCGATCGGCACGCGGATCCGCCGGACGCGGAGGCCACTTGGCCGAACCGACTCCGAGATGAGCTCGCCCACCGGATCGGGGAGCGCGCGAACCTCGTCGACGCTGGCCGCGACGGCCGCGACGCGCGCCTCGTCGAGCCGCAGGCGATCGAGCATGGCCGAGGCCATCCCGCGCGCCTCGGCGAGGCGGAGGTCCTCGGCGTTCGCGCGAAGCACCTCGGCCGCGCCCGCGCGGAGCCCAGCCGCGAGCGCTGCGAGCCCTGCGTCCTTCGCCGCGGTCGGCCGAGGCGCGAGCGCGCGGGCGGCGCGGCGCGCGCGGGTGCAGAGGTCTCGAACGTCGTCTTCCAGCGCCATGCGGAAGCAGTACCCAAGAGGCCCGACCGCCGCAACAGGCGCGACGACCCGCGACGGGCCACGCGCGCTGACACCCGACGTCGCCCTTCGGCTCAGAAGCCCAGGGCCGCGTGCACACCAAATAGCCCGTAGCCGCGCACGTCGCGCAGCGCGTCGTCGCCCGGGCCCGCGAGACCGCCTGTGGCGTCGACGCCGATCCGGAGGTCGGCCTCGTCGATCGGGGCGAAGTACTCGAGGGAAGCGCGCACCGTGCCGACGGCCACCACGCCGCTCACGTCGGGCCGCGACACATGGAGCACACCTCCACCCACAGCTACCACCGGGTGGATCGATCCGCGCTTCAGCAGGTCGAGCGTGAGCTCGCCCACGTAGTGCCCGACCGCGTCGCCGGTGGGGGTGACGACGCCCGACCGTGTGCCCTCGCCGCGCAGCCAGGTCGCGGAGATGCGACCGCCCACCCTGCCCGAGCCGAGCTCGAGCCCGACCCCCAGCCCAACGCCGAGCCCCTTGCCGGTGGTCAGGAACGACGGCCCGAGGGCGATCCGCACGGGCGCGCGCTTGTGCACGATCTCCGGCTCGGTGAGCTCGTAGCGCTCCCCCCGATCTGGCTCGTCGACCACGGCGAGCGGGGCGCGACCGGGGGGCGACGCGTATTGCCCCGCGACGACGACGGGCTCCTCGGCGCGCGAGGGCGCGCTCCAAAGCGAGGCGCAGGCCGCGACGGCGGCCGCCGCGAGCGACGCCACCGCGCGAGACGACCTGCGAGACGACCTGCCACACGACCTGGGACGAGACATGACGACCTCCATGTCGCCTCAACGCCCCAGACCCCCGCTCCTTACACCTGAGCGGTTCTGAGCGCGTCGCGCGCCGAGTTCGGCTAGACTCTCTCTGCTTATGGTTCGTCAGGTCCGCCCCGGAGGCTGGTTCGTCTGGCTCGCGCTCACCCTCGGAGCCGCGGCGCCCTCCCTGCTCAGCCGCCCGGCGAGCGCGCAGAGCCTCGAGGAGGGCGCGCACGCCGAGGCACAGCGCCACTTCGCCAAGGCCCGCGAGCTCTATGGTCAGGGCAACTACCGCGACGCTCGGCTCGAGCTGCTGGAGGCGAAGCGGCTCGACCCCACGTCGAAAGAGCTCGTGTTCAACCTCGGAATCGTGGACGAGAAGCTCGCGCTCTTCGACGAGGCGCTCGAACAGTTCCGCGGATACCGTGAAATGGCCGACGTCACCGACGCCGAGAAGTCTCGCGCGGACGCCATCATCCTCCGGCTCGAGGGCGCCAAAAAGCAGCTCGAAGACCAGAAGAAGAACGAGCCGCCCGCGATCGTCGAGCCCCCGCCGCCCAAGGAGACGCCTCAAGGGCCACCCCCGCGAGGCCGCGTCGACGGCGCCACCCTCGGGGCCGCGGGTGTGGGCCTGGTCGGGCTCGCCGTCGGCGCGATCTTCGGGTTCAAGGCGCTCGCGGAGCGCCCGGGCGCGGGCTTCACGACGGGGCGCGACGGTAGCTACGCCGACCTCGTCGCGAAGAGCGACGCGGCGCACACCTCCGCGGTCGTCTCCGACGTTGGCTTCGCCGTAGGGATCGTGGGCGTCGCCGCGGCCGCCGTGCTCTATTTTGCGCGGCCAAAGGTCCTCGCGAGCCCTCAGAAGGTCGGGCTCGCGCCGATGGTCGACCGGTCCGGCGGCGGCGTCATGCTCGTGACGGGGTGGCCATGAAGAAGCTCTCGCTCCGCCCAAATCAGCGGGCCCGCCTCTGGATCACCGGCGCAATCGTGAGCCTGCTGGGCGCCGCGTTCGGGTGCCAGCTCATCGTGCCCACGGAGCCGCCGCCCTACGTGTGCCAAGAGGGCGCCGCCGGCGCGTGCCCCACGGGCCAGTTCTGCAGCGGCGGGACCTGCGTGGTGGGGAACCCGAAAGACACGGCCCCGCCGCCGCCTCCCCCGCCCGAGGACGCCAACGTCCCCGACACCCTCGAGCCCCCGATCGTGGACGCGGGGCCCGATCGCCGCGACTCGGCCGTCGGCCCGGCGCAGCTCGGCGGCGCCTGCCGCCTCGACAAGGAGTGCGCCGCAGGGCTCCTCTGCGGCACGGAGGGCCTGCTCGGCCAAGCGGCCCAGACGTCGGGCCCCGTGTGCACGAAGATTTGCTGCACGTCCGAGCAATGCGCGGCGGGGTTCGCGTGCCTCGCGCCCGGCTCGGGGGGCAGCTACTGCGTCGCGGCGGCCGCGCTCGCCCCGGACCGCAGCCTGCCGCCGTCGGGCGGCGCGAAGGGCGGCACGTCGTGCGGCACCAACACCGACTGCCGCAGCGGTCTCTGCGCGGATCTCGGCGGGAGCGGCGGCAAGCGCTGCATCGACTCCTGCTGCGCCGACGGCGACTGCGCAGGCGGCACCTGCAACGTTCGCACGCTCTCGTCCAAGTACACGGGCTTCGTGTGCGCCAACCCGCCGAGCACCGTGGCGAAAGACGCGGGCGGCGCCTGCAGCGGCAACTCCAACTGCCGCTCGAACTACTGCATCGGCCAGACCGCGTGCGGCGTGCGGTGCTGCGCCAGCGCGCAGTGCGGCGCGGGAAACTCGTGTATTTGGAACTTCGCCGGCCCGAACGGCACCGACATCGTCCAGCATTGCCTCCCCACCGGCGCGCGGGCCCCCGCGAAGGCCCCGTGCACCACCGGCGACGACTGCGCGAGCACGCAGTGCGAGCTCGAGGCGAACGGCCAACCTGACGGCTCCACCACGAGCCGAGTGTGTCGCGACGTGTGCTGCCTCGACTCCGACTGCCCGAGCTCCGAGCGGTGCGCGCCCGCGCCCGACAACCCGCGCGTCCTGCGGTGCGTGCCGAAGTAGGAAGCCCCATTGACTACCCTGAAGGCCGAGGCCCACGTTCGCTGCTTCGCGGGGTGCAGCGGGCGGCTGCCGCTCACGCTCGCCGAGCCGCGCTGCGCGACCTGCCACGGCCTGCTGGAGGTCGTGCACGACGAGGATGCGCTGGCCGCGCGTCCCGCCGCGGAGTGGCGGGAGCTCTTCGACGCTCGCGCGGGCGCCGGCCTCGGGCTCGACGGCTCCGGCGTGTGGGGCTTCCGCGAGTGGGTGCTGCCCGGCATCGCGCCTGCGCACGTCGTGACGCTTGGCGAGGGCAAGACGCCGCTCGTTCACGCCGCGCGCTACGGCGCAGCCATAGGCCTCCCCGACCTCTACGTGAAGCAGTGTGGGACCTCGCACTCGGGCTCTTTCAAAGACCTCGGCATGACCGTCCTCGTGAGCGCGGTCGTCTCCGGACAGGCCGCAGGGGCGCTCACCGCGCGGGCCGTGGCCTGCGCGAGCACCGGAGACACCTCCGCCGCGCTCGCTGCCTACGGCGCCGCGGCGGGAGTGCCCGTCGTCGTGCTCCTGCCGCGCGGCAAGGTCTCCACCGCCCAGCTCGTGCAGCCGCTCGCGCACGGGGCCAAGGTGCTCGCGATCGACACCGACTTCGACGGGTGCATGGCGCTCGTCAGCGAGCTGTCGCGGCGCGGGCTCGTCTACCTCGCGAACAGCATGAACCCGCTGCGCATCGAGGGTCAGAAGACCGTCGCGTTCGAGCTCGCGCGGCAGCTCGGCTGGAGCGTCCCCGACTGGGTCGTGCTGCCGAGCGGCAACCTGGGGAACGCGGCGGCGCTCCACGCCGGGTTCGGGATGCTCCACCGGCTGGGGCTCGTCGACCGCACGCCTCGGCTCTGCGTGGCCCAGGCGGCGGCCGCCAACCCCATGGTGCGCGCCTTCCGTGAGGGCGCGCGCACAGTGACCCCCGTGAAGGCCGGGGACACGCTGGCCTCCGCGATCCGCATCGGCGCCCCCGTGAGCGCGCCCCGCGCGGTGGCAGCGCTCGAGGCCATGCGCGGCGTCGCGGAGGACGCGACCGAGGCCGAGCTGGCGGCCGAGGCCGATCGCGCCGATCGCAGCGGCCTCTACGTGTGCCCGCACACGGCGGTCGCGCTGGTCGCAGCCCGCAAGCTCCGCGAGCGCGGGGTCATCGCGAGCTCCGATCGCGTCGTCGTGGTCTCCACCGCGAACGCGCTGAAGTTCACGGAGCTCAAGGTGGCCACACACGAGGGGACCCTGCCCCGGGGTGTCGGAGACGGAGTGAGCCCCAACCGCCCCCTCGAGATCGCCTGCGATCTCGACGCAGTCGTCGGCGCCCTCGCGCTCTGAAGGGGGCCTCGAGGACCGACCGCTCAGGGGCTTGAGGTCTGCTTGAGGTCGAGAGCGGTGGGGACCTCTTCGTTCTTCGCGCAGCCGCGGTCGAGGAGCAGCCTGACGGCCCGCACGGCGTCGATGCGCACCTCCCGATCGCGGCGCTCGTCGCGGGCGGCGGCGAGGAGATGCTTGCATCCTGCACGCATTTCCTCGGCGTCCTCCGGATCGAGCTGGTCGCGTCCGCGCGCTGCGATCGCCACGGCCGAGTGGGCGGCCTCACGCGCGATCTCGACGTCGTCGGTGGCCGCGCGCTCCCCCAGCCACGCGAGCCCCGCGAGGCCGTGCGAGTGAGGCATGGCCCGCGCCGCCAGCAGGCGCGTCGCCGGGGTCGTCGCGCCCTCGGCCAGGCCCGCGGCGCCCTCCGTCTGGCCGAGGCGCATCAGGTCCTCCTCGACCCCCTCGGCGGCCCGCTTCCAGAGTTCCACGAGCTCAGGCGCGCGCTCGAGCCCGGCGTCGCTCGCGAGAGTGCCACGAGGGAGGCCGGGCGACGTGTCGGGCACGTTCGCGGTCGGCGAGGCTCGACCGCAGGCGACGAAACAGACGGCGAGCGCGATCTCGGCCCGCAGGCGCGCCACTGGCGAGGTACGAAGCAGCTCCGCCCCAGCGCGCCCGTACGTGACCAGTCGCTTCACCGAGGCGAGAACTGCTCGAGGGTGCGCTTCCCGCCGCGCGTGTCCTCGTCGAGCTTCTTGTTGTAGGCCTCGACCTCGCGGTTGATGTGCATGGAGCAGAACTTCGGCCCGCACATGCTGCAGAACTCGGCGGTCTTGAAGTACTCCTCGGGCAGGGTCGCGTCGTGCATCGACTGGGCCGTCTCGGGGTCGAGCGAGAGGCGAAACTGCTCCTTCCAGTCGAAGGCGTAGCGCGCCCGCGAGAGGGCGTCGTCGCGGTCGCGCGCGCCCGGCCTGTGGCGGGCGACGTCGGCGGCGTGCGCGGCGATCTTGTAGGCGATGAGCCCTTGGCGGACGTCGTCCTCGTCCGGGAGGCCGAGGTGCTCCTTCGGGGTCACGTAGCAGAGCATCGCGGCGCCGGCGGTGCCTGCCATGGTCGCGCCGATGGCGCTCGTGATGTGGTCGTAGCCGGGCGCGATGTCGGTGACGAGCGGACCGAGGACGTAGAAGGGCGCCTCGTGGCACACTTCCATCTCCTTCTTCACGTTCATCTCGATTTGGTCGAAGGGAACGTGGCCGGGGCCCTCGATCATGACCTGCACGTCGCGCTCCCACGCGCGCTTCGTGAGCTCGCCGAGGGTGGCGAGCTCGGCGAACTGCGCGGCGTCGCTCGCGTCGGCGAGGCAGCCCGGCCGGAGCCCGTCGCCCGCCGAGATGGTGACGTCGTACCGGGCGCAGATCTCGAGGACCTTGTCCCAGTGGGTGTAGAACGGGTTCTGCTTGTGGTGCTCGAGCATCCACTGGGCCATGATCGAGCCACCCCGCGACACGATGCCCGTGATGCGATCCTTCACGAGGGGCAGGTGCTCGACCAGCACGCCCGCGTGGATCGTGAAGTAGTCGACCCCCTGCTGGGCCTGGTGCTCGAGCATGTCGATGAGGTCCGCCGCCGAGAGCTCCTTCACGGTCTTTCGATTCTGGAGCGCCTGGTAGATCGGCACGGTGCCGAGCGGCACGACCGACTCGGCCACGAGCGCGCGGCGGATGCCGTCGATGTCGCCGCCCGTCGACAGGTCCATGACCGTGTCGGCGCCGTACTTCATACAGATCGAGAGCTTGCGCAGCTCGCCCTCGGCGTTGCCGGTGACCGCGCTGTTCCCGATGTTCGCGTTCACCTTGCACGAGAGCGCGATGCCGATCCCCATGGGCTCGAGGCGCACGTGCCGGATGTTCGCGGGGATGACCAGCCGGCCTCGCGCGACCTCGGCGCGAACGAGCTCGGGGAGCACCCGCTCGCGCGTCGCCACGAAGTGCATCTCCTCGGTCACGATGCCCTGGCGGGCGTAGTGCATCTGAGTGACGTTCGGCTGACCTTCGCGGGGGGCTACCCAGGTGGCTCTCATGGACCCAGGTCTTAGGCTGGAGCGCCGCGCGGAGCAAGGCCGACCGACCGCGCTCGACAGGAGCCGGCCTGGCCCTATCATCGACGCATGAGCGCCCGAGGTACTGCGGCCTACCGCACGGGCGACGTCCCCAAGCTCAGCTTCGCGCTCGGGTCGCGCCCGGGCCCAGGCGTCGCGCGCCGGCGGGTGGGTCCGGCGTACGTGGCCTGCGCGATGACCCTCGTCGGCGCCCTCGGAGGCGTCGCGTGGTGCACGCCCGACCCCATCTTCGCGCGGGTCGTGAGCTCGCCGCTCTTTAGTGCAGTCTACACATTCTCGGTGCTCGGCCTCGTCGGCCTGACGACCCTCGGGTTCCTTCGGTTCACGCTGCTCCATGGCGACGCCGGGGGCACGCGACTCTCGCTCGAGGCCGAGCGCCTGCGCATCGCCGGCCCCGAGGGCGTCCTCTCCGCGCCACCCGGGCGTGTGTCGACGAGGCCCGTCTCGCTGACGCACGACGCGCGCGGTCGAAGCGGCCTCGAGCTGCGTTTCCCCGACGGGGAGGTCGTGCGCATCGTGCTCGGCGAGGAGAGCGAGCGGGTCGAGCTCGACGAGCCGTGGGACTTCACCCTGCGCGAGGACGACCTCGCCGAGCTTCGCCAGCGCCTCGTTCGCCCCACGAGCTAGCGGCGCGTTTCCGCGGGCGTCGCCCACGAATTGATGCACTACTGGGCGCGTGCCGAGCCCGCCGCCACGCCCCTTCGCGACGCTGGCCCTCAAGCTCCTGGGGGCGCTCGTCGGGCTCGCCCTCAGCGCGTGGACGGTGTCGCGCCTCGGCCCCGGAGAGCTCGCTCGCGCGCTCGCGCCGGCGGCGGCGGCGCTGCCGGTGTGCCTCGCCTGCGAGCTCGCCAAGATCGGCTGCGAGACGCTCGCCACGCGACACGCGCTCGGGTCCGCGGGCGCGCGCGTGCCCTTGGGCCGCCTCTACGTCATCCACGTCGTCACCTATGGCGTGGGGCAGGTATTTCCGCTCCCCCGCCCGGCCGCGGAGGCGACCAAGGCCGCGCTCCTCTACCCTCTTGGCGTCCCTCCGGCCTCCGCCGCCGCCTCGGGCGCGGCCCTCCAGGCGGCCACGTTCGTCTCCGTTGGCGGGCTCAGCCTCGTGTGCGCGGTCTTCGTGCGTCCGAGCGCGGAGGTGCCGCTGCGCGCCCTGCTCGTGGGCAACGGGGCAGGCCTCATCGCCCTCGGCGTGGGGCTGCGCGCGCTCGTGCGGTCCACGCGCCTGATGGGCTGGCTCGGCCGCCGGTGGCCGCGCCTCGCTGGACCTCTAGAGCGCTTCCGCGGCGAGAGCGCGCGCGGACCTCTCTTGGCACCGCTGCAGAGCGCGCTGCTCGGGGTGGGCATGCTCTTCAACGTGCTCGCGCTCGGGGCGATCGCGCGGGTCGTGGGCGCCTCGCCCCGCGTGAGCGCGGCGTTCGCCGCCTTCGGCGCGCAGCTCGTCGCGGCCACGGCGGCGGTGTTCGTGCCTGGCCAGCTCGGCGCGCGCGAGGCCGCGTTCTCTCTCTCGGCGGACGCGCTGGG
>Ga0073904_10003509_pt1 | contig 11813 bp, 13 predicted proteins | sample KloWWTrecipitate_FD_66668 | JGI IMG/M metagenome (GOLD analysis project Ga0073904, IMG submission 66668) | Active sludge microbial communities from Klosterneuburg, Austria, studying microevolution and ecology of nitrifiers - Klosterneuburg... | ecosystem: Engineered > WWTP > Aerobic digester >... | reverse complement strand
GAGCGAGAGCAGGGGAAAAGTCGCGTCAAAAAGCACGCCATTGCCGCGGAAAGCCAGAACCGTGAGGCCAAGAATGCCCATGGCAAGAAGCCCGCTCGAAATGATCGTTATCCATGGCTTTACCAGGCTTCCAAGCACGGTGATCGCCGCGCCCGCGATGAGGACAATCAGCAACTCGGTTCCAGCCGCCCACTCGGGCCGGGTGAGGAATATCCCCGATAGAACCTGCTCGGCCGCCTGGGCGTGAATCGATACGCCCGGTACGGTTCCACCCAGGGCCGTGGTCCGCACATCCAGCAGTCCCACGGCCGAGGTGCCGATGAACACCAGGTGCCCTTCGATGAGCGGACGCAATGCGTCGCGGTCCTTGCCGCCGAGCAACCTTGCTGCCGAGACATAGAGGTCGGGCGCGTCCGGCCGGTAATAGACATGAAACATGCCGGATTCTGAGAGCGGCATCGAGATTTCCCCGACCACCAGGCTTTCAATCGCATTCTCGGTGTCAGCCGCCGCATGAACCAGCAGCGTATCGAGGCCCTGCGCTACCCGCAGCGATTCGACGACAAGCGAGGGGTAGAGGCGCGATCCATCCGTCCACAGCATCGGAATCTGGCGCGCCACCCCTTGTTCCCGGGCGAGGTCGACGTTGATGCTGCCGACTCCTGCCGCGGCAGCGTCGATGACGGGAATGTTGGCGGTAATCCTGCCAAGGCGCAGTGGCGCATTGGTGGCATCTGCGCCGGTCTGGGCGAAACCTGCCTTTACCGGAACTCCCTGTCCCGTGCTGCCAGGCGAGGACGCAAACGCCGTGACAACCGGCCGGCCAGCAAGCGCCGCCGCAAAAACCTGGTCATTGTCGGGCAGCAGCCCCGCATCAAAACTGGGCATGGCCATTTGGAGGGTCGGCGCTGCCGCCGCATTCTCCAGCAAACGCCGCGGCGACAGCCGGTCAGGCTCCGGGAAGACGATGTCGAAAGCGATGGTCGCGGCGCCCAGTTCGGTGAGCTCGTCCACCAGCGCTGCAAGCTGGCTGCGCGGCCATGGCCACTGCCCAAGGTCCCGCAGGGAGGCTTCGTCAATATCCACGATGCGAACCGGTTGCGGCGGATTGTTTTCCCTGGGCCATAAACGTTGCAGGGTATCGAAACCGGCCCCCCGGAGAGCTGAAAGAATGGGAGGGTCATAGCCCCGAACGGCGAGCAACGCGGCAACAACGGCAAATCCGAAGAAAAGTGCCGGGAGCCTGGTGAAAAGTTTCATATCCCGCCCGACGTCAGAGCGTTATGACTTTGCCCTACCCCGTTTCCGGCATCTTCAGTTGCGTCAATCGGCATCGTCTTCAGCCGTTTCGCATTGTACAAGCCCTCTCAGGCCCACGTTCACGCGTCAAGTTCTCAGTCAATTCTGTTGTCGGAAGAACCGGTATCCGGAGAACCGTCGCTCGGTGAATCGATATCCGGAGGATCACGCTCAGGCCGGCCTTCCCTGGGGTTGTCCTTGCCGCCAAGATTGCGAACCCTCGACAGTGAGGAACGGCAATCCTGGATAGGAAGCTGGAAAGCGGCGCGCAACGAGATCTGATTCAAGACAAAAGGCAGATTTCTGCTGATCGCGGCTCCCTTGACACGGCCTGAAAGCTTGCTGGTTTCGTTGCTGCTGGCCCTGCCTACTTCGCAGCCCTCGCGCAGATCTACGCAATTGTCGTTCCGGCAGAGTCTCACTGAGCCATCAAGCACCGCAACGCCGGTTTGCGCCCGCGACCAGAAGTCAAAGCCAGTGCCGCGTATGCCAATCGTCGCATTGGCCGTCTGGATTGAATAGGCGCCTTTCGCGCTCCTGCCGGTTATGAAGCGAAACGTGCCCCGCAGCGCTTTGATTGACACTTTTTGGGCGGAATTTCCGCCCTTCATCAGAAACCGGTCCACCACCAGCGTTGATCCGGGCCCGACCACGAGGCGGGTGCCATCATCAAGGGTGATCTGGGCATTGCCAGTCCGGACGGCGATCTTGTCATCCTCATAGACCGGTGCGCCGGCGGCAAGCTTCCGGTCGCCGCCCGGGCCTGATGCCGTGGGCGTGCCAATGGCCGCCGTAATTACGCCAATGGCATCGGCTGCAATAGCCGGTGATTGGGTTGCGCCTATGGAAACAACCGTTGAAACGACTAAAGCCAATGCCGGTGCGCGCATGATCGATCCTTGGAGTTACGGGCCCACGAGAATTCCCACAATACGCTAGCTGCACAGGTTGGCTTTTGCAACAGGCGGTCATGTCTCCCGGAAAGCCGGATTTCAGTTGGCTTACGTTAAAGCGCAGCGAAGATGAACCCGGGATGAAAATTTATGCGGGCATCCATTCAACAAAAGGTTTCCTTTTCCGAAATCTCATGCTTTAGAGTCGCGGCTATGGAAATCGCTTCGCTCCTGCACGTCCTTTTTCTTGTTGCCGCACTGCAAGTCAAACACTTCATTTGCGATGGCCCCCTGCAGACCCTGGCCATGGTGGAATCGAAGGGACATTATGGCCGTTTTCTCGGGCTGCTCCATGCCTTCATCCATGGTGCGGGAACGGTTCTGGTTCTCGCCGCTTTTGGCCTTGCCGCGCCTGCGATACTATTGCTGGGACTGGTGGATTTTGTCATCCACTATCATGTGGATTTCACCAAGGAGAATGTCGTGCGCCGGGCCGGCTGGACCCCTTCCCGGTCGCAATTCTGGTGGGCCTTGAGTGCTGACCAGACAGCCCACCAACTCACCTATCTGCTGATCACCTATTTCGCCCTCAGGCCATGATCGGTGACCCGGGGCAGTGCAGGAAATATCGCTTCATGCGACTGTCACAATCCTTCGATTTGGTGTAGTTTCTGATCTCAGTTTTCGACCTTGGCCGGGGAAACCCCTGTGCGGGGTTTCAACGCAGGGTGGTATGCAACGTGACCGAAGATGCTATGAACTTGGATGTTGTTGACATGGACAATGGGATTACAAGCGTCCTGTTGTCCGGGCGTATGGACGTTCAGGGGGCTATCGCCATCGACAAGAAATTCAGCGCCATCGCCGAAGAGAAGAAAAAAGTCGTGATCGATCTGTCACGGGTGACATTCATGGCTTCTCTCGGCATCCGCACCCTGATCATGAGCTGCAAAACGCTGGCCAGCAAGGGCGGCGACATGGTGCTTCTCAATCCCCAGCCCAATGTGGAAAAAGTCCTGCGCACAAGCGGCGTGGATACCGTCATTCAGATCGTGCCGGACATGAATGCGGCAGCGGCAATTTTCGCAAAGTGAATGCCGTTCAAAAACAGCACGTGAATCATCCCAGAACATGGCGCAAGGCATTTACCGGCACCCTTGACGACATTTCCGCTGCCGCAAAATGGCTGGATGCGATAGCGGTCGAGCAGCAGTTTCCCGAACAGCTGGTGTTTGCCCTGCAGGTTTGCTTGGAAGAATTGTTGACCAATATTGTGCGCCACGGCGGAGCCGAAAGCAGCGGCAATCTGTCAGACGTGCAGCTGCCTCCCTTGAACGTGGAGATCACTATCTGCACCAGCGCCCAGAGTGTCAGCATGACGATTGAGGATGATGGAAAGCCGTTCGACATTGCGAGTGCCCCGGCCCAACGCATCGACCGGCCATTGGATGAGCTCCAGCCTGGCGGCCTGGGCATTCAGCTTGTCAGGAACTTCGCAAGTTCCATTGCCTATACGCAGGCAGGGCTTGGTAACCGCGTGGTCGTTGAGTTTTTGCTTTGAACAAAATCACCGACTAAGCTTGCATCCGCGATGAGTGACACCGCTGAATTCGGCGCTCTAAAGCCGGGCTACCTCCATGCTGAAGCCTTGGAGATGGTCCTGAAGTCGCTTTCCCGAATTTATCTCGACCCCGGAGAAACTCTGGTGCAGCAGGGTGAAGCCAGTGACGCCGCCTTCTATCTGCGGGAAGGCACCGTAAGTGTCTTCGCTGAAACGCTCTTCGGTTCGGTGCCCCTGGCGACTATTCCCGCCCCGCAGCTAGTTGGTGAAATTGGCGTCCTTGCCGATCTGCCCCGCACCGCGACCATCAGGGCCGTAACATCCTCAGAGCTGTATCGCATCGGCCGGTCCGAGCTTCTCGAAATCGGCCGGAAAAATCCTGATTTGCTGCTGTTTATGATTGGCCAGTTGGGCCGCCAGCTCGATGGCGTGAACCGCGCCGTCAGCCTCTACACCAACGCCCTCGCAGCCCTGGAGAAACGGGAGTTTGATTCTCGCATACTGGAGCAGCTGGAAAATCCGCCGCCGCAGCTGGCGGAATTTTCCGCCGCCTTCCGCCGCTTCGCCAGCCAGATTCTCGACAAGCGGCGCCAGCACGATGAACTGGCAAGTGCCGCCATCATCCAGCAATCATTCCTGCCGAAAACCGCGAAACTGGATGCAATCGAAAACATCCTCGAGCTTCATGCGGAAATGCGGCCGGCACGCGAAGTGGGCGGCGACTTCTACGATTTTTTCATGCTGGATCCCGATCATCTCGCCATTGCCATCGGCGATATCTGCGGCAAGGGAATAGCCGCAAGTCTGTTCATGGCTGTGGTGGTCACTGTCCTGCGCACCGCCGCCCACGAGGAAAAAGACGTGGCAGCCACGATCGCGCGGGCCAATAATGTTCTCAGCCGGGACAATGCATCATCGATGTTTGCCACGGCCTTCTATGCGGTTCTGAATCTGCGCACCGGAGTTATGGAATACTGCAACTGCGGCCACAACGCTCCCTTCCTGATTCTTCCTTCAGGCGAAACCCGCAGCTTCCCGGCCACCGGATTGCCCCTGGCGCTTTATGCGGACCGCACCCCGGCGGTGGCCAGGTTCACGCTCAGCCATTCCGATATTTTTGTGCTGTTCACCGATGGCGTGACCGAAGCCATGAACGCCTCGCAGGAGGAGCTTGGCGAAGCGGCCTTCGTCGAAGCGCTTGCCGGTTCGCGCCTCTTGCCTGTGGCCGAAATGGTGTCCCGGATTTTCTCAACCGTCGATTCCTTCGCGCAAGGAGCAGAACAGACCGACGACATTACCTGCCTCGCAATCCGCCGCCGCCCAGCCATTTGACGGTGCTCGGAAAAGTGTGATTATGTCTGGCGGGTGCCACGCAGATCGCGACGTCAACTGGGGAATTTGACATGAGATGCCTTGTCGTTGCCGACCTGCACTATTCCCTGCCGCAGTTTGATTGGGTGTTGAATGTGGCAGGCGATTTTGATCTGGTGATCATCGCCGGGGACCATCTTGATTTGAGCTCGCTTGTCGAGGGCCGGGCCCAGACTGTTGTCATCCGCAAATACATTGAGTTGATGCGTGAAAAGACCAAGGTTGTCGTCTGCTCCGGAAATCACGACCTCGATTCGCGCGACCTGACTGGGGAAAAAGTGGCAAAATGGATCGTGGACCTCGCCCAGCATGACGTTCCTTCCGATGGCGCCTCGCTTGTCTTTGAAGACACGCTGTTCAGCATCTGTCCATGGTGGGACGGCCCGCTCACCCGTGGCAAGATTGGGGAACAACTGGCGGCCGACGCCTTGAAGCGCACCGGCCGCTGGTTCTGGGTGCATCACGCGCCGTCTGACAAATCTCCCACAAGCTGGAGCGGAAGCAGATACTTGGGTGACAATTCCCTCTTGGAGTGGGTCATCCAGTACAAGCCCGACATGGTCTTCTCCGGCCACGTTCACCAGTCTCCCTTCGTCAAGGACGGGTCATGGGTGGACCGGATCGGCGATACCTGGGTGTTCAATGTCGGATTCCAGTTTGGCGCACCCCCCGCCCACATCATTTTCGACACGGAGAAAGAGGAAGCCGTTTGGCTTTCCGCCGCGGGGTTTCAATCCATACAGTTCAGCCAGCCGCTTGAGCGCCCCTTGCGGCGCCTTGCAACGCCTCCCGCCTGGGTCACATTGCAGGATCGGGCAGGCGGTCCGAGCCCGGCTGGAATTCGGCCTCCTGCTGGTGAATGAGGCTGGCAAGCACGTCGCTCACCATGCCCAGATGGTTGCCCTGCCCCGCATACTGGCGCTTCAGGTCAACCAGATAAGTTGTGGCTGAATTCAGCCGCTGGGCGAGCAGGCGGGCGATCACGAAGGCGATCTGCGGATCAGACCGCATGAACCCGGCCGCATCGGCATAAGCATAGACCGTGGCTGGCGAAAGCGAGCGGACCGTTGCTGTATGGGGCGTATTGAGTAGCACCGACATTTCGCCGAAGACCGAGCCTGGCTCGCTGACAACCGCAACCCGCGTCGTGCCGCGCAGCACCTCGATTTGTCCTTCGGCGAGAACATAGACAAAGCCCGACGTGTTACCTTCCGAAAGGAGCACCGTCCCCGCGGGGACTTCTTTTTTCTTCGCCGGATCGCAAATTTCCAGAATCGATTGCATCACATCCCTTCATCCCGCCGCGCAGCTTGGGTTCAAGAGAATGAAGATATCGAAAGCTTGACTGACTTCAACCGCTAATTAGGCGAACCGCAGACCTGCACAAAAATTCATCACTCACCTCTTGAGCAGTTTGCGCGCAGTGCCTTCGGGAACTTCACCAAGGCTGAGCAGAAGCTCGGCCGCAAGCCGTCGGACATTTCCCGGATCAGCCACATAGACGATTTGCCGGCCCTGCCGGTGCCCGTCCAGCAATCCGCACCGCGTGAGGACCGCGATATGCGACGACAGGGTATTCTGCCGCACCTGGAGCGCCTCTGCGATGTCGCCTGCCGCCATGCCATCACCCTTGCTGGCCAGCAGCCGCATCACCCGCCAGCGGGTTTGCTCGCCCAGGGCGCGCAGCGCCGATACTGTCTCAGACTCATCCATGTTTCGAGAATGATCGATATGAATGACAGCCATATGACAATTCCCTAAGTTCCGCCGCTGATTGAGATCAACAGGAAGAGGGGAAAATCATGGACGACAGGAAGCCTGCAAAAAAGGCGAATTCCGCCGACAAGCTGGAATTTTCGGGACGGCTCAACAGCATCAATGTCAGCGGCCCGGCAAACCACTTCCAGTTCGAGCTGGTCGGCAAGAACGGCAGCAACTCCTATCTGCTCGATTCCGCCAGCCCATCAGGTTTTGCCACATTGGCGGCCCTCGTCACCTCCGCCTACATGGCCGGCAAGAAGATCCACGTGCAAGCCACCGCGAATGGCGAGGGGCTGCCCTTTGCCAGCAGCGTCAGGATCGGCGCAAAGCCCAAGGTTCCAAAGGTCAAGAAGGCAAAGCCGGTAAAGCGCGTCAAGGGTCCCGTGATTGAGGCCCAGCCGGCTGCCGCCTGATCGTGGCAAGCCACGCGTAACCGCGGTAAGGCGCTTCAAAATGAACCGACGCGCCAGGCATTCTGGCGAGTTCCTTTTTCAGCTCGGCGCGCGGCGATACATGAAACAGGTCAAGCCAGCGAAACAGCATGGCGCGAAAGCTCCGCGGCAGGCCTTCACACTGGCCGAAGTCAACGATGTGAAGTTCGCCATCATCCGATAGCAGGCTGAAGGCATGGTACAGCGCCACCCGCCATTCCTGAACCATCGACAACGTGTAGGAAAAATAGATCCGGTCAAACCCGCGCTGCCCGAGGCTCGCCAGGGGATCGAACGATGTTGCATCAGCGCAGGCCACACGCACTCGCCTGTCGATGCCCAGGCGGTTCAGGCTGCCAAGCGCTGTCTTCAGCATCTCCTGTGAAATGTCGATGCCAAACAGCTTCGCATCGCCATGGCGCTGCGCCACGCCGATCAGGTTGCGGCCCGTGCCGCAGCCAATCTCCAGGATTGATCCGCCGGGCGGCGGCGCCAGGCGGTCAAGCAATTGGTCGCGGCCCAGCAGGTAATAGCGCCGGCTGGCATCATAGAAATGCCGCTGGATGCGGTACATCCGGTCCATGGCCTCACCATGGCCGGGCAGGCTCTCAAGGCGTGCGTTCATAGATATGAAACCCGCCATAAATGGAGGACCGGTCGCGTTCCCCAAGCTCGCGTGAGCGCCGCTCGAGATACTGCCACTGCTGCAAAACCTCACCATCCACCCGGCCGGGAAGAATGGTCTCCGTCCCCGCCGTGCGGAAGATCACCCGGGCATCGGGCGTGGCAGTACGCGATATGGCCCGCCATAAGGCATTGAGCTGAACGTCGGTCATCCAGTCCTGCGCATCGAGCAGCACAAACCGGTCAACACTTTTTGCAGGCATGGCATTAAGCGCATCAGTGAGCGATATCCGGTTCACCGAAACCCGGGACCCGGTGGCCCGAAGCCGTGCAAAATTGTCTTCACTCAGGTAAGGCGGCAATGGCCCGGAAGCGCCCGGCGCATAGCTGCGGCCAAAGGCCTGCCAGGTAAAATAATTTTCCCTGAGCGGAAACCCGCAGGTCAGCCGCTCAAGCCGCTTGTGCAATACGTCAGCCATCCGTTCGCCGCCGGCCAAAGCTTCATACTGCGCCGGCGGAATGCCAAGACCGTACAGGGAGACCCTCTGATTGGTAAGCCATTTGACCAATGGCCTCTGGAACAGGGGCGCGATTTCTGTCTCAAAGAAGTGCCTTTGCTGCTCCACCGAACGGCAGGCCAGCAGCCCCTTGAGATCGCAGCCATAGAGGTTCGCCATGACATGGCCCACGCCGATAAAACGGCCAAGCAGCCCCTTGTGGTAGATGTTGTTCTGGAAATGCTTGACCCGTTTCCGGCCAAACCAGCTCCGGCCGTCCCAGTATTTCCGTGTCTCTGCGTCAATCGTGGGGCGCAGATAGCGCCGGTAATCGCGGGTATTCTGCCGGTCATCCGCTTCCCCGAAAAACCGGTAGAATTCTTCCCAGCCCGGAAGTGCCGCAAGGCCGGCAAGCTTGAGGCGCGTCAGCGCCACATGGGTGCGGTTGAGGTCAACCGCCGTGATCCGCGCCGGCGAGGCCGTGAGATAGCTCAGCACGTTGCATCCGCCCGAAGCGATCGTCACCACGTGATGTTGCGGCTTGAGTTCCATGGCGGCCATGTCAACCACCGGATCTTCCCAGATTTGCGGATAGACAAGGCCCCGGAAGGCCAGGCTGAAAATCCGTTCCAATGCGCCTTCAAGGCTCAGTATCCGGTTCCGGTGGACGGCGCGGCCTACGAGATTTCCGCTGCGCGGGGCTTCCATGACCGTGTCGAATGCCATTGCGAATCCTTTCGTGAACAGTTCGTCAAAATTTGACGACGTCACTAGGCACGCTTTGTGACAGCCGTGTCACAGGGCCCCTGCGTTACCGTCACACAGCCTTCATCATTCTCGGAAAATAGAGTTCGAACAATGCTGCACGGGTGAGTCGATGAAAGCTGACGTGTTAACCATACGCCGCTACCGGGCGATTTTTATCTCCGATGTCCACCTCGGCACGCGCCGCGCCCAGGCCTCGGCGCTGCTGGATTTCCTGCGCGAGACCGAAAGCAACAGGCTTTATCTGGTGGGCGACATGATCGATGGCTGGTCGCTCCGCCAGAAATGGTATTGGGACCAGTTGCACAACGACGTGATCCAGAAAATCATGCGCAAAGCGCGCAAGGGCACAAAGGTCATTTTCATTCCCGGAAACCACGATGAGAATTTCCGCGATTTCACCGGTCACCGCTTCGGCCACGTCGCGGTCATGCGCGAGGCAGTTTACAAAAGCGCCTCCGGCCTGAGTTATCTCATTCTCCACGGCGACAAGTTCGACAACGTGATCTATTTCGCCCCCTGGCTCGCCAAGCTCGGCGACTGGGCCTATGAGCGCCTGATGGACATGAACAGCGTGGTGAATGGCCTGCGGCGAGTGCTGGGCTTCGGAAAATGGTCCCTGTCCGCCTACATCAAGCACAAAGTCAAGAAGGCCGTGGAATTCATTTCCCGCTTTGAGGAAGCGGTGGTCAGGGAGGCGCACGCGCGCGGCTGCCAGGGGGTGATCTGCGGCCATATCCATACCCCGGACGACCGCATGATCGATGGCATTCACTATCTCAACGACGGCGACTGGGTGGAAAGCTGCACCGCCCTTGTCGAGCATTTCGACGGCCGCTTCGAGATCATTGACTGGAAGAAGAACAAGCCTGAAATTGTCAGGCAATTGGTCGAGGTGAACGCCACCCCCGAACCTGAATCACCGGCTCTCGTTCACCTGCGCTAAGTCAATCTTCGATCGGTCCGGCCCAGCCTTGCAACTCCTGCCGCACCAGCACCTCCAGCATGCCGATGGAAAGCGCGCTGTCGTTCAGGCACGGCACGGCGGAGAAATTCACTCCGCCCGCATGCTTGAAAGTTTCATCGAGGCCGATGGCCACTTCCTCCAGGGTCTCGACGCAATCGGCGGAAAATCCCGGCATAATCATCACCAGGTTCTTGACCCCCTTGCCAGGCAGGCCTTCAATCGTGCCCTGGGCATAGGGCTGCAGCCATTCGGCCCGGCCAAAGCGCGATTGAAACACCACCTGCAATTGCTCGGGCGCAAGCTTCATCTTGTCCCGCAGCAGGCGCGTGGTTTTCATGCAGTGGCAATAATAGGGATCGCCCTTGGTGAGGTATTCCCGCGGCAAGCCATGATATGACGCCAGGATCATGTCCGGCTTCCATGCCAGGTCCTTGAGATGCTGCTTCAGGCTCTTAGCCAGCGCGTCAATATAGGCAGGGTGGTCGAAATAGGGCGGCAGGCTGCGGATGGCGGGTTGCCAGCGCATGGCCTTCAGCGCATCGAAACACTTGTCCAGCGCCGTCGCCGTGGTCGCGGCACTGTATTGCGGATAGAGCGGCACAAACAGGATCCGGTCGCAGCCCTGTGCCTGGAGGGCTTCGATGCGGGTTGCCACCGGCGGCTGGCCATAACGCATGGCCCAGTCGACAATGATTTCCGGCCGGTCCTTGAGCGCCGCCTGAAGCTTGTCGCTTTGCCCGCGCGTAATGGTCTTGAGCGGAGATTCATTAAGGGCCTTGTTCCAGATTTTTTCGTAAGCTTTGCCGCTCTTCTGCGGACGGAGCGTCAGGATGATCCCGTTCAGGATGAACCACCATAAGACCGGGTTTGTCTCGATGACCCGCCGGTCCGACAGGAATTCCTTGAGATAGCGCCGCATCGGCCAATAGGTCGTGGCTTCCGGCGTTCCCAAATTCATCAGCAGGACGCCAATTCTGCCATTCTTAACTTTCGGGTGATCTGGCGGCCGGAAGGCCAGCGCTGAATCGCGTATCATGGGTCTCGGCCAAAAATCGACGCAGGGGCGCAATCAACCCTGCCGGATGACGTTAACATATTGCAAACTCTGATTGAATAACGTGCGTTAGCAGGCAATCGAGCAAGGCTCATGTAACTATGGATAGTGTGGAAACCGGGCGAAGTCCATTCTTCTCCCAGCTCCAGAAGGAAGGTCAGCGGGCCGCTGATCTTGTTTTCACCGATCTTGACACAACTGCAACGACCTCGAACATCGAGCCCGGCGTTTTCCGGACCTCGCAAGTAAACACCATTTACGGCACTCTGCCGCTATTTGTCCTGGCTCACATTGTTGTGGTCCCCGCTTTTGCCTCGGCCATAGCGCACCAGCTTCAAACTGCAATGACCACTTGGTGGCTCACCCTTTCCATCGTGCCCGTGGCACTTCTTGTCATTCTCTGGTGCCATCTTTCCCGAAGAAATTCGCCTGGAGCCAGCGTCGCGGAGATTCGCTGGATTGAGCTGTCCGGCATCCTTTTTGGGCTTTCCTGGGCTATGTTCCCGGCCGCTTTTTTCGCCCCCGCTGATGCCGATTTGCGTATCCTGATTGTTGCTGGAACGCTGGCTGCCTCGGCAATGGGCACTTTC
>Ga0073904_10003508_pt1 | contig 11818 bp, 11 predicted proteins | sample KloWWTrecipitate_FD_66668 | JGI IMG/M metagenome (GOLD analysis project Ga0073904, IMG submission 66668) | Active sludge microbial communities from Klosterneuburg, Austria, studying microevolution and ecology of nitrifiers - Klosterneuburg... | ecosystem: Engineered > WWTP > Aerobic digester >... | reverse complement strand
TGGCGATCATTGGTATTTTGGCTGCGGTGGCTTTGCCAGCGTACCAAGACTACACCATCCGTGCCAAAAACTCGGAAGTCATTCTGGCGGCGTCCGGTTGCCGTACTTCCATCACAGAGACTATCCAGTCGTCATCCGTTTCCTTGCCAGGCGCTAATGCTTGGGGTTGCGAGTCGTCTGTCCCAACCTCGCAGTATGTTGCGTCTATTTCCACTGATGGCACAGGTAAAATCTCGGTTGTCAGCCAAAATATTAAAAACACCGGAAACCCTGTGACAACAGGTGGAACAGTAGAACTGACTCCATCCAAAGACAGCACCGGTGCGGCGTTCGCGTCCACAGATGTGAGCCTTACTGTTTACAAATGGATCTGCGGACCAGGCGCCACCAATGGCATCACACCAAAATACTTGCCAGGTTCTTGCCGCGGCAACTAAGCCATTCAATGGTTTTTTGAACGCCCCATTTGGGGCGTTTTTTTTGCATATTTACTTATGTACTTGTCAGGCTTTTTGCTGCTGTTTGCCAGCTGGATGCAGCCACTTCACATATTGCCTTGGGTCAGTTGGCATAGTGAAGTATTGGCGTTTTTGGCTGCGTTGTGCTTTGCTTGGGCGTTGGTTTTCTCCCAGGCAAGAAAAGGGGCAACCTCTACCGTTTCACTCCCGGTTGCTGCAAGGCCTTTGCTCTGGCTGTGCGTGCTGATTGGCGTGCAGTGGGGCATTGGGTTGATTCCGTTTATCGGGGATGTGCTTGTCGACTGGGCCTATTTGCTATTGTGCATCGCATGCTTGGTTTGGGGGTATTACAGTAGTCGAGACAAATCTGGCTTGGTTGTAGGAATGGCAACTGTCCTATTGGCAGGTGCATTGGTCTCAGCGGTTATAGCGTTGCTGCAAGCGTTGGAACTATCCAGCGAATTTGCCTGGATTAACAGTATGCCCAGTGTGCGGCGGCCCGGTGCAAATCTGGGGCAACCCAATCAATTGGCTACATTGCTTCTGATGGGTATCGCCAGTCTGCTCCTCTTGCTGGAATCCAAGAAACTCGGAGCCATTGCAGCATCGTTGATGGCGCTCGTGTTGATTATCAGTTTGGCAGCCACAGAATCGCGTGCAGGTGTACTGGGCTTTCTGGTCTTGAGCGTCTGGTGGTTTGCCAAGCGCAAAACTATCGCAGCCCAACTGAAACCTTGGGTAGTCGTACTGGTTGGGGCAACGTATTTTGGCATCTATTGGTACTGGCCGGTTTGGATGGGCGAGTTTTATCAATTGCCGGGCGGTGCGATGCCGGCAAACGCAGTTGCCTTTAATCGCTGGTCTATTTGGCCGCAACTTCTGCAGGCCGTACTGTTACACCCATGGCTTGGTTGGGGGGTTGGGCAAGTGTCAACTGCCCACAATGCAGTCGTTGATGCATACAGTGTTAGTGAGGCCTATACGTATGCACACAATATTTTGCTGGATCTTGCGCTGGGCATTGGACTGCCATTGACCATATTGATTGTGCTTATGACGGGGGCGTGGTTGTGGCGTCGTCTTCGTGCAATCGGCGACATGGTGTCTTGGTATTGTCTGGCGGTGGTTGTCCCCGTAGCCGTCCATTCGATGGTGGAATTTCCGTTCGCATACGCATATTTTTTGGTGCCAGTTATGTTTGCAATGGGCGCGCTGGATGGACATTTAGGCTTCCAAACCCCACTAAAGTGGGGCATCAAACCGGTAGCGATCGGGCTTGCCATCGGAACAACTCTGTTGGTTTGGTCCGCATTTGAATATCAGGCGGTCGAGGAGGACTTTCGGGTCGTGCGTTTTGAGGCGTTACGCGTAGGCCAAACGCCACAGGATTACGAGAGACCAACCGTTCATTTGCTATCCCAGCTCGATGCGTTGCTTTATGGCGGCCGCGTGACCCCACGACCTGGCATGCCTGAGCAGGAAATTGAATTGGTAAAGATGGTTGCGTTACGCTACCCTTGGCCTGCTACACAAAATCGTTACGCATTGGCGTTGGCACTGAATGGCAATCCGGCAGAGGCAACCCGCCAACTCCGGGTAATGCGTGCACAGCACGGTGCTAAGGCCTATGCAAAGATTAGAGCAGATTGGACTGAGCTTGCTACAGAAAAGTACCCCCAAATTAACGCCGTTGAACTACCCTGATTTAATCGACCGCTCGCACAAGTGAAAATATACGCAAGATAGCGAACCTGTAGTCTACAAACACCATGTCAGATCATATCTATGTGACGCAGCCCTATTTGCCGCCTTTGGAAGAATTCATCCCGTACTTGCAGCAGATATGGGACAGAAAAGTTCTAACCAATAACGGTCCGTTCCATCATCAATTGGAGCAGGCGCTATGTGCCTATCTCGGTGTAAAACACCTAGCCTTGTTTACCAATGGAACAATTGCGCTGCTAACTGCTCTGCAAGCGTTACGTATAACGGGAGAGGTTATTACGACCCCGTATTCGTTTGTTGCAACATCCCATTCCCTGCTGTGGAACGGAATTAAGCCCATATTTGTGGACGTTGATGCAAACACACTCAACCTCAGTCCCGAGAAAATTGAATCGGCAATCACGCCACAAACTAGCGCCATCATGCCTGTGCACTGCTATGGAAATCCATGTGACGTGGTTGCTATCGAGAAGATTGCGAATAACTACAATTTAAAAGTAATCTACGATGCAGCACATGCCTTTGGGGTGGAAGATGCCGGGGGTAGCGTGCTTCGCCATGGGGACTTATCTATTCTTAGTTTTCATGCAACCAAGGTTTTCAATACATTCGAAGGAGGGGCCATTGTCTGTCCTGATGCCAAAACCAAGTTACACATAGATCACCTCAAGAATTTTGGTTTTGTAGATGAAACGACTGTTGTTGCTTCAGGTATAAACGGCAAAATGAGCGAAATCAACGCCGCATTTGGTCTGCTACAGTTGAAATATATAGACGAAGCGTTGAAAATGCGTAAAGCAATTGATACAACGTACCGTCGGCTATTCGCAGGTCTGAGGGGTGTTCACTGCCTAGGCGATGGAGGACAAAAAATAGCAAACTATGCATACTTTCCAATTCTGATCCAAGCCGACTACCCACTCAACCGCGATGAGCTATACCATAAGTTAAAAGAGCATGGAGTCTACGCGCGACGCTACTTCTACCCCCTAATCACGGATTTTCCGATGTACCGGGGTATACCTTCAGCGCAGCGAAATAATCTACCCGTAGCAGCGGATGCCGCAGAAAAAGTGCTTTGCCTGCCTATATATCCAACCTTAACTATATCGGACCAGCAACGAGTAGCCGAACTTATCGCGAGAATATAAGATGGCAGCACTGACACGTGAGTTAGTCGAAAAAATGGGATTCTGCTCACTGGGAGAAAACGTTAATATTTCAGACAAGGCTTCGTTCTATGGCGCCGCACGAATTTCCCTAGGCAATAACGTTCGAATTGACGACTACTGCACGCTGTCTGCAGGAGATGGCGGAATCAATATTGGGAACTATGTCCATATATCAGTTTATGCGTCGCTAATCGGGGCAGAGAAGATTACGCTCTCAGATTTTAGTGGGCTCTCGGCGCGAGTCTCAATTTACTCTAGTAGTGACGACTATTCTGGCTCGTTCATGACCAATCCCACAGTACCAAACATATATACGGGTGCCAAGCATTTGCAGGTGCGCATTGGCAAACACGTCATCGTTGGTAGCGGCTGTGTCATCCTGCCTGGGGTCACCTTGGAAGATGGAGTAGCAGTAGGTGCACTGAGTTTGGTGACTAAAAGTTGCAAAGAATTCGGAATTTACGCTGGTAATCCTGCTCGCCGTATCGCGGAACGGAAGAGGGACTTATTGGTACTGGAACAGCAATTAATCGTGTGCAAGGTAACGACAGGCTAAGTTGCAAAGATGTCTTTCAAACGCAACATCATTGCCAATTACTTAAGTCAAATATATGTTTCTTTGATAGGTATAGTCATGGCACCCATGTACCTCCACTACATGGGAATTGAGGCGTATGGATTGGTCGGTTTTTACGCGGCGATTCAAATCTGGTTTGGCCTTCTTGACATGGGGTTGAGCTTGACATTAGTGCGTGAGACAGCGCGTTTCAGAGCCAAAGCGCTCAACGTTTTGACATATCGCCGCTTGGTGTTTGCGCTGGAATTGATCTTCGTAGGTGTGGGTGCGTTTGGCGGACTATTTCTTTATTCCAATTCGTCTAGACTTGCATTGTCCTGGCTAAACATTGAAAGTCTAAACGCCGACACGGTCACAACCTGTTTGCAAATGATCAGCGGAATTGTCGTAATGCGATGGATGTCTGGGTTTTATCGCAGCGTATTAACTGGGATGGAGGAATTTATATGGCTAAGCGTATTTAGTACAATAATCGCTTCTCTACGATTCATCGGAGTTATCCCAATATTCATAATCTTCGACGGATCGCTTAAGATTTTTTTTTACTTTCAGTGTGTTGTTGGAATAATAGAATTAATGGGATTCTATTTCAAATCTCGTGAAATGCTGCCACCCCTGATAAATAACGAGCATGTAAGTTGGTCGCCAGAAGTTTTGTTAGTGTCAGTGAAGCAGCTTCTTGGATTCTCAATTACTATTTCGCTTGCCGCTATCGCATGGGCAATGATGACGCAGTTGGATAAGTTGCTGCTGTCTTGGCGGCTACCATTAACCCAATATGGTGTTTTCATATTGGCAGCAATGGCGGCCAGTGGTGTACCCCTAGTCGTTGGACCATTGAGCAATGCACTACTTCCTAGGCTCGCAAGGCTTCACGCGCAGGGAGATCGTGAGGAACTGATGCTTTTATATGAAAAAATGACACAGGTAGTAGCCATGCTAGTGGCACCTCTTTGTTATTTGCTTTCTAGTTTTTCATGGAAGATTATGTTTGTATGGACCGGAGACCGCCTTGTGGCAACACAGGGAGGCGCATTGATGAGCTTATATGCACTGGGAAATGGATTGTTGGCTTTAGCGGCATTTCCATACTATTTGCAGTATGCCAATGGTAAGTTAAAATTGCATCTTATTGGTAGCGTGATATTTCTGATCGTCTATGTACCAATGCTGTTGGCTATGATCAAGTACCTTGGTGCAATTGGTGCCGGATACGCTTGGTTTTTGACAAATTTGGTCTATTTTCTGTTTTGGCTACCAGTGGTTCACAGGAGCTTAGCTAAAGGCCTGCATATGCGATGGTTGGCAAGGGATATCGTCACTCCGGCAAAGTACTCGCTAATTTTTCTATTTTTATTTGAAAATAGTATGACAGAATTCAACCTTTGGCCGAACGGGCGCAGTTCAATTTTAATAATACTAGTATTTGTTGGAACGATTTCCATAATGTTGAATTTTTTAAGTCAGCCATATTTCAGATATATAGCCAAGAGCTGGGTTTTAGAGAAAATGTCAAATCGCGCAGCGAGAAATAGATGAATTGGCCAAAAGTTTCAGTTTGCATTTCAACATACAACCATGAGATGTATATTCGGAACTGTGTTGCAAGTGTTCTTGCGCAGGAATTAGAAGGGGATGTTGAAATTATTGTTGGCAATGACCATTCCATAGACGGCACAACTCAAATCATTAACGAACTCGAAGCTAAATATCCAGGACGAATCCGCCATGTTTGTAGGGAGAAGAACATTGGTGCATGTGAAAATTTGAAACAAATGGTCATAGAAGCACAGGGAGAATTCATTGCGCACTTAGATGGCGATGATTTTTGGGGTCCCGGGAAACTTCAAGCGCAGCTAAACCATTTTTACGCCTATCCTGATTGTGTCGCTTGCTTTACCAACGCGTGGACCATCGAAGCGGACTACAGGCCTATTGGAGTATTCAACAACACCCTTCCAAACGAATTCGATTTACGATTCTTGCTGTTAAAAGGAAACTTTCTAAATCATAGCTCACTAGTTTACTATTCTAAGTACAAACGGTGTATTTTAGATTGCCCCCAGTTTTTTATTGATTACCATGTATCTGTCAACCTGGCAATGTTAGGGCATCTTGGTTATATTAATGCTCCATATGTGACCTATCGACATAATTCTAGTCAATCGATGATTCGAAATGAGAATCAAAAAGTCAGAGCTCTCTATCTAAATGTTTTAAGTTATGCTTTTAGAAACAATGATTTGAATGATATATATGAGGTTGTTTATCAAGATCTATGGGCTCGAATTGTGAAAGACAGCATAGGACTGAAGAGTGTGCGGTTTTTGGCATATTGGTTTAGGAGACTATACGTGGAGATAAACCGAAAGCGAATAAAAATATTTGTCGTCGGCTTCTTTTTGGGTTTAGCAAAAGCAAATGTTGGGGTTTTTCGAAGACTTTGTAGGGCTTTGAAATTGTGTAATGGCTTAAGAGTCGCTCATGATCGGTAAGTTTCAAATCCGATCGTTGAGAGTGATTTTTGCACGTATACGAATTAAATTGGCGCAAAATATTGCAGCATGCATCCCGTTTGGATCGAGGTTCTGTTGCTACTGTAAGAAGTCGTCACCGTACTTTTTGCCATACAAATCGGGCACCAAAGGAATGCCTACTCTGATGCAGAACTTAAACGTGATTGGAAGCGATGTAGATAATCATACATGCCCAAAATGTGGCAGTCACGATAGGGAGAGACACCTCAAGCTATACTTAAACGCATCACTTTTAGGTGCAATTGTAAGGGGGAAAAAGGTTTTACATTTTGCGCCAGAGTCAAAGTTTTCGAAGCATATACAAATGGCCGAACCTAAGCTCTACATACAGGCAGATTTATATCCAATTTCTAAGGATGTATTGTGTGTAGATTTGATGTCTACAACATTTGAAGATGCTACATTTAATTTGGTAATTGCCAACCATGTATTGGAGCATGTTTCTAATGTTAGTACAGCGTTGAATGAAATCCACCGTATACTGACTGTAAATGGGTTCGCCTTGCTTCAAGTGCCCTACAGTACGGTGCTAACAAAAACATTTGAGGATGAAGGAATAGTCACGCCGGAAGCGAGGCTCCAAGCTTACGGGCAGGAGGACCATGTTCGACTCTTTGGTCGGGACATTATTCATTTCATAGAATCTTTTGGCTTTGAGGCAAAAGTCCGAAGGCACCAGGATAATTTGATTGACTGTGACGCATCACTTCATGGTGTTAATATGCATGAACCACTGTTTTTATTTAAGGCTATAAAATAGTTTTCATTATACGAAAATACGTGAATTGGGTTGAATTTTATATCGTATTTTTTTGTAGCCTGCCGTCATTAATTCCAATTTATTAGTAGTTGTTTGCTTAAAATGATAATTGACGTAAACAATATTATTAAAAATATGGGCAATAGCCCATCTCCAGTTGTGTTGGATATAGGGTGTGGTCCGAGAAAGAAAGACATTGCTAGCATTGGTATAGATGTGCTGCAATTTCCAGGCGTTGATATCGTGGGTGATGTGCATGAGGTACTTGCATTACTACCAGATGGTTCGGTTGATCGTATTTACTCCAGTCATTTTATGGAGCATCTGATCGAATTGGGAGCACTTATTAGAGAACTGGAGCGTGTCCTGAAGCCCGGAGGCGAGTTAAGAGTCATTGTTCCCCATTTTTCCAATCCCTATTTCTATTCGGATCCAACGCATAAAACACCTTTCGGCTTGTACACTTTTTGCTACTTTGCGGAATGTGATTTGTTCTCCCGGAAGGTGCCAAGTTACGGACATAAAGCGGTCTTGAAATTGGAGAAAGTGTCTTTGCTATTTAAATCTTCGCCCCCCTTCTATGTGCGGTATGGTTTCAAAAGAGTAGCCCAGTGGTTCGTTAATCTGTTTACATATAACCAAGAGTTTTATGAAGATATGTTGACGGGCATTATTTCTTGCTACGAAATAGATTTTCTATTGGTTAAGAAGTGAGCATTGCAGTTTCTATTGTTATCGTGAATTGGAATACTGGGGACATGCTTAGGGAGTGTTGCCAGTCGATCGTAAGTTCGGATATGACAGGTATTGTGCTGAAAGAAGTCATCGTTGTGGATAACGCTTCCACAGATGGCTCTGCCCAAGGTCTGGCCCATATCGGATTACCGCTGCATTTGGTGGCCAATGACGGCAACAGAGGTTTTGGTGTTGCGTGCAATCAGGGAGCTGCGTTGGCCACGGGAGAATTCATTTTGTTTTTGAATCCCGATGTCCGTTTGTACAAAAGAACGCTCGCCCGTACACTAGACTTTATGTCATCAACGTCCAGCGCCGACATTGGGATTTGTGGTGTTCGGTTAGAAGACCAGCGTGGAAAATATACGACAAGCTTTGCTAGTTTTCCCAGCGTATGGACCATTCTTAAGCTTGCGGTAGGTCTCTCATCGTTGCAAATAGCTGAGTTACCGAGTGGAGTTGCGCAGTCAGATACCGTGGTCGAGGTCGATCAGGTCATCGGGGCGTATTTCCTGGTCCGTTCCGGAGTGTTTCATGAGCTGGAGGGCTTCGACGAGCGTTTTTTTGTCTATTTTGAAGAAGTCGACTTTTCTTGGCGTGCGCGGCTGGCTGGCTGGCGCAGTGTGTGCCTTGCGGATGTTGGTGCGTTTCATTTTGGTGGTGGATCTTCCCAACAGGTTAAATCGTTACGACTGTTCTATTCACTTCGCAGCCGACTTCAGTACGCAGCCAAACACTTTTCCGTTGCAGGTTTTATCTGTGTGATGTTTGTGACCTTATTTTTGGAATTAGTCTCGCGTTCAGTGCTAGCTTTCGTGAGAGGCTCAAAAAAGCAAGTGATAGAGACCTGGGTCGCTTATGGACTGTTGTTGCGCTGGATACTTCAATGGTTTTTGAGGGGCACCGGTCTGTGAGTAGGGTGCGTATATTACTGCTGGCGAAGTACGGACGAATGGGCGCCTCAACGCGCCTGCGTTCCTTACAGTATTTGCCGGCGTTTCAAAGAGCAGGGGTAGAGGTCGTGACGCAGTCATTGTTGTCCGATGCCGCTTTGCTTTCCCGATATCAGCAGGGTTTTTACCGCGTCACTACGGTGTTGAAAGCATATTCTGAACGAACGCTAGCATTGTTGGGACGACGCAATTTCAGTTTGCTTTGGATAGAGAAAGAATCCTTGCCTTGGTGGCCGCTATGGATTGAGCGTTTGCTCTTGCGCGGGGTGCCTTATGTACTGGACTACGACGATGCTGATTTTCATTACTACGATGAGCATAGATGGGAATGGGTACGGCAGATTTTCGGACGTCGGTTGGATGGCTTAATGGCAGAAGCGGCTTTGGTCATTGCGGGAAACGACTACCTAGCGCGCCGTGCCCGTGACGCCGGGGCGCGTTGGGTAGAGGTTGTTCCTACTGTCATTGATTTGTTGCGTTATCCATTTACAGCACGTTACTATGACCCACACAATGGCTTACCTCGTATCGTTTGGATTGGTTCCCCGTGTACTGCTCATTATTTGGATGCTCTGCGAGAGCCATTAGGGCGTCTTGCTTCACAGATACCTTTTGTACTTCGCGTAATTGGTTCTGGAACTTTTGAAATGGCAGGTGTTCAGGTGGAGGTGGTGAGTTGGAATGAGGATACCGAAGCGCAGTGCATTCATGAGTGTGACGTCGGCGTTATGCCCTTGTTAGATGGGCCATTTGAAAAGGGCAAATGCGGCTACAAATTGATCCAATACATGGGGTGTGGATTGCCCGTGGTGGCATCTAAGGTTGGCGCAAATATGGAGATCGTTCAAGAGGGGGTGACTGGCTTTTTGGTTCGCACTCCCGACGAGTGGCATGAGTCATTGGCAAAACTATTGGATGACCGTGCCTTAAGATCTCAAATGGGGGCGGCAGGGCGTCTTCAAGTCGAGAAACATTTTTGTTTGCAGCAAACTGGGCCGCAGCTTGTTAACTTGCTTTGTAACGCCGCACAAGCTTAGAGACTACGGTGCCATCGCCGAAAGATGGTCGCAGTATTGGGATTGGGTCATGCAAATTATCTTGTTTTGAGCGCGTAAGCGGGCGACCTCTTCAAGCACTGTCCGTAAGTTCAGCAAAGTTTCAGGTGCGGTAGCGATGTTTTCTGGATGTGTCCAGAAGTGTGCAACTCCACAGGAACGCGCTGCGTCTTCCAGGATGTGACGCACACGTAGACGTGTACAGCCCAGGGGCACGCTTCGCCTTAGTCCTGATAGCCAATTGATGAAGTAACCAGCCGGGATAGATTGGGGGGCCACTATTGATGGATTTTTCTCCGCCGCAGCGAATATGTTGAATTCGCTCATTAGGGATAATACGCGCGACCGTTCGGATGGCGCTAGACGATACCCCCTAAAACCTGCGCGCGACAGAAGCTCCAAGTGCCGCACCCTGTTACGCGGAAAGACGAATGTGTGATTTTCTGTTAGTGAAACAAGTGCCAATTCAAACTTCGCTTGTTCCTCGTCCATGGAGTCCCATGGCGTGTGTGTAACGCCGTGACAAGCAATCTCATGGCGGGATGTCACCATATCCCTTGCCCACGGCGCAGACCAACCTTCAAACAATCCCAGTTTGAAATCATTAAATGCACTTACGGTATATGGCAGGCGGTATGAAATTTCCTCGCCCGGAAGGGCTCGGAGTTGATTTGGGGGCAATGTAAAAAGACTGGTAAATGCGAACGTAGCACTCAGCCCAAATTGGTCAAGCAATGCCACAACCGAAGCGTAGGCCACACGCAAGCGAGCATCGCTTAGAAACTCGCGGTGGGATTCATTGAGCTGGTCTGCAATGCCCCACTTACCTTCGCAGTCAAGTGACAGTATGAAAATACCAGGCATCACACAGTGTCCGAATCCAAGTAGCTGATATACCACTTCAACTTTTCGGCGATTGTTGATGAAACGCAATGTATTGGGCGCGCCCCGAAATTAACAACGATAGGTCTGAGGCCTACAGGAAAAGGGAAAAACCCAGCCTTGCGGTATGCGCGGTAGTTCGGAGAACCCGGCAGGCACCATGCCAACGCCACGTCAGCTCCCCGAGTTTGCATTTGCCTAAGAGTAGTCCCAATCAGTGCCGCAAGCGTTGCTTCATCTCCGATTGCTTCCATCACATAACCTACGGAACCTGCATGTTTGAGGGTAAGCGTTGACGCAACAAATGAACCGTCCACTGCGCGTTGGGTGTCATAATTTTCCGTTGGGTGATCCATCAGTCGCCAATTCAGAAAATCCGCATCCCGTTGAACTGAGCAGAAATTGGAAGAAGAAAACTTCATCCAAGTCTCCGTGTCTTGTTGAGTAAAACGGGTTATCCGTTCCGTCGACACATGGATTTGAGACAGTAGAGGGATGCGAAAATCTGGCGCGATTCCGACAAAACGTTTCAAGAAATAACCCGTTCGCAAAGGGCGGATTAACATCGGAACGGCGCCGAAATTTGTCCATCCCAACTTTCCAAAGAATCCGGGGGCAGAGTTGCTGTTGGGAAAACCGTAAACCAACTCAGCATTACATTGGTCGTAAAAAGTCTCAACTAACCGACCAAACACGCCTTGCCCTCTGACGTCCGGACTTACAACGGTATCCATGGACTGGTAACCCAAGCGAAGAAAACCATCGACTTGAAACATGTTTGCCATAAAGGCATTGATGCCCACAATTCTTCCATCTTTCGTCGCCAAAGCAATCATCCCCAAACCTTTTGGGTTGTTAGCAAATTTCCACTCCAGTTTGCCCAGCGCAACTTCCTTCTGCTGCTGGGTCAGCAGGTCAAGATAGGCATCTCGCACTGTTTCAGAGAATGGAATCAGGTTGTATT
>Ga0073904_10003506_pt1 | contig 11821 bp, 9 predicted proteins | sample KloWWTrecipitate_FD_66668 | JGI IMG/M metagenome (GOLD analysis project Ga0073904, IMG submission 66668) | Active sludge microbial communities from Klosterneuburg, Austria, studying microevolution and ecology of nitrifiers - Klosterneuburg... | ecosystem: Engineered > WWTP > Aerobic digester >... | reverse complement strand
CGCCCCAACATCCGCTACACGATTGTGGAAAAACGTGAAGCCGTGCAGCAACTGCTGCGTTTCATTGAGCGCGAGCACGAAGGCGACGCTGGCATCGTCTACTGCCAGTCGCGCAAGCGGGTGGAGGACGTGGCCGAAACCCTGGTGCAAGCCGGTGTGTATGCCCTGCCTTACCACGCCGGGCTGGACAGCCGAATGCGCCAGGACCACCAGAACCGCTTTCTGCGGGAAGAAGGCGTGGTGATGGTGGCCACCATCGCTTTTGGCATGGGCATCGACAAGCCCGATGTGCGCTTTGTGGCCCATCTGGACATGCCCAAGAATATTGAAGGTTATTACCAGGAAACCGGACGCGCCGGACGCGATGGGCTGCCCGCCTACGCCTGGATGGCCTACGGTCTGCAAGACGTGGTGAACCAGCGCCGCATGATCGATGAGAGCCCAGCGGGCGAAGAATTCAAGCGGGTCATGCGCGGCAAGCTCGACGCCCTGCTGGGCTTGGCCGAGTCCACGGACTGCCGCCGAACCCGGCTGCTGGCGTATTTTGGGGAGCAACTCGGTAATAGCCCCCAATACCGATGCGGCAATTGCGACAACTGCCTGAACCCCCCCGAGGTTTGGGATGGAACCGACGCGGCGCGCAAGCTGCTCAGCACCATTTACCGCATCCAGCAGTCCAGCGGCATGTCGTTTGGTGCCGGGCAGGTGATGGACATTGTGCGGGGCAAAACCACCGATAAGGTCACCCAATACGGCCACACCGCCCTGAGCACCTTCGGAGTAGGCGCTAACTTTAGTGAGATTCAGTTGCGGGGCGTGCTGCGCCAATTGATTGCCATGGGCGCGGTGGCGGTGGATGCACAGGCTTTCAATACGCTACAGCTCACCGAGCAATCCCGTGCGGTGCTGAAGGGCGATGTGCAGGTACTACTGCGGGAATCGGTGTCGGCACCGTCAAGCCGCAAGCGTACCGGGGCGGGATCGGCTGCAATCAAGGCGCCGATTGCGCTGGATGGAGAAGGATTGGTGCGCTATGCGGCGCTAAAGGCCTGGCGGGCCGAGGTGGCCAAGGAGCACAACCTGCCCGCCTATGTGATTTTTCACGATGCCACGCTGGCAGCGGTGGCCAAGCGTGCGCCGCAAACCCTGGATGACCTCCAAGGCATCAGCGGCATGGGCGTCAAGAAGCTGGAAGCCTACGCGCAGGCGGTGCTGCGCGTGGTGGGTCTAAAGTAATGGGTTTCGCCGCCGGGCCGCCCCAAGGCGAAACGCGGCCCCCTTGGGGGGCAGAGAGCCACACGCAGTGAGCGACCGTGGGGGCCTAAGCTATGTGGCGGCGGAAACAAGTCTCGTACGACATGGCTGCGCCGGACATGGTATTTTGAAGACGGGCAATGGCGCGGCTATGGCGCGTGCCGCCTTTGGCGTCGCAGACGTGCTGGCTGTGGTGCTGAATCAGGGCCTGGAGCTTGTTGCGGCAGGCGTCGAGCACGCCAGCGAAATTGAGCGCGATATAGGCGGAGTGATCGGCATTGGTATGGCGAAACTCGTCTGACCAGTAGTCAAACAACTGCCATTGGTAGGTACCTTTCTCGGGAACCTTGATCGTCTCTTTGTTCATACAAACTAGTCAGCTTAGGTTGGAATGGACATTGAAATATGTCCGCTTGGAGATATGACGCTTGACCCCATCAAGCGGTTGACACGCCCACAAAAAATTGAAGGCAAGCCCCGCAATTACTGCAGAAATCCCATGCCCCGCGCGTCGCGCACCTCGGGTTTGATGCGGTGCTCGGCCTCCAGCTGTTCCAAAAACTCGGCTGGGTCCATCTGTACATCCAGAATGGTGGCCTGGCGTTTAACCGCGGCAAAGTCGCCTACGCAGAGCTGGTCCAGGTTGGCCAGGCGCGACTCCAGCTCGGGCAGCAGCCGGGTCGCGTCCCCGGCGCAGGCCTCGGTCACGAACAGCGTCAGGCGCTGCGCCCGGGTCAACGGCAGGAACTGGATCTTGAAGGTAAAGCGGCGCAGGGCGGCTTGGTCGATCCGCTCCATCAGGTTGGTGGTGCAAATGAAAATGCCGCGATAGCGCTCCATGCCCTGCAGCATTTCGTTGACCTCCGTCACCTCGTAGCTGCGTTGGGCGCTGCGGCGGTCCTGAAGAAAGCTGTCGGCCTCGTCCAGCAACAAAATGGCGTTTTCGGTCTCGGCCTCGCGGAACATGGCGGCCATGTTTTGCTCGGTCTCACCGACGTATTTACTCATCAGATCACTGGCCTGGCGCACATGCAGGGGCTGCGCCAAGGAGCTGGCTATGTGCCTAGCCAATGCGGTCTTGCCTGTGCCGGGCGGGCCGTAAAAACACAGGGTTCCGTGGCCACGGGCCTGCAAGGCCTGCACCACGCGCGCGATGTCGAAGCGGCTTTTGACATTCAGCAAGGTCAAATCGTAGGCACTACCGGCCATGTCACGGGCCGTGTAATGCACCCGGTTGCCCAGCGCCTGATCGGCATTGCGCAATTGGCGCTCAATCAGGGCTTCCATACCGGCAGTTGTGCCTGAGCTGGCCTGCGCCAACGCGGCAAACCGGGAAGCGGTGCGGATTTGTGCCGGGGTCAGGCCCTTGCGTTGGGTGAGCCGGGCGACAAAGTCGTCCGTCACGGCCACACCAGCCAGGGTCTTGCGCACCAGTTCTTCGCGTGCGCCCGGCGGCGGGGATTTGAGCTCCAGGTGGTAGGCAAAACGGCGGCGAAAGGCGGGGTCAATCTGTTCGATGCGGTTGGTGACCCAGATGGTGGGCACCACGTTGGACTCCAGTACCTGGTTAACCCACGCCTTGCCGCTGACGCTGCTGTTGGGCGGCGTGGCGGCAGCATCAACCCGGGCCATCCACTGCGCCGCTTCGTGCGAAATGGGTGGAAACACATCTTCCACCTCGTCAAACAGCAGGGCTGCCTTGGCGCTGCCTTTCAAAAACACCTGGGCAATTTGCAGTGAACGGTAGCGGTCGCGCCCACTTAAGCTATTGCCGTCGCGGTCGGCGTACTCCACCTCGAACAGTTCCAGTCCAGCCGACTGCGCTACCACCTTGGCCAGTTCGGTCTTGCCCGTGCCCGGCGGCCCATACAACAACACATTGATGCCGATTTCCTGGCGGTTGACCGCATTGGCCAGCAGCGTGCAAAGTACCTGGGCGTCTTCGGCGACAAAGGCAAAATCGTCCATCGCCAAGGTACTTTTGCTGGAGAGGCGGGTGAATACGGCCATCAGCTCGGCCTGATCGCGGTACTGGCGCATGAGCACCGGGGGCAGCTTTTCGCTAACCTTCATCAAATCCGCCAGATCGGTGATGTTGTGCTCGGAGATCAGGTTTTCCACCAGGCCAATGCGCTCCAGTCGCGAGCCTGCGCGCAGAGCCTCAGCCACCTGTTCGGGATTGACGTGTGCTACTTCGGCAATGGCTGCGTAGGCTTCTGGCGCGTTGTTGACCTTGAACTCCACCAAGATGCTGCGCATGTCGCGCTGGTAGCGGGCTAGCGTGCCGTACAGCAGCAAGGCACGCTCAGCCTTGTTGAGTTGCAGCAGGCCGGCCAGGGCGTTGATGTTTTTTTCAACCAACGTGGATTGGCGTTTGAGGGTGTGGCTCAGCCATTCACCCGTGACGCTCAGCACGGCGATCAGGTCGCGCGGCTGGTCTTTGGCGTATTCGTCGAGAAAAAAGTACAGCGTAGCCTCGTCATAGGCGCCACGCCAGACACCGTGGCGCGCCAGAAACTCGGTTGCGTCCAGCGCCTCATGGCCACGCCACAGCTCGTTGCTGACACAGCGCCGGGCCAAATAGTCCCGCAACCGGGCCAGTACCGTGACAGGCCAAACCAGGTGACGGCCAGCCAACCCCACGATGCCATTGAAGTCACGGCGCACATTCAGGCTGGAACCCTGGCGGGCTGCCAAGGTGAGGACAAAGTGGGAGCACATCAAATCCAGCACCGGCGCCTCCAAGAGGCCCGGTGAGGGAATCAGGTGCCCGTCGGGGGGCTGGGACAGTGAACGCTTGGCCATCAAACGCCTCCACCACAGTTGTGTACGAGGTCACCATACAGCAGTCTGAAACAAGATGGAAGTCCAAGGACATGGGCGCGGCTCCAAAAATTGCGCACAATCGGGGGATGATTGAATACAACGACATCCTGGCGGCCGCACAACGGCTTAAAGGCCATGTGCTGCGCACACCCTGCGTGGCCTCGCAAACCCTGTCCGACATCACTGGTGCACAGGTGTTTTTAAAGTTTGAAAACCTGCAGTTCACGGCCTCGTTCAAGGAGCGAGGGGCCTGCAACAGGCTGGCACAGTTGACGCCCGAGCAACGGACAAGCGGCGTCATCGCCATGAGCGCCGGTAACCATGCCCAAGGTGTGGCTTATCATGCCCAGCGCCTGGGTTTGCACGCCGTCATCGTCATGCCCCGCTTTACGCCAGGCGTCAAAGTGGAGCGCACCCGTGGCTTTGGCGCTGAGGTGATTTTGCACGGCGACACGCTGGAAGAATCCCGCAGCCACGCCGCCGCCCTGGCCGAGCAGCGCCAACTGACGTTTGTGCACCCCTATGACGATGAGGCCATTGCCGCCGGTCAGGGAACTGTCGCGCTGGAAATGCTGGAAGACGTGCCCGATCTGGACACGCTGATTGTTGCCGTGGGTGGAGGTGGTCTGATTTCTGGCATGGCCACGGTCGCCAAGGCACTGCGACCGACGATGGAAGTGGTGGGGGTGCAGACCGTGCGTTTCCCGGCGATGTTCAACGCCATCCAGGGTACGCAACACCCGCAAGGCACCAGCACCATTGCCGAGGGCATTGCCGTGGGCACGCCGGGGCGCATTACCTTGGACATCATCCGGGCGCGCGTGGACGATCTGTTGCTGGTGGACGAAGGCGATATCGAGCAGGCGCTGGTGATGCTGCTGGAGGTGGAAAAGACTCTGGTTGAAGGGGCCGGCGCTGTCGGTCTGGCTGCCCTGCTGAAATACCCCGAGCGTTTCAAAGGCAAGCGCGTGGGCTTGGTGCTGTGCGGCGGCAATATTGATCCGCTACTGCTGGCCGCCATCATCGAGCGCGGCATGGTGCGTGCCGGGCGCCTGGCGCGCATTCGCGTCGGCGCGCGTGACGTGCCTGGCTCCCTGGCCCAGATCACGGCCATGGTGGCTGATGTGGGTGCCAATATAGAAGAGGTGCACCACCAGCGCGCCTTCACCATACTCTCCGCGCAGAATGTTGAGATCGAACTGGTGGTGCAAGCCCGAGGCCACGCCCATGTTACCCAGGTGCTGGAAGTCCTTCGCCAAGCCGGATTTGATGCCCAGCTGGGCTAGGCAGCCGACCAGATCCAGCACGCTTGATCGCTTATCGCTAGAATCACCCGCAATTTCCATCCTGTATTGAAAGACCCTCCATGTCCGCTCCTGCCGCCCAAACCCCTGGCCAACCCGTTGATCCGGTTGAAGCCATTGTTCCGATGATTCCCTTTGTTGTGCCGGTTGTGGGCGCCATCATGATCTTCTTGCTGGCTTTTATCGCCGTTTCCATGGCCTGAGGCTACACCCCTTAAGGGTAAAAAACGTCCGCCAAGAGCGGGGAACCGATAACGCCGTGCAGGCATCCTGCGCGGCGTTTTTGTTTCTGGTACATCCAGATTTTTATGCATAACCCTATGTTATTTTTGCATGATCTTTAACGTGAGTTGCCCTGTAACCCCGGTACCCGTTCATAAAATGGCAGACCCTGCCCAAGTTGTCCGCATGAAATATCTGGGTGCAGGTTTTTGCAGTTTCCTGGAAGCCGTTTTCTCAAAATCAAAGCAACGCTTTCATTTTGAAAAGACGATTTTCAAACTAGGAGCTACCCTATGAACGCACCCGCGATGCAAGGCCTGAACCTTAATGCACCCAGCTACGTAAAAAATCCCAAGCTGATTGCCTGGGTGGCCGACATGGCCGCACTGACCAAACCCGCCGCCATCCATTGGTGCGATGGGTCCGAAGAGGAATACCAGCGACTGTGTCAGCAGCTCGTTGACGCCGGTACCTTCACAAAGCTCAACCCCGCCAAGCGCCCCAATAGTTTCCTGGCCTGCTCCGACCCGTCCGACGTGGCGCGTGTAGAAGACCGCACCTACATCTGCAGTGAGGAAAAGGAAAACGCCGGCCCCACCAACAACTGGATGGCACCTGCCGAGATGCGCACCCTGTTGCAAACCGGCAAGGATGGCCAAAAGGCCCTGTTTGACGGCTGCATGAAAGGCCGCACCATGTATGTGGTGCCATTCTCCATGGGGCCATTGGGCTCGCACATTGCCCACATCGGCATTGAACTCTCTGACAGCGCCTACGTGGCGGTGAACCAGCGCATCATGACCCGCATGGGCAAGGCCGTGTACGACGTGCTGGGTGTGGATGGTGCTTTTGTGCCTTGCATGCACACCGTGGGCGCCCCGCTGGAAGCGGGCCAGGCTGACGTGAAGTGGCCCTGCAACAAGACCAAGTACATCGTTCACTACCCCGAGACCCGTGAGATCTGGTCCTACGGTTCTGGCTACGGCGGCAACGCTCTCTTGGGCAAAAAGTGCTTTGCGCTGCGCATTGCGTCCAACATGGGCCGTGACCAGGGCTGGCTGGCCGAGCACATGCTGATTCTGGGTGTGACCAACCCCCAAGGCAAAAAGTACCACGTGGCAGCGGCCTTTCCCAGCGCCTGCGGCAAGACCAACTTCTCCATGCTGGTGCCGCCCGAAGCCGGTTTTTCTGGCTGGAAGGTCACCACCATTGGTGACGACATCGCCTGGATCAAACCCCATGCCGACGGCAAGATGTACGCCATCAACCCCGAAGCCGGCTACTTTGGCGTGGCCCCCGGCACCAACATGCACACCAACCCCAACTGCATGCTGTCGCTGAACAAAGACGTCATCTTCACCAACGTGGCCCTGACCGATGACGGTGATGTGTGGTGGGAAGGCATGGAGAAAGACGGCGGTGGTATCCCCGCGCACCTGATTGACTGGCAAGGCAAAGACTGGACCCCGCAAATCGCCAAAGAAACCGGCGCCAAGGCGGCTCACCCCAACTCGCGCTTTACCGTGGCTGCACAGAACAATCCCGCACTCGACCCCCAGTGGGACGACGCCAACGGTGTGGCGATTGACGCCTTCATCTTCGGTGGCCGCCGCTCTACCACTGTGCCATTGGTAACCGAAGCCCGCACCTGGATGGAAGGCGTGTACATGGCCGCCACCATGGGTTCTGAGACAACAGCCGCTGCCGTGGGTCAAATGGGCGTGGTGCGCCGCGACCCGTTCGCCATGCTGCCCTTCTGCGGCTACAACATGAGCGACTACTTCCAGCACTGGCTGGACATGGAGCACAAGCTCGAAGACAGCGGCCACACCCTGCCCAAGATTTTCTGCGTCAACTGGTTCCGCAAGGGTGACGACGGCAAGTTCGTCTGGCCCGGCTACGGCGACAACATGCGCGTGCTCAAGTGGATGATCGACCGCCTGGAAGGCACGGCCAAGGGCTCTGAAAATGGCTTCGGCATCAGCCCCACGTATTCCGAGATCAACTGGACGGGTCTGGACTTCAGCCAAGCCCAGTTTGACAGCGTGACCAGCCTGGACAAGGACGCCTGGAAGGCCGAGTTTGCCCTGCACAATGACCTGTTCACCCAACTGGCTTACCACCTGCCCAAAGAGCTGGTAGAAACCAAGGCCCAACTGGAACAGCGTTTAACCACCTGACCCGAGCCCCAAATAGCAAAAAGCCACCGCGTCGCGGTGGCTTTTTTATTGGGTAGACCGGAAAAATCAGGCGCCGCTGTGTTCGTTAACCAGGCTCGCTACGTACAGGTCTTGCATCAAACGATGGTCCTGTTGGGCAGCTTTCCACATGACGGCATCGGCGCGACGCGCTGAACCGGCGGCTACCCAGCGTGTCAGTGCTTGAGCTGTTACGTCGGCCAATTGACGCAAGGGGGGTGCCAACAAGGCCAGCACTGCAAATGCCACCGACCACAACACGACCCAGCCCACCAGCAGGTGGCCGTCTACCCAGGTGTTGACCACCTGATCAGCCACCACCAACAAGGCTGCAATCACGGCAGCCAAGAGCATGCCGGCAAGCATGCGGGAATGTTCGCGCGAAACGGGTGTGCGACGTGCGGCTCCCGAAAAGGTCGAGGCACTCGAAGAAGCGAAAATGGGGTGGTCAGTACGTGTCATGGAAATCTCCCGGTTAGGGTTAAAAGCAGTCGGGCTCAATATCATCTTGATGTGAATACTAGGGTTAAACCTAGTGTTAGTCCACTTTATGTTTGTGATGTTTAGTATTCACAAGACTTATGATCGGATATGCACACTGTCAATTTGCGCACCCTGGATCTGAACCTGCTTAAGGTGCTGGACGTGGTCATGGCCGAACGCAGCCTGACCCGCGCAGCCCACCTGTTGGCCCTGACGCAGCCCGCCGTGAGCAATGCCCTGCGTCGCCTGCGCCTGGCACTGGACGATGATCTGCTGGTGCGCAAGGGCCACGGTCTGGAGCCCACACCCCGTGCCCTGGAAATATGGCCCGCCGTTCGCGATGCCCTGCAGCGCCTGCAAACGGCACTGGCACCCAACGTGTTTGAACCCGCCTCTGCTACGACCACCTTTGTACTGACCATGGCCGACGCTACCGCCGCCGAGCTGATGCCCGCGCTGGTGGAGCGGTTGGCGATTCTGGCACCGGATGTTTCGCTGCGGGTTGTGCCCCTGACAACGCACGACCCGCGCCGCTTGTTGAACGATGGCCAGGCCGACCTGGCCATTGGTCACTTTCCAGCCGTCATCACGGATCTGACCGCCCGCGCGCAGTCGGGTGAGAACGTGTCGTATATCCACAACCGCTTGTTTCAGGGCGACCTGGTTTGCGTCATGCGCTGTGGTCACGCCCTGGCGCAGGGTCCCTTCACACTGGACGACTTTTGTGAAGCACGCCACATGCTCGTGAGCTTTTCAGGGCGAGCCTTTGGTTTTATCGATGAGGCCCTGGGCGCGCTGGGTCGTACCCGTCGGGTGGTGCTGACGGTTAACCAGTTTTTCACCGCTGGCAAGGTCGTTACCCGCTCCGATTTACTGACCGTCATGCCACGCCATTTTGTCAACGTCACCGGCTTTGCCGACCAGTTCGTTTTGCGCGAACTGCCCTTTCCCGCACCCGTCATTCTGGTCGATGCCCTGTGGCATCAACGTCAGGCCGGCTCCAGTGCGCACGCCTGGTTGCGGGCCCAAGTGGCCGATCTGGCGCAACTGGCCTTTGGCTCGCCATGAAGCTGCAACTGCTGTCCGATCTGCACCTGGAAGCCCATCCGCACTGGCAACCACAGCCTGCGCCGGGGGCCGAAGTGCTGGTACTGGCCGGCGACATTGGGTCGTACCAGACCCACTCGCAGCTCATCGACTCCGACTTCGGTTTGGGCCGCTTTTCACCCCTGCACGGCTGGCCGACGCCGGTACTTTTTGTACCCGGCAACCACGAATACGATGGACTGGACTTTGACATCGCTCACGCGCGTTTGCGCGCTACCTGCGAGCGCCTGGGCCTGATCTGGCTGGAGCGCGAGACGGTGGTTTTGGGTGGTGTGCGTTTTATTGGCACCACCCTGTGGAGCGACTTTGACGCCCTGGCGGAGGGCAGCCCGCCGTCCCAGCAACTCAAGGCGCGTGACAAGGCGTTTCGCGCCGCCAACTTTTACCTGCGCAAGACCCTGACTACCCGTAAAGGAGAAGCCTGGCTGGCCGAAGGCATGCGTGAACAGGCTCTGGTATGCCAGCAATGGCTGCGCCATGCCTTGGCCCAGCCGTTTGATGGCCCCACGGTGGTGGTTACCCACTTTGCCCCCAGCCTGCACAGCGCCGACCCCCGCTATGGCATGACTCCCGGCACCGCCGGGTTTTGCAATGCACTGGACGACCTGCTGCCCAGTGCGCGAGTCTGGCTGCACGGCCATCTGCACGCACCCAGCGATTACGTTCACCGGGGCTGCCGGGTGGTGGCCAACCCGTTGGGGTATGCACGCAAAAATGAGCAGGCCGCGTTTCTACCAAACTGTTTGATAGAAATAGGCCTCTAGCCCTCGTCAATGCTACATATAAAGCTATCGTAATGATAGCACTTTCGAATGGTTACACTGAACGCATCGCAGCAAGGAGTGGAGCATGAAGATCCTTTTGGCCGTGGACGGCAGCCCCTACAGCAAGAAGATGCTGGCCTACCTGGGAACCCACGAAACCCTGTTGAGCAGCTTCAACAACTACACCGTGTTTCACGCCCAACCCGCCCTGCCACCCCGTGCCCGCGCCGCAGTGGGAAAGGCAATCGTAGACGGCTACTACACCGAGGAAAGCGAAAAGGTGTTGGCCCCCGTAGCCAAGTTCCTGTTGCGCCACAACATTGATGCCAAGTCGGTCTGGAAGGTGGGCCCGGCTGGTGCCACCATTGCCAAAATGGCCAGTGATGGCAAATTCGATCTGGTGGTAATGGGTTCGCACGGCCACGGCGTTGTGGTGAACCTGGTCATGGGCTCGGTGGCCACCCAAGTGCTGGCGCACTGCAAGGTGCCGGTGCTACTGGTGCGCTAAGGCACCCACCGTAAGGCGGCGCCCGTTGTTTTAGCCTGGCACTTTCAGGGCCTGGGTCGCAGCAGTGGTCAACGCCGCAGTCAACCGGTCAATCACCACAGAGTCCAGGTTCCAGCAATGCCAGTACAGGTTCACCGGCAGGGTGACATCGGGTGCCAGGTTCACCAGTTCCCCACTGTCGAGTCGACTTTGCACTTGCAGGGTGGGCAATACGCTGGCGCCCCAGCCGGCCAATACGGCACGCACTTGGCCCTCCACGCTGGGTACAAAGCGCTGGATAAGCGCTACCCGGCGCAAGCCGCAGGCGCGGCTGACAAATTCGGTCTGCAAGTCGTCCTTGCGGTTAAAGGCTATGAATGGAATTTGGCGAAAGTTGTGCGTGGTCAGCCCTTTGGGGCAGTTTTCAGCCGCGTACGCGGGGCTGGCCACGGCTACATAGTGCATGGCACCCAGCGGCATAACCTTGCAACCGCGCAGGGCCTGCTTGAGGGTGGTAACACAACCCAGAACCTGGCCTTCGCGCAGCCACTCATGGGTGAAATCCTGATCATCCGTGATGATTTCCAGGGGCAAGCCCTCACTTACCAATGCCCCCAAAGCGGGCAACGCCCAGGTGGCGATGCTATCCGCATTGATGGCGATGGAGATCCGGTCTTCCTCGCGCAACGCGCCAGCACCGGGGGTCAGGTCTTGCAGGTCGGTTTCCAGATCGGCGCGCAACAGGCGCATCTGCATAGCGTGTTTGATCAGCAGGCGACCGGCAGAGGTGGGCTTGACCGGGCGGCTGCGCACCAGCAAGACGGTGCCAACTTGGGCTTCCAGCGCACGCAGACGCTGCGACACGGCCGACTGTGTGACCGACAGGCGCACGGCCGCGCGCTCAAAACCACCTTCTTCCACAATGGCGGCCAGGCATTCCAGAGCATCCGTATCAAAGGTTCGCATGGGGGTTTTTATGTTTTAACAGTGCATCCAACCGCATTGCGGCTGCGTTCCATTTTATTAGACAAACTAATGAAGATGCAATTTTATTCACAATAACTGTTAATGTGCGTCCATTTGTTGGACACTTCGGCGATGAAAATTATCGTCCTAGGCGCCGGCATCATCGGCATCAGCACCGCATGGCATCTGGCCCAGCGCGGCCATAGTGTC
>Ga0073904_10003505_pt1 | contig 11828 bp, 13 predicted proteins | sample KloWWTrecipitate_FD_66668 | JGI IMG/M metagenome (GOLD analysis project Ga0073904, IMG submission 66668) | Active sludge microbial communities from Klosterneuburg, Austria, studying microevolution and ecology of nitrifiers - Klosterneuburg... | ecosystem: Engineered > WWTP > Aerobic digester >... | reverse complement strand
GCAGTAGCCTTCGTGGTGAGCTTGTCGAACCATGAGGGCGTGGAGGCGGCGCGCATCCGGGCCGCCTCGCCCCCTCCCCAGCTTTGCTACGCGCCGGGGGCGCTAGCTGCGCTACCCTCCCCGCAGAAGGGGAGGGTAAAGGAGGGGCACCGCGCGCCCTGTCCTACGTTCCGGAACACGTCGTCGAGCGGCGCGCCGAGTTTCATTTGTTGCGCCCGATGTGAGCACCGAAGACAAGATCGGCCCGCCAAAAAGGCCGAGGGGGCAGCGTTGCCGCTACCCCCTCGATACTTTGCCAGTCGGCCTGTAAGCCGGGTTCTGTAGGGCGGGGATTGCTCCCCGCGTGATGACCATTCATCTTTGGCGCCCATTGCTGGGACGCTCGTGCAACCAACCCGGACGACAGCCTCGAAAACCGGCCCGGCAGAGGTTGGAACCCCTGCCACGTCATCCCTATTTGGTCTTGCTCCCGGTGGGGTTTGCCGTGCCGTTCCTGTTGCCAGGACCGCGGTGCGCTCTTACCGCACCCTTTCACCCTTACCCCGGCGGACCGGGGCGGTTTGCTTTCTGTGGCACTTTCCCTAGGGTCGCCCCCGGCGGCCGTTAGCCGTCACCGTGTTTCGATGGAGCCCGGACTTTCCTCTCCTACGGAAACAGGAGCGGTCATCCAGCCAACTGACGGGCTCGACTTAGGGGCGATGCAGCGGTGCGTCAAGCGCCCGCGGGCAGCGCGGGGCGGGCCGGAGGGGTCTTCATGATGCGCGAATAGGCGTGGTTGATCGCCTGCATGCGCGCCGTCGCCATTTCCAGCAGTTCCTCGGGCACGCCCTTGGCGATCAGCCGGTCGGGGTGATGCTCGGCGACGAGCTGGCGATAGACCTTGCGGACCTCGGCCCGGTCGGCATTCGGCGCAAGGCCGAGGACCACATAGGGGTCGGCCTTGTCGTCGATGACGATGTGCTGCGCCACCAGTTGCTCGAAGCGCGCATCATCGAAGCCGAAGATGGTGCTGACGTGCTTCAGGTAATCGAGCTCGGCCTCGTGAATCATGCCGTCAGCGGCGGCGATGTAGAACAGGCCGTCGAGCACGTGCTCGAGCGTTTCGGGACTATCGTGGAAGAAGCGGCCGATCTTTTTCGCGTAGGCGTCGTAGCCGGCAACATCCTGCTGGGCGAGCTGGAACAGCTTGTCGACCTGCGTCTCGATGCCGGCGGGAATCTGCACAGTCTTTTGGAAGGCGCGGAATTCCGATGCGGTGGCGACGCCATCGCTGACGGCCATCTTCGCCGACAGCGCGATCAGCGCCAGCGTGAAGGCGGCCTCGCGGCCACCGGGCAGCCAGTTGTCAGGGTCGAGCGCATTCGCCAGCGAACCGGCAATGCCTGTGCGCTGGGAGAATGAGCCGACAAACGAGCCCAGCTTCTGCCAGACAGACATGAACAACTCCGGTTTGCGCGCAAGATAGCCCGCCGCCGGGAAAACTAAAGCACTGATGCAAAGCGCTGGAGAAATGACGCACCTCGGTGACCAGCGGGCCGGTCACCCGGCGTCCGGTCAGAAAAAGAATTCGTTGGACGGTCCGATGCGGCGCACCACGCGGGCGCCGCCACGATCGACGTTCGGACCTTCATCGAGGAAGAAACCGTTCTCGTCGAAGTCGGACGTGCTGGCCTGCTCCTGCCCGTTCATCAGGCCCTTGCGCTCGAGGTAATCGGCGAGAGAGCCGGAGTTCCACTCTTCGAGCTGGTCGGCATCGACGCGGCGCGGCTCGTCATTGAGCACGCGGGCGACGGCTTCGTCGCGGCGCTGCGTGCCGGCGTTGTCGATGATCACCGGCTTCTCCGTTGCGGCCACGACGGGCGCCGTGACGGAGGGCGCGGACACGGCCGGCTTGGTGGGCGAGACCGATGCGGTCAGCGGCACGCGCGGGCGCTTGGAGGCTGGATAGGGAATCGGCGCCACGAGATCCTGCTGCGCCTGCGGAATGTTGGCGACCTCAACCGGCTTCACCGACCCGGTGGTGACCGGCGGGAGAGTTGCCGTGGGCGTCGCGGCGGGCACGCCAGGCGTTGCCGCCGGCACGCCCGGAACAACGAGCTTGGGCACCGTCACCGGCTTCACCGTCGCAGCCGCGGCGGGCGCATCGGAAATGTAGGACGGCAGCTTCTTGCCGGACTGCACGAAGGTGTCGACCGGATCGGCGGGCTTGGCGGCAGCCGTCTGAATCACCGGCACCTTGAGCTGCACGGGCTTCACGGCGGGGGCCCTGGTCGCTTCGGCCACAACGGCGGTCCGAATCGCGTCGGTGCCGGCGGCGCTGGCGGCATCGCCCTTTTTGCCCATCAGCACATCGGCCGCGGGGACGGCCAGAACCACGATCAAACCTGCCCAGGCGAGGCCACCGGTGAGTTTGGAATTGAGCTTCATGCCACTGCCTTTGCCGCTACGAAGTGCGAACCTGCCCCTCTCCCGTTCGGCGCGGAATAGGGACGACCAAGGTGGCCATAATATGAATGACCCCTTACGCCGGATACTGAACGCCAGATGAACTGAACCTGAACCGTGCCGTTCAGTCCGGCCGGACCCCAAGCAGGCGCGCCAGCGCCAGGATCAGGTTCGACCGGTTGAGCGTGTAGAAGTGGAACTCCGTAACGCCGGCATCGACCAGTTCCAAGACCTGCTCAGCGGCTACCGCCGATGCAACCAGCGCATGGGTCTCCGGGTCGTCGTCGAGCCCCTCGAACCGCTCGCGCAGCCAATGCGGGATGGACGCACCGCATTTTCCGGCGAAACCGCTGATCTGCTTGAACGAATGGATCGGCTGGATGCCCGGCACGATCGGCGCGGTGATGCCGGCGGCGCGGGCGCGATCGACGAAGCGGAAATAATCGTCGTTCTCGAAGAACATTTGCGTGATCGCCCGGTTCGCACCGGCGTCGAGCTTGCGCTTGAGGTTATCGATGTCGGACTGCCAGTCCGGCGACTGCGGATGCTTTTCGGGGTAGGCGGCGACGGAGATGTCGAAATCGCCGAGCTTGCGGATGCCGGCGACCAGTTCGGCGGCGGAGCGGTAGCCCTCGGGATGCGGCACGAAAGGCTGGCCGACGCCTTCCGGCGGATCACCGCGCAGCGCCACGATGCGATTGACACCCGCCGCCTTGTAGCCCTCGACCACCGCATCCACTTCGGCGCGCGAAGCGCCGACGCAGGTGAGATGCGCCGCGCCGTCGACGCCGCTTTCGGCAGTGATGCGCGACACCATGCGCAGCGTGCGCTCGCGCGTCGAGCCGCCCGCGCCATAGGTCACCGAGACGAAGCGCGGCTGCAGCGGGGCGAGCTTTTCGATCGACTCCCAGAATCGCATTTCCATCGCATCGGTTTTCGGCGGGAAGAACTCGAACGACATCTGGAACGGCGGCCGCTCGGTCTTGCTCGTCCGGCTGAGGCGGGGATCATGCGCAGTCATCTTGAGGCTCCGGTCGTGTCGCACACGAGCCGCCAGAGGCAGACAGTCAGCCCCTCGGGGCTCGCGGGCGGAAAGGTCTTGAGGTCGGCGACGGTGAGGCCTGCGGCCCCCGCCCAGCCCGCCATCTGCTGCTCGGACAGGCCGAGCCGGCGATGGGCATGGTGGGTGCGCAGGAATTCGAGTTCATGCGGCGCGAAATCGACAATCAGCATCTCGCCGCCCGGCTTCAGCGCGCGCCGCGCCTCGGCCAGCATGCGGCCCGGATCGTCGAAATAGTGCAGCACCTGGTGGATGACGATGATGTCGGCCTCACCGGCATTGGCGTCGAGATCGGCGATATCGCCGAGCCGTATCTGCGCGTGTGCGATCGACGCGCCGGCCAGATTGGCGCGGGCGACCGCGATCATCTCGCGGCTGGTGTCGATGCCGATGCCGCGCCGGTAGTGATCCTTCAGCAGTTCGAGCATGCGGGCGGTGCCGGTGCCGAGGTCGATCAGCAGGTCGACCACCCTGCCCTGCATGCTCTCGAGGATCGCCGCTTCCACCGCCTCTTCGGGCACGTGCAGCGAGCGCAGCATGTCCCAGCTGTCGGCAACCTTGGCGAAATAGGCATCGGCCTGCGCCTGCTGGGCGGCGCGCACCGCTTCGAGCCGCGTCCGGTCGCGCACCCGGTCCGGATCGTCGGGCCGCAGCCGGCGGATCAGCCAGCGCGCCAGATCGCCGCCCGCCCCATTCTGCGCCAGGCCATAGTAGGCCCAGGCGCCTTCGGCGTTACGGGTCACGAGGCCGGCGTCGGCGAGGAGCTTCAGGTGCCGCGAGACACGCGGCTGGCTCTGGCCGAGGATTTCGGTAAGATCCTTGACCGAATGTTCGCCGTCGTTGAGCAGCGACAGGAGGCGCAGCCGCGTGCCTTCGCCCGCCGCGCGCAACACGCTCACCAATGTTCCGGAATCAGCCACCCGGCCCACCGCTCCAAGGGATATAAAGATATCTTTATATCTCGTGAGGCGCCGGGTCCAGCGCAAGTTTGCGGGCTCGCGGGTTATTCCGCCCCGGCGCTCCCGGTGATGCTGCGGATGTAGTCGGAAACCGATCCATCCCAGCCGCAGGTCTCGCAGCGCCCATTGGCCATGCGGTGCTCACAGGCCGGATAGCCGTAGAGGTGATGCGCGCATTCCGCGCACAGCGCTTCCATGCGCGACGTCCCGGCAATAAAGGCGCTGCCGCATTCGTCACAGGTGGGAACAGGATCGGTTGACATGGCCGGCATGGGGGCCACGCTGCGCGGTGCCTGTCAATCGGCGGGCCGGGACCGCTTAAGCCGGCTCGACCGCCGCGGCGCGACGGCGCGCGAAGGAATCCGCCGTAAAGATCATCAGCGACACCCAGATCAGCCCGAAGCTGACCAGCCCCACGGGGCCAAGGTGCTCGCCGAACACGGTGATGGCCATGACGAACTGGATGGAGGGCGAGATGTATTGCAGCATGCCGACCGTGGTCATGCGGATGCGCTGCACCGAGAAGGCAAACAGCAGAAGCGTCAGCGTGGTCCCTGCCCCGGTGAGCATAAGGAGACCAAGCGTCGCCGGATCGGCATGCGGCCCGATCCCGCCGTCGCGGGCGAAGGTGTAGACGAGATAGGCAGCAGCTACCGGCGCCATGAACGCCGTTTCGATGAACAGGCCGGTCACCGAGGTGACCTTCGCCGTCTTGCGGAAGTAGGCGTAGGCGGCAAAGGTCAGCGCCAGCCCGAGTGCGATCACCGGGATGGTCCCGAGCGCCACCGCCTGGATGAGTATGGCGATGGTGGCCAGCGCGATCGATGCAACCTGCCAGCGGTTCTGCCGCTCGCCGAAAAACACGACGCCGATGGCGACGTTCATCAGGGGATTGATGAAATAGCCGAACGAGGCTTCGAGCGCCTTATGGTTCTCGATGGCGTAGACGAAGATCAGCCAGTTGCAGCCGAGCAGCAGCGAGGAGATCAGCATCGAGCGCAGCGTCGCCGGATCGGCAAGCGCGGTGCGGACTTCCGCCAGCCGGCCGATGGCGACGATGATCACGCTGACCAGAACCAGCGACCACAGCGAGCGGTTGGCGACAATGGTCGGCGACGGCACCCCGTCGAGCACCTTGAACAGGAGCGGCAGGACGCCCCAGGTCGCGTAGCAGAAAATGCCGGCAACGAGCCCGGCCTGCGCGGTCTTGATATCGTCCTGCGATGTGGTGGAAACTGACGCCACGCGTCCTCCCCGGCCGACTACCCCGGCCGTCGATGGCGGCCTTCTAACAGCAGCATCAGCCGCCGGCCAATCAGTCTTTGTGATCCGGCCGCATCACTTTGCTGATAGCGCCGGTCAACCGTTCGGCCGCAGCTACGTTGTTTCAGTGCCCAAGACGAAATCCCACGAATGGAGAGGTGCCATGAAACCGACCGTCACCTGGGTTCTTCTCGCCGATGGCGCGCAGGCCAAGGTTTTCTCCCACTCGGGTCCCGGAACGGGGTTAACGCCGGTCCCGGACCTGCTGTTCGAGGAAGAGCCGCTGAAGGCGCACGAGCTCGGCACGGATCGTCCGGGACGTTCGTTCTCGTCAGTCGGACATGGCCGAAGCGCCATCGAACCGTCGAGCGATCCTGTGGCGCTGCGCGAGGCCAGCTTTGTCAGGAACGTTGCCGAGCAGCTCGACCGGAAATTTCAGGAAAGCGCCTTCAGCCGCCTGATCATCGTGGCGGCGCCGTCGGCGCTCGGCACCCTGCGTGGGGCGCTGACCGATGGCGTGCGCGCCGCGGTGGTGGCCGAACAGGCCAAGAACCTCACCAACCTGCCGACCGCGCAGCTCGAACGCCACTTCGACGACCTGCTGACAATGTAGACGGCTAGCGCTGGCGGGCCTGTTTGACGCAGGGCGCGAGGCCCTTGCGCGGCTTGGCGCCGGGCTTCAGCGTCAGGCCGAAACACGCGGCGTCGTCGGCCTCGAAGACGATCACGGAATCGCGGCCCGCTGCTTCCTGCAGCGCCATCATGGTCAGCGCCGATACGCCCGACGCCTCGGCCTGCGCCGAGATGACGGCGTTGCACTCCGACGCCGCCCGACCGTTGCGATTGTCGTAGCAGGAATGGATGGCGAGCAGACCGCCCTTCTCAACCGTGCGGTACTTGCCGGCAACGAACAGCACGCTGGCGCAGGCCGAGGCGCAGACGGTGTCCTTGCGCACGATGGTCGAGACGCCAACCTCCTGCATCACCTCCGCCATCGCCAGCGCATCGTAGACGAGGCCACCTTTGCTTTCGAGGTAGAGCTGCTTCATCCCGTGCCGGTCCCGATCGGCCTTCTCCAGCGCCCGCGCGAGGCGCTTGGCGTCACCGCGCGCGATGTCGCCCTTGGCGACGACGACGTGATAGCCCCTGGAGGTGGTGGCGACGGTGAAGGTCATGGCGAAGGCCGGCGCGGCGAGCAGCGCCAATGCCAATGCGACGCCCAAGACGTGAATCAGCCGCTCCATCGACGCCTCCCCCAAACCAGTTCGGCCGAGAGTGGCGCCTGATCCGGGGTCAACGTCAATAGGCTGACGCCCCCGTGAGGCCATCTGCCACCGCCTGCGGGCGGCTTCTAGCGCCAGCCGAGGGCGGGAGCGACGTGGGTGAGGATCGCCTCGATGATGTGGGCATTGTAGGCGACGCCCAACTGGTTGGGCACGGTCAGCAGCAGGGTGTCCGCTTCGGCAATGGCCGTATCCTCGCGCAACTGCTCGATGAGCCGGTCCGGCTCGTCGGCATAGGTGCGGCCGAAGACGGCGCGCTTTTCGGGCTCGATATAGCCGAAGTGATCTTCGTTGGCGCCGTTGCCGAAATAGGCGCGGTCCTGGTCGTTCACCAGCGCGAAGATGGAGCGGCTGACCGAGACGCGCGGCGTCCGCTCGTGACCCTCTGCCGCCCAGGCTGCCTTGTAGGCCCGGATCTGTTCGGCCTGCTGCACGTGGAAGGGCTTTCCCGATTCATCGAAGACGAGTGTCGAGCTTTGCAGGTTCATGCCCTGCCGGGCGGCCCACTCGGCTGTCGGGGTGGTCGCGGCGCCCCACCAGATGCGCTCGCGCAGGCCCGGCGCATGCGGCTCGAGCCGCAGCAGCCCCGGCGGGTTGGGGAACATCGGCCGCGGATTGGGCTCGGCAAAGCCGGCACCGTTGAGCAGATCGAGGAACACTTCCGCATGGCCGCGCGCCATGTCGGCATCGGTCTGCCCCTCGGCCGGGACGTAACCAAAATACTTGTAGCCGTCGATCACCTGCTCGGGCGAGCCGCGCGAAATGCCGAGCTGCAGGCGGCCGCCCGCGATGAGGTCGGCCGCCCCTGCATCTTCCGCCATGTAGAGCGGGTTCTCGTAGCGCATGTCGATGACGGCGGTGCCGATTTCGATGCGGCTGGTGCGCGCCCCGACGGCCGCCAGCAGCGGGAACGGCGAGCCGAGCTGGCGGGCAAAGTGATGGACGCGAAAATACGCGCCATCGGCCCCGGCCTCCTCGGCTGCGACCGCCAGATCGATCGATTGCAGCAGCGCATCGGAGGCCGAGCGCGTGCCGGAATGCGGCGAGGGATTCCAGTGGCCGAAGGACAGAAAACCGATCTTCTTCATGGCAATACCTGCTGATACGTATCGCCCGCTTATAGGCGGCTGCCCGCCGCGAGGCTAGCGAACCCGGCCCCGAACGGCGTTGGCGCGTCCCGTCGGCACCACCTCCCCGCCGCCGGGTTGCTCCGAGAGTGAAGCGCGCACCCGCTCCCTGACGTCGGCGACGACGCTGGCGGGCGCCTTTGCCAGCCCCGCGGCGATGGGCGGCGCGGTGATGGCGGCCTGCCAGTACTGCTCGAAATTGGCGAAGGTGCGCGCGACGGAAATCTCGCGCACCTCGATGGCCTCAAGTCCCGCATCGGTCCAGAGGCGCCGGAGGGCATCCTTCGAGACAGCCTCCGGGGGCTGCGGAGTATCGGCGGGCGGGAAGCCGGCCGCTTTCATCGCGGCATTGAGCGCGGCGTAGGGGAAACCGCCTTCGGGGATGTTCCAGACATAGCTCACGACGTGGCCGCCACGCTTCGTGACACGCGCCATTTCTGCCACGCCCTTCGCGGCATCGGGCATGAAGTGAATGACCAGCGCCGAGGCGGCGATATCGACCGCCCCGTCGTCAAGCGGCAGCGCCATCGCATCGCCCTGTTCGAACTGCGCCACGCCGCCGAGCGGGAGGGTTCTGGCATAGGTGATCTGCTGCTCGGACGGATCGATGCCGATGATCGAGCGGGGCGCGCAGCGCTTCGCCACGAGTTGGGTGAAGGCCCCGCCCCCGCAGCCGACATCGATCCAGTCGAGACCGGTCGGGGGCGCGAGCCAATCGAGGAAAACCTCCCCGACGCTGCGGCTCCACACACCCATCATGGTGTCGTAGCTGGCACCATCGGCAAAGCGGATCTCAGGCACGATCTCCTCCTTCAATGGGAGGGCCGTCTACTTCGCCTCCAGCACGGCGCGGCATTGCTTTGGCATGTCGGCCAACGTCATCGGCGGCGCAGGCGGACCCGGGTTGGGGTTCGGCTTGTACGGTTCGTCGGTAAACCAGTAGTCTAGTTCTTCGCCGCAACCGTCGCCGGGCGGGATCGCGGCCTGATCAGAGCAATATTGCGCCCCGGCGGGGCAACTGAGACGGACATGGAAATGGTCGGCATGGCCGTACCAGGGACGGATCTTGTTCAGAAAACTCCGGTCCCGCCAGTTGACCGCACAGAGCGCCTTCTTGATGCCCGGCGCAACAAAAATCCGAGCGACCCCGGGAAGCGTCGCGGCGCGATAGACCAGCATGCGCTCGGCCTCGCCAAACAGTTTTGGATCGACATTGCGCGTGCCCTTCTTCAGCACGGTAATGGCGGAAAGGGTCTCGCGCTCGTCGGCGCTGAGCGTGTGGCCGGGCACCGGCTGGTACCACAGGTCGACATCGAGGCCGGACTGGTGCGAGGCATGGCCGCTCTTCATCGGCCCACCACGCGCCTGCCCCATGTCCCCGACGAGCAGCCCGGGCCAGCCGTCGGCAGCTGCGGACTGCGCCAGTGCGCCAATGTACTGCACCAGCTCGGGCGAACCCCAGCGCCGGTCGCGCGACAGCCGCATCGCCTGCCAGCCCGGACCATCGGTCGCGAGCTGCGTGGCACCGGCGATGCAACCCTTCGAATAGCCGCCGACCGGGATAGAAGGCCCTGCCGTGGGGTGATCGACCGCCCCAAACAGGTCGCGCGCCGCCTGCTGGGCGAAAACCGGCGATGCGAACGCCAGCGCAGCGAGCAGGACAAAGAGGCGCAACGGCATGGGCGATCCCTCGCGAAGGTGACTCAGTGCAGCCAGCATAAACGAGCCCTGGCTGAAGCGAACCTGAACAGGCGGCCGCTCCTCTAGCTGTGATCGGGTGAGAGGAACGCGCCAATTGCGGCGACGTTTTGAGCAGGCGGCAAGCCCAGGAGGTTCACATGCCCAACAAGGAAGACATTCTCAAGCTCGAACACGAGTTCTGGAAGACCATGGCCGCTGGCGACCACGCCAGATCGGCAAAGCTGCTGGCCCCGAAGTCCACAATGCTGAGCCCGATGGGCTTTCACAGCTTCTCGCCCCAGCAGTACACCGAGATGAGCAAATCCATGCCCATGACCTATGTGGACTGGTCGATGAGCGATGAGGAAGTCGTCTTCACGACGCCCGACACGGCAGTCTGCAACTATCACGTCAAGCAGACGACCAAGGGCAAGGACGGCAAGCTCGAAAAGAGCGAAACCACGGACACCTCGGTCTGGGCCAAGGATGGCAAGGACTGGAAGTGCATCTACCACTCCGAGACGCCCGCCGCTCACGCCCAGCGAATGCCGATGTAGGCAGCTCCGGCCGGCGCCTTCGGGCACCGGCCGCCGCCCAAGGGTGGAATATGCTGGACATCATCGCCAGCACCCTGTCGATTCTGAGGCCTTCCGTTCGACCAGTTGCATACCGGCGAAGAGGAGCCTCACATGACCCAGTATCTGGTTGCCATCCACCATCCCGATGACTTCGAGCCCGCGTCCGAGAGTGCGGAAACAGCGCGTGATATCGATGCGCTCAACGACGAGATGAACGCCAACGGCGTCGTGGTCTTCGTCGGCGGACTCGGCCGCGTGAAGGCGGCGAAATCGATCCGGCGCGAGGCGAACGGCAAGCTGCTCGTCACCGATGGCCCTTACCTCGGCACCAAGGAGCATATCGGCGGCTTCTGGGTGCTGAATGCGGCCAGCATGGACGAGGCGCTCGAATGGGGCCGCAAGGCCGCCATCGCCTGCCGCACGCCGGTCGAGGTGCGGGCGTTCGGCTAGGCGCGGGCGCGCGATTTCAGCCAGCGATCGAATGCCACGGCGACGATCAGGATCAGGCCGATGACGATCGACTGCGTGTAGGACGACACGTTGTTGAACTGCAGCCCGTTCTGCAGCACGCCGATGAGCGCGGCCCCGACCACCGTGCCGCCGACGCCGCCGATGCCGCCGAACAGCGACGTGCCGCCGATCACCACGGCCGAGATGACCGTCAGCTCATAGCCCATGCCCGCCACCGCCTCGGCTGAGTTGAGGCGGGCGGAGAGGACGAAGGCCGCGAGCCCGCAGAAAAAGCCGACGATGACATAGACCGAAATCAGCACGCGGTTGACGCGCAGGCCCGAAAGCCGCGCGGCCTCCGCGTTGCCGCCCACCGCGTAGACGGCACGGCCATAGCGCGTGTAGCGCAGGACGATATGGCAGATGATCGCTGCGAGCGCGAAGATGATCACCGGCACCGGCACCGGGCCGACGAGCCCGTTTCCGAACCAGCGAAAATCGGGGCCAAAGCCGGAGATCGGCCCGCCGTTCGACAGCGTCAGCGTGATGCCGCGGAAGATGGTGAGGCCGCCCAGTGTCACGACGAAGGGCGGCACCTTCAGCCGGGTGATGGCGAGGCCCTGCACCGCGCCCGCGGCCGAACCAACGGCCAGCGCCGCGAGCAGCGCCGCAAACCAGCCGAACCCCTGCCCCGATTCCGCCGACAGCGACATGGTGTTGGCGGTGCCACCCTTGGCGACGATGGCCGCGACCATGCCGCACAGCGCCACCAGCGAGCCGACGCTGAGATCGATGCCGGCGGTGAGGATGACGAAGGTCATGCCCAGCGCGATCAGCCCGGTGATCGAGATCTGGCGCATGATGTTGAAGACGTTGATCGGGTCAATGAAGCTGGGCTTGAGCGCGGTGAATACCGCGATGAGCACGACCAGAAACAGCAGTGGCCCGAACTGCTTCAAGATGCGGAAGATGTTGGGTCCGGC
>Ga0073904_10003502_pt1 | contig 11839 bp, 6 predicted proteins | sample KloWWTrecipitate_FD_66668 | JGI IMG/M metagenome (GOLD analysis project Ga0073904, IMG submission 66668) | Active sludge microbial communities from Klosterneuburg, Austria, studying microevolution and ecology of nitrifiers - Klosterneuburg... | ecosystem: Engineered > WWTP > Aerobic digester >... | reverse complement strand
ACCAGGCGCGGCTTCGCTGCGAGCGGCAGCGCCGAGAGCCAACGGACGATGAGGTCGTGGGTGCTCGCGCCGAGGACGATCTCGCCGCCGGCATCGTCGAGCAGCGCCCGGAATCCCTCGCGCACCCGCTCGGCCTGCGCGAGGGCGAGCTCCCATTTCTCGTCCACCGCGCGCGCGGCGTCGTCGAACGCTGCGAGGACACCCTCTCGCGCCACATCCGGCCAGGCCTGGTGTGAGTGTCCGGAGAGCAACAGGCGCTCGGAAACGCGAAAGCTAAGGTAGTGCCGCGCCAGCGCGTTGGGCGAGCGACGCAGGTCGGCGAGGCGCGGACCGGGCATCAGAGAGCGGCCCGAATGGCCCAGAGATCCGGGAAGAGCGGCTGGAACAGGGTGGCGCGCAGGTACTCGACACCGCTCGAGCCGCCCGTCCCCGGTTTGGTGCCGATGGTGCGTTCGACCATCTTGACGTGGCGGTAGCGCCACTCCTGGATCCCCTCGTCGAGATCGACCAGGCGTTCGCAGATCTGCGCCAGGTCGGGGCGCCTGCGATAGATCTCGATCAAGCGCTCCTGCAGCTCCGGCGAGGCGGGATTGGGCTGCGAGCGATCGCGCTGCAGGATCTCCGCCGGCACGTCGTAGCCGTGGCGGGCGAGAAAGAGGACGAAGGTGTCCCACAGGCTGGGCTCGGCCAGGCGAGCGGCGAGTCGCTCGGCGGCTGGAGTTCCGGCGTGGTGCGCGATCATCCGGGCGCTGCGCCGGCCGAGCACGAACTCGAGCTCGCGGAACTGCGGCGACTGGAAGCCGGAGGCGGTGTCGAGCCGGGCGCGAAACGAGAGAAAGGAGATCGGCGACATCGTCTCCAGGATGTCGATCTGCGCCACCTGCACCTTGAGGATCGTCAGGAATCGCTTCAGGGTGGCGTAGACCCGCGGCAGGTCGTCGCGGTCGAGAGCGCCAGCGAGATGGGAGATCTCGTGCAGCAACTGCTTGAACCAGAGCTCGTAGACCTGGTGGATGACGATGAACAGCATCTCGTCGTGCTCCGGGCCGTCCGACAGGGGCTGCTGGGCGGCGAGAAGCTCGTCGAGATGGAGATAGCTCGAGTAGGTGACGGTCAAGGCTGGCCTCGCTTTCCGCGGCAGGCTACAGGCTCCCGCCGCCGGCGGTCAACGCGCGCGACTTCGCGAAGTTGACGCAAGAACTCGTCAGCTGACGAGTTCGGTCCGAGCTAGAACTCGTCAGCCGACGAGTTCGATCCGATCCACCCCGAGCAGCCAGAGCTCCAGGCGCGGCGGGCGGTCGAGGGAGAGGGCAGCTTCGACCGCGCGGCCGTAGAGCTCGAGCTGCGGGCGGTAACGCGCGACCTTGGCGGCGACGGTCTCGGCCATGGCGTCGGCCGGGATCTCGTCGGTCTTGAAGTCGGCGACGACGATCTCGCCGCTATCCGGATCGCGGTAGAGCAGATCGAGCGTGCCGACGACGCCGTCGAGCGCCCTATGGCCACTCCCTTCGGCCTCGTCGGGAACGCCCGCGAGAAGCGGCAGCTCGCGCGCCAGAACGTGTGGCCGCAGCGCGCGCAGGCGGGCGAAGAGCGCCTTACGGGTGAGGAGCTCGAGTCCGTCCTGCAGGCGGGAGCGTTCGCCAGCGGTAGCGCCGGGCAGCTCGCCCAGAAATGCAGTCTCGGTCGCGCTGCGCCAGGAGTCCGGGGCGCTCTCGGCCAGCGCCTCGAGCTCGAGGGCACGGTGCAAGGCGACTCCCGTGGCCAGCGCCAGCGAACGCGAAGGCTCGTCCCCGGTCAGGGCGCTGGTCTCGAACGGAGGTGCCAGCGTGTTGACGCCTCCGGCGACCCGTTCGAGGCGCTGACGATCGGCCCGTTGCCGCGCGCGGCGGCGCGTCTCCGATGCGACTCCGGCGACACGGAAGGGGTTCGGCGGCACGATGTCTGCGATGGCCGCGGCACGCTGATGCGAGCGCGGGATCGCTGTCAGCGCCGGCCCCGAGTCACGCGGTCGGGCCGCCAGTCGCCACGGCACGCCGGCGGCGTCCGACACTTCGGGGTTGACTCCGAGGTCGAGGAGGTTGCCGGGAGGGCGCTCTGCCAGGAGGTCGACCCAGGTCTTCGCACGTCCGGGCTCAAAGGCTCTGGGAAGCGGATTCCAGTTGCCGCAGATGACCAACCGCTCCTTGGCGCGGGTCAGCGCGACATAGAGCAGCCGGACGGCCTCGGCCTGGCGGGATCTCCGGCGCAGGCGATCGACGACGAGGAACCCCGGAGAGGGTGCGCCGAGCAAGAGGAGCTCGTTGCGATGGCCGCCCGCGACGCCTTCGACGATCTCCGACGCACCTTCGGCGATGGCCGAGCGGTCGGGCCGGTTCCCGCGGTGAATCTGCGCCAGATAGACCTGGTCGTACTCGAGGCCCTTCGCGGTGTGGATCGTCATGACCGCCACCGCGTCGCTCGAGACGTCGGGGGGCCTAGCGTCCTCGGCGTCCTTCTCCTCCTCGACGGCGCGCTGCAGGCGCGAAAGCGCCCGGTGCGGGTCGCTCTCCTCGCCCAGCTCACGCTCGAGACGGGTGAGAAGCCGCTCGACGTTCGCCAGGCCGAAACGGCCGAGGAACCGCGCCGCGGCGAGCGGCTCCGGCAGCAGCCAGGCACGCAGGCGTTCGATCCAGCCAGCGATCGGCAGCGCGCGAAACTCCGCGCGCAGGCAAGCGACGGTGCGGACAGCTTCGGTGAGCGCCAGGGGCCAACCCCGGAGCGCGTCGAGCCCGGGGATCGTCGGCGGGGATTGTGAGGTCATCGCCTCTTCGGCGGCGGCGATCGCCCGCTCGGCGGCAGCGATACCCTCGGGACGTTCGAGCTCGACCATGGCGGCAGCGAATCCGCCGCGCCAAAGGGGGATCCACGCCGCGTCCGGCACGCCAACCAAGGGGCTGCGCAAGAAGGCGACCAACGCCAGCAGGTCGGCGGGATCCAGGATGGCGCGCACCGCGCAGGCGAGATCGATGACTTCGCGGCGGCGGTAGTAGGAGCGGTCGCGCTGCACCGCGTAGGGCACGCCGGCGCGGCGCAGCGCCTCGAGGTAGACCTCGAGCGACTTGCGCGCGCGCAGCAGGATGGCAAAGCTGCTCCAGGGTTTTCCCGCGGCGTCGTGGAGCTCGCGGATGTCGCCGGCGATAGCCGCCGCTTCGACGGAGTTTGCCCGCGCCGCCTTGGTGGGCGCGCCGTTCGCGAAGTCGGTCGGGTCCCAGGAGAGCCAATGCTCGACCGGATGGCGATCGTGCAGCCGGAAGCCGCCAGCGCCGGCGAGTTTCGGACCGGGCAGGAGCGGCTCGAAACGCGGCTGCACTCCGGCCTCGGCGACCATTACCGGTGCGATCGCTCGGGCGACTTCGTCGAGCACCGCCGGCACCGAGCGGAAATTGACCGACAGCCGCGCGCTCGTCCCGCCCGCCGCCTGCATGCGGGCGAGGAAGCCTTCGTAGGAGGCGAGGTCGGCCTTGCGCCAGGCGTAAATCGACTGCTTCGGATCGCCGACGATGAACAGCCCCGGTCGCGGCCCTACGCCCCCGTCTTCCTTCTCTTCGCCGAGAGCCAGCGCCGCGAGCAGCTCGCACTGCCGCCGATCGGTGTCCTGGAACTCGTCCACCAGGAGCTGGCGGATCTCCCGTCGCAAACTCCGGCGCACAGGTGTGCTGCGCTGCAAGAGCTCGCTCGCCCGGTCGAGCAGGTCGTCGAAGGTCAGCACTCCCGCGCGATCCAATCGGTAGCGCACCTGCTCGACGAGGGGCGCGAACGCCTGGCGGGCGAGCTCGAAGCGGCGCAGGTCGAAGGCGAGCAGCTCTTCCAGGGCCTCTCGCGCTTCCTTCGCGCGCTCGAGGTAGGCCTCTCCTGCCGGGCCGAGAATCTTCTCTTCGGTCTTGTTGAGACCCTCCTTGCCGTAGCGAGAGAGGATCTTCTGCCACTCGCCGCTCGTGTCGCGGGCGAGGGCGGCAAGACTCTCGAGTCCCGTCCGGTCGCCGCTGCCGCCGCGAAGCTCGACTTCGAGGTGGAGGAGCGCGTCGCGCGCGGGGGGGAGCGTGCGCACCTGTTTCGCCGCCGCGGCGGCGAGCGGCACGAGCTCGCGCAGGTAGACGCCGAGCGGCACCGCAAGGCGCGCGAGGATCGCGGCGCACGTCGCATCGTCGAACGGATCGGTCGCGAAATCCTCCTTGCGCGCGCCGCCGCTCACCAGCCGGATAAGTGCCTCGTGCAGCTCGGAGGGCGATACCCCTTCGCGCACCAGGGCCAGGAGCTGCGGCTGCCGCAGGCGCAGGCGCTCGATGAGAACCTCGCTCGCGGCCGAGGCGAGCTCCTCGCCTTCGGCATCCACCGCCAGGGTCGGGTGGAGACCGGCCTCGAAGGGATGATCTGCGAGCAGGCGATGGCAGAAGCCGTGGATGGTCTGCAGGCGCAGTCGGGAGAGGTTGGCGGCGAGGCGATCGGCGCGGGCGCCGAGATCGCCGACCGTGATGCTCTCGAGGGGGGCGGGGAGGGGAGTGAGATCCTCGGCCGTTCTCCCGCCCGCGAGGTCGGCGAGCAGCTCGCCGAGCCGCCGCGACATCTCGGCGGCGGCGGCCTCGGTGAAGGTGATCGCGACCGCCCCTTCGGCGACGCGGGCGGCGACGTCGGACGGTTCCACCGGCCCACCGCCGTCCGCCTCTCGGCGCGCCTCGAGCTCGGCCGCGGCGACCGCCCATCCGGGCCCGAGCAGCCAGGTCGCGAGTCGGGCGACGAGCGAGCGGGTCTTGCCGGTCCCGGCGCCGGCTTCGAGCGCCACCGCCCGCTCGAACTCGCTGACCGCGAGATCCCGCGCCGCCTGATCGGCGAGCGGTGTTGGCACCGTCGGCGAAGCGCTCACGAATCCTCCGAACCCGCGGCATGCGGACGCGGCACCTTGAGCGCGAAGAGCCGCCAGGCCTTCTCCTCCAGGCTTTCGGAGGGCCCGGGAGCGGTGCTCTCGGGCCCAGCCGGTGGGGCACCTTCGAGCCGCGCGCGGGCCCAGCGCTCGAGTCGCAGGCGAGCGCCGGTGTCCCCCTGCACGCAGGCAGCGCGGACCTCGCAGTAGGCGCAGCCTTCGAACGACTCCTCGAGGGTCTGGTCGAGGAGGCGGGGCAGGAAGGAACCGCTCTCCCAGGCGTCGAAGAGGGTCTGCCAGACCCGATGCTCCCGCGCCTCGGCGAGCGATCCGGCGGCGGGCGCTTCGAGCCGCACGTCGCGGCATTCGTCCGCCAGGTCCTCGCCGAGGAAGAGCAGCCGCCCTTCGACCGGCTGCGCCGCGCGCGCGCGAGCGTAGGCCGGGAGCTGGAGCCACTCGCCCTCGGCGAGCGCCTGCTCGAGGTGGCGCTCGCGGGTATCCGCCTTCGCTGCGGCGGAGACGACGGTCTTGCCGGTCTTGTAGTCGGTGAGCACGAGGGCCTCGCCCATCCGTTCGATGCGGTCGGCGCGAAAGGTCAAGCGGCGCGCGCCGGACGGCAGATCGAGCTCGGCCTCGCCTCCGACCTCGAGCCCGAGAAGGCGCCGGCTGCCGCCCGCCCAATCGCAATCTTCGACAACAGCGAGAGCCTGGGCCGCGGCGAGCTCGAGGGGCAGCGCGAAGAGCTCGGGATCGAGGCCCTCCTCGGTGAGCGCCTCGCGGGCCGCCGTCGCGATCAGCTGATGGAGGAGCGTCGCCTCCGGCCAGCGCACGTCGACATCGGCGTGGGCCATCGCCGCGTCGAGGGTACGGAGGTCGCGCAGCGCCGGCGGCGCCATGCGCTCCAGCACGGCATGCACGACCGTGCCTGTCAGGCGAGAGGGAAGCTGGGGAATCTCGTCCTCCCCCGCGAGCGGTGCCGCCAGACGGAGCACCTTGCCGAGAAAGGTCCGCCAGCCGCATCCAGCAACCCCCTGCAGCGTAGTGACCGCCGGCGAGATCCGTCGCGGGTCGAGCTGCGATGCGCCGGTTGCGGCGGCGGGCAAAGTCGTTTTCGCGGTCGTCGTCGAGGGTGCTCCGACTCGTCCGCCGACGAAGCCGAAAAAGGGTCCGAGAGCCGCAGCCCGGGGGGCCGAGGGATCGGCGCCGACTTCGGCGAGGAGCGCGAGGTGGCTCGCGGTCCACCGCCCTGCCGTGTCGTCGCCACGGACAGCGCCCGGAAGGGCATCCGCGCCGGGCGCGCCAGGCGGGCGCTCACCGACCGAGAAGCGATCCGCGCCTTCGCGGTAAGCGGCTTCGAGGGCCGCGCCGAGCGGGGCTGGTTCGCCGGCGAGGGCTGTCCGGCAGGCGGCATCGAGCGCCGAGAGCCTTTCCGGCTCGGGAGCGGGAAGCGCCGCCTCGATTCTTCCTGCCCGACGCAGCTCGTCGAGAAAGGAAGAGGCGGAAAGGGGCTTTCCCTCCTCGTCGGTTTTGGGCGTGAAGAGATCGATCTCGGGCGCTGCGCCGAGCAACTGCGCGAAGAGGAACCGCTCCTCGTCGTGCCCTTCGCGCTTGACCGGCAGATCGGGCAGCAGATCGCGCAGGCGCAGGCGCAGGCCGTCGGGAAGAAAGGGATCGGCGCGCACCGCGCGCGGGAAGCGGTCGCGCGCCAGACCGGCGAGGACGATGCGGCGAAACGTCCGGCCGCGCGCCTCGGTGACCGAGAGCAGCGCAACACCGCCGCCTTGCCCGCCCAATGGCGCCGCACCGACGTCCTGCCAGGCTTCGCGCACCAGGAGCGCCGCCTCGGCGGCGGTGATCTCGAAGCTCGCGCTACCGGGCGATGCCGCCTCCTTCAGCCCAGCGAGCGGAAGCTCGAGGGCGGTGCGCTCGTCCTCGAGCTCGACGACGGTCTCGACCAGGCCGGTGATGCCCGCCATCGCGGCGGCGAGCGGTTGCCGGCGCGCGAACGTCGCCAATCGGGTGAGGAGTGCGGCGGCCTGGCGCTGCGCCCGGCGCAGCGCTTCGCGCGCCACGGTCCGCGAGCGCAGCGACAGCCGGCCCGCGGCTTCGGGATCGTCCTCGTCGGCCGCCCTGAGCTCCGCACTCCCAGACGCGAGCGCGACGAAGCGGTCGTTCACCGGCAGCGGCACTGGATCGAGCTCGATCGAGAGCTCGACGAAGGCGCCGAGCCTGCGCACGCCGAGGGCCAAGGCAGCGAGGCGGAGCTCCCAGGGACGAGCTCCGGAGCCACGCGCCAGGAAGTCGCCGGCGACCGCGAAGGCGAGGCCGAGCGAGGCTTCGTCCTGGCGCTCGACGAGCTCGAGCAGGCCGCGCGCGCGACGGCCGAGCGGCGTCGGCGGACCGTCGCTCCCGGAGGCCGGCAGCGCCTGGCGGTCGATCTCGCGCGCCAGGTGCGCGCGATAGGGAGCCGGATCGCGCACCACGATCGCCAGATCCTCCGCCCGTTCGCCAGCGGCGGTCTCTTGCGCGAGCAGCCGCGCGAGCCGACCGACCGCGGCGCTCATCTCACGGGCCGGATCGGCGGCGGTGAAGCAGGTCAGTCTCGCCGGACTCGGCGGCAGATCGAGCCGTTCGATGCCGGCGGCTCCTTGCAGACGCTCGCTCAGCCGGCGCCCGAAACGCCAGGTTCCTCGACTCTCGCCGTCGAGCTCCCAGGGCTCGAGGAGGACGGCAAGCGTCGGCCGCTGGCGGACGACCTCGGCGAGTAGATCCGTGGCGACTCCCGTCGCATCGGCGAAACCGTGCAGGCAGATCGCCGATGCCGGGAGTGTCCGGTCGGGCTGGGAGGCCAGGAGCTCGGCGGCCTCGGCGTAGAGGTCGGCGTCGACGGTGAGTCCCAACGCGGAGAGCTCGGCGCGGCTGGCCGCGGCGATGCGGCAGAGCGCCGCCGCGCGGTCGAGGGCATCGCCGCCGAGCTGGTTGCGTTCCTCCTCGAGCCGCTCGAGGGCGGCTTCGAGATGCTGCTCGCCGAAGCCGGCATCGAGCAGGTCGCGCACCGCCCCCTGGGCGCCGGCGAAGCCGTCGACCAGGGTCTCGAGGTGTTTCGCCAACGCGCGCTCGCGCCGCGCCAGGCGCTCGACCACCAGCGGTAGCAGGGCGTCGCCGGAGTGGTGCTCGCTGCCGGCGCGCTCGAGGATGGCGCGCGCCAGCCCGCGCAGCGTCACGACCTCGAGTCCCAACCAGGCGGGGCGCAGGCCGGCCAGCCGGGCGAGGAGCGCGACCCGCAGGCTGTGCGACGGGACGACGACGGTCTTGCGCGCCAGGGGATCGGCGTCGGCGAGCCGGGACAGCTCCGCGACCAGCGCGCGCTCGGCGGCGTGGGAGTCGGGAGCGACGAGAATGCGCGAGCCGGTGCGCGGAGACACGGTTCAGGGCAAGATACGGGTTCGATGCCCGACGGTCAACCGCAAGCTCCCGATCTCCTCGCCTATCTGGATGGGCTCGCCCGCCTCGGCGGCGCCGTGAGCGCCATCGAAGCGCTGGTGGCCGATTCGCAGCAGGTCCGCAGCCGCCATGCCGCCGGCTATCGCGTAGGCGGCGAAAGCCTCCAGCCGGGCGCTCGTTTCGACGCTGCGTCGCTCACCAAACCGTGCATGGCGACCCTCGCCCTGGTGCTCGACGGCTCGAAGACGTTGCCGCTAGCGACCCGGCTCGGTGAGTTCTTTCCGGGTGCCGGACAGTGGAGTCGCGACCGGACGCTCGAGGATCTCCTCCGCCATCGGTCCGGGATCGCCGCCTGGGCGCCGCTCGCTGCGCGTCTCGGAAAGCGTCTCTCCAACGCCGAAGAACTCTCCGTTTTTCTCTTGTCCGAAAGCCTTTGGCCGCAGACTGGCGACGATCGCCGCGAGCTCGCGACCTATAGCGATCTGGGCTACATCCTGTGGGGCCTGACGGCGGAGAAGGCGACCGGCAAGAGCCTCGCCGACCTCCTCGATCACCACGTCGCCGCCCCCCTGGGTCTCGCTCCACTCGGCGCGCTCGCCGGCCATCCGCCGCCGGAGGAGATCGTCGAGTGCCGGCTCGACAACGGGAAAGAGGTCGAGCTCGCCGCTGAGCAGGGAGTGAAGCTCTCGCGCCAGGCACCATTCCTCCGCGGCGTCCCCCAGGACGGCAACTCGCGGGCGATGGGCAGGCTCAGCGGCCATGCCGGCCTCTTCGTGACCGCCGACGAGATGCTGACGCTGGCGCGGGAGTGGCTGCGGCCGGAGCGCCTCCTCACGGGCGCGGCGGTCGAGCATGCGCTCGCCGGCGAGGGCACCTACGCGCTCGGCTGGGCGCGCCAGAGCGCCGACGGCTCGAGCGGGCCGGCGCTTGCGCCCGGCGCTTTCGGCCATACCGGTTTCACCGGCGGCAGCCTGTGGCTCGAGCCGGAGCGCGGGCGCTCTGTGATCGTCCTCGCGCACCGTCTCTCTTCGCGCCTCGACATGAACCCGATCCGGCGGGAGATTCACCGGCTGGCGGCAGAGGTCTGACCGCGGCCTTTCTTGATAGCCTTCTCCTGCGGCCGCGGCCGCACGGATCCACCTTCTCTTTCAGGAGCTTACCGAATGCATATCCAGGACCTGGTGCTGATCGACGGCGTCCGCACGCCGATGGCGGAGTTCAACGGCCCGTTCGCCGATCTGTCGGCGATCGAGCTCGGCGCGCGGGCGGCCAAGGCGCTCTTCGAGCGCACCGGCGTCGATCCGGCGGCGATCGACCATACCGTCGTCGGCAACGCCCTGCAGACTTCGAATGACGCCATCTACGGTGCCCGCCACGTGGCGCTGAAGGCCGGAGTGCCGAAGGAGGTCCCGGCTCTCACCGTGAACCGCCTCTGCGGCTCGGGCATCCAGGCGATCGTCTCGGGCTCGCATCTCATTCTCGCCGGCGAGGCGCGCGCCTGCCTGGTGGGCGGGATGGAGAACATGTCGCAGGCGCCGCACATTGTTCGCGGTGCGCGCAAGGGATTGCGGCTCGGCAATGGCAAGCTCGAAGACCTGCTTTGGGAGTCGCTGATGGATCCCTTCTGCGGCTTCTATATGGCGCAGACCTCGAACAACCTGGCGCGCGACTACGGGATCTCGCGCGAAGAGCAGGACGCTTTCGCCGTCTCCAGCCAGGCCAAGGCGGTCGCCGCCATGGCGGCCGGCAAGCTCGCCGAGGAGATCGTCGCGGTCACGGTGGGCGAAGGCAAGCGCGCGGTGACCGTCACCCAGGACGAGCATCCTCGCCCGGGGACGAAGATCGAGGATCTCGCGAAGCTCCCGACCGCCTTCGACAAGGACGGCTTCGTGACCGGCGGCAACGCCTCCGGCATCGTCGACGGCGCCGCAATGCTGCTGCTGGCGTCGAAGGAGCGCGCCGCCGAGCTCGGCAAGAAGCCCCTCGGCCGCATCCTTTCCTGGGCGACGGTGGGTGTCGAGCCGTCGCGGATGGGCATCGGACCGGTGCCGGCGATCCAGGCCGCGCTCGCCAAGGCCGGCATGAAGCTCGCCGACCTCGACCTGATCGAGATCAACGAGGCCTTCGCCGGTCAGATCCTGGCCTGCGTCAAAGGTCTCGAGCTCGATGTCGCGAAGTTGAACGTCAACGGCGGCGCCATCGCCCTCGGCCATCCGCTCGGCGCGACCGGCGCGCGCATCACCCTCACCCTGATGAAGGAGCTCGAGCGCCGCGGCGGCGGCCGGGGCGTCGCCTCGGCCTGCATCGGCGGCGGGCAGGGCATCGCTCTGATCGTGGAGGTTTGACGATGATCGATCTTTCCGGAATGCACGTGCTGGTGACCGGCGGCAGCCGGGGTATCGGCGCCGCGACGGCGCGGCTCTTCGCGCGCGCTGGCGCGGCGGTGTTGGTCCAGTACCGCGAACGTGAGGCCGAGGCCGAGGCGTTGGTGGACGAGCTCTACTCGATCTCCGACCAGGACCACCGGCGTTTCCCCTGCGACTTCCTGCAGCCCGCCGAGATCGTCGAGCTCTTCCAGTTCGTCGGCTCCGAATGGGGGAGGCTCGACTGCCTGGTGAACAACGCTGGCGTCTGGCAGCACAACCCGATGTCGCAGTTCAGCGAGGACCGCTATATCGAGACCATGCGCATCAACGTCTCCGGCTCCTTCTACTGCCTGCGCGAAGCGTTGCCGTTCCTGCGCCTGTCGAAGCAGGCGAGCGTGATCAACATCACCTCGACCGCCGGGCAGCGCGGCGAGGCGTTCTACAGCCCGTACGCGGCGTCGAAGGGAGCGATGATCTCGGCGACGAAGGCCTGGGCGATGGAGCTCGCGCCGGACATCCGGGTGAACTCGGTCGCCCCGGGCTGGGTCGACACCGAGATGTCGGGCGAGGCGCTGCACAGCGAGCAGCGCGGCGAGATCGAAGCCGGCATTCCGCTCGGCCGCGTCGCCACCGCCGAAGACGTCGCCGGGCCGATCCTCTTCCTGGCCTCGCCGCTCGCGCGGCATCTCACCGGCGAGATCGTCAACGTCAACGGCGGGAGCGTGCTGGTCGGCTGACCTGCTCGAGTTGCGCCGACATCCCGAAATGAGCCTTCCTGCCGAGCCCCAGGCCCTCATCGATGAGTTGACGCGGCTCTCCGAGCGCTTCGCGGAGCTCGTCCTGCCGCTTTCGTCCGCTCAGTTCCATTGGCAGCCCGATCCCGGCCGAGCCTGGAGCGTCGGCCAGTGCGTCGACCATCTGCAGAGGACCAACCGTCTCTACACGGCGGCGCTTTCGGTAGCGGCGGAGAAGGGCCGGGCAGCCGGACGTTCGGGGCATGGCACGCTGCGGCCGAACCTGCTCGGGCGTTGGTTTCTGGGCATGGTCGAGCCGCCGGCCCGTTTCAAAGTCCCCGTCCCGGTGCGGGCGCTGGTGCCGCATGGCGAGGGGAGTCCGGGGACCACGTGGAGCG
>Ga0073904_10003501_pt1 | contig 11841 bp, 13 predicted proteins | sample KloWWTrecipitate_FD_66668 | JGI IMG/M metagenome (GOLD analysis project Ga0073904, IMG submission 66668) | Active sludge microbial communities from Klosterneuburg, Austria, studying microevolution and ecology of nitrifiers - Klosterneuburg... | ecosystem: Engineered > WWTP > Aerobic digester >... | reverse complement strand
GACCGCGCCCCGAAGGAAGTGCCCTTGGGGTGCAGTACTTGCTCTGGCAGCAGGCGGGGCGGGGTAAGCAGGTGTCCATGGTGGGAAATCCTGGACGGTTGCCAGCCGCCGAAGTAGAGGCCGGCACCGATGGCGAACGGCAACGCCAGCAGGCCGACAATCAGCGCCAGCATCAGGCGGCCGTGGCGTTGGTTGGGAAGCGGACTGATGGCGGTGTTGTTCATGGTCGGCGGATCAGAAAATAGACCCAGATGCCGAGGCTGGCGATGGCAAAGCCGAACCATTGCAGGGCATAGCTGCGGTGGCGCTCGGCCCGCTCATCCGGGCGTGGCCACTGGCGGACAAAGCCGCCATCGGCAGCGGGGTCGAGTTGGACGATGACAGATTGCAGCGGGTAAGGAACCGATTGGCGAAAGCGTTCGAGATCAAGATTTTGCCAGACGGGTTCCCAGCCGCTGGTCGGTTGCGGCGCCAGATTGAAAAAGCGCTGGGTCGGGATGGTGGCGATACCGCTCAGTTCGATCTCGCCGACTGGCGCCTCGGCGACCGGGGCGATCCGGTGATCGGCAGCGGCGGGCAGCCAGCCCCGGTTGACCAGTACGTGCATGGTCGAACCGGCGATCCGCAAGGGGGTGATGACGTGGTAACCCGCCTGTTCCTGATGCAGGCGATTGTCGATCAGGATCTGTCTGGTGGCGTCGTAGGTGCCTCGCAGGATGAGGCGCCGGTAGCGTAGCGATTCGGCATCGACCGGCGTCACTGGCATCAGCACCGGCGGTTCGCTGCTGCGCGTATCGAGCGACATCTGCAGTGCAGTTTTGGTTTCTGCCTTGCGCCATTGCCACAGCCCGAGCGAGATGAACGCCGGAATCAGGAAGGTCAGCAACAAGCCGCCGAGGATCGCCGCCTGGCGTCGGCTGACTCTTGCCGCTTGTCCGGCGGGGCGCGCATACTGAGGCACGGAAAGTCGGTGAGGAGTTTCGGCAATGCTCAGAGTGCTGGTGGTTTTGCTGTTGTTGGCCATAGTCGGCAGCCTGTTTTCCGGGCTCTTCTATCTCTACCGCGACCGCGGGGCCGGTGTCAGGACGGCACGCGCCCTGACCTGGCGGATCGGCCTGTCGATTACCCTTTTCATCATGCTGTTGCTCAGCTTCCGGTTCGGGCTCATTCCCGGTTACACCCAATAAACAAAGATAAAGAGCACGAGCCAGACGACGTCGACAAAGTGCCAGTACCAGGCAACGCCCTCGAAGGCAAAATGGCGTTCCGGGCTGAAATGGCCGCTCAGGCTACGGAGCAGGATTACCGTCAGCATGATGGTGCCGAGCGTGACATGAAAGCCATGAAAGCCGGTGAGCATGAAGAAGGTCGCGCCGTAGGCGCCGGCGCCCATGGTCAGCCCGAGTTCGGTGTATGCATGATGGTATTCGTAGGCCTGAAAGCCAATAAACAGACTGCCGAGCAGGACCGTCGCCGCCAGCCCGAGGTTGAGCTGGGTACGCTTGTTGCGCAACAAGCTCCAGTGGGCCCAGGTGACTGTTGCGCCTGAACTGAGCAGCAGCGCGGTATTGAGGCTGGGAATGCCCCACGCGCCCATCGGTGTAAAGCTCGGGCCTTGCGGGCCGCTGGTTGGCCATGTGCCGGCAAACTCCGGCCACAGGCTGGTGCCGTGGGCGCTGACCATGCCGCCGAGTTCGGGCACCGAGATGATCCGGACGTAGAACAGTGCGCCGAAGAAGGCGGCGAAGAACATGACCTCGGTGGCGATGAACCAGATCATGCCGTAGCGGAAGGAGTGGTCCTCCCAGTCGCGATAGGCGCCGCTTTGCGATTCGCTGATGACGCGTCCGAACCAGCCGAACAGCACGTAGAGGATGACCGCCAGGCCGCCGAGCATGACCCACTGGCCGCGTGGGTAGCCATTGATCAACTGGATGAAGCCGAGGGCCAGCAGGAACATGCCACCGGAAAGGATGATCGGGTAGAGGCTGGGCTGGGGAACGAAATAGTGTTCCCGGGCCAGTTGGGCGCTTGCGGTTTTCATCGGATCTCCCCTTTGCGGGTCAGTATCTCGCGCTGTCCGTCGGTGCCAAAAAAGGCATAGGACAGGGTGATCTGACTAATGTTGCGGTCAACCTCGTTTTTGACGATAAAAGCCAGTGGCATTTCCTGTGCCTCGCCGGGTGCCAGCGTTTGCTGGGAGAAACAGAAACACTCGATTTTTTCGAAATGCTGGGCGGCCTGGCCGGGCGTGATGCTGGGCACAGCCTGCCCGACAACGGTTCGGTTCGAGGTGTTGCGCACCAGATAACTGACTTGCTGCAATTCACCCGGGTGAACGTCAAGACTAAGGGTGAGCGGACGTATCTCCCAAGGCAGGCCCGGCATCACAGTGCCGGTAAATTCGACGCGGACGGTGCGGCTTGTATCGATGCCGGAACTCGGTGACTTGCCGGTTTGCAGTCCACCGACACCAAAGCCGTCGCGTATCGTGGAAGGGCCTGCCGTCTTGCCGTTGAAGCCGGTGGCTTCGCACAGCACGTTGTAGAGCGGCACCATAGCGAAAGCAAAGGCGAAGGCGCCGGCCACCATCAGCAGCAGCCGCACGATCAGGCGGTTATGGCTGGCTGGGTTGGGCTGGGCCTTGTCCATGATGCGCTAACGTTTGATGAACAAGCCGATGATGTAGATGGCCAGCACGGCAGCGCCGAGCAGCCAGCCAAGCCGGCGCGAGGCGCTGCGGCGGCGGGCGAGATCTTCATCCGAGAATGCCTGGCTCATGCGCTTCTCCCTTTACTTGATCACCGGCTGGGTTTCCCAGCTATGGTGCGGCGGGGGTGACGAAAGCTCCCATTCCAGCCCTTCGGCACCTTCCCAGACTCGGCTCTCGACCTTTGGGCCGCCCCGTACACAACACCAGATGTTCCAGGCAAAGAGCAACTGGCTGATGCCCAGGACAAAGGCACCCAAGGTCGAGATCGCGTTGAACTCGGCGAACTGCAGTGCGTAGTCGGGAATGCGTCGCGGCATGCCGGCCAGGCCGAGGAAGAATTGGGGAATGAAGGTCAGGTTGAAGGAAAAGACCGTCAGCCAGAAATGCAGCTTGCCGAGCCTTTCGCTGTACATGTGGCCGGTCCATTTGGGCAGCCAGTAATAGACCCCTGTCATCACACCCATGATGCCGCCGGCGAACAGCGCGTAATGGAAGTGGGCGACGACGAAATAGCTGTGGTGGTACTGGGCGTCGGCCGCGACGTCGGCGAGGATCAGCCCGGTCAGACCGGCGATGCCGAAGAGGACGATGAAGCCGACGGCGAACAGCATCGGCGTCTCGAAAGTCATCGCCCCCTTCCACATCGTGGCGATCCAGCAGAAGAAGAGCACGGCGAGCGGCAGCGAAATGGCCATGGTGCTGAACATGAAGTAGATCAGCGCCGGCACCGGCATGCCGGCGGTGAAGAAGTGGTGCGCCCAGACGACGACCGAGAGCAGACCGATGGCGATGAAGCTGTAGACCTGCGCCTTGTAGCCGTAAGTCGGCTTGCGCGAGAAGGTGGACAGCACGTGCGGCATCAGTCCCCACACCGGCAGCAGCAGGATATAGACCTCGGGATGGCCGAAGAACCAGAACAGGTGCTGGAATAGTATCGGATCGCCGCCGCCCGCCGCGCTGAAGAAATGGGTGCCGAAATGGCGGTCGGTAAGCAGCATGGTCACCGCGCCGGCCAGCACCGGCAGCGTGGCGATGAGCAGGAAGGCAGTAATCAGCCAGCCCCAGGCGAAGAGCGGCAGCTTCATCATCGTCATGCCCGGCGCCCGCATGTTGAAGATGGTGACGATGATGTTGATTGAGCCCATGATCGACGAGATGCCGAGGATATGCACCGAAAGGATGGCGAAATCGACGCCCATGCCGCCCTGCACCGAGAGCGGGGCATAGAAGGTCCAGCCGGTGGCCAGGGCGCCGTCGCCGATGCCGAACAGGGCGAGCGTGAAGGGCAGGGTGAGCAGGATGGCGGCCGGCGGCAGCAGCCAGAAACCCCAGTTGTTGAGGCGCGGTAGCGCCATGTCCGGGGCGCCGATCATCAGCGGCAGCATCCAGTTGGCGAAGCCGGTGGCGGCCGGCATCAACGCCGCGAAGATCATCACCAGCGCATGGATGCCGATCAACTGGTTGAAGAACTCCGGTTTCATCAGCTGCAGGCCGGGCTGGAAGAGTTCAGCCCGTACGGCCAGAATCATGATGCCGCCAACGAAAAACATGATCAGCGAAAAAGTCAGGTACATCGTGCCGATGTCCTTGTGATTCGTCGTCGTCAGCCAGCGCATGACGCCGCCGTGGTAAGGCTCGGCATCGTGTTCGGCAGGATGGGTGGTGGCGATACTCATCTCGGTTCTCCTAGCGCAGGGCTTTGATCTGGGCGGGCTGGATCATGTCGCCCTTCCGGTTGCCGAAACTGTTTCGTTCGAAAGTGATGACCGACGCTATTTCGACATCGGACAGCGTATTGCGGAAAGCCTGCATCGCCGTACCGGCCTTGCCGTTCATGACACGGTCGACATGACTATCGGCGACGATCTTGCCGTTCATGTCGAGCAGCGGCGTATTGACGATCTTGCTGCCGGCGAGGGCCGGGAAAGCCGGCGGTAGCCCCTGGCCGCTGGCCTGATGGCAGGAGGAGCATTGCTTCTCGTAAACTTCCTTGCCCTTGGCGATCAGTTCGTCCTTGCTCCAGGCGCGGTCAGCCCCGCCCGCCGCTGCCTTGGCCTCGGCTTTCTGTGTTTCCAGCCAGGCGAGATATTCCGGTTCCGGCACGGCATGAACAACCACCGGCATGAAGCCGTGGTCCTTGCCGCAAAGTTCGGCACACTGGCCGCGATAGATGCCAGGCTTCTCGATCAGAACCCAGGTTTCGCGCAGGAAGCCGGGAACGGCATCGCGCTTGACGCCGAATTGCGGCACCCACCAGGTGTGTATCACGTCGGTTGAAGTCAGCAGGATGCGGACCTTTTTGCCAACCGGCAGCACGACCGGTTTATCTACTTCAAGCAGGTAATGTTCGCCTTTGGCCTCGGCGTTGCTGATCTGCTCGCGTGGCGTGGATAGGGTGCTGATGAATTTGACCCCCGCCTCGGGGTATTCGTACTGCCATTTCCACTGCATGCCAGTGACCTTGAGCACCATGTCGGCGCGGGTCTTGGTGTCTTCCATGTTGATGATGGCCTCGATCGCCGGGATGCCCATCAGCACGAAATCGATGAAGAGCAGGATGGCAAAAGGGATGAATGCCCAGAACCACTGCAATTTTCCGGTCGGCCCGCTGAACTTGGCCGGCGCGTGACCCGAACTCTTCCGGTGCTTGATCATCGAGTAAATCATGATCGCGAACACCGCCACGAAAAGGGCGGTAATGATCAGCATGAACTCGTTGTGAATGTGCAGCGTTTCCCGGGCGATGGGTGTAACGGGTTCCGGGAAATTGAATTTGTAGGCCGCGTTGACCGTTGTCGGAAGCAGCAGGGCCGCGCCAAGGCTGAAGCAGCCTGTTCGTCGGGCGCAGAACCTCCCCAAGCTTTTCTTCGCAGCCTGAAACTGAAGCGGTAGTTTCGCCATTCCGTTCCCTCCCCTTGTGAGAACCGACTTAAGGACTGAGAATCAAACTATTCCAGATAGTTCAGAAATATTTATCGCCATGAATCGCCGCCTGTTTCTTGCTCTTTCTTGTCTGCTGCTCGCGGCTTGCAACCGGGCGCCGGAGGTCTTTCGCAATACCGACCTGACTGGTGCCACCTTCGGTCGCAGTCTGGAAATGAGCGATCACCACGGTCAACCGCGTTCTTTGGGCGATTTTCGTGGCAAGGCCATCGTCGTTTTCTTCGGCTACACCTCCTGCCCCGATATCTGCCCGAGCACCCTGGCCCGTCTGGCCGCGGTGATGCAAGCCCTGGGGCCGGATGCCGAGCGGGTTCAGGTGCTGTTCGTCACACTCGACCCGGAACGCGACAGCGAAGAACGATTGCAGGCCTTTGTCCCCTGGTTCGACCCATCTTTTCTTGGTTTGCGTGGCGACGTCGAGCAGACCAAGGCGCTTACCGAGGAATTTCGTGTCTTCAGTGCCCGCAAGAATGTGACGGGTGAATTCGGCTATGTGCTCGACCATTCGACGGGGGCGTATGTCTATGACCCGGCCGGGAACCTGCGCCTCTATGTCAAGGATACGGCGAGCATCGAGGACATCGTCGCCGATATTCGCCAACTGCTTGGAGGCTGAGCAGCGCAACTCAATTTACCCCTGAACGCTTGATCAGAGCCTGCAGTTCGCCGACTATGCCGCGCCGGAAACTGAGCACGCAGAGCACGAAAATCCCGCCCATGATCACCGTTACCCATGAGCCGACCGAGTCCGCCAACTGGGTTTGCAGGGCAACGATGGTGGCGGCGCCGACGATCGGACCGAGGATGGTGCCCAGTCCGCCGAGCAAAGTCATCAGCACCACTTCGCCTGACGCATGCCAGTGCACGTCGCTCAGCGAGGCGAGCTGGAAGACCAGCGTCTTGGTTGCGCCGGCCATGCCGGCCAGGGCGGCGGAAATGATGAAGGCGATCAGCTTGAACTTGTTGACGTCGTAGCCGAGCGAGATGGCGCGCGGTTCGTTCTCGCGGATGGCCTTGAGAATCTGGCCGAAGGGCGAATGGATGGTGCGGTAGATGACGAAGAAGCCGAAGCAGAAAATGGCAAACACCAGGTAATACATGGCGATGTTGTCGGAGAGGTCAAGCACTCCGAACAGGTGGCCGCGCGGCACGCCCTGCAGGCCGTCCTCGCCGCCGGTCTCCTTGATCTGGATGGCGAGGAAGAAAACCATCTGGGCCAGGGCCAGGGTGATCATCGCGAAGTAGATACCGGTGCGCTTGATGGCCAGTGCGCCGAACAGCCAGCCGAGCATCCCGGCTGCCAGCGTACCGGCCAGGATGCCGACTTCCGGCGTGACGCCAACATCGCGCACCATCAGGCCGCAAACGTAGCCGGCCGTACCGAGAAAGGCGGCATGGCCGAACGAAAGGAGGCCGGCAAAACCGAGCAGCAGGTTGAAGGCGCAGGCGAACAGGGCGTAGCAAAGGATTTTCATCAAAAAAGTGGGGTAGACCGCAAACGGGGCGATCAGACCGATGACGAACAGCGCGCCGAACAACAGCGGCAGTTTCGACTCCAGAAAGTTGGCAGACGAATTCATTTGATTTCCTTTACTGGGCGTCAGGACTTGCCGAAGAGACCGGCCGGCCGCAGCAGCAGAACGATGACCATGATGACGAAAACCACGACGCTGGAGGCTTCCGGATAGAAGACCCTGGTCAGGCCTTCGATCAGACCGAGGCCGAGGCCGGTCAGGATGGAGCCCATGATCGAACCCATGCCGCCGATCACTACTACGGCGAAGACGACGATGATCAGGTTGGAACCCATCAGCGGATTGACCTGGAAGATCGGCGCCGCCAGCACGCCGGCAAAAGCGGCCAAGGCCACGCCATAGCCGTAGGTGAAGGTAATCAGCAGCGGCACGTTGATGCCCAGCGCCTGCACCATCTGCGAGTTTTCGGTGCCGGCGCGCAAATAGGCGCCGAGTTTGGTGCGTTCGATCATGTACCAGGTGCCGAAGCAGACGGTCAGCGAAGCGATGATCACCCAGCCGCGATAGATGGGCAGGAACATGAAGCCGAGATTGACGCCGCCGGAAAGGAGTTCCGGAACCTCGTAGCTTTCGCCGGAAATGCCGAACTGGTCGCGGAAAACCCCCTCGAAGATCAGCGCCAGACCAAAGGTCAGCAGCAAACCGTAAAGGTGATCCAGCTTGTACAGACGGCGCAGCATCAGGCGTTCGATCAGCACGCCGACGAAACCGACGATCAGCGGCGCGGCGATCAGCGAGACCCAGTAATTGATGCCGAAGCGGGTCAGCGCGATCCAGGCGACGAAGGCCCCCATCATGTATTGCGCGCCATGGCTGAAGTTGATGATGTTGAGCAGGCCGAAGATGATGGCCAGCCCGAGGCTGAGAATGGCGTAGAACGAGCCGTTGATCAGCCCGATCAGCAACTGGCTGCCGAGCAGGGCGGTCGAGATTCCGAAAATTTCCATGGCGGACTCCAGACCCGGCACGAACGTCTGTCCGCACCGGGCATTGCGATGATTCTGCTTACTTCTTGATCAGCGGGCAGCGCGACTGGGCCAGTGGCTGGAAGGCCTCGGCCGCCGGGATGGTCGCCTTGATGCTGTAGTAGTCCCACGGATATTTCGAATCAGCCGGCTTTTTCACCTGGACCAGATACATATCGTGCACCATGCGGCCATCCTCGCGGATCTGGCCGTTCTTGGCGAAGAAATCGTTGATCGGCGTCTTCTTCATCGCCGCCATCACCTTGCTGGTATCGTCGGAGCCGGCCGCCTTGACCGCCCGCAGGTAGTGATAGATCGACGAGTACTGGCCAGCCTGGACCATAGTCGGCATCTTTTTCTGCTTGTCAAAGAAGCGCTTCGACCAGGCACGGGTTTCGTCGGTGCGATCCCAGTAGAAACCGGTGGTCAGGAACATGCCCTGGGTCGGTTTCAGGCCGAGGGCGTGAACGTCGGTAATGAACATCAGCAGGCCGGCCAGCGACTGCTTGGGCGTGATGCCGAATTCGGCGGCCTGCTTGATGGCATTGGTGGTATCGGCGCCGGCGTTGGCCAGACCAATTACCTGCGCGCCGGAGGCCTGGGCTTTGAGCAGGAAGGAGGAGAAATCGGAGCCCGGGAAGGGGTGGCGCACTGCGCCAAGCACCTTGCCGCCATTGGCCGTGACTACGGCCGAGGAATCCTTCTCCAGCGCATGTCCGAAGGCATAGTCGGCAGTCAGGAAGAACCAGTTCTTGCCGCCCTGCGTCGTCACCGCCTTGGCTGTGCCGTTGGCCAGCGCGTAGGTGTCGTAGGTGTAGTGCACTGAAACGTCGTTGCACTGCTCGTTGGTGATCGGCGTCGAGGCCGGGCCGTTCATGATGACGACGCGGTCCTTTTCCTTGGCGACCTTCATCACCGCCAGCGCCGTTGAGGTGGTGACCAGTTCGGTCACCGTATCCACATTCTCCCGCTCGATCCATTCCCGTGCCTTGTTCGAGGCGATATCCGCCTTGTTCTGGTGGTCGGCGGTCACCATCTCGATCTTGAAGGTGGGCTTTTCATTGGCAATGAAGTCGTCAATGGCCATCCGGGTAGCCAGCACGGCGCCGGAGCCGGCGAGATCGGAGTAGGTGCCGGAAAGATCGGTCAGCACCCCGATTTTCACGGAACCTCCCGATACCTGGGCCTGGGCACTGCATGACAGCGCGGCCAGGGCGGCGGCGCAGGCGGTTGTTGCGAATTTCCTGGAAAACATGGGTGAGACTCCTCCTTAGGGTGGGTAAGCCGGGTTAAACGCCGAGCCTGTGATGCAGCCAGTCCATCTTCCCCGGAAGCTCTTCCTGGATGATGGTGGCGATTATTTCTCCATGTTCGAGGACGTAATGGCGATCGGCCAGCGGTGCCGCGAACCGGAAATTTTGCTCGACAAGAATGATGGTGAAGCCGCGTTTCTTCAGATCGGTAATCACCTCGCCCAGTTTTTTGACAATCACCGGGGCCAGGCCTTCGGTAATCTCGTCGAGCAGCAACAGCTTGGCCCCCGTGCGCAGAATGCGCGCCATCGCCAGCATCTGCTGCTCGCCGCCGGAGAGCTTGCCGCCCGGGCTGTTCCGCCGTTCGCTCAGGTTCGGAAACATGGCATAAAGCTCATCGACCGACATGCCGCCACTGGCGATGATCGGCGCCAGAGTCAGGTTTTCCTCGGCACTGAGCGAAGTAAAAATCGCCCGCTCTTCCGGACAATAGCCGACGCCGTGGTGGGCAATCCTGTGGGTCGGCACATTGATGATTTCGTTGCCGCTGAGCATGATTGATCCGGTGCGCCGGCCGACCAGCCCCATGATCGATTTCAGCGTGGTCGTCCGCCCCGAGCCGTTGCGGCCAAGCAGCGTGATGCATTCACCCTTGCTGACACTGAGGTCGATCCCGTGCAGGATGTGCGATTCGCCGTAGAAGGCGTGCAGGTCGGTCAGGCGGAGAAATTCGGGTTGCGGTTTGTAAGCACTGGTCATGGTCGTTTCCGGCTTAGTGATGCGCGTCGTTCATGTTGTCGGAGCCGACGTAGGCTTCAAGCACCTTCGGATTTTTCGAGACTTCCTCGTAAGTCCCTTCAGCCAGCACGCTGCCCCGGGTCAGCACGGTAATCCGGTCGCATAGATTGGCCACCACCGACAGATTGTGTTCGACCATCAGAATGGTCCGATTGGCCGACACTTTCCGGATCAGCTCGACGACACGGTCGAGGTCTTCGTGACCCATGCCCTGTGTTGGTTCGTCGAGCAGCATCATGTCCGGCTCGAGCGCCAGTGTCGTGGCGATTTCCAGTGCCCGTTTGCGGCCATAGGGCATTTCTGCCGTCATCGTTTCGGCGAAGCTGCCAAGGTCGACCGCCTCCAGCAGTGCCATGGCCTCGTCGTTCAGCTTGTCCAGGCTTTTTTCCGATTTCCAGAAATGGAATTCGGTCCCCAGCTTGCGTTGCAGGCCGATGCGGACATTTTCCAGCACTGTCAGGTGCGGGAAGGTGGCCGAAATCTGGAAGGAGCGGACGAAACCCCGCCGTGCCGTGACCGCCGGCGCTTCGTGCGTAATGTCTTCGCCCTTGAACAGAATGGTGCCGGCAGTGGGTGGCAGGAACTTGGTGACCAGATTGAATACCGTGGTCTTGCCGGCGCCATTCGGCCCGATCAGCGCATGGATTGTGCCGCGCTGCACCTTGAGGTTGACATCGGAAACAGCGGTAAAACCCTTGAATTCCTTGGTCAGGCCGCGCGTTTCCAGAATGAAATCACTCATTGATTCTCCTGAGGGTTTCGTCGTTGTTTTTACCGGTTGTGAATAATGCAAGCAATTCACTTTTGGTTAATTGTTGCACAAAAATATGTCAGATTGCTTTCTGCTGCAGCGCCGTTTGCATTGGGGTATACCCCTACTGGGAGCGGCTTTTCGGGGTTTTCAGCCGGCCGTGATGCTCGCCTGGGCAGCCGTACTAAAGCCAGGCGAGAGGCATCGTTCGGTCAGCGTGTATCTGCGGGTGAAAGGCGACACTTTGGTCAGGCTGGATAAAATGGAGGTTCAGACTTGCCAGTGCCAGTGCCAGTTCCGGGCGCCGGCTGGTTGGCTATGTCAGGCACCGAGGGTCATCAGGGTAGTGTTGCCGCCGGCGGCCGTGGTGTTGATGCTGAGCACGCGCTCGGTAAGCATGCGAAACAGCGGGTAGGGCGATGTTTCGCTGGCCGCCCGGTAGATCGGCAGCAAGGCGCCTTCAGCTGCGGCCAGTTGCTGGCGCAGGGCCGGGTCAGCCGGGCCGGCGTGCAGCACGCCGGCCAGACCGGCCAGATCACCCGCCGCCCGGCATTCGATCTGTGTCGCGAGATCGGGTGGCAGCAGGGCAAGCAATTTTTGCGTTAATTCACCGTTGACCGCAGTAACCCAATTGCCGGTGGCGAAAACGGCGGCCAGTTGTTGCAGCAGAGGTTCAAGGTCGGGTGCCAGGCACAGCAGGCGACCGCGGGGGGCAAAGCTAAGTGTGTTGCGCTCGCCGGTTGGGCCGGGCAGGGCGATTCGGCATGGCAGCAGGCTGTCGGAGGCGTTGCGGCGGCAGTATTCGGCCAGTGCTGGACGGCTGTTGTCGGCCGCCCATTCGGCCAGGTAGCGCAGCAATGTCGGCATCGCGGCCGGCTCGTCG
>Ga0073904_10003499_pt1 | contig 11851 bp, 8 predicted proteins | sample KloWWTrecipitate_FD_66668 | JGI IMG/M metagenome (GOLD analysis project Ga0073904, IMG submission 66668) | Active sludge microbial communities from Klosterneuburg, Austria, studying microevolution and ecology of nitrifiers - Klosterneuburg... | ecosystem: Engineered > WWTP > Aerobic digester >... | reverse complement strand
TGACGACGCCGGTCTTGATTGCGAAGTCGAAGTCGGTGGAGAGGTTGAGCCCTGGGCTGTCTGATCCCCATCCTGGATTGACCCACCGGCCGGCCACATGAGCGCTGTACATCGCAGCGAGCTGGTGCCCATGAGCACCCCCTATCCAGAAGAAGGTCTGTTGCCTCGTGGGGGCCGGTAGCGATGTCATTTGCTCACTGAACCACGTTGCGGCTCGGAACCCATCGATACCGGGCGAGTCCTCGCTGTTGTACACCGTCTCGTAGGAGGCGTCGATGATCGACTCTCCGGGCAAGGTCGGCTCGAGGCGTGGCGCCCCCACCTGCAGTGTGAACACGATGAAGATCAGAGCGCAGACGGAGAACGTGCTCGCTCGGCGTCCGAGGTGGTGCCACACGGCAGCCGCGCCGACTATCACGACCAATGCATCTAGCCAGGAGGAGTAGACCTCGGGGATTGCCGTGGACGAGAGCGCTGCGACCGCCACGAGGATTCCGACCGCTATGGGGAGCACTCGTGGACTGGCTGTCTTGGCAAGGGTGCCAAGGATGACCGCTATGGCGAGGGTCACCGACGGAACCATCATTGACCAGTAGTACGGAATCTCCAACGTCGACCCATGACGGCTGAACTGATACCAAATCTGAAATCCGTACTGAGCACCGCACGTGATCAGGATTGTTCGTTCGGCCCTCTCGAAAACGACCGAGCGGCGCTTGACGAGATACAGCCACGTCAGCAGGACGAGGAGCGGTATGTAGATCCACAGGCGATATCCCATCCACCACAGTCGCGGCGACTTGAGTGGGTCCTGGTAGGCCGTGTGCTCTCTGGTGAAGCGAATTGTTGGTTCGTACACGTTGTCAATGTTGAAGCGTATTCGGAACAGAAATAGGCCGAACAGAACGACCGTGGCGGCAGCGGCACCGATAATGGCCGCCAGCGTCAGCCGGGTTCGCCACGACCTGACGGCCAGTAGCCAGGCAGGAGCGAGGCACAGAATGATTGCAGCGCCGATCGGGTTGACGATGCCGATGGCTGCCGCGCAAACACCGACGACGGCGGCCGTCGACTTCTTTTCGGGTCGAAGCGCAACGAGCGTGATCGCCAGAATGCCGAGCGGGGCGGTCAAGGCATCGACGTAGTCGTTGAGTACCGCGCGTAGCAACATCGGGCTGATCAGCGTGAAGACGGTGAGGGCAACGACGTCGGCTGTCCGCCACCGACGTCGGCCAAGTGCGACGATGCAGCCTGCGATCAACGAGGTGAGCAGCCAGCGGAGAACCAAAAACCCTGCCTCGGCCCCAAAGAGCTTCACAAACAGCCAGTTCGGAAGATAGTGGGTCCAACGCGACACGAAGTAGTGACGATCCCCGGATACAGCGATCACGTCGCGAAGGTGCTGTGCGTACCCCGTGTAGAAGTAGGGGTCGAGACCGTTCGACTTGAAATACCAATCGGGTCGAATCGCAAGAAAGAGGGCCAGTGGCAACGCCAGACAGGCGAGCCCCCATGGCCACAGTCGCGCCAATGCCTGTACGCGCGATGACTGGTCTGGAACGCTGACGTCCGTCGTCGCGTCCGTGGGCTCGGTGGTGGTCATCTCATGTCCTCGTCGAACGTCGCTCGTTCGGCGACTACTTCTCGGTAGATCCTTGTGTGCTCGGCAACAGAGTTGCCAATGCTGGATTGGTGAGCGAGGTGGCGTGCTTTGGCAGCGTACTCGTCACGCGTAGACGGGTCCTCGATCAGGTTGGTCAGCGCGGCCGCCAGCAGCGCCGGTGTGGGGGGCGCCTCCACCATCAACAGTGACTCGCGGGCATCGTGGAAGATTCCGATCTCGGACGCGAGCACCGCCCGCCCAACTGGCAGCACGAACCGCAACGCGGCGCTCGATGACTCAGCGGAATCTTGGTACGGCAAAGCAACCACATCTGCCGCGGACAACAGCAGGTGCGAGACCTCAGGCGCTAGGAATTCGGTGACGAGACGGACGGAGTCTCCAAGGCCAAGGCATTCGATTTCGTCGCGGCATTTGCGTTCGTACGCTGCCGACATCGGGTCGGTGTGGAGGGCGCACACCGCGATAAGGCCGACGCTCACGCCCCGACTCCTCATCAGCCCGATCGCTTGGATGAGCTGCAGCGTGCCCTTGTGCGGCAGGAGAAAGCCATACGTAGCGATGATTGCGGTGCCCGCAGGAACCTTGATACCCAACCGTCTGCGGGCGGTCTCGACGTCGATGTTGGGAAACTGCCGAGCGCCGATGGGCACAATCTCCACTCGGTCGACACCCACCGACTTGAGCCGGTCAGCGTCCTCCCACTGGTGCACGATGACTCGGCTGGCCAACGCAAGGTCGGTAGCGATGTCGCCGATATGTACCTGGAGAGTGGGAGTGTCGAGATCCTCCGTCCGATGAAGCGTGATGACGACCGCCCGCTGGTCGACCTCGCGCCGGATCAGCGCGGCGAGTTGATCGAGGCCGACAAATCCGTAGTTGTGTTGAACGTGAATGATCTCGGCGGGCGACTCATCGAGACGGTCGAGCAAATCACTAATTGGAGCGCGCGGATCCGACAACCACGTCCGAGTCACAAACTCTTCGTGCGTGGGATCGATGAGCTGGTCACGTCGATCAGCGTAGATCTGGATGTCCCAATTGTCGGCGGCTCCGCTGACGAGGTCGGCGGCGTACTCAGCGATTCCGCAGCGAGAGTTCCAGGTGGTGACCATTGCAATACTGGGTGCGGCCAGATGCGAGCGCTCACGCTCAATCAAAGCGCTGAATCGTTGAGCGACGGCCTTCCAGCTGAACTGTTGCGAAACGAGCTCGCGTGCAGTTCGAATCCGGTCCGCTGTGACGGGGTTGTCTGGATGGTCATATGACGCGCGCATGGCGACAGCGAGGGCCAGCACGTCGGGCTCAGTCCACATCGAGCCGGGTACCGAGAGGTGCGTCTGAGCCGCGGTCACTTCGAACGGAATTGTCTGAGCAGTGGACTCGTTCACGAAATCGGAAAGGCCGGTAGACGCAGGTGCAATCACCGCGACGCCTGCAGCCATGGCTTCTGCGACTGGCAACCCGAAACCCTCACCACGAGCTGGGTGCACATAGGTCGACGCGGCGGCATATAGCCCGTCGATCTCTGCCTCTGTCATGTCGCGGTCGATCCAGATCACATGCGGGGAATTGGGGTACTTCGCGACGGCTGCCGCGATGAGTTCTGACACCTCATTGTGAGGATTGGGAAAGGTCTTGAGCACCAGCGTCACGTCGTCGTCGCCGGTGAACTGGTCGAAGAAGGCCTGGATCAGGAGATCGACTCCCTTGCGTGGAAACGCAGAGCTGATGTTCAGGATCCGATGCGACTTTGCGGTCGCCAGCTCCTCGAGCTGCGGTGCGGTCTCTCGCTGAGGTGTTCTGACACCAACGCCGACGACGTCGACAGGCACGACGACACCCGACTGCCGCAGAACGTCCTTGACGAACGAGGACATTGCGCCGATGCCGGTGAGGTGCCGGTTGAACGCGTTGACGTACTCGACGGGAAGGATGCTCTCCTCCCAACCGAAGTACTGAAAGGTTGCCGCCCCATTGGAATCGTGGACTCTGGGCGGATACATCTGTCGGATGACAACGTCTGGATTGGTGACGAGTGCTGACTTTTCGTAGAGCGCCGCGGCGACCGGCACATTGGCGAGGTCATCGTCCGCAGGTGTGTAGTCGCCCGGACCCTCCGTCGCGTGAATCGAGAGATCGTAGAGCGGGTCGTCAGCGAGGGCGAGAGCCAACTCTCTGTTGAGAATGGCCAGGCTGTACGCGGTCTCGAACGGCCCCTGAATCTGCACCGAGACATGCCGCCGAGCGCCGGTGGCTTCGTTGATGACGACACGGAGTGCCTCTGCGACATCGAAAGCTTCAATCCGCCTGATTCGATCCTGTTGGCGCTGGATGGTGTGCTGATACAACTCGGGATCAGTCTGCAGTGCCAGGCACGTGCGAAGGAACTCGGCGTGGTCGTTGGCGGCGACAGCGAACCCGGCGCCGCCCATCGTCTCGCCGACGGCAGCGTTGTCATACGCAACAACAGGCACGCCCGCCGCCATTGCTTCTAGCAGTGGAACGCCAAAGCCCTCGTGCTTGCTCATACTGACAAAGAGACCGGTCGATTGGTACCACGTGGCGAGCTCGGTGTCGGACACCTTGCCGGGAATGCGCACACGTTCGCTGACGCGACGCAGCGCTGCACGCTGCTCGATCTTGGCGAGATACGGCAGATCTGATGCGTCGCCGAGCAGCACGAGTTGCTGGCCGAGGTCGAGCTCTTCCAACGCGTCGGCGAACGTGTCGATCAGTTCGAGCTGCCCCTTGCTGGGAACGACGCGGCCGACGAACAACCAATCGCTCGATCGTCCACCGGCGAGGGCGCTGTCCGTGGTGACGCCGAAGTCCGTCTTGACCGGGATGACGGTGGCGTCGCGGAAGCCGGCGCGCAACATCTCGCGACGATTGAGGTTCGAGTCGGCGATTGCGGCGTCAGCGACCTTCGCCAACTGTCGCAATTGCTGTCGCCCGAGCCGTGCGTACGTTCGGTAGAACGGCTCGTCGATGAACTCGAGTGGAGTGATGTTGTGGAACACAGGCACGACACGATGTGGGTGGCGAAGCACTTCGTCGAGGATGTCGTGGCCCATTGAATGATGCAGCAGGAGTACGGCCCCTGGCATCGGCGAATAATGAGCTATGTCGCGAATCGAACCACGCAATGCATCGGGTATGTGCTGTGCGAAGATTTCCGATTGGTACCCAAGACGCTGCAAGTGGACCTGCCATGCGAGCATCTCATTGGTGATTGCATCTCCAACTGCTGTCCCGGAATGAAATTGATGAACCTCGGTGAAGCCGCCCACCGTAGGGATCGTCATGTTGCCCGGGCCTGTTGTCCGGCCTGGAGATCGTCGACCTGCAATCTCAGCGCATCGAGTTCGAGGCTCAGTGCCAGGTTCGCTTGCACCGACGCCCGCGCGAACGCGGCCAGTTCCTGGGTGAGCTGTTGCTGGACGGTCCACCGGGGCTCGACATACCACCACACCAGCCTGCGAGTGACCTTCTTCATGAATTGCTTCAGGAAGCTCAGCGATCCAGCAGATTCGAAGCCGGTCGGTACGAGCTGGCCGGGCCCTTGTTCCAGGAGACGCAGGTGAGCTTCCATGCTCTCAATCGCCTGGACGAAGGGCACTTCGACACGCTGTCCTTCGAGCGGCGCACGAACAATGTTCAGCGAGCGCTCGGCTCGTTGCACCAACACTGATTCGCTGGGCCAAGTGATCGAGTTCGGCTCGCTACTCATCACCGCGTCCAACCGGTCCGCCACAGTTGATCTGGATGTTCACGGCGGGAATCCTACCGCTGGGCCCCCTCGGGCCGGTCACACCCCGCCTGCCAACGGACCGAGTGTTGCCGTGGGCTCTATCATGCGAGGCACATGAGAGTTCGGAGGCCAACCGCGTGGACATCGCCGTTGAGGAGATTGTTGAAAAGCTACGGCGGCAGATTGCGCAGCGCAGGAGCGACGGTGACTATCCGCTCGGTCTGGAAGCTGAACTGGAGGCGGAGTTCGACGGCGTGCTCGCCGCGATGCGTCGTCATGAGGTCGGAACGAGTGCACTTGTCGAGCGGGTGACGGCCCTGCGGACGCAGGTTGACGAGATCGGCGTAGGTACTGCCACCACGTCCAACATTCCCGGCGGTGCGCTGATTCACAAGGTGGTCGGTCGCGTCGTCGGTCGCCAGACGAATGGATTGGCCGCTGATGTGCGGCTTGCCGGCCACGAGGCGGCCGCCGCCATGGCCGAAGTGATCCGGCTGTTTGATGCGCAGCGGCAGGCTGACGAACGGCAGTTGGTGGAGGTCGTCTCGTCGGTGATCGACCGCTTGGCCGTCATCGATCAACTCATCAGCGCGGTCAACCAGATTGAGCGGAGGCTTGATGCAATCGAGGTCTCAGCACCCTCGAGTTCGCGATCCAATGACGATTGATCAACTCGTCATCGGCGCCGCGCCGGGAGACGCCGTGACGTCGATGGCCCTCAAGGTTCGCGATGTTCTTCGCGCCACAGGAAAGAGCGAACTCTACGGACTGCACATCGATCCGGAACTGCACGGCAACGTGCGATCGGCCGAGGCGCTTGCACCCGGGACGCCAGACGACCTGTTGGTGTACCACGCCAGTTTCGGCGAACCGCGAATCACGGAGATCCTGTCCAGGACGCTACGTCGCCTCGTCATCTGCTATCACAACATCACCCCAGCCGAGTTCTTCGAACGCGACTATCCGCTGTTCGCCGAAGGGTTGCGCTGGGGTCGCACGGAGTTGGCGATGCTGCGTCCTCGCGTCGTGGCGTCCTTCGCCGATAGCCACTTCAACGCTGCCGAGCTCGTGGACATGGGCTATGCCGGTGTTGAGGTTCTTGCAGCCGGATTGGAACCAGCGCGACTGATGCCCCACAGCACCGCCACAATGCCACGGGCAGCGGTGCTGGCGCTGCAGGGCCGGGATTTCGTCGTCGCCGTTGCGCAACAGGTGCCGCACAAACGACTGGACGTGATCATCGAGGCAGTGCACCTTGTGCAGTCGGTGCATCATCGCGAACTCGGCCTCGTGATAGTCGGAGCGGATCGCTTTCCCCTTTACAGCGCAGCGCTTCGTGAGTTGGGACGCAGGTTGCAGGTCCGATCGTTGTGGTTCGCCGGGGCGGTGCCCGACGCCATCCTGGCCGCAATCATGCGGTCGGCCCGGGCATTCGTATCGGCGAGCGAACACGAAGGTCTCGGAGTGCCTCCACTGGAAGCGATGGTCTTTGACGTGCCGGTGCTCGCGCGCGCCATCGCTGCCGTCCCCGAGACAGTGGGCGCTGCTGGCCTGCTCTTGCCGGCTGACGCAGGGCCGGAAATGTTCGCGGAAGGCCTCGTATGTGTGGCGTACAACGAGACCGTTCGCAGGGAACTGACTACTCGCGGAAGGCAACGCATTCGTGATCTTGGCGAGATTGATGCAACGGCCAACCTCGTCGCGAAGCTGCAGAAGTTGGCATCGTGAGAATCCTGTACGTGTGCCAGCGCTATGGCGAACGAATCGTCGGGGGCGCTGAAGCAGCATGTCGGATGTTTGCCGAGCATCTTGCTGAAAGAAGCCACGAGGTGCATGTGCTCACCAGCACGGCGCATGAGTACACGTCGTGGAGAAACGAATACCAAGCTGGCGAATCGGTCATCAACGACGTGACGGTTCGTCGGCTGGCGGTCCGAACTGAACGTACTCCCGAGATCTTTGGCCCGATGCACTCGTGGATGATTCATGGCCCCAAGCCAACGCCGACTTTCCAGCAGCGTCGGTGGGCGGATCTCACCGGACCCCAAGTGGAAGGTTTGGAGGGTTGGCTCCAACGTAACGCACCGCACTTCGACGTCGCCATCTTCATGACCTACATGTACACGACGACCACTCGGGGACTGATGGCCGCCGCAGGCCGCGTTCCGACGATCCTGCAGCCAACAGCTCACGACGAACCGTCGATTTGGATTCCGCTGTTCGAAACAGTGTTTCGGATGCCCGACGCGTTCCTGTATTTCACTGCTGAGGAACGGGGAATTGTGGAACGTCGGCTTCGTCAGGGAACCGTCGGCTCCGTGGTTGGAATCGGTATCTCGACCTATGAAGTGGCCAATCCGCAATCCTTTCGGGGGGCGCACGGTCTCGGCGACAGTCCGTACCTGCTCTACGTCGGACGCGTTGACTCCGGCAAAGGCACTGTGGAGGCTGCAAAGTTCTTCGCCGAGTACCAACGCCGGAACCACAGCGACCTGAAACTTGTGGTCGCTGGCGAGGTGATAAGTGACATGCCGCAACACCCTGACATCGTCTACACGGGCTTTCTGGACGAAGAAATGAAACGCAGCGCAATGGCGGGGTCGCTTGCACTATTACAGCCCTCGTACTTTGAGAGTTTCTCGATTGTGCTGTGCGAGTCGTGGGTGCAGGGCCGGCCAGCGCTCGTCCAGGGTCGATGCGAGGTGCTCAATGGCCAAGTGCGTCGAGCACAGGGCGGTCTGCCGTATGTCGGCTTCGCATCGTTCGAGGCGAGTGTCGACTACCTGCGAGCGGCACCCGAAGTCGCGTCAGCGATGGGCGCGTCGGGCCAGCGCTTCGTTCGCGATCGATACAACTGGCCTGAGGTGTTGGACGGCGTGGAGTCAGTTGTAGCTACCGCTCAGCAGCGATTCGCACGTCGCACGCGGTTCGGTCCGCGTTAGCCCAGCGACCATTCCGGGCGCAACGTCACGACGCCACCGGTCTCGTACGGCTTGCCGGTCATTACGTCGAATCGCAACGCGACCTGCAGATGGTCGTAGATCTGAGCACGATTGAAGTCGGTGATCGACGTGTGGATGTCGTACGTACCTGGCACCAGGTCCATTCGTGGGATGACCACTTCGACAGTCCCAGTGCCCGACATCGTGGCCGGAACCATGCCAACGTCGCGCGTGTTCGGTGCGGTGACCGTAAAGCCGCCAAGACTTTCGATTTCGATGCCCACCACCGGCTGCGGAACTGCTTTGTCGGCTTCATAGTGCAGCCGGAGCAGCACCTTGTCGCTTGTGCGACAGCGCTTCACGGGGTCGGTGGCATCGTTCACGAACATTTCCACGCTGGTGATCCTGATCGCCCCAGAACCGCGGCGCACGCTGCCATCTGATGTGCGTGCGTCGGCGCCCAACATCCGTTCGGTGTAGGACTCCACGAGGTCAGCCGGGTCGCCAGCGGCGATGGCCACTCCATGCTCCAGCCAGATGGCACGGTCACACAGATTCTTCACGCTTCCCATGTCGTGCGTGACCAAGACGATCGTGCGGCCTTCGTTACGAAACTCGACGAACTTCTCCAAACAGCGGCGTTGGAAGCTGACGTCGCCCACCGCGAGGATCTCATCGACGATCAGCAATTGCGGGTCGACGTTGATGGCAACGGCGAATGCCAGGCGAACGTACATGCCCGACGAGTAGGTCTTGACCGGCTGATCGATGAACGTGTGAAGCCCGGAGAAATCAACGATCTCGTCGAAGCGCCCGGCGATTTCGCGCCGCCCCATGCCGAGGATTGCGGCATTCAGAAACACGTTCTCGCGACCCGTCAGTTCCGGGTGGAAGCCAGCGCCCAGCTCTAGCAGGGCCCCCATGCGGCGATGAACGCGAACAGTGCCCGCATTCGGCTGCAGGATGCCGGCCATGCACTTCAACAGTGTGCTCTTGCCGGACCCGTTCTGCCCGATCACACCGAAGACTTCACCTTCTCGCACGTCGAACGTGACGTCGTTGACTGCGATGAAGTCCTCGAAGCGATTGCGGCCGCGAGCGGCGATCAATTGCTTGAGCGAGTTCGTCTTTTGGTGGTGGATGCGAAAGGATTTGACCAGGTGGTCGACGGAGAGGACTGTGTCGCCAACCATCACATTTCCTCCGCGAACCTGGGCGACAATCGATTGAAGATCCACATGCCCACGGTGAAGCTGACGATGGCAAGACCAGAGAGGTACCCCCATCGCCCCAGGCTGGGTATCCGACCCTCGTAGAGCACGTTGTGGAAACCGACGATGAATGCTCCCGTCGGCGCGTACTCTGCCAAGAATCGCAGCGCCGTGAGTGTGATGGTGATGGGGAAGAAGATCACCGGCGTTGCATAGAACAACACCTGCGACAGGATGCCCCACAGGTAGTTCACGTCGTGGAAGAAGACATTGGCGGCCGACAGGGCCAGCGCGATTCCGGTGGTGAAGAGCGCCCACAACACGTACAGCACCATCAGTAAGGGCAACCACGGCAACGGGTTCTGTCCAGCGATGAACAAGGCGATGATCAAAATCAGCGTTTCGATGATCAGAGTGACGAACTGGGCGATGACGACGGAGAACACGAGGTGTTCGTGCGGGAAGCTGACCTTCTTGATCAGCCCGGCACCGCCCTGCACACTCCCCATCGAGACGCCAACGGTGATTGCAAAAAAGTTCCACGGCAACAGGCCGCACAGGAAATACAGCGGGAAGTTCCGCAAACCGCTCGGGTCACCGGGGAGGGGTGCCTGCCGAAATACATAGGTGAAGATGATGGTGAAGATCAGCATCTGGCTGATCGGGTTGAGCAGGCTCCACGCCCAGCCAAGTACAGATTTCTTGTAGCGGGTGCGCAGCTCCTTCAAGGACAGCAAATAGAGGAGGTTGCGATGGGCCATCGCCGTGCGGAGAGACATGCGGTTGCCGAGTCTAGTGACGTGTCATGCCGATCTTGGGGCGCGTGGTTATGGCTCTCGGGAGGCGCCCGAGCGTGAAGGTGCTGGCGCTACCCTTGCGACAATGCGTACAGCACTCATTACTGGCATCACTGGCCAAGACGGCCGCTTCCTCGCCGATCTGCTCCACGGCAAGGGCTACCGAGTCGTCGGCCTCATGAAGGGTCAGAACAACCCACGCGCCGAACTGATCCGACGCGAGCACCCGTTCGTCGAGTTGGTGCACGGCGACCTGTGCGATCTCACCAGCTTGGTGACGGCTCTGACAGAAGTGCAGCCCGACGAGGTGTACAACCTTGGCGCCATCTCGTTCGTTGCGATGAGCTTCAACCAGGCCGAGTTGACGGCCAATGTCACTGGACTTGGTGTCCTGCGCATGCTCGAAGCCATCCGCATCGTCGGCGGCAACCAGAACAACACCATTCGCTTCTACCAGGCGAGCAGCAGTGAGATGTTCGGCAAAGTTCGTGAGGCATTGCAGAACGAGAGGACACCATTTCACCCGCGGTCTCCGTACGGGTGCGCCAAGGTTTTCGGGCACGACATCACGGTCAACTACCGCGAGAGCTATGACATGTTTGCTTGCTCCGGCATCTTGTTCAACCATGAGAGCGAGCGGCGCGGCATGGAGTTCGTCACTCGCAAGATCACCAACGCTGTCGCCCGAATTTTCCTCGGCGTGCAAGATGAACTGGTGCTCGGCGACCTCGAGCCTCGTCGCGACTGGGGCTACGCGGGCGATTACGTCAAGGCGATGTGGCTGATGTTGCAGCAGGATCAGCCGGAGGACTTCGTAGTCGCCACGGGTGAGACGTATCAGGTCAAGGAGTTCGTGCGTTTGGCATTCGAAGCAGTGGGGATCGAGGACTGGCAGCGCTACGTGCGCCAGGACCCCCGGTTCATGCGCCCGTCGGAGGTTGACCTGCTGATCGGTGATGCATCCAAGGCAGAGCGCTTGCTCGGTTGGAAGCGTGAGGTGTCGTTCCCTGATCTTGTCCGCAGGATGGTGGACAACGATCTGGCCATCGAGCGAGCCCTGTTGCCCGGTACACGATGACAGATAGTGCCGGCAGCTACTTCGAAACTCGGTTCGTGCCAGATGAACGCCGACGTGTGGTCTGGCAGCACGTCGCTCAGTACCTCGCACGATGGATGCCTGCGCAGGGCGCGCTGTTGGACCTGGGCGCCGGTTACGCAGATCTCGCCAACGCTGCCGTGTGTGCACGGCGGGTGGCGCTCGACCTGCGCGCAGACCTCGCTGACTACGTCGCAGCTGGGGTGGAGGCCGAGGTCGGCGATGTCACCGACCTGTCGCGGTTTGCCGACGGAACGTTTGACTGCGTGTTCGCCAGCAACCTGCTCGAGCATCTCGACTGGCCGCAGCTGGAACGCTGCGCCGACGAAGTGCGCAGAGTGCTGAAGCCAGGCGGTCACTTCATTGCGGTCCAGCCGAACTTCCGCCTCGATCCGAAGCGCTACTTCGACGACTTCACCCATCGCACCAT
>Ga0073904_10003498_pt1 | contig 11852 bp, 8 predicted proteins | sample KloWWTrecipitate_FD_66668 | JGI IMG/M metagenome (GOLD analysis project Ga0073904, IMG submission 66668) | Active sludge microbial communities from Klosterneuburg, Austria, studying microevolution and ecology of nitrifiers - Klosterneuburg... | ecosystem: Engineered > WWTP > Aerobic digester >... | reverse complement strand
GCGTAGAAGAACGTGGCGAGCGGCACGCTCACCGGCTCGCCGAAGCCGCGGACGATGATCCACAGCGCGAGGCACTCCAGCGTCCAGGCGCAGAACGAGATGAGCGTCGGCGCGACCAGGTTCCGCGGCGACAGCAGCGTCCGCAGGCTCACGTAGGCGGCGCGCGCCTTGGCGCCGATCTTCTTGAAGGGGCCGGGGAGCACCTCGACGAAGCCGATGAGCCGCAGGCTCAGGGTCTGGCTCATGACGACGCCGATGAGCATGGCCACGAGCGCCGCACCCACGCCCGCCCAGACGAGGCCTCCCTCGAAGCCGAGCGAGCCGAGCACGATGAGCACCACGATGCCGAGCACGTCGGTCACGCGCTCGGCCACGATGATCGGCGCCGTGCGCGTCATGTCGACCTCGTAGGTCTCGTGGAGCACGAACGACTTGAAGACCTCGCCCACCTTGCCAGGGCTGATCGTGAGGACGAATCCGGACAGGAAGACGAGGAAGCTGTCGAGCTTCTTCACCCCGCGAATCTCGAGCCGGGAGAGGTAAAACTCCCACTTGAGGAAGCGCAGGATGTAGTTGCCGAACGCGAGCGCGCACGCCGCAGCGAAGGTCCACCATGCGTAGCCGGTGAGGGCGTCGCGCACCCTGCCGAGGCCGCTGTACACCGCGTAGCCGCCGTACAACAGCACGCCGAAGAGCATGACGACGAGCACGCGTCGGAGCGAAAATTTCATGGGTCGGACTTGCCTACTTGCCTGTGCGGGGCGCGACGCGCAGCCGGAGAGAGGCCAACACCCCGAGACGCGAGAGCAGCGCGAGGCCGCCGACCACCACGACGAGCGCGATCGCGCCGTAGAACACCCCGCGCGGAGCCTCCCAGCGCCCGCGCGCGAGGCCGGGATCGGGCCGCGTGACGACCTCGGTGGCCGTCGACGCGGGCGGCGGGCTCGCGCTGGGCGCTTGGGCGGGCGCGGCGGGGCCTGCAGGGCCTGCGGCGGGGCTTGCGGCGGAAGGTTTGGGGTCCTGCACGTCGCGCGGAATTACACGCGGCAGCAGGGCGCGGCAAGTCTCTCGTCCGCGTACGGGCCTGGATCGTCCTCGCTCGTGTGTGTGAACGGCGCCGTTGGTGCTAGAAACCACGCCCGTGAGCGAAGAACCCGTCTCCGACGTCGCGCTGTTGCAGAAGGCGAAGGCCGCCAGGCTGTCGCTCCACGAGGCCCTCGGCGCGCGCGTCGTCGGCCAGACCGCGGTGATCGACCTCATGCTCATCGCGCTGCTCGCGCGGGGCCACGCGCTGCTCGTGGGCGTGCCCGGGCTGGCCAAGACGCTGCTCGTCGCGTCGCTCGCCGAGGCCCTCGAACTCTCGTTCGGTCGCGTGCAGTTTACACCCGATTTGCTCCCGGCCGACATCACCGGCACCGACGTGCTCCAAGAGGACGACGATCCCTCGGGGCAGCGGCGGCGCGTGCGTTTCCTGCCCGGCCCGATCTTTCACAATCTGGTGCTCGCCGACGAGATCAACCGCACCCCCCCGAAGACTCAGGCCGCGCTGCTCCAGGCCATGCAGGAGCGCCGCGTGACCGTGGGCACGGTCACCCACACGCTGCCCGATCCCTTCCAGGTGTTCGCCACGCGAAACCCCATCGAGCAGGAGGGCACGTACCCGCTCCCCGAGGCGCAGCTCGACCGATTCCTGCTCGAGGTGCACGTCGAGTACCCGTCCGAGGCCGAGGAGCGCGAGATCGCCCGGCGCACCACCAGCGCCGCGGTGGGCGAGGTGCCGACCGTTCTGTCCGCGCCGGAGGTCCGCGCCCTCCAAGACCTCGTGCCGCGCATCCCGGTCACCGAGGCGGCCGTGGAGCTCGCCGTCGCGATCGGGCGAGCCACGCGGCCGAAGGACCGGAAGGCGCCGGAGGCGGTGGATCACTACGTGCGATTCGGCGCGGGCCCGCGCGGCTCGCAGGCGCTGGTGCTCGCGGCGAAGGCGCGCGCAGCGCTGGCGGGGGAGGCGGCGGCCGACGTCGAGGACGTGCGCGCCATGGTGACGCCCGTCATGCGGCACCGCCTGGTCCTGTCGTACCGCGCGGAGGCCGAGGGGGTCCGCGACGCCGACGTGCTCCGCAAGGTGCTCGCGAACCTCGCCTGAGCGCGGGCCGCGGTCGTCGGCCTCGCGAGCCCGCGCGCGAATTTCTCCCGCGCGCCGAGGCGAGCCGCCTATCCTGCTGGGGTGGCGCGCGTGCTGTCGACCTTCGTCGAGTCCGACCGCGCGTGCGTGTACCTCGCCGGGGAGCGCGCGCGGCAGGACGTGCGCGTCATGGTCGACGTGGGCCCCGAGGAGTACGAGCACCTGCTCGAGCGGGGCTTCCGCCGCTTTGGCGCCGTGTACTTCCGCCCTGCGTGCGCCGGCTGCGGCGAGTGCCGCTCGATACGAGTGCCCGTGGAGACCTTCCGGCCGAACCAGGCCCAGCGCCGCGCGCGCCGGGCGTGCGCCGATCTCCGCGTGGAGCTCGGGCCACCCCGGGTCGACGACGAGCGCCTCGCGCTCTTCGCGCGCTGGCACGCGGCGCGCGAGGAGGCCCGCGGCTGGGACCCGTCGCCCACGGATCGCGACTCGTATTTCCAGTGCTTCGCGTTCCCTCACGTGTGCGCGCGCGAGCTCGCGTTCTACGACGACGACGCAGGCGGCTCAGGCAAGCTCGTGGCGATCGCGATCGCCGACGAGACCCCGCGCGCGTGGAGCGCCGTCTACTGCTTCTACGATCCCGCGTACGCGCGGCGCTCCGTGGGGGTCGCGAGCGTGCTCTTGCAGATCGAGCTCGCGCGGGCGAGGAGCCTGCCCTACGTGTACCTCGGCTATCGTGTCGCCGGGTGCGCCTCGCTCGCGTACAAGGCCCGGTACGTGCCGCACGAGCTCTTGTCGGGCCGGCCCGGCGAAGACGAGCCCGCGGTGTGGGCTCCCCCGTGAGCGCTCGTCGGTCGTCGCCGACCTGAGGTAGCGTGGGGCATGCGCGACGAAGCCCACGAGGAGCCAGGGTCGAAGCCCGCGGCGTCTGCGCCTGCCGCGCCTGCGCAGGCCAAGCCGCGGTCGAGCCGCAGCGGCACGTGGCTCATCCTCGTCGCGCTCGTCGCCGGCGTGGCCCTCGGTGGCTTCTTTCCGCAGGACAGATACCCACAAATATACGAATTATTTCACTTTTTGTCGAAGGCTTTCATCGCGCTCATCAAGGGGCTCATCGTCCCGCTGCTCGTGTCGACCCTCGTCGTCGGCGTCGCGCAGACCGGCGACCTCAAGGCTGTCGGCCGGATGGGCGGCAAGTCGCTCCTCTACTTCGAGGTCGTCACCACGATCGCGCTCGGTCTCGGGCTGGTCGTGGCGAACACGCTCCAGCCCGGCAGGGGTCTACCGATCGATCTCAGCTCGCACGGGGTCGACAAGTCGAAGGCGCAGAGCGGGTGGGACACGGCGATGCACCTCTTCCCGTCGAACCTCGCGAAGCACGCCGTGGACGGCGACATCTTGCCCATCGTGGTCTTCGCGGTGCTCTTCGGCATCGCCCTCACTCAGCTCGGTGAGCGCAAGAAGGTAGTGCTCGAGCTCGCCGAGACCGTCGCGCAGGCGATGTTCAAATACACGGCCATGATCATGAAGCTCACTCCGCTCGGGGTGTTCGGTGCCATGGCGTACAACGTGTCGCACATGGCCGCGGGCCACACGCTCGAGAGCGGCGCGCGCATCGAGGGCTGGCCGGCCGTGCTCTACCTCGTGTGGCGCTACGCGCGCGTGGTCGGGAGCCTCTACCTCTCCATGGCGCTCCTCGTCGTGCTCGTGTTCGTGCCGATTCTGCTCGTGGTCCGGGTGAGCCCGCGGAGGTTCTTCGGCGCGATCCGCGAGCCGCTCCTCACCGCCTACACGACGGCCTCGAGCGAGGCCGCGCTGCCGCAGCTGCTCGAGGTGCTCGTGAAGCTCGGTGTCCCGCGGCGCGTCGCGAGCTTCGTGCTCCCCGCGGGGTACTCGTTCAACCTGGACGGCTCGACCCTCTACCTCGTGCTCGCGAGCCTTACCATCGCGCAGGCCGCGGGCATCGACATGCCGCTCGGGCGCCAGCTCTTCATGGTGCTCACGTTCGTGATTACGTCGAAGGGCGTCGCGGGTGTGCCTCGCGCGACGCTCGTCATCATCGCGGCGACCTGCGCGAGCTACGGCCTGCCCGGCGAGGCGGGGGTCGCCATGCTGCTCGCGGTGGACGAGATCATGGACATGGCGCGCTCCGCGACCAACGTCGCGGGCAACGCGCTCGCGACCGTCGTGGTGGCGCGCTGGGAGGGCGTGTTCGAGACGGAGCTCGAGCCCGAGCTCGCGGAGGCCCGCGCCACGGACGCCGCCATCGCGAACACACCTCCCTAAGTTGCCGGGCCCTTAGACGACCAAGGTCTCGGTGTGCTCGCCGAACACGCCTCGGAGCACGTTCGAGATCTCGCCCACGGTCGCCTCGGCCTTCACCGCGGCGACGATGGGCGGCATGAGGTTCTCGCCCGGGTTCCGGGCGGCGTGCTCGACCGCGCGCAGCGCCGCGGCGTGCCGGTCGGCGTCGCGAGCGGCGCGCATCGCGACGAGGCGCGCCACCTGCTCGGCCTCGATGCGCGGGTCGATCCTCATGACCGGCACGGGCAACGCGTCTTGCACGTAGGCGTTCTGTCCGACGATGAGCCGGCGGCGGTCCTCGATCTCGAGCTGATAGGCGTACGCGGTGTTCTGGATCTCCCGCTGCGGGTAGCCCTGCTCGATCGCCGCGACCATGCCGCCGAGCGCGTCGATGCGCGCGAGGTAGGTGCCCGCCTCTCGCTCGAGCCTGTCGGTGAGCGCTTCCACGGCGTAGCTGCCGCCCAGGCCGTCGACGAAGTCGGCGACGCCGGACTCCTGGGCGATGATCTGCTGGGTCCGGAGCGCGATCGTGGCCGCCTCGCTCGTGGGGAGGCCGAGCGCCTCGTCGTAGCTGTTCGTGTGGAGCGACTGGCACCCGCCGAGCACCGCGGCGAGCGCCTGCAGGGTGACCCGCGCGACGTTGTTGAGCGGCTGCTGGGCCGTGAGCGTCATGCCCGCGGTCTGGCAGTGGAATCGCAGCGCCCTGGCGCGCTCGGTCTTCGCGCCGAAGCGGCCCTGCATGAGGGTGCTCCACATGCGGCGCGCCGCGCGGAACTTGGCGACCTCTTCCAGCACGTTGTTGTGCACGTTGAAGAAGAACGAGAGCTGGGCGCCGAACACGTCCACGTCGAGCCCCGCGTCGACCGCCGCTTGCACGTACGCGAGGCCGTCGGCGAGGGTGAACGCGATCTCTTGGGCGGCGTCGCAGCCCGCCTCGCGGATGTGGTATCCGCTGATCGAGATCGTGTTCCACTTGGGCACATCGGTCGTAGAATATGCAAAGATATCGGTGATTAAGCGGAGGGAAGGGCGGGGCGGGAAGATGTAGGTCCCCCGCGCCATGTACTCCTTCAGGATGTCGTTCTGGATGGTGCCGCGCAGCTTCTGGCGGGCCACGCCCTGCTCCTCGGCGACGGCGACATAGAGGGCCAGGAGGATCGACGCCGTCGCGTTGATGGTCATCGAGGTCGAGACGTCCCCGAGCGGGATCGCGTCGAAGAGCGTGCGCATGTCGTGGATGGAGTCGACCGCGACGCCGACGCGCCCTACCTCGCCGAGGCTCATGGGGTCGTCGGAGTCGCGGCCCATCTGCGTGGGGAGATCGAACGCGACCGAGAGGCCCGTTTGTCCCTGCGCGAGCAGGTAGCGGTACCGGGCGTTCGACTCGGCGGCGGTGCCGAAGCCCGCGTATTGCCGCATCGTCCAGAGGCGCCCGCGGTACATGTTCGCCTGCACGCCGCGAGTAAACGGGGGCTCGCCCGGGAAGCCGAGCCTCTCGTGGAGGTCGCCCTCGAGGTCGTCCGGTCCGTACAGCGGGGCGGCGTCGACCTGGCCCGCCAGGTTCGGCACGCGCGCCCGCGCCTTGCCTCCGGCCTCCGCCTTCGCGAGGACGTCTCTCTCCCAGGTGCTTCGGAGCGAACGATACGAAGAGCTCATCGGGGCGCGAGCCTACAATACTTCAGCGGCGCACGCGCTCCGGGACGGCCGCGCGCCGCGCGCACTATTTCTTCGCGGCGCGCACGATGCGTGCGAGGGCCTCGCCGGCGACCGCGGCGATTTCCTCGAGGCGCTTGGTCGCGATGAGCGTGTCGCCGAGCTCGTCGGCGAGCACCACGACCGCCGTGCGGCCGTGCACGCGGATGGGGACGGCCGCCATCTCGCGGCTCACCGTCCGCAGGGCCGCCACGAGGGGCCCGTGGGTGCTGGGATCCAGCGGCCCCAGGTAAGTGCCCTCCGCCGAGGCCCAGGCGAGGACGGTGGGCGCGTCGGCGGGGATTTCGAGCGCCGTGATCTCCCCGGAAGAGGCGAGCCCGGGCGTCGCCAGCCACCCCACGAAGCTCCCGCGGCGTACGACGAAGATTGCGACTCGCCGCGCGACGACGCGCGCCCCGGCGAGGACCAAGCCGAGGATCGCGTCCCGATCGGGCGCCGACTTGAGCGCCGCGAGCACTTGGCTCGGCTCGGGCGCGGAACCGGCGCTCGGGGCCATGCTCCCGCGCTGCGGATCGGCCGCGCTCGGCGCGCGCACCGAGAGCGGCGCGGGCGGGTGGGACGGCGGGCCGGGCGGCGCGCTTGGGTTTCGCGCGAGCGCCGATGGCGGCGGCGGTCGCGGCGCCACGTTGCGGGTCGTGACGGGCTCGCGCAGGGTGATGGAGGGGGGGATGAGGGAGAGCGTGAGCGGTCGGTCGAGCAGCTCCGCGTCGGGAGGCGGCGGGAGGTCTGCGCGCCGGAGCGTCGCAGGCGACACCGTGACCTCGGGCTCGCGGCGAGTGGGCACCGACGAGGTTCGGCCGGTGCGGGAGGGCGCCACCTCCACCGCCGCGGCGGGGAGCGAGTCGATCTGCAGGCTGCCGTCTTCGGGCTCGGGGAGCCCCACGGGCACCGAGCTGCGCGAACGTACGAGCTCCGCGTCCGGGAGAGAGAGACCGCCGCCGAGGCGCGAGTAGGTGATGCTCGCGACGCTCTCGTCCCCGAGCGGATCGAGGGCAGGGGCGAACGTGCTGCGGCGGCGGGTCAGCGGGATCGGGATCTCCGACGGCTCCTCCCGCGGGGTCCCGCTGAGGAGCCCAGTGCCCCACATCGGCGTGCGGCGCACGGAGTAGGTCGGATCGGGCGGTGGCGTCTCGTCGCGCATGCGCGGGCGCGCCGCGACCTTCTCGGGGCGCGCGCTGAGGATCTGGGCGTAGCTCGGGCGATCGCGCAGGGCGCTCTCGACCTGCTCGAGCGACGCGCGCATGGCCACGACGTTCGCGCCGAGGTGAAAGGCGACCTCCTCGGCGGCGTGGGCGTCGAACGCGTTCACCACGGCGAGATCGACCGTGTTGGAGCGCTCGTCGAATCGCAGCGGCACGACGAGGAGCCGCGTACACAGGCCCGCGGGGAGCCGGTCGAGCAGGTCGATGTCGGCCTCGAGCCCCTGGATGGAGGGCGCGTCCGCGCGGCTGAGCTCCGCCTCCAGCTTCTCGGCGGTGAGCGCTCCGGTGTCGAGCAGGGCGTGCTCCAGCGGCGAATCGTTCGACGCCGCCACGAACAGCGCGCGCTCCAGTCCGTCGGCGCTCAGCACCTCGGAGACCACGAGCCCTTTCGCGAACTCCACCGCCACGGGGGGGACTCTACACCACGCGCAAGTGCGCTGAGGGAGCGAAGCTCGGGGGCGCGCTCACAGATGCCCCTTGCCGAACTGGTAGACCACCTCGCTCTTGCGGAGGAGGCCGAGCTTGGACCGCGCGATGCGCTCGACCGCTGCCGGGTTGTCGCGCAGCTCCGCGACCTCGATCCGCAGCCTCGCGACGTCGCGCCGCAGCTCCTGGTTCTCGGCCTCGACCTGCGTGAGCTCCCGATCCAGCGAGCGCATGCGCGGCAGCCCCTCCGGCTTCAGGATGAGCAGCGGCACGGAGACGAAGGCGACGCCGAGAATCGCGACGGGCAGGAGCCGCTCGATCGCGCGGTCGACGTGGCTGCCGGACATGGCGCGAACCTCGCACGGGCGGGGCTCTGGGCCAAGTTTCTGGTAAAGACGCGGCATGAGCCAGGAAGCGTTAGAGGTCGTCGTTGGCCTCGAGGTGCACGCCCAGCTGCTGACGCAGACGAAGCTGTTCTGCGCGTGCCAGGCCGCGTTCGGGGCACCGCCGAACACCCACGTGTGTCCCACGTGCCTCGGCCTGCCCGGCGCCCTCCCCATGCTGAACCGACGCGCGGTCGAGCTCGCCATCACCGCGAGCCTGCTTCTGGGCGCCGACGTGGCCGCGGAGTCGCGGTTCGCGCGCAAGAACTACTTCTACCCGGATCTCCCCAAGGGCTACCAAATCAGCCAGTTCGAGCAGCCGCTCGCGAGCGGCGGCGGGCTCGAGATCGCCACGGCGCGGGGCCGGAAGCGCGCGCGAATCGAGCGCGTGCACATGGAGGAGGACGCGGGGAAGAACGTGCACGACGGTGCGCGGAGCCTCGTCGACCTCAACCGGGCCGGCACCCCCCTCATCGAGATCGTCGGGCGCCCCGATCTTTCGTCGGGCCGCGAGGCGGCCGACTACCTCCGCGCGCTGCGGGAGCTGCTCGTCTTCGCGGGCGTCAACGACGGCAACATGGAGGAGGGGAGCTTCCGCTGCGACGCGAACGTGTCGGTGCGGCCGCGCGGCGCCGCGGAGCTCGGCACGCGCGTCGAGATCAAGAACATGAACTCGTTCCGCTTCGTCGAGCGCGCCATCGAATACGAGGCGGCGCGGCAGGCGGCGGTGCTCGCGAGCGGCGGCCGCGTCGTGCACGAGACCCGCGGCTGGGACGAGAAGACCGAGACGACGTTCTCCATGCGAAGCAAGGAGACGGCGCAAGACTACCGCTACTTCTCCGAGCCCGATCTCCTCCCGCTCGTGGTGGACGATGGCCTCCTGTCGTCCCTCCGCGCGAGCCTGCCCGAGACCCCCGCCGCGAAGCGGGCGAGGTACACGGCGGCGCTCGCGCTCGCGCCATCCGCCGCGGAGGTGCTTACGCAACATCCCGCCATCGCTAGCTTTTTCGATGCAAGTGTCGCCTTGGGCGCCGCCCCCGTGGCGCTGGCGAACTTCCTCTTGTCGGAGGTGCTCGCCGACGTCGTGACGCATGGCGTCCGCGCCGAGCTCCCGCTCGCGCCGTCGTCGCTCGTCGCGCTGCTCGGGCTGGTCGCCGAGGGCACGCTCAGCGGGAAGCAGGCCAAGGAGCTCTACAAGCAGACCCGCGACGCGAGCGGCCCTGCTGGCGCGCGCGCCGTCGACGTGGTGGCCCTCGCCGAGCGCCTCGGGATGCGGCAGCTCTCCGATCGCGGGGAGCTGGAGAGCGTGTGCGCGCGGGTGGTGGCGCAGAGCCCGAAGCAGCTCGCGCAGTACCGGGCCGGCAAGGTCGGGCTGTTCGGGTACTTCGTGGGGCAGGTCATGAAAGAGACGGGCGGGCGCGCGAACCCTGCGCTGGCCAACGAGCTGCTCACGAAGCTCCTCGCCGCCCCCGAGGCGTCATGAGCGCGCCCGCGCTGCCCACGCTCGCGGCCCTCGCCTCGTCCCGGACCGCGCGCGGGCGGGTGCTCATCGTCGATGACAACGCCGAGCTCGCCGGCGCCCTCGAGGACGTGCTGTCGACCGCGCGCGCCGACGACCACTCCCCGCGCTTTCAGGTCGTCACGGCGACCCACGGGGCAGAGGCCCTCGCGCTCGCCGACGCGGAGGGTTTCGACGTCGCGATCGTGGACGTGAAGCTGCCCGACGTCAGCGGCGTCGACCTCATCGGCCCGCTCCGCGAGCGCGCCCCGTTCTCGGAGGTCGTGCTCGTCACCGGCTTCGCCACGCTCGACGCGGCCATGGGCGCGCTTCGCGGAGGCGCGTTCGCGTTCGTGCTCAAGTCGTTCCGTCCCGAGGAGCTGCTCGCGACCGTCGAGCAGGCGTTCGCGAAGGTGGCCTTGAAGCGGGAGCGCGACGAGCTCGAGCGCCGCTACCGGGATCTCGTCGAGCTCACGAGCGTGCTCTTCGTAGCGCTCGACGGCGACGACCGCGTGTCGCTGCTCAATCGCCGCGCGTCGACGCTGGCCGGCGTGTCTCCCGACGAGGCGCTCGGGAAGCCGCTCGTCGAGCTCTGGATCACGTCCGAGGGCCGCGTCCGCCTGCAGGAGGGCCTCGCCCGCGCGCGGGCGGGTACCGAGGCCTGGATGGACGGCGAGGCGCGCCGCGCTCGCGTGCTGGAGGTGGTGACCGGATTCGGCCCGACGAGCGAGCTCGACACGACCCGAACGCGCGTCCGCTGGCACCTGTCGCGCGGCGAGGACTCGATGGTCTACGCGATCGGCATCGACGTGACCGAGCGGCTCGCCCTCGAGAAGCGCGCCGCGGACGCCGAGGCGCTGTCCGCCATGGGCGCGCTCGCGCTGAACCTCGCCCACGAAATCCGCAACCCGTTGAACGCCGCGCTCCTGCAGCTGCACCTGCTCGGCCGCGACGTAGGGAAGGTCGCGGCCGACGACGAGCAGCGCGCGGGCCTGCGCACGCGGGCCGCGATCGTCGGCTCCGAGATCGGGCGGCTCAACCGGCTGCTCACCGAGTTCCTCGAGCTCGCGCGCCCGCGGGGCATCGCGCGTGAGCCCGTGCACATGCCGACTGTGCTCGACGAGGTGCTCGCCCTGGAGCGTGAGTCCGCCGAAGCTCGCGGCGTGACGTTCGTCCGTGAGGTGCCGCGCGACGGGGCCGTCGCCCTCGGCGACGCCGAGAAGCTGAAGCAGGTCCTCGTGAACCTCGTGGTCAACGCGCTCGAGGCGATGAAGGGCGGGGGCACCGTCACCGCGCGCGTCGTCGTGTGCGACGACCGCGTCGAGACCTCGATCGTCGACACCGGGCAGGGCATCGAGAGCGAGGTGTTGGGCAGCGTGTTCGACGCGTTCTTCACCACAAAGGAGGCCGGCACGGGGCTCGGCCTCAGCATCGTGCGCAAGATCGTAGACCAGCACCGCGGGGACGTGCGGATCCACACCGAACGCGGCCGCGGCACCACGGTCACGGTGTCGGTGCCGCGAGCCGGGACCTGATCGATCGCGCGCTCTGGATCGACCGCGCGGGCTCGGGCGAGGTGAGCCCGGGCTCGCTCCGCACGAGCCGTCGCACCCCCGGCGCTTCAGCGCCCGGGCGGCTTGAGCGGGAGCACCGAAGAGGACAAGGGCGGGGGCGGGATCTTGCCCGACGGTCGCGCGTCCGGCGCGGCGTCGCCGGCCTCGATCGCGAGGAGCGCCATGAAGAGCCGATCCATCCCGAGCTCGAGGGCCGCTTCGCGGTGGAAGGTCTGCACGACGCGGATGAGGCGGAGCGAGGTCGACTTGCCGAGGTCGATCTCTCGCTCGAGGAACGCCTCGAACGACCCGAAGCCCTTCGCCTCGTAGAGGCGCTTCGCCTGAATGTCGCGCAGCACGAGGCCGATGTCGTAGAAGCCTTTGTTGAGGTTCTTCCGGAACCCCTTCACCGCGACGAGCTGGTTGTGCAGGTCGGAGATGCGCTGCTTGATGTCCTCGGCGCCCTGTGGCGTGCGGATGGTGGCGCGAGCGCTCCCGGGGAGCGGCGGCTCGGCGGCCCGGGCACGCGCCTCGGCGGCGTGTTTGGCGGCGTGGCGGGCAGCCCAGGGCGCGGCGCCGCGGAGTCCGAGCTTTCGCTTTGGGGAGTCCTTTTCCGCCTTGGTGGCCTTGGTGGCCTTGGTGGCCTTGGTGGCCTTG
>Ga0073904_10003491_pt1 | contig 11866 bp, 12 predicted proteins | sample KloWWTrecipitate_FD_66668 | JGI IMG/M metagenome (GOLD analysis project Ga0073904, IMG submission 66668) | Active sludge microbial communities from Klosterneuburg, Austria, studying microevolution and ecology of nitrifiers - Klosterneuburg... | ecosystem: Engineered > WWTP > Aerobic digester >... | reverse complement strand
ACCAGTAAGGTTTCCATCGTGTTGCAGGTACCGTAACGCTGGGTTTTGGCATTGTCGGCAATCTTGATGGCTTTATCAATATCGGCTTGGTCGTCAATGTACACATGACAGACGCCGTCCAGATGTTTGATCACTGGAATGCGCGCCTCATTGGCAATGCGCTCGATCAATCCCTTGCCGCCGCGCGGCACGATCACATCGACGAAATCCTTCATGGTAATCAGTTCACCCACGGCTGCGCGATCAGTGGTTTCAATTACTTGCACCGCTGTTTCCGGCAAGCCGGCCAATTTCAGTCCTTCTTGCACGCAAGCGGCAATGGCTTGATTACTATGAATGGCTTCCGAACCACCGCGCAAAATGGCGGCATTGCCTGCTTTCAGGCATAACCCCGCGGCATCGGCCGTCACATTGGGACGTGCTTCATAGATGATGCCGATCACGCCCAAAGGCACGCGCATTTTGCCTACCTGAATGCCGGAAGGACGGTAATTCAATCCACTGATTTCACCCACCGGATCAGCCAAGGCGGCAATCTGTAGCAGGCCTTCCGCCATCGTAGCGACCCCTTTGGCAGACAATGTCAGCCGGTCGATCATGGCGGCTTCCAGTCCTTTTGCGCGTGCATTGTCCAGATCCTTGGCATTGGCGGCCAATAATAGTGCTTCGTCGCGTCGAATGGCATTCGCCATCGCCGTCAACGCATGGTTCTTGGTCGCCGTATCGGCTTTGGCGGCCAAACGCGATGCCGCGCGTGCCTCCCGGCCGATGGATTGCATGTAATTTTTAATGTCTGTGGAATTCATGAATTTAGTGTCAATAAGAAATCGGTAAGCAGATTGTAATTATAGTACAAGAAGATGAATATTTTATGATAGGCAACCGCCGGTGTGGTGATTTTCAAGATTTCTTGCGTATGTCATTGCTCATCATCAATCCACATAGCCGGAATTGTCGTCCTATTGTTTTTTTAGAGCAATCGATGAGTAAGTCCGGGTCAATAGTGTTACCCACTGATACCATTGATAAAATGGTGGATGCAAAAATAAGAAATAGCTTCAATAACTGTCTTTAATTCTCAAATGGATCCTGACGATCTTAGCGTAACCTGATCGAAATGAATGATGGGCCGGGCTTGAGTCGAGTAAGGTAAAAGGAGAGGGTTATGGAAAAAAGTGCGCTGTTAAGTGTATTGGCTGCTGAAGTAGGGCAAGGAAAATTAGTTTTTCCTACCTCAGCCAATGCCGCGATGAATCTCAAAAGAACACTGGAAGACCCTGATTGCGGCATCGATTCAGTGATTCGATTGATACAAGCCGAGCCACTTTTGTCGGCAAAAGTAGTCGCCATAGCCAATTCTTTTGTGTTTAATCGATCGGGAAAAAGAGTCACCGATGTGCGTTCAGCCGTTACACTGATAGGCATGCGCACAGTGCGCAATTTGGCAACAGCGGTGGTGGTGCAGCAATTCACCGGACCTCAACTCAACAAAGAACTCGTTGCGCAATTATGGCAACACTCTGCTCATGTGGCCGCGCTGGCTCAGGTCATCGCGCGTCGAATCACTCACCAGGATCCGGATACGGCCATGTTTGCCGGCATGATTCATGAAATCAGCTGGTTTTATTTGCTGGCGCGGGAAAAGTATTATCCCGGATTAATCGACGCCAGCATGGCCAGCTCATGGACAAATGACGATGATTTGGAAGACGAAAGCGAGCTTGAATGCGAGATCAAGATCGGTACCGCCATTCTCAATGCGCTTTCGGTTCCTAAATCGGTGATAGAAGCGATTATTTGTATGTGGGAAGGCTATTTGTCCACTCCTCCTACCACACTGGGCGATACCTTGCTGTTTGCCGATCAACTGGCGCCGGTCAAATCTCCTTTTATCCTGCCATCCGATCAAACGGGCGATGATGTGATCGCAAAAATCGGAACATTGGCGGATCAGGAGACTATCAAATCAATCCTGAAGGATTCAGAAGAAGAGGTGAAATCGTTAACTGCTGCTTTGTGTGGATAAAGGCAGTGTAATTGACCGATTCTGAATAAGCGTTTGATTGTGCCGAAACACTGCTCGACAATATAGCGCTTTTTGCTGATCAATTGATTTGCCAGCTTCGGCGTGCCGAAAGTGGTTTGTTCTTGTACACGCGATGCATGACTGCGCTCTTGAATCCGGATCCGCACTGTGTTCTTCGGTACAACTGATTCCAGGCTGGCTGCCATCTTCAAATTGAACAGCCTTACCTTCGGCATCCATCTCCAGGGTGATCGTCTTTTTAGGGCGTGCCGTTGACTCAATCAGCGTGGCATCAATGACCGGCTCCCATCGCACCCTTGATCATCAATCCGTACACACAGCGCTTGCTCCAATGCTGCATCCGATAAACTATGCCACTGACCCAGCAGTATCGCTTTGAACATCAACAGCGCATCAAACGGTTCCTGTCCTCCACCATGCGATAGCTCGCGCTTGTATAAACCCCTAAGCTTCGGACGTAATTCCTCCCAGTCAATCAGGGCATCAATCTTCATCAGTACACTGTCTCGCTTCAATCGCGCTGTCAATTCAAGTGCTCCAAAACTCATCTGCATCTTTTGCTCCAGCTGTCTTTTAATTGTGCCTCTATTTTAGTTGGTTATTGCACTGGCAGGGGAGGTTGTGCAGGAGTCTTACGTATGTGCTGATGGAGAAAGGTTTTGGTTATCTCGTTGCCATCATGGATTGGCACTCTCGTAAAGTGCTGAGCTGGCGTTTATCCAACACACTGGATGCCGATTTTTGTATCCAAGCTCTGGAAGCGGCGATCCATCAGAGCCGCCCACTCGAACGAATGGCTAGTCGATACCTTTTTACTTCGGTACTTCACTCAATGTAATATTCAATGCCTTGGCTATACCTGCACCGTATAAGGGGTCGGCCTTAAGGCAGTTGCCGATATGACGGATTTGAATGTCACGAGGCGCACCGCTAATGGAACGGGCGGTGTTCTCAAACAATATCTGTTGCTGTTCTGGTGTCATTAATCTAAACAGAGCGCCAGGCTGTGAGTAGTAATCCGTATCTTCGCGATGATTCCAGTGATCCGCTGCACCATTCAAGGCGAGAGGCGGCTCATTGAAATCTGATTGTTCCTGCCATTCTCCGTAACTGTTCGGCTCATAACTCAATGTGCTACCGTAATTGCCATCAACACGCATGGCGCCATCACGGTGGTAGCTGTGTGCAGGACAGCGTGGCGCATTGACCGGGATAAGATGATGATTTACACCAAGCCGGTACCGCTGTGCGTCACCGTAGGAAAATAAACGGCCCTGCAACATCTTATCTGGAGAGAATCCAATGCCGGGGACTATGTTGGCCGGATTAAAGGCCGATTGTTCGACTTCGGCAAAGAAATTCTCCGGATTGCGGTTTAACTCCATCACTCCGACTTCAATGAGCGGGTAATCCTTGTGCGGCCACACCTTGGTGAGATCAAAAGGATGATAAGGAATTGTGGATGCTTCCTTTTCTGGCATGATCTGGATATACATTGTCCACTTCGGAAAGTCACCTTTCTCAATGCTTCCATAAAGGTCCCGCTGATGGCTTTCTCGATCCTTACCGATGAGAGCTTCAGCTTCCTTCTGCATCACTCAGGTTTTTGATTCCCTGTTGGCATTTCATGTGAAACTTTACCCAGTGACGCTCATTCTGTGAATTGATGAAGCTGAATGTGTGACTCCCGAAGCCATGCATATGTCGATAGGTTGCCGGAATTCCTCGCTCACTCATGGTAATGGTGATTTGATGCAGCGCTTCTGGCAATGAAGTCCAGAAGTCCCAGTTGTTTTTCGCGCTGCGAAGATTAGTGCGTGGGTCGCGCTTCACCGCGTGATTAAGATCTGGAAATTTAAGGGGATCTCGCAAGAAAAATACAGGCGTATTGTTGCCTACCAAGTCCCAATTTCCCTCTTCCGTGTAGAACTTCATAGCAAAGCCGCGAATATCGCGTTCAGCATCAGCTGCGCCGCGCTCACCTGCCACTATGGTGAAACGGGTGAACAAATCTGTTTTCTTGCCTATTTCGGAAAATATTCTGGCTCGCGTGTACTTGGTGATGTCGTGCGTAACAGTAAACGTACCATACGCACCAGAACCTTTTGCATGCATGCGCCGCTCTGGGATAACTTCTCTATCAAAGTGCGCTAGTTTCTCTAAAAACCAAACGTCCTGTAGCAACTGTGGTCCGCGCGCTCCGGCTGTCATTACGTTCTGGTTATCGGCAACGGGGCAACCAGCATTTGTCGTTAATTTCTTTTTATCGCTCATGGTGTTTTTCCTATCGTGGTACGTGATGTGTGTCGGTAAACATGATACATATGACAAGACCTCTGCACAATCGCGAGAATTTAGCTGTAGTGACAAAGAAAAATTTCCAAATGACGCTGATTGCACGTCATTTTGGCAGAAAGTGAAGTTTTTTTCCTTTTTTAGGGGAGCTTCCCCCTCTTATGCAACATTAGGACGGATTGCTCCCCTTAATGGTTGATCTACGAAGATTTTGTTGGCTGCTTTTTTCAGATTCATGCAGATACTTTTCAGTATGACTTGGGCGTTGACTTTTGCCGTACCGAAGTAGCTGGCGCGTCCCATTTTGAATAAGCGTTTGATTGTGCCGAAACACTGTTCGACAATGTAGCGTTTTTTGCTGACCAATTGGTTCGCCAGCTTCTGGCGCACCGATAGTGGTTTGTTCTTGTACGCGCGATGCATGATTGCGCTCTTGATCTTTTGCTTTCTTAAAAACTGTCGATTGGCATTACTGGCCGATCCCTTGTCCGCATACACCCGATTCGCCTCGATATGCGCACCATCGATCGCTGCTTCGAAATGTATCATTTCGCTCTAATTGGCAGGAGAGGTTGTGCAGGAGTCTTAAAAATGGCATTCAGGATAAGGCCGCCAAGAACACTACGTTGACACAACGACAGTTGCGACGCAACAACCTAGTCACAAAAGCCTGTTATGCGGTAGAGCGCAGCTTTGAAGCCAAGTGTGTTGGTTCAAAGCCAAAAAACTACGTTACTGTACTGGCTAAAGCACATGATTGGCACATAGTACTCGCAATGGCGTATAACTTGAAAAGGCTCCCAAAACGTTCATGTGTTGGAAAATGGTTAAAAAACTCAATTCCTTCATAAATTCCCTCAGAATTTCACTGGAATGGGAAATTTGCATCATTTTGCAAATTGTTCAGTTGATATGTAAGGATAGGTTTTTTGTGAACAACGAAGTATTGTGACAAAATATGAATTTTTAGCGATTCCCTTTGATTGGTATCAGGGGATTCATCATGTCAATGCAATCGATCAATCCGGCAACAGGTCAAATCACACAATCCTTTTCGATATGGCAGGCTGATCAAATCAGTAGCGCATTGAATCAGGTCGAATCAGCGCAAGCAGCATGGGCAGCGCTTGGTTATGAGCAGCGGGGGCAATTGTTTCGGCAACTGGCACAAGTATTCCGGCAAAACAGTGAAAGCTATGCGTGTCTGATCACCGAAGAAATGGGGAAACTGCTTAGGGAAGCGCGCGCTGAGATCGAGAAATGTGCTATTGGCTGCGAACACTATGCGGATCATGCGGTATCGTACCTACGCGATGAAATCATCGCATCTGATGCTAGCCGCAGTGTCGTCGTTTATCAACCATTAGGCACCATTTTGTGCATCATGCCGTGGAATTTTCCCTTTTGGCAATTGATTCGCGCTGCTGCACCAGCGATGATGGCAGGTAATACGGTGGTTCTGAAACATGCATCAAATGTGCCGCAATGTGCGCTTGCATTGGAAGAGGCATTTCAACAAGCCGGATTTCCGCTCCATACTTTTCGCACATTCATGATCAGCGCTGCTCAAGCAGAACAAGTGATTGCCGATCGCCGCATCGCTGCGGTGACGTTGACAGGTAGTAGTGCAGCGGGGCGCAAAGTTGCAGCGATTGCCGGGCAGCATCTGAAAAAGTGTGTGCTGGAATTGGGAGGATCGGATCCGTTTATCGTACTGGATGATGCCGATATCGAATGGACTGTACAGCAAGCGCTGATCGCCCGGCTGCAAAATATGGGGCAAAGTTGCATTGCCGCAAAGCGCTTTATTTTGCAGGAAGCTATCGCGGATACGTTTGTGGAACGATTGCAAGCGCTTATCAAGCAGTTACGCAGTGGCAACCCCAAGGATGCCGCAACCACCATCGCACCCATGGCGCGAATGGACTTGCGTGCCGAATTGCAAGCGCAAGTGGAGCGAAGCCTAGCATCAGGTGCAAAGTTACTAACCGGCGGTTTTTCCATTGGCGAACAAGGTGCCTATTACGCACCAACCATCCTGGATCACGTGCAACCTGGAATGCCGGCGTTTGACGAAGAATTATTCGGGCCCGTTTTTGCCATTGTGCGCGTCAGCAGCGTCGAGGAAGCGGTCCAGTTGGCCAATCGAACCCAATTTGGTCTAGGCAGCAGTCTATGGACAGGTGATCCGACACGCGGTGAAGCACTGGCACGGCAAATTCACGCCGGCTGCACATTCGTCAACGGCATCGTCAGAAGCGACCCACGCTTGCCGTTCGGCGGCATCAAAGAGTCCGGTTATGGCAGAGAATTGTCCTATCACGGCATTCGCGAGTTTGTGAATATTAAAACGATTTGGATCAGGTAGGTGTTTTAGGGAGAGAAGTGGATCCCAATTTTTGAACAGATGTCTTGGGAGTTATTTTCCCTGCCATCAACCTGTCTTCAGCAATGTGATGGATTCATAATAGATCTGATCGAGTGTTGCCATCAAGATCTGATGTTTCCGGTTTGCATTGTAAAACCGGAAGTACTTTGTCAGCGATTGCTTGGCTTCGAGTATACTGGCTCATTTGCTTTGCAAATAGGTGTCCAGAATCAAGAATCCTTGTTCTTACGAAGGATAACTCCAACTGTCGTTGGATGCAATTGATAGTACTCCCCGATTTCTCGTTAGCTATATGCACCGTTTTTGTAAACGGCAATAATCGCTGCTTTGCAGTCGGCCGCTTTTGCTGCTGGGGTATATTTAAATCGTCCTTTTCCCTACCGATTCTTTTCTGCATTTCATTTACGAAAGCGGCATCCCCTAAATAAATTTTCCCCTTCAAATTTCTTGATTCGCGACCTCCCCCATTTGTTTATGCAACCAAAACTTACTTTATGCAATAACCTCAACAATTCCAGTTTTTAAATGATAAAGCCCGCCTACAACACGAACTTTCTTTTCATCGTGATAAGAATCTATAATCGGTGTTTTAACCCGCAAGCTCTCGACATTCCTAATAATATTTGCTTTTGTCACGTTGATTAGGCGACTGCTGGATGTATCACTAACCGCCCTGACTGCAGGTGCTATTGCACTGGCCAATAATTGAATATGCCCAGGAAAGCTTTTATGCGTATCAACGGCTTCGATTGCCGCTTTCACTGCCCCACAACTTTCATGGCCCAGCACCATAATTAAAGGCGTTTTTAATACCGCAACCGCATACTCAATGGATGCGATATTATCATTAGTCAAATAGTTACCAGCTCCACGCACAACAAATAAATCACCATGCGCTTCATCAAAGCAATGCTCGGGACTCACTCTAGAATCTGAGCATCCAAGAATCGTAGCATAAGGATTTTGTCCACTGACGAGTGATTTCTCAACATCATGAAAATCCAATAGCATAGATTTACCACTAACATAGCGTTTGTTACCCTGCATTAATCGATCAAACGCCTCATCCGGAGTGAGTATATTTTCCGGTTTAGGTGGTATGCTCGAGTAAGTTGTGGCAACCTCCGAGCTTGCCCGAGACATCCCGGCATGAAGCATCCCCAGACCCATTGTAAAAGCAGCTGAAGTTCTAAGGAAAATACGCCTATTCATATTTAATTCATGCCTGCTCGTATTTTCGTTAGAATCGAATTCCTTACACATAGATTTATTCTTATTAGTAAAATGCTTATTCTATACTGTCTTTTATGAATAAATATTGATATCTTTTTAGTAAAAGTGACTTACATTTTTGGGTAGGTGTCTTAGGCGTTATTTTTCCACACATCTACCTGTTTTAGAGCAAATAGGTGTCAGGTCCAGAATCAAGAATCCTTGTTCTTACGAAGAAGAATCTCAACTGTCGTTGGATGCAATTGATAGTACTCCCCGATTTTTCATTGGCTGTATGTACCTGTTTTGTAGGCGGCAATGATCGCGGTTCTGCGGTCTTTGTGTTGCGCTGCAATCTCAGACAAAGGCTTCGCAATCGGCCGCTTTTGCTGCTGGGGTATATTTAAATCGTCCTTTTCCCTGCCGATTCTTTTCTGCATTTCATTTACGAAAGCGGCATCCCCTAAATAAATTTTCACCTTCAAATTCGACCAGATCTTAGGTTGATGTTGCGCGCCTTCCCGGATAAATTGCAGGTATTTCTCCGTCGCAATTCTCCTTTGTTTCCCAAACAAAGACAAAATCCAATCCGTTGTCAGCCATTCAGGTTTGGCATCATCTTCAGACATTGCCGGATAACTGCTCCACGGCCAATCTTCAAGCCGATTGACCATGCCTTTGGCTCTTAACGGATTCAGCACAACATAACGGAAAAGCTCAAGTAAATAACGATCTTTATCCACCAGGATTGCTTTGTAATGTCCTTGGAAAAGATGGCTGCTACGTCCATGCCGACGATAAACGGCATTGAGCCACAACCATCCCAAGAATCTCTAGAAACCGCAACCGGTCATCATCATCTTCAAAAATGGCTTTGCGGCGATCTCCACGCGATGTGACGTGGTAAAAAGCACATTCGGAAATTCTAAACGGAGTGGTCTTGTCATAGCTCACAGTATACGCCTATTTTCTTGATTCGCGACCTGACCCTATTTATGTTCTTCTTACGATTTTGTTTTACAGTTATAATCAGGATGTTGACGTGGCTTGAAAAATTTGATTGATAGGTTCCACATCAATGGTCAGTCCAAGTAATCCAGTAATCTAATGAAAGGAGTAAAAGATATGGAATCCAGATTAAAGAAAAAATATCTCGCGCAACTGGTAACAATAGCGCTGGGTAGTGTTTGCGATCACTGCGCACACTGCACCTACCGTCATTACAAACGGAGTTGATACATCCGCTACAATTGCAGATGCCGGTTATTTTTCCGCTACGGGTATTTTCGGCTTAAGTTTTATGGATAGGGAATTTGTCAACCTCGGTACTTTTTCGTCCAATTGGTCGCTCAATGCGAATGGATTGTCTGCCGGAATTGCTAATGAAGATGGTGAATCCAATCCATTTGCTTCTACTGCGATCACTGATATTGACGGTTCGATACTTGTTACGAGCAACCCCGGCAGCGATTGGTCAATCATCGAGAGGATTACCATTCCTTCGAGCGGGCACGTTGCTGTTCAGGTTCAACTGACGAACAATACCGGAGCTGCCGCGACGGATGTTGAGTGGGGTGTCGGTATTGATCCGGACCAAGGCATACCGGCGGGCTTTGGTTATGAAACACGCAACGTAATTAACGCGTTAGGGGACGGCGCCTCGGTAACTGCCACAAGCCCGGATGGTTGGGCGCTCACGCTGGCAGACTTGATTGGTGGACCGGCAAATACTGTCGCTTATGTTGATCCTTCCAGTTGTTGTGTCCCGGTTGATCCTCACCTGATGTTGACTGCGGGACAGTTGCCTGATAACTATGGATTCTTCGATCGGTCGATCAACCTGGCCTATGATCTGGGTACCATCGCTAATAACCAATCCATCAGCTTTGGTTACGAATACGCGATGGCTATCACCGATCCTTTTACACCACCACCTCCTCCTATTCCTGAACCGATGACCTATGCCATGTTATTGGCCGGATTGGGGTTGCTGGGTTTTGCTGTACGCCGCAGGAAGGAAACGGCATAAACTGATTTTTATCTGGCAGCATGTCACTGAACCCCGCTGCTACAGCGGGGTTTGTTTTTTTTAGTACTGAATCCCGATCTTTTTGTTTTTGTCAGCCGGAACGAAAGGGTCAGGTCGCGAATCAAGAAAAATTGATGTATGCTGCAGACCATGACAAGACCACTCCGATTAGAATTTCCGAATGCGCTTTACCACGTCACATCGCGTGGAGATCGCCGCGAAGCTATTTTTGAAGATGATGATGACCGGGTAAGGTTTTTAGAAATCCTTGGGTCGGTTGTGACTGATCATAACTGGCTGTGCCATGGTTATTGCTTGATGGATAACCATTATCATCTGATCATTGAAACGCTTGACGGCAATTTGTCAAAAGGTATGCGCCAGCTCAATGGCGTTTATACCCAAGCGTCGAATCGTCGGCATGGACGTAGCGGCCATCTTTTTCAAGGACGTTACAAAGCAATTCTGGTGGATAAAGATCGTTATTTGCTTGAACTTTCCCGATATGTTGTGCTGAATCCGTTAAGAGCCAAAGGCATGGTCAATCGGCTTGAAGACTGGCCGTGGAGCAGTTATCCGGCAATGTCTGGAAATGCTGCCAAACCCGAATGGCTGACAACGGATTGGATTTTGTCTTTGTTTGGGAAACAAAGGAGAATTGCAACGGAAAAATACCGACAATTTGTCCTGGAAGGTGTGCAACATCAACCTGAAATCTGGTCGAATTTGAAGGGACAAATTTATTTAGGGGATGCCGATTTCGTCACTGAAATGCAGAAAAGAATCGGGAAAGAAAAGGGCGATTTAAATATACCCCAGCAGCAAAAGCGGCCGATTGCAAAGCCTCTGTCTGAGATTGCAGCGCAGCACAAAGACCACAAAGCAGCGATTATTGCCGCTTACAAAACCGGTGCATATAGCCAACGAGAAATCGGAGAATACTATCAATTGCACCCGACGACTGTTGGGGTTATTGTTCGTAAGAACAAGGATTCTTGATTCTGGAATCATTTTTACCAGTAATTTACCCAAGACTATTGCTGCGAAAAGCCAGATAATCCCCTCAATTAGGGTCAACCCGCCGATTGGCAGCCGCTAGAATCCTCGAGTAGAAAATTGCTGCGCACGACTCTGGAAACTTTTCAAGAGACCTCTGCATAACTGGCTTTATCGAATGCGCAAACTCTGTAAGCATTTGATTTAATTATGATGGGAATGAACAGAAAAGCTCAAAAATACAGTTATGCAGAGATCTCTTGATTGTTCTTTGCTTCATTCAGTTTCTGTTCACATTAACCTGCGTACATTGATTCCATCAGGAATCCTCCTGGAATGAACGACAGCAAGGAGCAGCAAAATGGGTGCTACAAACAGCAAATCATTGTTCTGGGAGCTAAAGGATCTTTGTTTGAGATGCTATCCATGGTCAGCGTGGTCTTTTTCACCGTTGGCAAGTAAGCAAGGATTATGGTTTTTGCTGCTGATAACCGCATTGCTGTTTTCTGGCTGTAAAACAGTTCCTGTTCTGGATAGGAATTTTGCTGATAAAGGGGGCTTATGGGAACAGGATGCAAATACCGGTGCCCGTTTTCATCACAATGCCATGGCGGATGAGGCCTCCATCGGAAGGATGAAGGCATCGGGTAGAAGCGCTTTAATCAATGGTTCTCAAGTAAAACAATCTGCACAGGTTAAGAATAATTCGTTTGTCATTACCGGTCCTCAAAGTGGTGCTCGCATCGAGTTCAAGGCATCTGAAGCATCTTGTCTGATCCGCGTGGATGAATTCAACATTGGCAATGCTTATGTGGATACTGCAACTTGCCAGCAAAGTATCAAGACACCGCATGCACTGATAGAAGCCAAAAGCGCTATTTTGCATATTCAAGTTTCT
>Ga0073904_10003489_pt1 | contig 11869 bp, 6 predicted proteins | sample KloWWTrecipitate_FD_66668 | JGI IMG/M metagenome (GOLD analysis project Ga0073904, IMG submission 66668) | Active sludge microbial communities from Klosterneuburg, Austria, studying microevolution and ecology of nitrifiers - Klosterneuburg... | ecosystem: Engineered > WWTP > Aerobic digester >... | reverse complement strand
CGCCAGATCACCGGCGAAGCCGAGTTCAACGAGGTCTACATGACCGACACGCGCGTACCCGACGACTGCCGAATCGGCGCCGTGGGCGAAGGCTGGCGCGCAGCACTCACCACGCTGATGAACGAGCGCACGGCCATCGGCAGCGGCAGTGGCGGCGGCAAGCGCAAGGGTCCCATCGACGAGGCAATTCGGCTGTTCCAGGCGCTCCCCGCCGACCAGCAGACCGGCGCCAAGCGTGACCATCTGATGAAGCTGTACTGCACGTCGGAAGTCAGCCGGCTCACCAATGCCCGCGGGGCGGCCAAGGCGAAGGCCGGCAACCCGGGGCCGGAGGGCAGCATCGCCAAGCTGGCACTCAGCAACTTCAACAAGGTGTGCACCGAGTTCTGCATGGAACTATTGGGTGCCGACGCAATGGTCGGTTACGACTTCACGTTCCGCCGCCCCGAGAACCTGTCGGTGGACGGCATGGACCACGGCATCCGCCACAGCTTCCTGCGCGCCCGAGCCAACAGCATCGAGGGTGGCACCACCGAGATCATGAAGAACATCCTCGGCGAGCAGATGCTCGGTCTGCCCGGCGAGCCTCGCGTCGACAAGGATCAGCCGTGGAGCAAGGTGCCCCGCAACTAACCGCACTGTGAACTGGCGGGGCCGCTGCGGCCTTCATCAGATACCGTTCCAGGCCGATGAGCAACGCACCTGACACTCCCGCCGCCGCCAACTTCGTGCGCGACCTGGTGCGCGCCGACATCCAGCAGGGCACCTTCGGCGGCCGTGTCCAGACACGCTTCCCACCCGAGCCGAACGGCTATCTGCACATCGGCCATGCAAAGGCCATCTGTGTCGACTTCGGGATCGCCGAGGAGTTCGGCGGCGTCTGCAAGCTGCGCTTCGACGACACCAACCCGGTCACCGAGGAGACGGAGTACGTCGACGCGATCGCCGACGACATCCGTTGGCTGGGCTTCGAGCCCGGTGAGTCCGTCTACGCCAGCGACTACTTCGAGCAGCTGTACCAATGGGCCGAGCACCTGATCACCACCGGCTTCGCCTATGTCGACGACCAGGACGCGGAGACCATTTCCGCACAGCGTGGCGGCTACGGCAGGCCGGGCGTGGAGAGCCCGCACCGCGACCGCAGCGTGGACGAGAACCTGACGTTGTTCCGCCGCATGCGTTCCGGCGAGCTTGCCGACGGCTCGCACGTGCTGCGCGCCAGGGCCGACATGCAGCACGACAACATGCAGCTGCGCGACCCGATCATGTATCGCATTCGCCACGAGCATCACCATCGCACGGGCGATCAGTGGGTGCTGTACCCCACCTACGACTGGGCGCACGGCCAGAGCGACGCGATCGAGGGCGTCACGCACAGCCTGTGTTCGCTCGAGTTCGACAGCCACCGCGCGCTCTACGACTGGTACCTCGAGCACCTTCCGCTGCCGGGCGACCAGCCCCGCCAGACCGAGTTCGCTCGGCTGGAGCTGACTTACACCGTCACCTCCAAGCGCAAGCTGCGGCAGCTCATCGACGACGGTGTCGTGGAGGGTTGGGACGACCCACGGCTGCCCACGCTGCGCGCCCTACGCCGCCGCGGTTACCCAGCAACAGCAATCCGCGACTTCTGCGAGTTCATCGGTGTCGCGAAGACCAACAGCCGTCACCAGATCGAGCTGCTCGAGTGGTTCATCCGCAATGAACTGAACCGCACCGCGCAGCGACGGATGGCGGTGCTGCAGCCCATCAAACTCGTCGTGACCAACTGGCCGGCTGGTCACGTCGAGATGGTCGAACTGGTCAACAACCCGGAGAATCCTGATGACGGCTCCCGCACCGTTGCCTTCACCGGCGAAGTGTGGATCGAGGACGACGACTTCAAGGCCGAGCCCCCGCCGAAGTACTTCCGCCTCACGCCCGGCAGCGAGGTACGGCTCCGTGGTGCCTTCTTCGTGAGGTGCACCGGCTTCACCACCGACGACGACGGCAAGGTCGTCGAAGTGCAGTGCACCTATGACCCTGAGACTCGAGGCGGCAGCGCACCCGACGGGCGCAAGGTGAAGGCCACCATCCACTGGGTGTCCACCGCCAACGCCATCGACATTCAGGCGGCGCAGTACAAGCGGCTGTTCACCACCGAGACACCGGGCGTAGCAACCGGCGAGCCGATGGACGACCTCGACCGCGACTCCAAGACCGTGCTGGCCGGGAAGGCCGAAGCAGCGATGGGTGACGTTGACCCCGGCCAGGTCGTGCAGTTCGAGCGGCTGGGCTACTACGCCCACGACCCGCTGACGCACGGCCTTTTCCACCGCACGGTCGGCCTCAAGGACGAGTGGGCCAACGTGCAGAAGCGCGCCAAGTAGCAACTCGCTCGCCGCTGCCCCGTTGAGCGTCCGCTCGCCAGCTTGTACTCTCGCGAGGGTGCCAACTCTGAGCGACCGAGTCGAGCGACGCGACCGCGCACAGTTCGTCGGCCGCGTCGGCGAACTGGATTTCTTCGACGCGTTGCTGGTGAACGAGACCGACGTCAGCGTCGTGTATCTCAGCGGGCCGGGCGGTATCGGTAAGAGCGCGCTGCTGCGCGAAGTTGCACGACGCGCACGAACGCACGGATATTCCGTGGCGTGGCTCGAGGGTCGCGACCTACCACCCTTCCCGGAAGTCGTCTCCGCCGCCCTCGCCGACGTGGTCGATGCCGAACGACCATTGATCATCATCGACTCGTTCGAGCTCGTGAGCTCGCTGGAGGGCCACCTTCGCCACATCGTCATGCCCGGGCTCCCTGAACGTGCGGTGGTGATCATCTCATCTCGCGTCCGCCCGTCGCGCAGTTGGTTCGAAGGTGGCTGGGACACAGTGGTCACGGCCCGGCAACTCGAGGGCCTCAGCGCTCCCGAGATGCAACAGCTGGCCAGCAACCTCGGAGTCGCCGAGTGGGCCATCGCCGATCTCGTGCAACGCAGCGAAGGGTCACCCCTCGCAGTCGCAGTGGCGGCGGCGACCGGACTGACCGGCTCTCTGGCCGACGTCGCCGATCGACTCTTGGGTGACGAGGTCAACACCGATCGATTCCGCACACTCAGCGTTGCCGCTCTCGCTCGCGTGACCACCCCAGGACTCCTTGCCGCGGTCCTGACCGACCAGGACACCGATGAGAGTTACAAGTGGCTGGCCGACAGATCGTTCTGCGAGCCATTGGCGGGTGGCGTCGCGCTGCACTCGTTGGTGGCCAAGGCGGTACTGGACAGCCTTCGTCGGCGAGACCCTGCTGGTGAAGCCGCACTACGCCGTCGTATCGCGGATGCGCTGTACCGCCGAGCCGTCGACGGCCAGTTCTCACTCTCGTCGGACCTCCAGCATCTCGTCACGGACCCAACAGTGCGATGGGGATACTCACTGGACATCGCCAGCCGCTACAGCATCGATGCAGTGAACGAACGCGACATCCAACAGATCGGCGCCGTACTCCACTCGATCGGAATGGATGAGTGGTGGGCAATCACGGAGGTGTTCTTCCGGCAGCATCCCGAATGCTGCGGTGTGGCACGCAACCCCTCCGGTGAGGTCGGCGGCTACTTCGTGGCGGTGACCCCGTCGCAGGCGCCTACCGCGGCCGAGAACGACGTGCTGTTGGGCCCATGGCTGCAGCACGCTCGCGAGGTACTGCGCACCGATTCGGCGGTGCTGTGGCGCGAGGCAGTCGACCTGACAGGCGAACTCGGCGAGATCACGGCGCTGCTCGGCGCTGGCGGCTTGGTCGGCTCGGGTGTCAGCAACCCGCGTTACGGCTACCTGCCAATCTCGCCGATCATCCCCGCTGCGCTCCGCTTCAGCGAGGCCCTCGGCGCCACGCATGTTCCCGAACTCGACGTCGTGGCCTATGGGATGAACCTCGAGTGCCACATCGTCGACTTCGGGCCGCGCGGAGTTCTCGGGGCGCAGCGCGACTGGGTGTACCGCGAGACTGGTGCCGCTCCCCCGATCGACGTTCCCGCGACCGAGCCGGCGGACCTGCTACGTCTGCTGCGCGATCCGGCGGCAATGGCACAGGGGCCGGCGTGGTTGGGCGACCGACCGTCGGAAAAGATGGCAAGTGCACGCGCGCTCGTCGCAGAAGCGATCACCGTCTTCGGGCCGTCGCGATCCGACGTGCTCGCTCGCGAGATCATCGAGCTGGCCTACCTCGATGAGGCCGAACCGCACGAGGCCATCGCTCGACGATTGAACCTCAGTCGGTCGGCATACTTCCGCCGCCTGCAAGCCGCCACCGCGCGAATTGCCGACGAGCTCTCACACCTGCAACCCGACCAGTAATCCGTTTCGTGCCAGACTGCCGCCGTGGGGAACTCGATCAGCCGACGCGACCTCGTTCGATGGTCGCTGATGGGCGCCGGCTCGCTGCCCATCGCAGCGATGATCGCCGCCTGCAGCGACAGCGGCACCACCGGCCCGTCACCCACCGCCGGACTGCCGGCGACGACCACCAGCACGGTCCCCGGCACGACGATCCCCGGCACGACGATCCCCGGCACGACGATCCCGGGAACCACGCTGCCGACCGACCCGAACCTTGCATGGTGGCTACAGGGCAACTACGCGCCGGTGTTCAAGGAGGTCGATTCGTTCGATCTCGTGGTGCGCGGCGCGCTGCCGCCGGAGCTGAGCGGGCTGTACGTCAAGAACAGTTCGAACCCGCCGCGCAGCGACAGCCCACACTGGTTCTTCGGCGACGGCATGGTGCACGGAGTCAGCCTGCGCGACGGCAAGGCCGAGTGGTACCGAAATCGCTACGTGCAAACAGAGCCGTATCTGGCTGGAGTCGGCTTTGGCCAGGGTGCCCCCGGTGGCGCCGGGAACCAGTCGAACGTGTCGGCGCTCTGGCACGGCGGCAAGCTGTTGACCAGCGGTGAAGTCGGCTTTCCGTACGAACTGAACCCCGTCGACCTGTCCACCATCGGTGCCTACGACTACGCGAGCGTGCTCACGGGTTCGTTCACCGCACACCCCAAGATCGACCCAGCCACCGGCCGCATGCACGCCTTCGGCTACGGCTTCACCGCCCCGTTCCTGCAGTACTACATCATCGAAGCTGACGGCACGATGAGCCACACCGAGCCCATCGACCTGCCGCGCAGCACGATGATGCACGACTTCCAGATCACCGATTCCGACGTGATCTTCTGGGACATGCCGGTGGTCTTCGATCTCGATGTGGCCGTGGCCTACATCAACGACCCGACCTCGGGCGAGATGCCATATCAGTGGCGACCCGAGTTCGGGTCGCGCATCGGCATCATGCCGCTCGCAGGGGGCGCCGACCAGATCAAGTGGTACGACATCGACCCGTGCTACGTGTTCCACAGCGTCAACGCGTTCCGCCGCGGCGATGAGGTCGTCATCGACGTCTGTTGGCTGAGCTCGATGTTCGATACTGCGAACGAGCGAGGTCTGGGCGGCGCTGCATCACTGCGCCGGTGGACCATCAACACCACTATCGGCTCCGTGACGGACGATGTGCTCACCGACGAAAACTCGGGCGACCTGCCCGGCCGGGACCCGCGGCGCATCGGACGCGAGCACCGTTTCGGTTACCTCACCGGCACGCGCGAGAACACTGACACGGTCGAGTTGGGCAACCTCATCAAGCACGACTTCCGCAGCAACACGCGCGACATCTGGGAGCCGGGACCGACCCGACATGCCACCGAGCCCCTGTTCATCCCCGGCGACCCGACCGACCTGGCCGACGATGCCGGCTGGTTGTGCAGCTTCGTCCACGACGATGCCACCGGGGAGAGCGTGCTCGCAGTGTTCGACGCCACCGCTCTGGGCGCCGGGCCCGTCGCCGAGGTCGTCATGCCCCAGCGAGTGCCGTACGGCTTTCACGCCACCTGGATCCCCGCCGCAGAGTAGGCCGCGCATGACGGCAGCGGCGACCGCAGATCAGGCGGGGACGGCGAGGCGGGCCATGGACTGGATGACCACGTCGTCCAGGGTGACGGTGCCGCCTTCGATGGCGGCAGCCAGGTCGTTACGCATGTCGGCTTCCCAGAACTTGCCGATGTGGGTGGCCGTGGCCGCGACGGCGTCGATGTGCGGATCGGCCACCATCTGGCGCGCAATCTGATTCGCCATGCGAACCAAGGCACCCAGTCGGTGTTCGGGGTGATCGATCTCCACTGTTGCTGCCGAATGGCCGGGCGACACCTGCACGGCGGTCACCTTGTACTCCGGGCAGTTGGTGGCCCAGTCGCTGTGCTCGGTGGTGATCACGTTGGCGCCACTGACCGGGTGGTGGAACGTGGTGAACACCACGCCCTGCGCCATGCGGTCCGAGACGAGCGCATGCAGCGTGGTCGCGCCGACCCGACTGGCCACCGTGACCTCATCGCCGTCGTTGATGCCGCGCTCCTCCGCATCGTGCGGATGAATCTCGAGCACATCCTCCGGATGCCATTGCACGTTGTGCGTGCGACGGGTCTGCGCGCCCACGTTGTACTGGCTGAGGATGCGACCGGTGGTGAGCAGCAGCGGAAAGCGACGGGTGCTCTTCTCGTCCGTCGGCAGATACGGGGTGGGGGCAAACCGGCCCAGCCCGCGGACGAAGGTGCCTTCGTGCATGATCGGGGTGCCCAGCGGGCGCTCCTCGTTGCACGGCCACTGCACGCTGCCGACCTCGTCGAGCATGGCGAACGAGACGCCCGCGAACGTGGGCGTGAGGGCGGCGATCTCGTCCATGATCTGCGCGCCGTTGTCGTACTGCATGGGGAAGTCGAGAGCGGTGGACAACTCGGCCAGGACCTGCCATTCCTGCTTGCCGTTGCGTGGCCGCATCACCGGACGGACGCGGTTGATCCGCCGCTCGGCGTTGATGAACGTGCCGTCCTTCTCCAGGAACGACGTCCCCGGCAGGAAGACGTGCGCGACCTTGGCGGTCTCGTTGATGAACAGATCTTGCACGACGAGCAGTTCCAGCGACTCGAGCGCATGCATCACGTGCACGGTGTTGGGATCGCTCTGCGCGATGTCCTCGCCCTGCACGAACAGGCCCTTGAAGTTGCCGTCGATCGCGGCGTCGAACATGTTGGGAATGCGCAGGCCCGGTTCGGCCAGGAGCCGACGGCCCCAGAACGCTTCGAACGTTTCGCGGGTGGCGTTGTCGCTGACGTGGCGGTACCCGGAGAACTCGTGTGGGAACGAGCCCATGTCGCACGAGCCCTGCACGTTGTTCTGCCCACGCAGCGGGTTGACGCCCACCCCGTCGCGCCCGAGGTTGCCGGTGGCCATCGCAAGGTTGGCCAGACCGATCACCATCGTGCTGCCCTGGCTGTGCTCGGTGACACCGAGGCCGTAGTAGATGGCGCCATTGCCGGCAGTCGCGTAGAGACGGGCGGCCGCGCGAACCTCGTCGGCGGGTACACCTGTGAACGGTTCCAGCGCTTCGGGGCTGTTCTCCGGTTGCGACACGAACGCCGCCCACTGCGAGAACCCGATGGGTTCGCATCGTTCCTGCACGAAGCGGTGATCGACCAGATCCTCGGTGACGATCACATGGCCAAGCGCGTTGACCATGGCCACGTTGGTACCGGGACGAAGCTGCAGAAAGTTGGTGGCTTGAACATGTGCCGTGCGCACCAGTGCGATACGACGGGGGTCGACCACGATCAGTTGCGCACCCTCACGAAGCCGCTTCTTCAACCGCGATGCAAAGACGGGGTGAGCGTCGGTTGGGTTGGCGCCGATCAGCAGGATGACGTCAGCCATCTCGACGGACTTGAAGTCCTGTGTGCCCGCCGAGGTACCGAACGCATGCGACAGGCCGAAGCCAGTCGGCGAGTGACACACCCGCGCACAGGTATCGACGTTGTTGTTGCCGAAGGCGGTGCGCACCATCTTCTGCATCACGAAGACCTCTTCGTTGGTGCAGCGCGACGAGGTGATGCCGCCGATGGAACCCTGCCCGTGTCGGGCCTGGATGTCCTTCAGCTTGGTCGCCGTGTAGGCAATCGCTTCGTCCCACGAGACCGTGGTCCACGGATCGGTGATCTTCTCGCGGATCATCGGTTCGAGCACGCGGTCGGCGTGACTGGCGTAACCCCAGGCAAACCGACCCTTCACGCACGAGTGGCCTTCGTTGGCGCCGCCGTCCTTGTAGGGGGTCATGCGCACGACGGTCTCGCCCTGCATCTCTGCTTTGAACGTGCACCCGACACCGCAGTACGCGCAGGTGGTGAGCACCGTGTGCCGCGGCTGGCCCATCTCGATGATGGTGTTCTCGGTGAGCGAGTCGGTGGGGCAGGCCTGTACACACGCGCCACACGACACGCACTCGCTGTCGAAGAAGCTGCCGTTGAAACCGGCCGCGACGCGCGACCCAAAGCCGCGGCCTTCGATGGTGAGAGCGAACGTGCCCTGGATGTCCTCGCAGGCGCGCACACAGCGCGAACACACGATGCACTTCGACGTGTCGAACGTGAAATACGGGTTGGAGGTGTCCTTCCCCATACCCAGGTGGTTGTCGCCGGCGTAGCCGTACCGCACGTCGCGCAGGCCGACGGCACCGGCCATGTCCTGCAGCTCGCAGTCGCCGTTGGCGGCACAGGTGAGACAGTCGAGCGGATGGTCGCTGATGTACAGCTCCATCACGCCGCGGCGCAGGCGCTCGAGCTTCGGTGACTGCGTGGTGACCTGCATGCCCGGCGCAACCGGTGTCGTGCACGAAGCCGGGGTGCCCTTGCGTCCGTCGATCTCGACGACGCACAGGCGGCAGGAGCCGAACGGATCGAGCGAATCAGTCGCACACAGCTTCGGGACGTCGACGCCGCAGATGGCGGCGGCACGCATGACCGATGTGCCCTCCTCGACCATCACCTCGCGGCCGTCGATGGTGACCGCGACGGTTGCCGCGGCACTCTCGCGCCCCCGACTCGGTGCCGGTGTGCCCATGTCGTGTTCATGGAAGGCGTGTTCGTCACCAAAGAACGTCAGGCTGAGTGTCATACGTTCGCTCCGGTCGAGTTGTCAACGAAGTGGGCAAGGGCACTGCGCACCGGTAGCGGCGTGAAGCCACCCATCGCGCACAGCGATGCGTCGGCCATCACCTCGCACAGGTCCATCAGTACCGTCATGTTCTCGTCGCGCTGGTCGCCGGCGATGATCTTGTCGATCAGCTCGACGCCGCGGGTGCTGCCAATACGGCACGGGGTGCACTTGCCGCACGACTCGATGGCACAGAACTCCATCGCAAAGCGGGCCATACCGAGCATGTCGGCCGTGTCGTCGAACACGACCAGGCTGCCGTGGCCGAGCAACGCGTTGGCCGCAGCGAACGCCTCGTAGTCGATCGGCAGGTCGAACTGTTCGGGGGCCAGGTAGGCGCCCAGGGGGCCGCCCACCTGCACCGCACGAACCGGACGACCGCTGGCCGAACCGCCGCCGAACTGCTCGACGAGCTCGCGCACCGTGATACCGAACTCGGCCTCGAAGATGCCGCCGTGCGTCACGTTGCCGGCGATCTGCATCAGCTGCGTACCGCGGCTGCGACCGTGGCCCAACGCCGCATACGCCGCCGCGCCGCCAACCAGGATGGTGGGGATGGCCGCCAGGCTGAGCACGTTGAGGATCGCTGTCGGCTTGCCCCACAGGCCCGAAATGGCGGGCACCGGTGGCTTGGCGCGCACGATGCCGCGCTTGCCCTCGATGCTCTCCATCAGCGCCGTTTCCTCACCGCAGATGTAGGCACCCGCGCCGATACGAACATGCAGCCGGAACGTGAAGTCGGTGCCCATCACGCCCGAATCAGCTCCGCTACCGGTGAGCCACCCGCGCTCCTCGCTCGTCGCGATTGCGGCACGGATTGCCTCGATGGCGTCGGGGTATTCGCTGCGGATGTAGATGTAGCCCTCGGTGGCACCAGTTGCCCGACCGGCGATGATCATTCCCTCGATCAGCAGGAAGGGGTCGCCCTCCATCAGCATGCGGTCGGCGAAGCTGCCGCTGTCGCCCTCGTCGGCGTTGCACACGATGTACTTCTGCGGGCTCCGTGTGTCGAGCACAGTACGCAACTTGATGCCCGTCGGGAAGGCTGCACCACCGCGACCGCGCAGACCGCTGTCGGTCACCTCCGTGACGACGTCGGCAGGCTGCATGGCCAACGCTGCTCGCAGCCCGGCCATGCCACCGAGCGATTCGTATTCATGGGCGTCGCGGGGGTCGATGACGCCGACACGTGCGAAGGTGATGCGCTGCTGAGCGACCATCCACGGCAGCGACTCGGTGAGGCCCAATCGCAACGGATGCTCGCCGGCAACGGTGAGACCGGCTGCGAGCAGGCTCGCAACGTCGTCGACACCAACTGGGCCGTAGGCGACGCGACCCTGCGGCGTGGCCACCTCGACCAGCGGCTCGAGCCACAGCATTCCGCGCGACCCGTTGCGCACGACCCGCACCCCGGGCTGCGCGCCGAGCGCTGCGGCTACCTCATCGGCGCCGGCGGCACGTGCCGCAGCGTCTCGAGGCACATACACGGTGACACCTTCGCCGTCAGCCTGCGGGGCAGCCTGCGCAACAGACGCGGGGGCGTGTCCTCGACGAACAGCGTCGCCGATGATCGTCTCGATCATCGCCTCGTCGACACCGACGAACAAACGCCCGCCGGTGGCCGCTGCCGGCCCCTGCGCGCACAGCCCGAGGCAGAACACTTCCTCGATCTCGACGGCCGTCGTCGCACCCAGTTCGAGCGCCTTCACCTCGGTGGCTCTTCCCCCGCGCGAGATGCATGCTTCGGCCCGGCACACCTGCACGATGGGCCCCTTGGGCGGCACCGTGCGGAAGTCCTTGTAGAACGTAATGACGCCGTAGACCTCGGCGGCGGAGAGGTTGAACGCCTCGGCCAGCACAGGGATGTAGGACGTGTCGATGTACCCAGCAAGGTGCTGCACCGCGTGTAGCGCCGGCATCAGCCCGCCGGCCCAGTCGACATGCGCGTCGATGGCCGCGAGCACGGCCGGATCAGGTGAGCGGTGGGAGGCATCGTTGGCACTCAAGGCTGCCCATCGTAGGCCAACTGCCCCCCGAGTGCGAGCCCTCTCTGGGCTATTTCCAGTACGACTGTTTCAGGAATTCCTGGTGCGGGTGCCGCTCTGGCGGGGACGGTCGCTGAACTGCCGACCGTCGGCATATCCCGGGTTGGTGTCGGGCCGGCCGCTTCGACGTGCCCACCGCCAGGTCAGCGAAATCCGGGGGTTCGACGTCTCGAATGCCGGCACTCCGTGCAGCCAGTCGGCCTGGCAGCGGCCACCCATCACCAACAGATCGCCCTCGCCAGGCAGCAGGACGAGGTCAGCCGGATCCTGGCCGGGGGGCACCCGGTCGACCAACGACGCAGCCCACGGGCCGCGCTCACGAATCACGAACGGTCGGCGCTGGCCCAACACCACGATCGCGATCAGCGTGTCGTCCAGCCAGCGCATTTCGCGGTCGCTGTGCAGACCCTGGAAGTCGTCGCCGGTGCGGTACAGAATTGCTGCGACGCCCTCCATCGGCTGGCGGTACGTGGCCCGCAGGTGCATGTCGGTTTGATGCAGCAGCGGTCGACTGGCCGAGCGCAGGCCAGCCGACAGCCGACGCTCAGGTACGTACCTGTCGTAACGCAGCGTCTCGTTCTGCTGCCACGCCGTCTCCTCGTAGATCGTCTCCATCACCTCGTGGGCGTTGCGCACGAATCCGGCCACCAGATCGACCCACGAGCCGTCACCGAGCGCTGTGCGCACTGGCGGTGCCCGCCGATCAATGGTGAGAGCGGCGAGCGGCGAGTCGGTCACTGGGCCAGTCTCTCAAAGCCAGCCGCTCAAGGCGACACGCCCTG
>Ga0073904_10003488_pt1 | contig 11870 bp, 10 predicted proteins | sample KloWWTrecipitate_FD_66668 | JGI IMG/M metagenome (GOLD analysis project Ga0073904, IMG submission 66668) | Active sludge microbial communities from Klosterneuburg, Austria, studying microevolution and ecology of nitrifiers - Klosterneuburg... | ecosystem: Engineered > WWTP > Aerobic digester >... | reverse complement strand
GTAGCGGAACTCGAACGCCGCCACGCAGATGGGACGGCCCTTGAGCTGGCCCTGCACGGCAACCATGGCGTCGCGCTCGCCGGTGGACTTCTGGGCGGCCTTGATGCGCTCGGCGTACTTCTTCTGGTCCTTGAAGTGCAGCGCGTCCACCGGGCCCAGCGAGGCGCCGATTTCCTCGCCGCTGTCGTCGTCCAGGAAAGCCACCAGGCGCTCGCGCGCGCCGATGCTCATGTGGTGGTTGCACTTGGGGCAGACCCGCAGGTTCTTTTCCAGCTCGGGGCCGTACAGGGCCGCGCCGCAGCGGTCGCACTTCTCCCACAGGCCCTCGGGCACGGCGCGCTTGCCGCCGCCCTCGGTGCGGATGCGGGACGGCATCAGTTTGGTCAGCCAGCTCATTCAGCCACCGGTCTTGTTCGGGTCGTGAAGTTTAGCCCGAAAGGCCGGGGCGGGAAGTCCCCGGGCCGGGCCTGGCCTCAGCCCGCCCGGTCCAGGGCCGCGCGCAGCGGCGCCAGGAAGGCCGCGGCGCGCTGCGCTGCATCATCGGGACTGCCGGCGGCGGCCAGCGATTCCACCAGCGCGCTGCCCACCACCACGCCGTCGGCCGCAGGCGCCAAGGCCGCCGCGGACGCCGCGTCGCGGATGCCGAAGCCCACCAGCACCGGCACGTTCGCCAGCGCCCGCAGTTCGGCGGCCTTGACCTGCACGGCGGCCGTGTCGAGTTGGCCGCCGCCGGTGACGCCGGCGAAGGACACGTAGTACAGGTAGCCCTGCGATTCGGTGGCCAGCCGCGCCAGCCGGTCGGGCGTGGTGGTGGGCGCGGCCAGCGAGATCAGCTGCAGGCCCGCGGCGTTGAAGGCGGCGCGGGTCGGGCCGGCCTCCTCGGGCGGCAGGTCCACCACCAGCACGCCGTCCACGCCCGCCTCGGCCGCGGCCTGCGCGAAGCGCGCGGCGCCCCACATTTCCACCGGGTTGAGGTAGCCCATCAGCACCACGGGCGTGGTGGCGTCGTCGCGCCGGAACGCCGCCACGGCGCCGAGGATCCAGCGCAGGCCGGCGCCGCGTTCAATGGCGCGCTCGGAGCTGCGCTGGATCACCGGGCCGTCGGCCATCGGATCGGAGAACGGCACGCCGAGCTCGATCACGTCCGCGCCGGCCTGGACCAGCGCGTGCATCACCGGGACGGTGGCGTCCAGCGACGGGTCGCCGGCAGTGATGAAGGGCACCAGCGCCTTGCGCCTGGCGGCAGTGAGCCGGGAAAACTTTTCGCTGATTCTGGACATTGTTTAGTTGGCCACGGATTTGCACGGAGGACGCGGATAAGAGCCGATGAATGGACGGAACCTGGATCCAAGGCGGAGTGCCTTGCGCCTGGCGCGGTGGACAGGCCGGGATCAACTTCGGTTCGCCGTATCGGCTTTTATCCGTGTCATCCGCGCCCATCCGTGGCCAAGCTTCGCTTAAAGGACGATCCCCTCGCGCTTGGCGATGGTGAAGATGTCCTTGTCGCCGCGACCGGACAGGTTGCACAGCACCAGGCCGTCCCTGGGCAAGCCGCGGGCGATCTTCATGGCCTGCGCCACCGCGTGCGAGGACTCCAGCGCCGCCAGGATGCCTTCCTTGCGGGCCAGCAGGTGGAAGGCTTCCATCGCCTCGTCGTCGGTGATGCCCACGTAGCTGGCGCGGCCGCTGTCCTTGAGGAAGGCGTGCTCGGGGCCGACGCCGGGGTAGTCCAGGCCGGCCGAAATGGAGTGGGTTTCGGTGATCTGGCCGTCGTCGTCGCAGATCACGTAGGTGCGGTTGCCGTGCAGCACGCCCGGCCGCCCAGCGACCAGCGACGCCGAGTGGCGCCCGGTCTCGATGCCGTCGCCCGCCGCCTCGGCGCCGACGATGGCCACGCCGGGGTCGTTGAGGAAGGCATGGAACATGCCGATGGCGTTGCTGCCGCCGCCCACGCAGGCGGTGACGGCGTCTGGCAGGCGGCCGTATTCCTCCAGCATCTGCGCGCGCGCTTCCTTGCCCACCACGGCGTTGAAGTCGCGCACCAGCTTCGGGTACGGATGCGGGCCGGCCACGGTGCCGATGATGTAGAAGGTGTCGTGCACGTTGGTGACCCAGTCGCGCATGGCTTCGTTGAGCGCGTCCTTGAGCGTCTTGCTGCCCGACGTGACCGGCACCACGGTGGCGCCCAGCAGCTTCATGCGGAACACGTTCGGCGCCTGGCGCTCGACGTCGGTGGCGCCCATGTACACCACGCACTCCAGGCCCAGGCGCGCCGCCACGGTGGCGCTGGCCACGCCGTGCTGGCCGGCGCCGGTCTCGGCGATGATGCGGGTCTTGCCCATGCGCTTGGCCAGCATGCCCTGGCCGATGGTGTTGTTGATCTTGTGCGCGCCGGTGTGGTTCAGGTCTTCGCGCTTGAGCAGGATGCGCGCGCCGCCCACGTGTTCGGACAGCCGCACCGCTTCGTAGATCGGGCTGGGGCGGCCGACGTAGTGGCGGTAGTCGTGGCGCAGTTCGGCCAGGAACTGCGGGTCCTTGCTGTACTTTTCGTACGCCGCCTCGAGCTCGCGCAGCGGACCGATCAGGGTCTCGGACACGAACACGCCGCCGTAGCGGCCGAAGTGTCCGGCGGCATCCGGCCAGGCGCCGAAATCGGCGATGTCGGCGGCCTTGGGGATGTCACTGCTTGGCATTGCGGTCTGCACGTCTTACCTCGTCTGCGAATTGCTGCATTTTCTCGCCGTCCTTGGTGCCCGGCGCGGACTCGATGCCGCTGGACACGTCCACGGCGAACGGGTGCGCCTCGCGGATGGCCTGGCCCACGTTGGCGGGCGTCAGGCCGCCGGCCAGGAAGACAGGCCGGCCCAGCGCGGGGATGGTGGTCCAGTCGAAGCGCTCGCCGCGGCCGCCGGGCTGGCCCGGGCCATGGCCGTCGAGCAGGAAAGCACCGGCCGAAGGGTAGCGTTTCCGCGCCAGCGCCGCATCGGCTGCGCCCTGCCCCATCGGCACGGTCTTGATGAAGGGAAGGCCGAAACCGCGGCAGAAGGCGTCGTCCTCGCTGCCGTGGAACTGCAGCAGGCTGGGCCGGAGCACGCGGATGGCGGCGGCGATCTCGCTGCCCGGGTTGTCCATGAACAAGGCCACGGTGTCCACCAGCGGTGGCACCGCCTGGCGCAGGCCCTCGGCCTGGTCGAGCGCGAGACGGCGCGGGCTGGCCGCGGCGAACACGAAGCCCAGCGCGTCCACGCCCAGCTCCACCGCCAGCCGGACATCGCCGGGCCGCGTCAGGCCACAAAACTTGATGCGCGTTCTCATGCGCCATTGTAGTCCGGCGGCGTGGGCGTGCCGTGTATGCGCGGCCACTCCTGCGGGAGGGCCTTCAGGCCCGATGCCTCCTGTGGGAGGGCCTTCAGGCCCGATGCCTCCTGTGGGAGGGCCTTCAGGCCCGATGCCTCTGGCAGTGGAGCGTCGGGCCTGAAGGCCCTCCTACAGGGTGACTTCGGCGGGAAGCGACCACTCGGCGGGATAGCGCGGGCCCAGGAACACCAGGCCGTTGGACGGCGCGGTGGGGCCGGCCACGGTGCGGTCGCGGCCGGCCAGCAGTTCGCCTGGCCAGGCCTCGGGCTGCTCGCCCCGCCCCACCAGCACCAGGCTGCCGACGAAGTTGCGCACCATGTGATGCAGGAAGGCGTTGGCCTGCACCTCGATGACCACCCGGTCGTCGTCGCGGCGCACGCTGATCTCGTGCACGTTGCGGTTGGGGTGCGGCGCCTGGCAGTGCACGGTGCGGAAAGCGCTGAAATCGTGTTCGCCCACCAGCGCCTGCGCCGCGCGGTGCATGGCGTCGGCGTCCAGGGGGTGCCGCTCCCAGGTGAGGTAGTCACGGTGCATCGCCGCGCGCGTGCGGCGGTTGAGGATGGTGTAGCGGTAGCGGCGGGCGCGCGCCGAGTAGCGGGCATGGAAATCCTGCGGCACCGGCTGGCACCACAGCACCGCGATGCCGCCTGGCAGCCGGCTGTTGGCGCCCTGCTGCAGCGCGAACGGCGTGCGGCCCGAGGCCGTGTCCAGGTGCACCACCTGGCAGCGCGCGTGCACGCCGCTGTCGGTGCGGCCGGCGCACACCACGTCCAGCGGGTGGTTGGCCACGAACGACAGCGCCGACTCCACCTCGGCCTGCACCGACGGCCCGTGCGCCAGCCGCTGCCAGCCCTGGAAGGCGCTGCCGTCGTATTCGATGCCCAGCGCGAAGCGGATGCCGGAAACAGCGGGGCCGGGTTGCCCCGGCCCCGTGTCCGCACCGTTGGCGGGCGGCGCGGGCTTAGCCAAGTTCCTTCAGCAGCCGCTCGGCCTCGGCGCGACCCGCGGGGCCGGCCTCGGCGATCACTTCCTCGAGCATGCCGCGCGCGCCCTCGATGTCGCCGATGTCCAGGTAGGCCCTGGCCAGTTCGATCTTGGTGTCGCTGCCGTCGTCGGCGTCGGCGTCCACCGGGCTGGCATGGCCGGTGGCCACCGGGTCCGCCGGCGAGACCGCGGCCGCGTCGTCGGTACCGGAAGCGGCGATGGCCAGGCGATCCCATTCCTCGTCCTGGTCCTCGGCCACCGCCCCAGTGGCGGCGGACGACATCACGACGTCCAGGTCGTCGAGATCCGGAATCTCGCTGGCCGCCGGCACGGGCGCCGCTGCGACCGCGGGCGCCGCAGGCATCACGCCGGTGTCGCCGAAGCGCGGCGTATTCCAGCCGGCCTGGCTGAACAGCGGATTGTCGGGCGACAGCGCCACGCCCATCACCACGGCCTCGCGCCAGCGCGGGTCCAGGGTGCTGCGGACGCGGTCGCGCATGGCCTGGGCCGCAGCCTCGTAGCGCGCCTTGTCGCCGCGCGCGTAGTGGTGGCGCAGCAGGCTGATGTGGGTTTCCAGGTCGTCAGGGCGGGCCGCGACGGCGGCGTCCAGGCGAACCAGTTCACTGTCCTGCGGCGAGGCTTCGACGGCTTCGATGCCTTCGTCCGCATCGTCCTGGCGCGGCTCGGTGGCCTCGCTGCGGGCGCTGGCAAGGCTGGCGTGCAGCGCGTCGTCGTCGGAAATGCGCCGGCCCGGGATGGGCATCGGGCTGGCCGTGCGGCGTCCGCGCAGGGCCAGCACCAGGCCACCGAGCAGCACCAGGCCGCCGCCACCGAGCACGAACGGATTCAGGTACCAGGGGCTGGGCGTGACCACGGCCGCCGCTTCCGCTTCCGCGGCCGCGGCCGGTGCGGTGGCTGCGACTTCCGGTGCCGGGGCCGGTGCGGGCACCGGGGCTGGCTGGCCAAGGCGCTCCTGCAGGGCCTTCATCTGGCTGTCCTGCAGCTGGATCAGGCGCTGGCTGTCGGCCTGCTGCTGGTCGAGTTCGGCCAGCTGCGAGCGCAGCTCGGACACTTCGGATTCGCGGGCCGCGAGGTCTTCGCGGGTCTGGGTGAGTTCGGCGCGCAATTCGCTGCCGGTGCCCGTGCCGCTGGCTCCCGACTGCACGCCGCGGGCGGCGCGCTCGTCGCCCGACGGGGGCACGATCTCCAGGCGGCCGTCAGGCGTGCTGGCCGGACGCCGGGCGGCGGCGCGGGGCGCGGCGGCGGCCGGTTCGCTGGCGATGCTTTCCGCCGGCTGCGGCACCGGCTGGCGGCGCGTCTGCCAGGCCGTGGCCTGCTCGCGCACCAGGGCCTCGGCCTCGGCTTCACCCAGCGCGGTCACTTCGTCGCGGGCCGGGATGCGCAGCACCGCGCCGCGCTTGAGCTGGTTGATGTTTCCGTCAATGAAGGCGTCGGGATTGGCGCGCTGCAGGGCCAGCATCATCTGGCTCATGGAAATGCCGGGGCCGGGCTTGTTCTGGTTGGCGATGGACCAGAGCGTCTGGCCTTCCGCCACCGGGCCAATGCTGCCCGGATCCACCGGCTCGGCGACGGGGGCCGGCTCGGGGACCGGGGCCGGCACCGGGGCGGCCGGTGGCGCTGTTTCGGCGATCGGTTCGGGCTCGGGCTCGGGCACGACCAGGGGCTCGGGCTCTGGTGCCGGCTCCGGCTCGGGCACCGCGGCTACGGGCTCGGGCTCCGGGGTCGGTGCGGGCATCGCCGCCACGGGCTCAGGCTCGGGCAGGGGCGCCGGCGCCACGGCCACGGCCGCGGGCTCGGGCGGCAGTTCGGCCACGGGCGCCGGCGCGGGCTCGGGCAGCGGCTCCGGCGCGGGCGGGATATCGGTGACCTCGAAGATGGGCTCGGGGTCCGCCACCGGCGCGGTTTGCGCTTCGGGCTGCCGGATGGGCGCGGGCGTCGGCGCGGGCGTCGGGGCAACGGCCACCGACGGGGCCTCCAGCGGGCGGATGACGGCGGGCGCGATGTAGGGCGGGTCCACCAGCGCGCTGAACTCGCGCACCAGGCTGCCGCGGCCCCAGTTGGCCTCGACCAGGAACGTCAGGAAGGGTTCGGTGAAGCGCGCCGGAGTGGTGACGCGGACCACCGGCTGGCCGGCCGCGTTGCGACCGACGCTCATCTGCAGGTTGGCGGTCATGCCGACCGGGCGCTCCAGGCCGACCCGGGCAAAGGCCTCGGGCGACGCCAGGCGCACTTCCAGTTCCTCGATCTCGCCCGGGGCCGCGGACAGGATGGGGATCTCGGCGACGAGCGGCTCGTTGAGGCCGGACTTCACTTGGATCTGTCCCAGTCCGAGCGCGTGGGCGCCGGACGCGCCCAGCGCCAGCGCGAGGGCCAGCGGTAACTGCAGATGCCTGATGTTCACGCGTGAATCTCCCCGAAGAAGTCTGGCGTGACCACTCCCCTGCAGCGGTCCCGACGGTGGTGCCCGCCGAATATACCGGTCAGGAACGCTCTTTGACCACGAGTTCCGCCAACTGCACGGCGTTGAGCGCCGCGCCCTTGCGGATGTTGTCCGACACGATCCACAGGTCCAGCCCGCGCGGGTGCGAGAGGTCCTCGCGGATGCGGCCCACGTAGACCGGGTCGGTGCCGGCCGCATGCGTCACCGGCGTGGGGTAGCCCCCGGGTGCGCGGTCGTCCACCACTTCCACGCCCGGCGCGGCCTCGAGCAGCGCGCGGGCATCGGCCGCCGAAATCTTGCCGCGGGTCTCCAGGTGCACGGCCTCGGAGTGGCCGTAGAACACCGGCACGCGCACCGCGGTGGGGTTCACCTGGATGCGGTCGTCGCCGAGGATCTTGCGGGTCTCCCACACCAGCTTCATCTCTTCCTTGGTGTAGCCGTTGTCCAGGAAGTCGTCGATCTGCGGGATCAGGTTGAAGGCGATCTGCACCGCGAACTTCTTCGGCTCCACGGTCTGGAAACCAAGCATGGCGGCGGTCTGGCGGCCCAGTTCCTCCATGCCGCTGCGGCCGGCGCCCGACACCGACTGGTAGGTGGCCACGTTGATGCGTTCGATGCCCACCGCGCGGTGGATGGGCGCCAGCGCCACCAGCATCTGCATGGTGGAGCAGTTGGGGTTGGCGATGATGCCGCGCGGGCGGTTGGCCGCCTGCTCCGGGTTCACTTCAGACACGACCAGCGGCACGTCGTCGTCGTAGCGGAAGGCCGAGCTGTTGTCGATCACCACCGCGCCGGCCGCCGCGAACTTCGGCGCGTACTCCTTGGAAATGGCGCCGCCCGCCGAGAACAGTGCGATGTCCACGCCGGCGGGGTCGAAGGTGGCGAGGTCTTCCACGACAACCTTGCGGGCGCCGTACTCGATCTTCTCGCCCGCCGAGCGGGCGCTGGCCAGCAGGTGCAGCTTGCCGATGGGGAACTGGCGTTCGGCCAGCACGGACAGCATGGCTTCGCCGACGGCGCCGGTGGCGCCGACGATGGCTACGGTGTAGGTCTTGCTCATGGGTTGGGGGGTTCCGGAAAGAGATTTTGGCCACGGATTTGCGCGGATGGACGCGGATGACAGCAAAGGCTGGAAGTGGGCCTCGGGCGCGCAGGGGCCGGTGCGCACTCAGGCGCTTACGACCCAGGCTCGCCGAGGCGTGCGTTTTCGATCCCGTTTCATCCGCTTCCGATCCGCGAGCATCCGCGTAAATCCGTGGCAAAAAAAGCGGTTCACGGCGCCGACCCGGGAACCAGGGGCGACACCGGGCCCACGTCGCCGCACTGGGCGCGGTGGCGCAGGGCGTGGTCCATCAGCACCAGGGCCATCATGGCTTCGCAGATGGGCGGGGCGCGCAGGCCCACGCAGGGGTCGTGGCGGCCGGTGGTGACCACCTCCACCGGCTGGCCGTGCACGTCCACCGTGGCGCCCGGCAGGCGCAGGCTGGACGTGGGCTTGAAGGCCACCGAACAGGTGACGTCCTGGCCGCTGCTGATGCCGCCGACGATGCCGCCGGCGTGGTTGCTGGCGAAGCCCGCGGGCGACATCAGGTCGCGGTGCTCGCTGCCCTTCTGTTCGATGCTGGCGAAGCCGGCGCCGATCTCGACGCCCTTCACCGCGTTGATGGACATCATGGCCGCGGCCAGGTCGCCGTCGAGCTTGCCGTAGATGGGTTCGCCCCAGCCCGGCGGCACGTTGCGCGCCACCACGTCCACGCGCGCACCGACCGAATCGCCGGACTTGCGCAGGGCGTCCATGAACGCTTCGAGTTCGGCCACCTGCGAGGCATCGGGCCAGAAGAACGGGTTGGCCTCGATGGCCGCCGCGTCGAAGCCGCGCGGGCGGATGCCGGCGATCTGCGACACGTGGCCCTGCACGGTGATGCCGTGCCTGGCGGCCAGCCAGCGCTTGGCGATCACCGCCGCGGCCACCCGCATGGTGGTTTCTCGCGCGGAGCTGCGGCCGCCGCCGCGCGGGTCGCGCACGCCGTACTTCTGCCAGTAGCTGTAGTCGGCGTGGCCGGGGCGGAACTGTTCGGCGATCTTCGAATAGTCCTTGCTGCGCGCGTCGGTGTTGCGCACCAGCAGGCCGATGGGCGCGCCGGTGGTGCGGCCCTCGTAGACGCCGCTGAGGATCTCGACCTCGTCGGCCTCGTGGCGCTGGGACGTGTGGCGGCTCTTGCCGGTGGCGCGGCGGTCGAGGTCGGCGCGGAAATCGTCGGGGGCGATGGCGATGCCCGGCGGGCAGCCGTCAATGACGCAGCCTATGGCCGGGCCGTGGCTTTCGCCGAAGGTGGTGACTCGCAGCAGCCGGCCGAAGCTGTTGTCGCTCATGCCCGGTCAGGCCCGCCTGGCGTCGGCCAGCGCCTTGATGCGCGCGTGGTGCTCCACCAGGTCGCTGCGCTCGACCACGAAGATGCCCATCTGCCCGACCTTGAACTCCACCCAGGCGAAGGGCACTTCCGGCAGCAGTTCGACCAGCGCGCGTTCGCTCTCGCCCACTTCGCAGATCAGCAGGCCATTTTCCGAGAGGTGGCGCGGGGCGTCGCGCAGGATTTCCAGCGCCAGGTCCAGGCCGTCGTCGCCGGCGCGCAGGCCCATCTCGGGCTCGTGCGAATACTCGGGCGGCAGCGCGTCGGTTTCGGCGTGGGTGACGTAGGGCGGGTTGGTGACGATCAGGTCGTACACCTCGCCGTCGAGGTTGCGGAACAGGTCCGAGTGCACCAGGCGCACGTTGCGCGTCTCGAGCCGCTCGACGTTCTCGCGCGCCAGCGCCAGCGCGTCCTCGCTCAGGTCGGCCGCGTCCACCTGCCAGTGCGGGTGGTAGTGCGCGGTGGCGATGGCGATGCAGCCCGAGCCGGTGCACATGTCCAGCGCGCGCTGCACCTCGCGGCCGCCCAGCCAGGGCTCGAAGCCCGCCTCGATGAGTTCGGCGATGGGCGAGCGCGGCACCAGGGCACGCGGGTCGGTCTTGAAGCTGAGGCTGGCGAACCAGGCCTCGCCGGTGAGGTAGCAGGCCGGGATGCGCTCCTGGATGCGGCGTTCGAACAGGGCCAGCACGGCCTTCTTTTCTTCCGCCACCAGTTTGGCCTGGCCGTAGGCCGGCCCCAGGTCGGGCGGCAGGTGCAGGGCGAACAGCACCAGCTGGGTGGCTTCGTCCAGGGCGTTGTCGTGGCTGTGGCCGAAGCTGAGCCCGGCGGCGCCGAAGCGGCTGGCGCCGTAGCGGATGAAGTCGACGATGGTGGCAAGTTCGGCCGGCATGTTCTTGAAATCCCTTGCAATGCCGTGAGTATAGCCGTGCGCCGGCTATAATTGCCGCCCGCCCACCCTGTCCGGACGCGCCGTGTTCAACCGCACCACCCTGCTCATCCTGATGGCCGCGCTGGCGGCCGGGCTTGGCCTCTGGGCCGCCCAGGTCGTGTTCGGACCCCCGCGCGCGGCCACCGTCGCCACCCCCGCCGAAGGCCCGGCGCTGGACCCGGCGTCCATGAAGGCCGTGCGGCTGTTCCCGCAGGTGCGCACGGTGCCCGACTTCACGCTGATGCAGTCCGACGGCACGGCGCTGTCGGCCCGGGAGCTGCAGGGGCGCTGGACCATCGTCTTCTTCGGCTTCACCCACTGCCCCGACGTCTGCCCCACCACGCTGTCGGAGCTGGCGCAGGTGCAGAAGCAGTGGGCCGGCATTGACCCGTCGCTGCGGCCGCAGGTGCTGTTCGTGTCGGTGGACCCCGAGCGCGACACGCCGGAGAAGACCGGCGAATACGCCGCCTACTTCCACCCCGACACCCTCGCCGCCACCCTGCCCGAGCCGGCGCTGCAGGCCTTCGCCAACAGCCTGGGCATGGTCTACATGAAGGTGGCGACCGAGGGCGGCGACTACACCATGGACCACTCCACCGCCCTGGTGCTGCTGGACCCGCGCGGCCGCCAGGCCGGCATCATCCGCCCGCCGTTCGTGCCCGCCGACATCGCGGCCGACCTGATCGCACTGTCCAAGGCCACGCCATGAGCCCGAAGGTTTTCCTGCAGTACGTGCTGCCGCACCGGCTGCTTTCGCGCATCGCCTACGGCGTGGCGCGCACGCGCACGGCCTGGTTCAAGGACTGGCTGATCCGGCTGGTGGTGCGCAAGTTCAACGTGGACATGGCCGAGGCCGCCGACCCGGTGGCCACGAACTACCCGCACTTCAACGCCTTCTTCACCCGCGAACTCAAGCCCGGCGCGCGCACGGCCGACGCCGACCCGTCCACGCTGCTGATGCCGGCGGACGGCAAGATCAGCCAGGCCGGCCGCATCGAGGCCGGGCGCATCTTCCAGGCCAAGGGCCAGTCCTTCACCGCGGCCGAACTGCTGGGCGACGAGGCCATGGCGGCGCCGTACGCGGACGGTTCGTTCGCCAACATCTACCTGTCGCCGCGCGACTACCACCGCGTGCACATGCCCTGGGCGGGCACGCTGGTGGAAACGCTGCACGTGCCGGGCCGGCTGTTCACGGTGGCGCCCTGGGGCGTGCAGGCCATACCGCGGCTGTTCGCGCGCAACGAGCGCCTGGTCTGCCACTTCGACACCGAATTCGGGCCGATGTGCTCGGTGATGGTGGGCGCGCTGCTGGTGTCGGGCGTGGAGTCGGTGTGGAACGGCGAGGAAATCCCGCCCTACGCGCACAAACCGGTGCGCCGCGACTGGCGCGGCCAGGGCATCACGCTGGGCCGCTTCGCGGAGATGGCGCGCTTCAACTACGGCTCCACGGTAATCCTGCTGTTCCCGCGCGACGCGGTGGCGCTGGACGCCTTCGCCACCGAAACCCCCACCCGCGTCGGCCAGCGCCTGGGCCGCGTGCTCCGGCGCTGAGCCGGCAGCGGGGAAAATGTACCAGGTACATTTCCATGCGGCGTCCGGTTTCCGCCGGATTTCCCATGGAAATGTACCTGGTACATTTTCCCCGCTGCCGGCTCAGCGCCGGAGCACGCGGCCCAGGCGCTGGCCGACGCGGGTGGGGGTTTCGGTGGCGAAGGCGTCCAGCGCCACC
>Ga0073904_10003487_pt1 | contig 11879 bp, 10 predicted proteins | sample KloWWTrecipitate_FD_66668 | JGI IMG/M metagenome (GOLD analysis project Ga0073904, IMG submission 66668) | Active sludge microbial communities from Klosterneuburg, Austria, studying microevolution and ecology of nitrifiers - Klosterneuburg... | ecosystem: Engineered > WWTP > Aerobic digester >... | reverse complement strand
CTCGGGCACGTCCTTGCCGCGGCGCTTCTCCTTCGGGTCCTTGGGCACCCACACGCGCCCGCCCTCGCCGCGCGCGCTCTCGGAGATGAGGCGCAGCTTGTCGGCGCCCGGGATGGCGGTGGGGTGCACCTGGATGCACTCGCCGTTGCCGTAGACCGCGCCCTGCCGGTACACCGCGCCGGCGGCGGTGCCCGTGTTGATGACGCTGTTCGTGCTCCGGCCGAAGACGATGCCGGGGCCGCCGGTGGCGAGGCACACCGCGTCGCCCGGGAACGACTCGATCTGCATCGACTTCAGGTCCTGCGCCACGATCCCGCGCGCGCGCCCCTCGTCGTCCAGCACGAGCGACAGGAAGTCCCAGAACTCGAACTTGCGGACCATCTTCTCGCCGCGGATGACGATGCCCTTGTCGTCCTCCACGTCGACGGTCTCGTAGCGCCGCACCTGCTCGTCGAGCGCGTAGAGCAGCTGCTGACCGGTGGTCGCGCCCGCGAACGCCGTGCGGTGGAAGAGCGTGCCGCCGAAGCGCCGGAAGTCGAGGAGCCCCTCGGGCGTGCGGTTGAACGGCACGCCCATGCGGTCGAGCATGTAGACGATGCCCGGCGCCGCGTCGGCCATGCCCTTCACGGGGGGCTGGTTGGCCAGGAAGTCACCGCCGTAGACGGTCTCTTCGAGGTGCACCTGGGGCGAGTCGCCCTCGCCCTTCGTGTTCACGCTCGCGTTGATGCCGCCCTGCGCGCACACCGAGTGCGATCGCTTGACCGGCACGAGTGAGAACAGGTCGACCGGGACCCCCGCCTCGCAGAGCTTGATGACCGTGGTGAGGCCGGCGAGCCCGCCGCCGACGACGATGACGCGGCGGACTTTGCCGGATTCTGAGGTGGTGGTGGCCTTGGCTGCCATGGCGACTTGCGACTCCTAGCTGACGTTGCGGGGGCGGACGGCGAGACGAGACGGACGAGACGGACGAGACGAACGAGCGACACGGGACGGACGAGACGGACGAGACGGCGCGCGGGCAGCGTTCATGGGCAAGCGCTCCCCGCGGGGGCAGACGTGAGCGACGCGGGGAGGCGCGCGCCCGTGGCCACCGAGAGGACCGTGGAGGCGCCAACCAGAAAGAGCAAGGCCCCAAGCACCGCCGCGACGCGCGAGAGGCGGCGCTGCGCGGCGCGCGAGGTCACGAGGCCCCAGGTGAGGGCGAAGGTGACGAGCCCGTTGGCGAGGTGAAACACGCTGGCCGCGATGCCGAGGAGGTAGCCGATGGCGATGACGGGCAGGCCGGCCGTCACGGCGGACAGGTGGGCGACGAGCGTGTCGTAGAACGCGAGCTCCGACATGCCGAAGAGCCACTTCTGGACGCGAAGCTCCCACAGGTGGGCGAGGACGAAGGCGAAGGTGACGACGCCCGTGAGCCGCTGGAAGACGTAGGCCCACGCCCGCGCGTAGGGATAGGCGGCCACGTTGGCGCGGCCCCGCGTGGCCAAGTAGACGCCGAAAATCGCGTGAAATGCGAGCGGGAGCAGCACGCCGAGCACCTCGACGGCGGGCAGCATGGGCGTGCGCTGGATCTCGCCCACAGCGTGGTCGAAGGGCGCGCGGCCCCCGAGGAGCGACGCGTTCGTCCACAGGTGGACCGCGAGGAACAGCCCGAGGGGCGCCACGCCGGAGAGCGAGTGGAGCCGCCTGAGCAGGAAGGCACGCCGCCGGCCCCCGAGCGAGCCGCTCGCGGCGTGCTCGCCGCCCGGCGCGGCCGTCGCTGAACCTGTAGACACGGTTCGCATCTAGAAGAAGGGGGCGCCGACGTCAAGGAGCGTGGAGGGCGCCGAGGGGCCCCCTGAGCTCACGTATCCACTGATTATCACAATACAATTGTGCCGACGCTGCGGCTCGCCCGCCCGCGGCGAAGACGCCCGCCCCCCGTGCTCCGCGCGGCGCGCGGGGCGAGCGCGCCCCGGCAGCCCGGCCGGTCCGTTCGTTCACGGGCTGCTAAGCTCCCCGGCGATGGGCTCCTCGACGTCGCGACGCGCCGCCCGTGCGGTCGCCGTGGTCGGCGCGCTCGCCGCGTGTGCGGCGTGTGCGGCGTGCGGCAGAGGCGCGCGCGACGCACGGCCGGTGTACGCGACGGCCAGCACGATGGAGGCGACGCTCGCCTTCGAGGAGCTGCGCGACGCGTGGGAGCGGCGCGACGTAGGCGCCGACCGTCAGCGCGAGGCGCTCGAGCGGCACCTCAAGCGCTTCCCGGGGGACGGGACGGCGACCACGGCGCAGCTCTACCTCGCGTTCCTGCTCATGCAGGCGGGCGAATATTACAAGGCCGACGCGCTGCTCGCGCTCCTCGAGTCGAACCCCAGGGCCCTGCGCGCCGGCCCGGAGCGCGACATGTTCGCCGTGGCGCGGGCCAAGTCGCTGCGGCACCGCGGCGCCCACCCGCAGGCGCTCGCGCTGCTCCAGCCGCTCGCCGGCAAGGCCGTCGACGAGACCCTCCGCGGCATCTTCCTCGAAGAGCTCTGCCTCGCGGCGCTCGGCGCTGGCGAGGACTACGAGGCGATCGGCTACATGGACGCCTGGCTGCGCGGGGTGTCCGAGGACAAGCGCGTCGCGAGCCGCGCGAAGATCGCAGCCGGCCTCGAGGGCATGCCGGCCGGCGTGCTCCAGGCCACCTACCGCGCCATGCGCACGGCCCAGCAGACCGGCTACAGCGCGGAGATCCAGCGCCTGGTCGCGATGAGGGTCGCCGCGATCGTCGTCCAGAACGAGGACGCGACGCTCGCGCGATGGCTCCTCGACGTGACGCCCGGGGGATCCGACGCGCTCGGCGACTCGGGCCCCACGATCCTCGAGCTCGCCGCGAGCCGACGAGGCCTCCGCGAGGTGCAGGGCCGCACCGTCGGCCTCTTGCTCTCCACGGGCGACGCGGAGCGCCGAGAGGCCGCCGCCGCCGTGCTCCGCGGGGTCTCTTGGGCCCTCGAGCTCCCGAAGGCGCCGGCGGCGCGCACCGACCCGCTCCGCCTCGTGGTGCGGACCGACGCGAGCGAGGGCAAGGGGTTGGCCTCCGACCTGGCGATGGAGGAGCTCTTCGGCGAGGGCGCCGGGGTGGTGCTCGCCGGCCTCGATGGGCGCTCGGCCGACCACGCGCTCAAGTGGGGCGAGGACCACGGCCTCCCGGTCGTTCTCCTGCATCCCCCCGCGCGCCAGCCAGTCCCCACCCAGGCGGGCTACGTGATCGGCGAAGCGCGGGCGACGCAGGCCGCCATGCTCGCGCGCGCGCTGGCCCCGCTCGGCGATCGGCGGGTGCAGCTGCTCACCACCTCGCGGGGGAAGGGCCGCGACGCGCTCGAGGCGGCCCTGGCGCTCGGCGGACTCGGCAGGGCACGTGAGACGGTCGACTGCGACGCCGAGGCGCCGCGCCCGGGCATGCCGCGATTCCCCTTCGAGGCCTGGGCGAAGGAGCGCGTCCGCACCTTCGTGGTCGCGGGCGCGAGGGAGTGCCTGACCGACACGCTGGCCGAAATCAAGCTCGCGACGCGTGGCGCCGCCGCCGGTCCAAGACCGCTCGTCGGCGTGGTGCTCGACACCGAGCCGCCCGCAGAGCCCTCCCCTGCCCCCGCGCCGCGGGTGTTCGCCGTCAGCGCGGGCATCCTGCCGCTCGAGCGAGACCGCGTCGCCGCCCTTGGTGATCCGGAGGTCGCTGCATATTACAACGAATTCGGTCAGGTGCCTGGGTGGTGGGCCGCGCTCGGGCGCGACGCGGGGATCCTCGCGCGCCAGGCCGTGAGCGTGCTGCCCTCGAACACCACGGCAGACCCCAAGGCGGTCGCCCAGCGCCACGCGATCGTCGCCGCCGCGCTCGGCCGAGCGCAGGCGCCTTTGTGGACCACCGAGGCCAGCGGCTTCGCGGGCCAGCGCGTGCTCTCGCGCTCACTGCGGGTCGTGGAGCTGAAGTAGACGAGCTGACGTAGACGAGCTGACGTAGACGAGCTGACGTAGACGAGCTGACGTAGACGAGGCGCGATCCTGGGGCCCAAGCCGTGACTGCGTCAGCGCGCGGCCTCCGCCGAAGCGTCGACCACCACCAGCCGGTACGACGCCATGTCGAGGTGAAAGTGGTCCGCGTGGCCCGGGTAACCCGGGCCGAGCACCACGCGAAACAGCGACGTGTCCCGCGCGAGCCGGAGCGCGAGGCGGTGCAAGAAGCGGCGGTGCAGCGCGCGCACGGGCGACTCACGCCCACGGGCCGCCCCGACCGCCCCGAAATGGGCGGCCACGCTCACGTCGAAGGCGCCTCGGAGCGCGCGCGGCGCGCCGGCCGGCAGCGCCGCCCCAGGGGGCAGCGCGCCGAAGCTGAAGGCGTCGACGTCGATGGCGTTGCCGAGGCCATGCTCGCTCACCAGGTGGGGATACGCCGGGATGCGCCGGCAGTTGAAGGTCCCCAGGTGGTGCATGCGGATCGGCGGGCGCCCGTACACCTCGATCGCCACGGCGCGCGCGGCGTCCTCGAGCCCGCGGAGCTTCGCGACGAACGCCGGGTGCACGCGGGCCGGCGCGTGGAAGCGCAGCGCGCTGCCCGAGTAGTCGGTGAGCGGCATGGCGGGGCAGCGCACCGGCCCCCGCGCGGGGATCTCCCGCGAGACCTCGTCGAGCGCGTAGGTGTCGTCGGCGCGCGCAGGCGATGTGTGAAGCGCGAAGCCGAGGACGACCGACGCGGCGACCGGAGCGATGCGTGCGACCGACGCGACCGACGCGACCGACGCGACCGACTGGTTCAGGAGGGTCATGAGGATTCCTCGCGCGAGCGGCGCGACCTGTGACCACCTTTCTCGGTGGCCGACGAGCGCGCGGCACATACCAAATAGTCAAGCATTCTCGGCTGATTGCGCCATCTTCTGTCGAGCCCACGTCACGCCTTCCACACGAGGAGCACGGCGAGGAGCGCGAACCCGAGCACGACGACCGCGAGGCCCACCACCACGCTGCCGGCGCTGCCCCGCTTGGCCACGATCGGGGTGCCAGCGCCCTCGCCGGCTTGCCCGTCGGCCTCGCCGTCCGCCTCGCGCACCGCGATCTCGATCGCGTCGCGCGCCTCGCGCACGGCGGCGAGGGCGAGCATCACCTCGATGACCGCGGCCGCCAGCAGCCCCGCGAGGCCCATGCCCACGCCCACGCGCTCGCGGAAGGTGTCGTCCCGACGGCGCGACGGGAGCCCATCGAGCAGCTCGGTGCGCACGAACCCGCTGCCCGGGTGCATCGACAGATCGGCCCGCTCCTCGCACGTGAGCTTGGCCGCGCGCTCGGGGCCGGGCGGCTCACCCGGGGACGGCGCGCGCACGCGGAAGGCCCGGGCGACGGTCGAGTCCTCGATGCGCTCGGCGCCGCGCGGATCTCCAGAGGTGACGAGCCAGTAGCGACCCGGCGGAAGCGCAGGCGCCTGGAACGTGGCGCTCGGGCCGAAGCGATCGGGCCGGAGAACGAGCGTGGTGCCGAAGACCCGGCCCTCGGCGCTGTCGATCTCCACGTAGGCCACGTCGCGCGTGGCGGGCGCGCGCACCGTCACGGGGAACGGCGTCACGCCGACGTCGCGCGGCGCCTCGACGAGGTTCGCGCCGTGCGCCACCGGCAGAGCCGCGAAGAGCGTGCCCTCTCGACCGTCCATCGACTTGGCGGAGACCTGGAGCCCCACGGTGTGGAAGAGCGCGATGAGCTCGCCGAAGGCGTACCCCTCGCGGCAGGTGCGCGAGAACGGCTTGGCGTCCAGGCCCGGCTCGGGCGTCACGTTCACCTCGGCGCCGTCGACCGGCCTCCCGCGGTCGTCGGTGATCTTGGCCACCACGGGGACGGGCTGCCCGACCACCAGCCGCTCGTCGGTCACGAAGAGATCGACCGTGAGGCCCCCGGTCCGCTTCGTAGGCCGCGAGGGGGCGACGCGCTCGCGCGAGGCGGGGCCCGGCCCGAACGGTGGCGCGCCGGTCGAGGGCACGCGCACGTCGCCCTCGGCGAGGGGGAGGCGCTCGCCCGGCGCGGTCACCACCACGTGGAGCTCGTCGCCGGGGGCCACGTCGAGCGCGAGGCCGGCCTCTGCGACGCCGTCGTCGTTCGTATCCCCTCGAAATGTAGCGACTTTTCCGCTGCGTGTGGTCGCAGTGAGTGTGAGGTCCCGCGCCGTGACGGCCTCGCGCACGCCTCGATCGTCGACGAACGTGACGATCTGCCACGCCAGCGTGGTGCCGGCGGCGGTCTTGCCCGGCGGGGCGCCCCACACTGTGGCGGCGCGCACGGCGCCCTTCGCGCCGACGCGGAGGCCGAGCGCGAGCACCACCACCGCGAGGAGCGGAGTGACGACGAGGACGAAGGTGCGCAGGCGGCCGAGCACGCCGGCCCTCGGCCCGGGCGGGCGGCGTGGGTGCGCGCGCGGTCCGGGCGGGCGCGCCGCCGGCGGCTCTTCCTTCACTCCCATCGGACCGGCACCGTGTCTGGGCCGCTCTTCTCGACGGGCGCCCCGGACGCGACGCCGAGCGCGCCCGGCTTCAGCACCACGGCCCTCACCCCCGAGGCCGCGTGGACGACCACGCGCCCGTCTTTGCCCTCGAGGTCGACGAACGCGTCACTCGCGCCGGCACGCTCGAGGCGCACGCCGTAGGTCGAGGTGTCCTCCGCGCGCACGCTGCGAAAGGTGACGCGGGCGGGGTGCTCGGGCGCCACGGCGACGGCCGCGCGGCGCACCACCTCCGCCGCGAAGCGCTCGACGAGGCGCCCTTCGTGGCCCACCCCGGGAGCCCGATCGAACCGTACGGCGAACCCGCGCGCGCGGAGCGCTTGGTCGAGCAGCTCGCTCTGGCGGATGGGCGAGACCCGATCGGCCTCCCCGTGCACGAGCCAGATCGGCACGTGCCGCGCGTTGTCGATCACGTCGAGCGCGTTCACCGCGTGCGCGCCGGCCTCGTCGTGGAGGATCGAGCGCACGTACGTGGACAGATCGTAGCGCGCGTCGCCGAAGAAGCTCGTGACGCTGGCGAACCTGTCGGGGCGGTGGAGGCCGATGGTGGTCGCCCCGGCGCCGCCCATCGACGCGCCCCAGATCGACACGCGCCGCGGATCGACCGGCAGCGCGTGACCGAGGGCCTCGAGCGCGCGCATCACCTCGGCCTCGGCCTCCGCGACGTAGAGAGAGTTGCCGAGCCCCGAGGGGTGGAGCAGCACCACGTCGAGGCGCTCCGCCTCTTGGACCAAATGCGTGTACTGCGCATACGTCCAGATCCCGCCGTTCCACGGGTGGACGCCCACGAGGACGCTCGCGGGTCGAGCGCGGTCGTGGGCCTTGGGCACGTACACGGCCGCCACGCCGCCCCCGCGCGCCGTCGACGGACTAGGGAACGCGAGGCTGGAGAATCCCCACGGCCCGCGCCCGGGCTCGCCCGCGCGCGGCGCCTCGCCACACGCGACGCGCCGCTCGTACGGCGACACCACGACGTCGATCGCCACGTCGACCCGCCCGCCGGGCAGCGGCGCGACGAACGGCCCGGACGCCGCGGTAGGGCGCGTCGACGCCGTGTCCCCTGGCGCGCGGACCTCACGCCCGGCCACGCGTACGGCGCGCCGGCCGCCGCACCACGGCACGCGGAGGGCGCGGCCCTCGGCCGTGAACGAGAGGGTCACGAGGCCAGGCTCGAGGCGCTTGACGGCCAGCTCGTCGAACACGACGTTCTCCGTGCGCTTTCCGCGCGCCAGCACCATGTGGGCGATCGCAGGCCCGTCCACCGTCGCGTGCTCGAGCGGATCGCCGGGGCTCGGCTCGGCGTCGGCGCGCGCGGCCGCAGGCGCCACCAGGGCACCCGCGAGGGCGCAGATCGCGACCCGCGCCGCGCGGGCCGCACGATCCGCGCGCGGGAGGCGCGTTCGCCGAGAGCCGGTCACCGCGGCTCTTCCTCGCGCCGCGACCTCAGGTAGGGCAAGACCTTGGCGCGGAACGCGTCGGTCCACGCGGTGGAGGTCCGCGTGGCGACGTCGATGCGCACGAGCGCGCGCGTGCCCACCGCGAAGTCGACGTCCTCGTCCATGGGCATCACGCAGAAGCCGAAGACGAGGCTCGAGCGCCCGAGCCGCTCGATCCAGATGCGCACGCGGACTTCGCCGGTCCCCACCACCGGACGCAGGTACTCGATGTGGTTTTCCCGCACGAGGTGCTGGGCGTCGACGTTCTCCTGCATGTCGCGCCAGCTGCCCCAGCCCAGGCGCTGCCAGAACGAGCCGATCGTCCGCTCGATGAGGAGCAAATAACGTGCGTTGTGCAATATCTGGAACGCGTCGAGATCGTCGAAGTAGATGCCGTGGACGTTCTCGTGGAAGCGGACGCCGGAGGAGAGGGTGGTCACCTCCCACACGATAGCGGAAGTGGAGGCCGACCGTGCCCCCGGGGACCGTTTCGTCGGTTCTAGCCGCGCCGCTCGCCCGGGGCTCACTTTCAGGTTCCTCTTGTCAACCCTGGAGAAAGAGTCCTAAACCCGCATCCACCATGTCCGAAGCCACCGCCGACGCCCCCACGAAGACCACCGACGGCGCGTTCCTGCGCTCCCGGCTCGGCAGCTTGTTGGCCGTGTTCCCGCTCGGCGTGTGGACCGTGGGCCACTTGTGGAACAACCTCGCCGCCTTCAAGGGCGGCGGCGCGTGGCAGAGCGCCGTCACCGAGTACCCGCACCCGCTCGCCCACCTCGCGACGATGATCGTGGTGCTCCTGCCCCTCGTGCTCCACATGATCTGGGGCATGGCGCGCATGGCGCAGGCGCGCCCGAACCTGCACCGGCACGTGTCGTTCAACAACCTGAAGTACGTCGTGCAGCGCCTCTCGGCGATCGGCCTCATGCTGTTCCTCGGCGCGCACATCTGGCTCGCGATGCTCCACCCCCGCTTCGTGGAGGGTCACCCCGAGCCCTTTGCCGACATCGCCGGGCAGATGCGGCACCACGGGCCGACGCTCGCGGTCTACGTGCTCGGCACGCTCGGCGTGTCGTTCCACCTCGCGAACGGCCTCCACACCTTCGCGATGGGCTGGGGCGTCGTGGCGAGCCGCCGCGCTCTCCGCAAGCTCGACGCCGCCGTGATCGGTCTGTTCCTCGCCCTGCTCGGCATGGGGTGGGCGGTGATCTACGCGCTCTGGTCCGCCGGCGCCTGACCCTCGCTCGACGGGAAAAATCGACGCGGTCGAGCGGGCGGTGATCGATCCGCGCCGGCGGCACACCAGACCCCGCGAACCCCATCACGACCGCCCCGCGGGGCCGCGGGAGTTTTCTCATGCACGCTTCGTCCGCTGCCCCTCCCTCCCTGGCGACGCCTCACGGGCTCGGGCGCCTCGCTCTTGCGGGCGCCGTCGTGCTCGCCCTCCTCGCGCTCCACTGCGGCGGAGGCACCCAGGGCGCCGACACGGGCGCGGTGTGCCCGCCGGGCTCGACGCTCACCTACGCGAGCTTCGGCAAGCCGTTCATGGACAACTACTGTGTCTCTTGCCACTCGGGCAAGGAGCGCCCGAACCTCGACTCGGCGACCTCCGTCAAGCGCGAGATCCGCGGGATCCTCAGCACCACGGCCGCCGGCCCCAAGGCCACGAACGACTCGATGCCCACCGACAGCGACGTCCCTCAGGACGAGCGCGTGAAGCTCGGCGAGTGGCTCGCCTGCGGCGCTCCGTAAACGGGAGGGCGGCGCTAGATCATCTCGAAGTACCGCGAGTGGATCGCCACGGTCACGAGGACCGCCACCTCGCGCGGCACACCGTCGGCCGCCTCCACCACGAAGCGATCCCGCACGTGCGTGAGGCCCTCGCGCTTCTTCACCTCGATGGCCACCTTGCCGGCGGCGTCGGCGCACCTGAAGTCGTACTCGAGCGCGAGCACGCCCGCGTCGGCGGTGTAGGTCTCGCTTCCCACCTTGAGCGCGAGGGTCTTCTTGAACGCGATCGACGGGAAGGTCACGCTCGCGACCTCCTTGCGCTCGCCGTCGAGCACGTGGAACGCGGTCTTGTTGAAGTTGCCCTCCAGGCTCGCGAGCTCCTTGTCGCTCCCGTCGACGATGGCGAACCGCGGCGTGAGGCTCATCGGCGCGCCGCGCACGGTGAGCGCCACGTCTTCTTTGCCCTTTTCGCGCACGTCGTACGTCGTCGCGACGGCCGCCAAGCGCTGAACAACCTCGTACTGACCCATGGTGGTACCTTTCTCGTGTCGCTCGTGTCGCTCGTGTCGCTCGTGTCGCTCGTGTCGCTCGTGTCGCTCGTGTCGCTCGTGTCGCTCGTCGTAGGGGTTCGCGGCGACGCGTGACCGCTTTGCGGCGGCGCTCGCGCACGGTCACGAGCAGCGTACGGGCGCCGAGGCGCCGCGGGGAACAAATCTCCACGGTTTCGTGGTACCCGTCCATGCCTGGAGGGATCATGCTCACTCGCCGAAGGTTCACGCTCTCGCTCGCCACGCTCGGCCTCGTGGTCGTCGCCGCCGCCGGCTCCACCGGCTGCGAGAAAAAGAGCGACGATCTCGTGGTCGGCGCGTTCCTCTCGCTGTCCGGCAGCGACTCCACCTTCGGCACCGACACCCGCGACGGCATCGAGCTCGCGCTCGACGAGACCAACAAGGCCGGCGGCGTGAAGGGCAAGAAGGTCAAGGTCCTTTACGAGGACGACAAGTCTCTCCCGCAAGAGGCGTCGAACAAGGTCCGGCAGCTCATCGACCGCGACAACGTGCTCGCGATCCTCGGCGAGGTGGCGTCGAGCCGCACGATGGCCGGCGGTCTCATCGCGAACACGAAGAAGGTGCCGCTCGTCACGCCTTCGTCCACGGCGGTCGAGGTCACGAAGGACCGCGAGTACGTCTTCCGCGTGTGCTTCACCGACGACCAGCAGGGCGACGTCGCGGCGCGCTTCGTGTTCGAGACCCTCAAGAAGAAGAAGGTCGGCCTCTTCTTCGCCGCCCAAGACAACTACTCGTCCGGCCTGGCGGCCTCTTTCAAGGAGCGCTTCGTGAAGCTCGGCGGCCAAATCGTCGTCGACAAGGGGTTTCAGAAGGGCGAGACGAACTTCACGACCTACCTCTCCGAGCTGAAGTCGAAGGACCCGGAGGTCATCTTCGTACCTGTATACTACAACGACATGGTGCAGATCGCGCGGCAGGCCAAGCAGGCCGGCATCCCCGGCACCACGTTCGTCGGCGGCGACGGCTGGGACTCGGCGGAGCTCACGGAGGGTGCGGGCGCGGAGCTCGAGGGCGCCTACTTCACGAACCACTACGCGCCAGACGTACCGTGGAAGAACTCGGCGGCCTTCGTGACCGCGTTCAAGGCCCGCTTCAACCGCGAGCCGACGAGCCTCGCGGCCCAGGGCTACGACGCCGCGAAGCTCCTCTTCGACGCCATCAAGCGCGCGCCCGAGACCAACCGCGAGGCCATCAAGGTGGCGCTCGCCGACACGAAGAACTTCGAGGGGGCCACCGGGCAGCTCACGATCGACAAGAACCACAACGCGAACAAGCCCATCGTCGTGGTCCAGATCAAAGACAAGAAGTTCAAGTTCACGACCCAGCTCATGAGCCAGTAGGCGGAAGGCTCGGGGCCCGGTCACACGATGAACATGCAAGCGAGCCTCCGGCGAGCGGCGTGCCTATGCCACGCGACCGAAGGGAGGAAGGCATGAAGATCCTCGAAGCGCTCGTCACCGGGCTCACGCAGGGCGCGATGATCGCGCTCGTCGCGCTCGGGTACACGATGGTGTACGGCGTGCTGAAGCTCATCAACTTCGCCCACAGCGAGGTCTTCATGATGGGCGCGTACATTGGCGTCTTCGTGCTCGGCGCCGTGGGCATCTCGAACCCCTTGTTCGCTGGCGCCTGCGCGACCGTGGTCGCCAT
>Ga0073904_10003485_pt1 | contig 11886 bp, 8 predicted proteins | sample KloWWTrecipitate_FD_66668 | JGI IMG/M metagenome (GOLD analysis project Ga0073904, IMG submission 66668) | Active sludge microbial communities from Klosterneuburg, Austria, studying microevolution and ecology of nitrifiers - Klosterneuburg... | ecosystem: Engineered > WWTP > Aerobic digester >... | reverse complement strand
CTCATCTGGGGCGGGAACCCGATCTACACCCAGATTCCGAATGCGCACTTCATCACGGAAGCGCGCTACAACGGCGCGCGCGTCATCACCATCGCGCCCGATTACTCGGCCTCCTCGATCCACGCCGATCAGTGGGTGCCGGTCAAGGTCGGCAGCGATGCGGCGCTCGGCCTCGGCATGGCGCAGGTGATGATCGCCGAGAGTCTCTATAACAAGCGTTACGTCCAGGAACAGACCGACCTGCCGCTGCTGACGCGCGTGGACAACGGCCGCTTCCTGCGCGGTTCGGATCTGAAGGCAGGCGGCGCTGAAGACGCTTTCTATTGCTACGACCTCGCCAGCAAGCGGCCGGTCGAGGTCTCGAAGAGAACTCTCGAGCTCGGGGCCCTGGATCCGGCGCTAGAAGGCGAGTTCGAGATCGATACCAGTCAGGGCAAGCTTCGGGTGCGCCCTGTCTTCGCGCAGCTGCGCGAGCATCTGCAGCAGTACGAGCCGCAGAAAGCGAGCCCCCTCTGCGGCGTTGATCCAGAGACCATCCGGCAACTGGCGCGCGATCTCGCGAAGGCCCGCGCGGCGACTTGCATCAGTCAATCCAACTTTTCCAAGTACTACCACGGCGTCGAGATGGAGCGCGCGCAGCTCCTGTGCTTCGCGCTGGCCGGCCAGATGGGGCGCAAGGGCGCAGGCTACATGTCCTTCCCTTATCTCTCGGTCGATGGTGTCGACGGGCTGGCGAACCTCAAGGGCGCGGGCAATCCGAAGCTGCAGCTTGCGGCACTTGGCCTGAAGCTCGCCCCGCACTTCATCGCGGACAAGCTGCGGGGCCAGACAAAGGAAATGACCATCTACGACCTGGCGCGCGACGAGTTCCGCCACGGTGCGTTTCCGCCGAGTCTGCTCTGGCTCTATCACCAGGGCGGTTTCGACGAGGTCTACGGACGCTCTGCAGACTGGGATCCGGCCATGAAGCGGCCGCTGTCGTCCTTCATGGACGAGGCAGTCGAGAAGGGCTGGCAATTGAAGCCCAGGAACCGTCCGCGCATCTTCATGGAAGCCGGTGGCAACGTACTGCGCCGCTTCCGCGCCTACGATGTGATGATCGAGAAGCTGCTGCCGAAGCTCGATCTGATGGTCACCATCGACTGGCGCATGAGCAACACGGCGCTCTACAGCGACTACGTACTGCCTGCCGCCGCCTGGTACGAGAAGGACGACATCACCTGGGCGACGCCTCTCTCGCCCTTCTCGCAGGTGGTGACGCGCGCCACGAAGCCGGTCGCGGAAGCCAAAGCCGACTGGGAGATCCACTGCCTGCTGCTGAAGACCATCCAGCGGCGCGCCGCCGAACGCGGCCTCGCGAAGTTCAAGGATCGCCATGGCGAGGAGCGCAGTTTCGACGTCTACGATCAGTTCACCTTCAGTGGCCGCTACACCGAAGACAATGTCGAGGAGCTGCTGGACCTCATCCTCGAGTTGTCCTCCAATGTCGGCGATGTGAACTGGCAGAAGCTCAAGGAAAAGGGCTTCCAGCGCTTCACGGCCCTCGGCGACAACGGCTTCATGAACATCGGCAATGCGACCGACGTCAAGGAGAACGAGACCATCACCGCAGGGCTCTGGCATACCGAAAAGAAGATGCCCTGGCCGACGCTTACCCGGCGCATCCAGTTCTGCATCGATCACCCGTTCTACGAGGAGCTCGGCGAGCGCCTGCCGGTGCACAAGGATCAGCCGAGCATCGGCGGCCAGTATCCGCTTTACATGACAGGCGGGCACACGCGCTGGTCGATCCATGCCAGCTGGCGGGACCAGAAGTACATGCTGCAGTTGAATCGCGGCGAGCCGGTGATCTTCATGAGCGTGGAGGATGCGCAGGCGCGCAGCATCCAGGACGGTGACCGCGTGCGCGTTTTCAACGACATCAGCTCCACCGAGATGCAGGCGCGCGTCGCTGCCGCCCACCGCCCGGGCCAGGCGACCTGTTATCACGCCTGGGAGCCCTTCATGTACAAGAACCGCAAGAGCTACTCGACGCTCACGCCCAATCCGATCAACCCCGTGCAGCTCGCGGGTGGCTACTACCACCTGCAGCCGATGCCGGCGCTGTTCAGCCCCGGCTCAACGGATCGGGCCACCCGCATCGAAATCGAGCGCGTTGCATGAGGACCCCATGACGGAATTCGAAGAGAAGGCATTCCTTGCGACCCTGCGCTCCTGCGTCGGGCGAACCGGCGCACCGATCACGGCGCGTGATCCGGTCAATCGTGCCGCGATCCGCAACTGGTGCGACGCCATGCGTTTCGATGGCGAAGCCGCGGATGACGCAGCCGCATCGGGATGCGGCACCGCGCCGGCCGCGATGCTGGCCGTCTGGAACCTGCCCGGCAACATTCCGCGCGTATTCGATCCTGACTGCCCGCGCGGCAAAGTCTTTGCGCTCCTGAAGGAAGCGGGCTTTGCCTCGATGATCGGCACGAACACCGAGGAGGAGTACAACCGGCCGCTCGAAGTCGGCGAGCTTCTCACCGGCACGCTGTCACTGCTCGAGGTATCGGAGCAGAAGAGCACGGGGCTCGGCACCGGCTACTTCGTGACCACGCTCACCGAGTTCACGAACCAGACAGGCGAGCGCGTTGGCAGCTGGAAGTTCCGCACCTTCAATTTCCGGCCACGCCAGCGCACCGATGAAGAACTCGCGAAGGCGAAACAGCACCGGGAGCAGCAGTCGCGGATTGCGCAGCATCTGCTCGTGCGACCACGTCCGGCGGTGATGAAGGAAACGGCGTTCTTCTGGGAAGGCGCAAAGGCCGGCGAACTGCGCATCCAGCAATGCCGCGGCTGTCAGCGTCTGGCGCATCCGCCGGTCGTGCGCTGCCCGGCCTGCGGCTCGTACGACCTCGGCTACCGCGTGGCCAGCGGCAAGGCCACGCTCTACAGCTTCGTCGAGCCGGTGCATCCGCCCATGCCCTTCATGCGCTATCCCTACGTGGTGGGGCTCGTCGAGCTCGAGGAAGGTACGCGCCTCCTCACCAATATCGTGCACTGCGCGCCCGAGCAGGTGCGCATCGGCATGCCGCTCGAGCTTGTATTCCAGCAGACCGACCCGGAAATGCGGTTGCCGATGTTCCGCCCGGTGACGCCGCCACCCAATCGGCGCACGCTCCCCTTCGGGGAGGTGCAACCGGGCCAGGAACTGCCACTGCACCCGATCGATGTCACCACCCGACGCATTGTCGCCGGTGCCATCGCCACCCGCGACTTCGAGGATATCCACCACGAAATGGCCGCGGCGAAGCACGCCGGCCTGCCGGATCTCTTCATGAACATTTTCACTACGAGCGGTCTGTGCACGCGCTACGTGCAGGCCTGGGCAGGGCCGGAGGCCCGCATCACGGGAATCAACGTTCGCCTGGGTACCCCCAACGTGGCCGGCGACGCCATGACGCTTGCGGGCGTCGTCGAGAGCTGCACGGCCGGCAGGGACACCGGCAAAGTGAACGTGACTCTGCGCGGCCGCAACGCGATGGGCGATCACGTCACGGGCACCGTGACGGTCGAATTGCCGCAGCGAGGACCCAGATAATGGCAATGTCATTCTCCGGAAAGACCGCGATCGCCGGCATCGGCGCGACGGATTTCTCCAAGTGCTCGGGGCGCAGCACGCTGCGCCTGGCGGTCGAGGCCTGCGAAGCGGCCATCCGCGATGCGGGCATCACGCCCGACATGATCGACGGCATGGTGACCTACACGGTCGATGACAATCACGAGATCGATGTCTGCCGCAGCCTCGGTACCGATCGCCTGACGCACTTCAGCCGCATCCACCACAGCGGCGGCGCGGCCTGCGGCACCATTCACCAGGCCGCGATGGCCGTGATGAGCGGCGCGGCGAACTACTGCCTCGTCTATCGCGCCTTCAACGAGCGCTCCGAGACACGCTTCGGTGTCGGCGTGCAGGAGCGCGCCCCGCTGCCCACGCCGATGGAAGTGGATTTCGGCTGGAGCTCGCCCTTCGGGCTGCTCACGCCGGCGAGCTGGGTGGCGATGTTCGCCCAGCGCTACATGCACGAGTACGGCGCGACGACCGAGGACTTCGGGCGCGTGGCCGTCGCCTGCCGGCGGCACGCCGCCAACAATCCGGCCGCATTCTTCTACAAGCAGCCGATCTCATTAGAAGACCACCAGAAAAGCCGCTGGATCGTCAAGCCGCTGCGCCTGCTCGATTGCTGCCAGGAATCCGACGGTGGTCAGGCGTTTGTCGTGACCACGCTCGAGCGTGCGCGCGACCTGAAGTCAAAGCCCGCTGTCATCCGCGCTGCCGTCCAGGGTTCCTGTGACGATCAGCAGATGATGAAGAGCTACTACCGCAAGAGCATTTCCGGCATCTCCGAGATGGCGCTTTGTGCCGAACAGGTCTATGCCGAGAGCGGGCTCTCGGCCGCCGATATCCAGACCGCCGTGTTCTATGATCACTTCACGCCGCTCGTGTTGCCGCAGCTCGAGGAGTTCGGCTTCTGCAAGCGCGGCGAAGCAAAGGACTTCATCAAGGACGGCAACATCGAAATCGGCGGGCGGTTGCCAGTGAACACGCACGGCGGCCAGATCGGCGAGGCCTATCTGCACGGCATGAATGGCATCGCCGAGGGCGTGCGGCTCACGCGCGGTGAATCCTGTAATCAGCCGCAACACGTCGACAACGTCCTGGTGACCGCGGCCGCTGCCGTGCCCACCAGCGCCCTGATCCTGTCCCGTGATCGCTGAGGTGCGTTCATGAAAGTGAAACTCACCGAACAGGCACTTCTCGATGCGGCCCGCGGCAACACGGGCCTCGCCGACTTCGGTGACGAGGCCGACTGGCACGAGGGCTTCCAGCGGCTCGTGCAGAGCCTGAATGAAGAGGCGCGCCTCAACGCCGTCGGGCGACTGATCGCCTTCAACGAGCTGTTGCGCCATCTCGAGAACCGGCTGCGCGTGACTGAAGACCTGAAGCGTCATCCCGGGATTCTCGACGTCGAGATCGTCAAGCCTCTCTTCATGGTGGGGTTGCCGCGCACGGGCTCGACCATCATGCACGATCTGCTCGCCAAGGACCCGGCCAACCGCGTGCCGATGACCTGGGAGTGCCACCTCATGTCGCCGCCGGCGGAAGCGGCAAGCTACGAGACGGATCCACGCATCGCAGTCTGCGAACAGCACTTCGAACAGACCTCGCGGGCGCTCATCCCCGAATTCCAGGCGTTGCATGAGATGGGTGCGCTCTTGGCGCAGGAATGCCTGATGCTCAATGCCTTCGATTTCAAGAGCATCATCTTCGCCAACCAGTTCAGGATCCCGGGCTACCAGAGCTGGGTCGAGAACTCGGACCCGACCCCGGTCTACCGCACCCACAAGCGCCAGCTGCAGTACATGCAGTGGCGCAACCCCCGCGAGCGCTGGGTGCTGAAGAGCACCGGCTATCACTGGGGGCTCGCGGCCATCTGTGAGGTGTATCCGGATGCGCGCATCGTCATGACGCATCGTGACCCGCTGAAACTCATCGCCTCGCACTGCTCGCTCGTCTCCATGGCCTGCAGCATGGGCAGCGATGAGGTCGACCGGATCGAGATCGGGCAGATGTGGAGCAGGTCATGGGAGGAAGCGATGCGCCGGGGCGTGGCCTTCCGTGAAAGCGGCCACCCGGTAGCACGCGGTGCTTTCGACATGCATTTTGCGGAGATCCTGAAGGACCAGGTCGACATGGCGCAGAGGATCTACGAGCACTTCGACATCCCGATGAGCGAGGAGGCTCTGCGCCGCATGCGCAGCTTCATCGCGAGCAATCCGCGGGATCGCCACGGCACGCACCGCTACACGCTCGAGCAGTTCGGCCTCGATCGCTCGAAAGAGCGTGCCCGCTATCGCTTCTATCAGGACTACTTCAAGGTGGCCGAGGAATGAGCAGTGATGCGCTGGCCGGCGTCAAGGCCTGGGAAGACTTCTGCGAACAACTGAAGGCGGCCGGTGCGGTACTCGCGAGGCCCGCGACGCCCAAGGACGATCTCACGCAGGCGGAAGGCCTGCGCAAGCTCGCGCGCATGATCCGCATGGGGCTCGAGGCCACGCTCGAGTACGCGGACACGCGCCACCCCGAAGTCTATCCGCTCGTCACGCCAACCACTCTGGGGGAAGGCGAGACTTCGGATGCCCGTTACCACCAGACGATGATCGATGGCAGCCGGACTTATGTGCTGAGCGGCGAGCGGGGCGATGCGCCCTTCATCGAGCTCACGGTCTATGCCGGCAAGATCGGCATCGATGCGCACAGCGCGCAAGTGGGCGCCCTCACCGAGCACGAACTCAAGGTGGATGCCGAAGGGCGCTACGAGATCATCCTCTCGCCGGAAAAGCACCCCGGTAACTGGATCCGCACGACGCGCGAGGCGACGTGCGTCTTCATCCGCCAGTACGCGCACGACTGGAGCCGCACTGTGGGTGCCACGTTCAACATCCGCGAGATCGGTTCCGACTCATTGCCGCCCAATGTCACGCTCGCACAGGTGATCGCGGCCCTGCCGCGCACCGCGGCCTACGTGGCGCGCTCGAGCGCGATCTGGGCGGGCATCGTCGATCAGGCACGCCAGGCGCCGCCCAACCGCTTCGTCACCTTTCCCGCGACGGACCACGATGCGTCCCCCGAAATGCCCACGGGTCATCGCTTCTCATCGGGCCATTTCCGCCTCGAGCCGGACGAAGCGCTGATCGTGACACTGCAGCCGGCCGAAGTGCCGTACTGGGGCATGGACGTCACCAATTACTGGTTCGAACCGCTGTCCTTCCCTTCGCACCGCTCTCACGTCAATAACCGGACAGCGGCGGCCGCGGCAGACGGCACGGTGAGAGTCGCAATCGCGGCATCCAGTCCGGGCGCAGACAACTGGATCGACACGCGCGGTCACCGCGAGGGCATGATGATGTTTCGCTGGTCCCGCACGGCACTGCCTGTGCCGCAGATCACGACTGAAGTGGTCCGGTTGAAGTCATGAGCCCGGACGCAAAAAAACTGCTGGAGGGGAGCACCGCCGCACGCAGTGCGCTCTATGCGCTGCTCGCCGAAGCTTTCGGCTATCCACGGGGCGAGCTGCTCGATGCGATCCGCTCCGGCACGCTGGTGAGGCGCCTGCGGGAATGGATCGCGCAGCTTGATCCACCGCTGACGGAACCGATCGACTGGCCGGCGCTCGAAGGCGCCGGCGATGGGGCTCTGGCAGCCGAATACACGCGACTCTTCGACGCCGGCACCGCCGCTTCGCCCTGCGCACTGTACGGTGGCCTGCACGTGGGGCCGCAGATGACCACGATGGAAGAGGTGCTGCGCTTCTACCAGCATTTCGGCCTGGCCCCGACGGGTGTCAGCCGCGACACCCCGGATCACCTCTCGGCCGAGCTCGAGTTCCTGCACGTGCTCGCCTATGGGGAAGCCGAGCTTGGTGCGCGCGGTGAGGACACCACGTCCTGGCGCCTCGGCCGGCGGGACTTCATCGCGCGCCACCCGGGGCGCTGGGTTCCGCTGATGCGCGCGAAACTCGCGCAGCAGAATCCCCTGCCCTACTACGCCGGGCTCGTCGCATTGCTCGAGCAGTGCCTCGCGGCCGATCTGGCGGAGCTCGAAGCCCGGCACGGCAGCGCCTCGCGCGATCCGCACCGGAGCATCCCGGCATGAATGACGTGCCGCCCGGCGAGCGCATGCGCCAGACACTCGCGCGGCAGAGAGCCGCGCAGCGGGCGGAGGGAGTGCCCGATCACCGCACCCGCATCGATCGGCTCGAGCGGCTGGCTATGCTGCTGAGGGAGAACGAAGCGGCGCTGTGCGAGTCCCTGCAGGCCGATTTCGGCCAGCGCTCTCTCTCCAATGCGGCGATGACGGAGATCGCCTACCCGATCTCTGCCATCCGCTACGCGCAGAAGCACTTGCGCGCGTGGATGAAAGACGAGCCGCGCAAGGTGGCGCTGCTGCCGAGGCTGCTGGGCGCACGTGCGCGCGTGCGCCATCAGCCGCTCGGTGTCATTGGCGTGATCTCACCCTGGAATTTCCCGGTGAATCTCGCGGTCGCGCCGCTGACCGACATTCTCGCCGCCGGCAATCGCGCGATGGTCAAGCCCTCCGAGCACACCCCGCGCAACTCCGCGCTGCTTGCAGAACTCGTCGCCCGCTATTTCAGCGACGAGGAAGTGGCGGTGTTTCCGGGTGGGCTCGAAGCCGGCGAAGCCTTCGCAAGGCTGCCCTTCGATCACCTCGTCTTCACCGGTGCGGGCAGCATCGCGCGGCACGTCGCGCGGGCAGCGAGTGAAAATCTCGTGCCGCTGACGCTCGAGCTCGGCGGCAAATCACCGGTCATCGTGAGCCGCGAGCTGCCGTTCGATCTCGACAGGCTCGCAACCTGCATCATCGACTTCAAGATGAGCAACGCAGGCCAGATCTGCATCGCCCCGGACTATCTATTCGTCCCCGAGGAGAAGCTGCGCGAAGTGATCGAGGCATTACGCAAGGCGGTGACGCGCCTGTATCCGCGGCTCCTCGAGAACCCCGACTACACCGCGATCATCAACGAGCGCCACCTCGCGCGCCTGCAGGGCTACCGGGAGGCGGCTGCGGCCTCGGGTGCCGAGATCATCGAGTTGAATCCCGCCAGCGAGGATTTCTCGCACGCGGCGCATCGCAAAATGCCTCCGTGCCTCGTCATCAACCCGGCGGACGGCGAGCCCATCATGCGCAACGAGATCTTCGGGCCGCTGCTGCCAATCCGGACCTATCGCGACATCAACGAGGCAGTCGACTTCATCAATGGTCAGGGCCATCCGCTCGCGCTCTATTATTTTGGCCGGTCCGGCGGCGCCGAGCTCGAGCACGTGCTCGCCCGGACGCGCTCCGGTGGGGTTTCGGTCAACGACATTGCGGCCCACTCCGGCTGCGAGGATCTGCCTTTCGGTGGTGTCGGTCCGAGTGGCATGGGCGCTTATCACGGTCACGACGGCTTCAAGCGCTTCTCCCATGCGCGAGCGGTGTACGTGCAGTCGAAGATCAACCTGGCGGATCTTTTCGGCCTGCGCCCGCCCTACGGCTCCCGGTACCGGTCTGTCATCGATAACATGATGAAATGAAAGCGGACGTTAAATACCGGCGCCGCACCCAGGCTGAACGCAGCGCGGGAACCCGGGAAAAGGTCATCCAGGCGGTCATCCAGTGCATCGCCGAGGAAGGCCTGCCCAATGCCTCGGCTGCGCGCATCGCCGAGCGGGCCGGCGTAACCTGGGGAGCGATCGCCCATCAGTTCGGCGACAAGGAATCGCTGCTCCTCGCCGTCGTCGAGCGCAATATAGAGGCCATCGAGCGGGATCTCGCTCGGGCGGTCCAGCTCCATCATCTGTCGCCGCGAGAGCGTGTGTCGCTGCTCATCGACCGCGCGTGGCACCACATCAGCCAGCCGACTTCCGTGGCCTACACGGAACTCGTGCTCTACGGGCGCGCTCATCCGCAGGGCAGCATTCGCAGGCGTCAAGCCGAGCTGGCGCTCACCTCGTCCCGCCGGATCTGGCAGGGGCTGTTCGGTGATCTCGGGCTCGATGCCCGCAAACTCAATACCGCACGCACGCTGGCCTCCACCGCCATGCTCGGCATGTCCATCCAGGGTTTGCTCGAGCCGGTGCGCCCGACTTACAGGGAGGAACTCGAGGCCCTGAAACGCATCATCGCCGAGCTCCTGGAGCTGCCACCGGCCTGAGCCGCGAGGCGTGGCTCAGACCGCGACGCGCTTCGAATTGCGCCGTTCCATGTCCTCCATCACAGGGCTGGCCATCGCTTCGGCAAACGCCTGATAGCTCCAGGGCCAGGTCATCGGCACGCCTTCCCGATCGAGATACCAGCTCGAACAGCCGGAAGCGAAAATCGTGCCCTTGGCCGCCGCAATCCGTCGCGCCTCGTAAGCGGCCATGGCCTCTGCGGAGACGCAGATTTCGTCGCAGCTCCCGTTTGAAATCTCGCCGATCAGGCGCTCGACAAACTGCCACTGACGTTCGGCGACATCGATCAGGGAGAAATTGCCGACCGGCGCCGTCGGGCCGTTGAGGAAGAACAGGTTGGGGAAATCGGGCAGCGTGATCGCCAGGTAAGCAGTGGCGCGCTTCGCCCAGATGTCATCGAGAGCGACACCATTGCGGCCGTGCACCGTCGCGGGACGAATGAAACGGTCGGCATGAAATCCGGTGGCCAGTGCGAGCACATCGAGTTCGTGGAGCGTCCCGTCACGCATCCGCACGCCTTCTGGAACGACCCGTTCGATCGCACCGGTCTCCACATGCACCGCCGGTCGCTGCACGCGCTCGTAATAATCGGGCGAATAGACCAGTCGCTTGCAGGCGGCGCGGTAGCTCGGTCGCAGCTTTTCGCGCAAGACCGGATCCGCCACAGTCTGCTCGAGATTCTGGCGACAGAGGTCCTCGATCGCGTGCATCGCATCGCTATCGGGATCAACGATCCCCATGGTGAAGCGCTGAACATTCCCCAGATACTCAGGGTCGTAGCGGATGGCGTCGATCAGCGCGGGGTCGCGACGGAACGCCTCACGCTCCTCGTCCGTATAGGCAAGGTCAATCACCGGCATGATCCATTGCGGGCTGCGCTGGAAGTGGACCAGCCGCGCAGCGCGATCCGCGAGCGCGCAGACGAGCTGCACGCCCGTGGAGCCGCAGCCGATCACCCCGATCCGCTGGCCGTCGAGTGCGACCTCATCCTCCCAGCGCGCGCTGTGCATTGCCTTGCCGGCGAAGCTGTCGAGTCCTTTGATGTCGGGCGCCTTGGGGTGGTGCAACACGCCCGAAGCAAGAATCACCGCGTCGGCGGAAAAACGCTCGCCCGTCGCGGTCGTCGCGATCCATCCGCCCTGCCTGAACGACAAATCCGTGACTTCGCGGTTGAAGCGGATCAGGGGCATCACGCCCCGGTCGCGCGCGACCCGCTCGAAATAGGCGCGAATTTCGTCGGCCCCCGCGAAAAAGCGGGACCACTCGGCGTTGGGCGCGAAGCTGTAGGTATAAGCGTGCGCGGGGACATCGCAGGTGAGGCCGGGGTAGCGGTTCTCGCGCCAGGTGCCGCCGAGCCGGTCGGCCTTCTCCAGCATGGTCACGTCCTCGTGGCCCGCCTCCCGCAGCCTGATCGCCGCCAGGATGCCTGACATGCCGGCTCCGACCACCAGAAAGCGCATTTTCCGTCGCCCGGTCATGTTCCACTTCCCTTGGACAATTGCCGACCTTTTTAACCGATCCGGCCCACTGCGGCTACCAATTGACCGTCAATCCCATCCCGGATATTGTCGGCTCATACCTAGCTGCAAACAGCGCGCGCCGCGTGATGCCCGTACCCCGGGCTTGTAGCCGGCGGGCCCGCGTTCGAGTGGGCGCGCGGCCAGCGTCTCCCAGCGTTAGTGTTTGATGTAATTGCCGTTGTGGGTGGCGTTGCCTGCTGCACCGGCGACCGTATCCGCGTGCCCGGTGGAGGCGCGCGACGCTTTGTACAGTTGCGAGAGAGACCGGGATGAGCAAGAGGAACCGAACGATCTTCCATGGCGCGCGCCGCACGCGCAGCGCACGCCCCGGCCTACCACTCCTGGGGCCGCCCCCCAAACAGGGGCTCTACGACCCGGCCTTCGAGCGTGATGCCTGCGGTGTCGGCTTCGTGGTGGACATCAAGGGGCGCAAGTCGCACGCGATCCTCGCGCAGGCGATCGAAGTGCTGCGCAATCTCGATCATCGCGGCGCGAGTGGCTGCGAAGTCAATACCGGCGACGGCGCGGGCGTCCTCATGCAGATGCCGCACGCCTTCCTGAAGGAAGCCTGCCGGAAAAGTTCCATTGC
>Ga0073904_10003479_pt1 | contig 11895 bp, 8 predicted proteins | sample KloWWTrecipitate_FD_66668 | JGI IMG/M metagenome (GOLD analysis project Ga0073904, IMG submission 66668) | Active sludge microbial communities from Klosterneuburg, Austria, studying microevolution and ecology of nitrifiers - Klosterneuburg... | ecosystem: Engineered > WWTP > Aerobic digester >... | reverse complement strand
CGGCGAGGGCGTCGAGGCCGGTCATCACCGTCACGGCGTCGGCGGCGGGGAGGAACGCATGCACCCAGGCCATCGCGTCGGGGGCGGGGACCATGCGGACGCACCGCTCGCGGCGGGCGACCTCGTGGCGCTGCGCCGCGGCGACGGGGTGCAGGGCGAGCTCCGCCTCGCGCAGATCGGCCCGGAGCTGCGGGACCGTGCGCCCGGGCGCCTCACCAAGCACGCCGTCGAGCACCTCGTCCGCGACGTGACCGGGCAGGTGCTCGGTGTCGGCGAGCAGCACCTCGGCCTTGCGTGGGTCGATCGCTCCGACCGCCAGTGCGTCGGCCACCTGCGGGTGCGCGGCGAGGCCCAGCGCCAGGGTCACCCGGCTCTGGCCGAGGCGACGCGTGATCCCGAGCCGCGCGGCGACGTCGTCCGCGACGAACTCTCCCTGCGACCCCGGGACCCGGTGCGTCATCTCCTCGAGCGCCCGCGCCTGCCGCGCCGTGGCCCACGCGAGCACGCGCTCCCACCCGGCGACGACCTCGAGCAGCGCGGGGTCGTCGCAGTCCGCCGGGTCCAGGGCATGCAGCTGCGCGACGAGCTCCGGCGACGGCGACGCCGCCTCGAGGCGGGCGGCCAGCGGGTGGCGTTCGGCGTACGTCGCCATCCGACTCGCCATACCGCCACCCCCCACGGTGCCCTCGTACCCCACGAGCGAGCCGCATCACTCCCGCACGGCTGCCATCGAACGCCTGTTCGAAGTCTACCGGACGAGCGTCGCCGAGGGAAGGTCCCGGAGCCACGAAACCACCGCTGACCTGCACGGTTGTTCGCACTCGTGCTCGCGACCCGGCCGGCACGAGCCCTCGACCGGCCACGACCGAGCCCCGGGCCGGCTACGGCCACGCACGCCGGGGCGCCGGGGCGCCGGGGCGGACAGCAGCACGCCGTCAGGCCGGGGCGAAGACCAGCACGGGCCGGGACCGCCCGGCGTCGTCGTCCGCGAGCAGCGCCACGAGCGTGCCGTCGGGCGCGAACGCCGCCACCGGCAGGGCCGCCGTCCCGACCGGTCCGCCCGCCACCGCCGCCAGCCGCCGGCCGAAGGAGAGCTCCGATGCCTCGTGCTCGGTCAGCGCGCGCGCCGGGAACGTCGCGCGCGCCGCGACCGCCATCGGCAGCACGGCGACCTCGGCCTCGAGCTGCTCCAGCGTGCGCGCCACCGCGAGCGGGTAGCCACCCACCCGCGTGCGCCGCAGGGCCGTGAGGTGCCCTCCGACGCCCAGCGCGGCCCCGAGGTCCCGCGCCAGCGCGCGGATGTACGTGCCAGAGGAGCACACGACCGTGACGTCCACGTCGAGCACCGCGAGCCCCTCGGCCACCCCGGGCGCGACGTCGTGCACCACGAAGCCGTGCACCGTCACAGGGCGCGCCGCGAGCTCGACCTGCTCCCCCGCCCGGACCCGGGCGTAGGCCCGCTGCCCGTCCACCTTGATGGCGCTCACCGAGCTCGGCACCTGCGAGATCGCCCCGGTCAGGGCCGCGACGCCCACCTCCAGGTCGGCCCGGGCCACGCCCTCGGCACCCACCCGGGCGAGCACCTCGCCCTCGGCGTCGTCCGTCGTGGTGCTCACGCCCAGCCGGATGGTCGCCCGGTACTCCTTGTCGGCCCCGACGACGTAGGTCAGCAGGCGCGTCGCGCGGCCGATCCCCAGCACCAGCACGCCGGTGGCCATGGGGTCGAGCGTCCCCGCGTGGCCCACCTTGCGGGTGCCGGCCAGGCGCCGGACGCGCGCGACGACGTCGTGGCTGGTCCAGCCGGACGGCTTGTCGACGACGAGGAGCCCGTCGGGCGCCGTCGGGCGCCGGGGCTCACGTCGGCCCTCGGGCCGCTCCCCGAGGCGGGCCGAGCCCTCGGGCGCCTGACCCTCGGCCACGGCGTCAGACCTCGTCGGTCGGCTCGCCGTCGGGCTCGCCGTGCGCACCACCGACGGGACCCGCCGCCGCATCCTCGCCGACCTCGCCGACCTCGCCGACCTCGCCGACCTCGTCACCGTCGTCGTCAGCGCGCTTGTACGGGTCGGCGTCGCCCGCGTAGGTCGCGGCGGCGGCCAGCGCCGCCACCTCGGCGTCGCGCACGGCGGCCGCCCGCAGCGCGTCCTCGAGGTGCTGGGCCGTCTCGGGCACCGCGTCGGCGATGAACTCCAGGGTCGGGGTCAGCCGGATGCCGGTCTGCCTGCCCACCTCGGAGCGGATGAGGCCTGTGGCGCTCGCCAGCGCCGCTGCGCTGTCGGCGCGCGCGGCGGCGTCGCCGAGCACGGTGTAGAACACCGAGGCGTGCTGCAGGTCCCCGGTGACGCGCACGTCCGTCACGGTGACGAACCCGAGGCGTGGGTCCTTGACCCGGGTGTCGAGCATCTGCGCGACGATCTGCTGGATGCGCTCGGCCATCTTGCGGGCCCTGGGGTGGTCAACCATGTCGAACTCCTGTGTCTGGGTGCCGGCTGCGATGCCGTGGGGGCCGCGCTCCGGTCGTCCGGTGCGCGGCCCCCACGGCGAGACCGCTAGGAGCGCGGCTTCTCGCGCATCTCGTACGTCTCGATGACGTCGTCGGGCTGCAGGTCGTTGAACGACCCGAGGCCGATGCCGCACTCGTAGCCGTCGCGGACCTCGGTCGCGTCGTCCTTGAACCGCTTGAGCGACTCGATGGACAGACCCTCGGCCACCAGCTGCCCGTTGCGCTGCACGCGCGCCTTGGCGTTGCGGCGGATGACGCCCGAGCGGACAAGCGAGCCGGCGATGTTGCCGAACTTGCTGGACCGGAAGACCTCGCGCACCTCGGCCGTGCCGAGCTGGATCTCCTCGTACTCCGGCTTGAGCATGCCCTTGAGCGCTGCCTCGACGTCGTCGATCGCCTGGTAGATGACCGAGTAGAAGCGCACGTCGACGCCCTCGCGGTCCGCCAGGTCCTCGACCCGCTCGGCGTACTTGACGTTGAACCCGATGATGATCGCGTTGTCCACGGTCGCCAGGTTGACGTCGTTCTGGGTGATCGCGCCGACGCCGCGGTGGATGACCCGCAGCTCGACCTCCTCGCCCACGTCGATCTTGAGCAGGGCGTCCTCGAGGGCCTCGACGGCACCGGAGACGTCGCCCTTGAGGACGAGGTTGAGCGTCTCGACCTTGCCCAGCTGCAGAGCCTGGGTGAAGTCCTCGAGGCTGATCCGCTTGCGACGCTTGGCCAGCAGGGCTGCCCGCTCGGCCGCCTCGCGCTTCTCGGCGATCTGCCGCGCGGTCCGGTCATCCGGCGCCACGAGGAACGTGTCACCGGCCCGCGGGACCGACGTCAGGCCGAGCACCATGACCGGACGGGCCGGGGTGGCCGCCTCGATGGTGCCGCCGTGCTCGTCGAACATCGCCCGCACGCGGCCGTAGGCCGTGCCGGCCACGATGGCGTCCCCGACGTGCAGGGTGCCGGACTGGACCAGGACGGTCGCGACGGCGCCGCGGCCCTTGTCGAGGTTGGCCTCGACGGCCACGCCACGCGCGTCCTTGTCGGCGTTGGCCCGCAGGTCCAGCGCCGCGTCGGCCGTGAGCAGCACGGCCTCGAGGAGCTCGTCGATGCCCACGCGCTTGAGCGCGGAGATGTCGACGAACATCGTGTCGCCGCCGTACTCCTCGGCCACGAGGTTGTACTCGGTGAGCTGCTGGCGGATCTTCGAGGGGTTGGCCCCCTCCTTGTCCACCTTGTTCACCGCGACGACGATCGGCACGCCGGCCGCCTGCGCGTGGTTGAGCGCCTCGATGGTCTGGGGCATCACGCCGTCGTCCGCCGCGACCACGAGGATCGCGATGTCGGTCACCTGGGCACCACGAGCACGCATGGCGGTGAACGCCTCGTGGCCCGGGGTGTCGATGAAGGTGATCGCGCGGTCGATGCCCTCGTGCTCGTGGTGCACCTGGTAGGCACCGATGTGCTGCGTGATGCCGCCGGCCTCGCCCGCGACGACGTCCGCGGAGCGGATGGCGTCGAGGAGCTTGGTCTTGCCGTGGTCGACGTGACCCATGACGGTGACGACGGGCGGTCGCGCGGTGAGCTGGTCATCGCCCTCGCCGGCGAGCTCCGCGTCGAGGTCGATGTCGAAGGCCTCGAGCAGCTCGCGGTCCTCCTCCTCGGCCGAGACCATCTCGATGATGTAGCCGAGCTCGGCCGCGAGCGTGCCGAACGTGTCCTCGTCGAGCGACTGCGTCGCCGTGGCCATCTCACCGAGGTGGAACAGCACCGTGACGAGGCTGGCGGGGTTGGCGTCGATCTTGTCGGCGAAGTCGTTGAGCGACGAGCCGTGACGCAGGCGCACGACGGTGCGCCCGTCGCCGCGGGGGACCTGCACGCCACCCAGCGAGGGGGCCTGCATCTGCTCGAACTCCTGGCGCTTCGCCCGCTTGGACTTGCGGCCCCGGACCGGGCGGCCGCCGGCGCGCCCGAAGGCACCCTGCGTGCTGCCACGACCGGCACCGCGACCACCGGCACCACCGCCGCCACCGGGACGACCGGCGAAGCCGCCGCCACCGGCACCGCCGGGTGCGCCGCCGGGGGCCCCACCGGGACCGCCGGGGCGGGTGAACCCGCCGGGACGACCGGCGCCACCACGGGCCGGTGCGCCGCCACCGGGGGCGGGCCGACCGACGGCGCTGCGGCCCGGCATCATGCCCGGGTTGGGGCGCGGGCCGCCGCTGCCGGCAGCCGGACGGGGACCGCCCGGGCGCTCGGCACCAGCCGCCGGGGCGCCGGGTGCTGCGGCCTCGGCACGCGAGCTGCCGGGCCGGGGCATGCCCTGGCTCGGGGCGAACGGGTTGTTCCCAGGACGCGGGCCACCCTGCCGGGGCATGCCCTGGCTGGGGGCGAACGGGTTGTTGCCGGGACGCGGGCCTCCCGGGCGCGGACCGGCGGCGGCGGCGGGCGCAGCCTCGACGGGGGCAGCGGGAGCGGCAGGCGCGGCCGGTGCAGGGCGCGGACCGGGTGCCGGTGCGGTGGACGTCGCGGCGGGTGCCTGGACGACCGGTGCCGGCCGCTCGACGACGGGAGCGACGGGCGCTGCCGGAGCCGCCGGAGCCGAGACGGGCGCGGGCGCTGCCACCGGGGACGCGGGCGCTGCCGGGGCCGGACGACCGGCGGCGGGTGCCGGCCGGCTGGGGGCGGGGGCCGCGGGCGCGGCTCCCGCGGGGTAGATGTCGCGCAGCTTGCGCACGACGGGCGGTTCGATGGTCGACGATGCCGACCGGACGAACTCACCGAGCTCGCCGAGCTTGGCCATGAGGGCCTTGCTCTCGACGCCGAGCTCCTTGGCGAGCTCGTAGACGCGGACCTTTGCCACAACTCTCCTGTTCCGGTCCGCCCGAACAGGGTCAGACCGTCGTTAGTGCCTGGTACTCATCGCTGGGTACTCATCGGGTGCCCATCGGCTTCCAACCCGCTTTCCTTCTCGGTGAACGACGGACGTGCAGCCGGGTGCCCGGCGACCTGGGCCTCGAGGTCCCTACGGACCGACGCGGTGTCGAGCGGTCCGGCACGCAGCGCGCGCGGGAACGCTCGACGACGTTCGGCGAGCTCGAGGCAGTGCAGGTCGGCGTGCAACCATGCGCCCCGCCCGGGCAAGGACGCCGCCCCGTCGAGGACGGCGAGGTCTCCCTCACCGCCTGCGACCAGGACGATCCTCACCAGGTCGGACCGCTGGCCCCGTTCCCGGCACCCCACGCACGTGCGGACCGGGCCGGACCGCACCGGGACCGGAGTCCTGGCAGCATCACGACCGTCTGCACCGCGTTCGGGGAGCCGGACCCGTGGCCCAGCCTCGCCGAGTCTAGCGCGCCGACTCACGAATCGTGACCCTCACCGTCCGTCGAGGGTGCGGACGTCGCGTCCGGGGCCGCCTCGGCCGGGTCCCCCGCGGCCCGTGCGGGGGCCTCCCGGTCCCCCGCCGCGGGCGCGCCGCCGCCCTCGTCGGAGCGGATGTCGATGCGCCAGCCGGTGAGCTTGGCCGCCAGGCGGGCGTTCTGCCCCTCCTTGCCGATGGCGAGGGAGAGCTGGTAGTCGGGCACGACGACGCGCGCCGACCGCGCGGCCAGGTCGACGACCGTGACGGACGTCACGCGCGCCGGGGAGAGCGCGTGGGCCACGAACTGCGCAGGGTCGTCGCTGTGGTCGACGATGTCGATCTTCTCGCCGTGGAGCTCCGCCATGACCGCGCGCACGCGCGAGCCCATCGGGCCGATGCACGCACCCTTGGCGTTGAGCCCGGCGACGGTGCTGCGGACCGCGATCTTGGTGCGGTGGCCGGCCTCGCGGGCGATCGCCGTGATCTCCACGGAGCCGTCCGCGACCTCCGGGACCTCGAGCGCGAAGAGCTTGCGGACCAGGCCGGGGTGGGTGCGCGAGAGCGTGATCGAGGGCCCCTTGAGCCCGCGCGAGACGTCGAGCACGTAGGCGCGCAGCCGCTCCCCGTGCACGTACTGCTCGGTCGGCACCTGCTCGTGGTGCGGCAGCACCGCCTCCGTGCCGCGCACCGCGACGAGGACGGTCCTGGGGTCGCGGCCCTGCTGGATGATCCCGGCGAGCAGCTCGCCCTCCGTGCCGCGGAACGCGCCGAGCACCTGCTCGTCCTCGGCGTCGCGCAGCCGCTGGACGATGACCTGCCGTGCCGTCGCGGTCGCCACGCGGCCGAAGCCCTCGGGGGTGTGCACGAACTCCGGGCGCGGCGCGGCGACGGGGGCCGGCTCACCCTCGACGGCCTCGACCGGCTCGGCCTCCTCGCGCGCCCAGACCGTCACGTGACCGGTCCGCCGGTCGACCTCCACGCGCGCGTCCTCGTGCGCGCCCGGCGTGCGGTGGTACGCGGAGAGCAGCGCCTGCTCGATCGCCGAGACGAGCACGTCGAGGCTGATGTCGCGCTCGTGCTCCACGAGGCGCAGCGCTGTCATGTCGATGTCCATCAGGCGTTGCCCTCTTCGTCATCCGTGGCGCCGTCGTCCGGCGCGTCGTCGTCCATGTGCTCGTCCGGCGCGTCGTCCGCGTCGTCGTCCTCGCCGTCGTCCGCGTCGTCGTCGCCCTCGTAGAGCTCGACCTCGTGCGCGCGGTGGAGCTCGACCTCGACGACGCCGCGCACGGCGTCCGCGAGGTCCACCCGTCGGGTGGATCCCGGGGCGAGCTCGAGCTCGAGCCCGTCGGCGTCGGCGTGCACGAGTCGCCCGAACAGCACCGAGCCGTCGCGCAGCGTGAGGCGCACCATCCGGGTCCGCGCACGGCGGAAGTGCCGCAGGGTGGTCAGCGGGCGGTCCGTCCCCGGGCTGGACACCTCGAGCACGTAGGCGCCGCGCACCGGGTCGGCTGCGTCCATCGCCGCGGAGACGTCCCGCGCGACGGCGCCGACCGTGTCGAGGTTCAGGCTGCCGATCTCGTCCTCACCGAGGTCGAGGACGATCCGCACCACGGAGCGCTTGCCGGCGGCCGTCACGTGGACGTCCTCCAGGAACAGGCCGGCGGCCTCGACCACCGGGCGCACCACCGCGCTCACGCGCTCTGCGGGGTCGTGGTTCGCGGGCGTGACCATGTCGCCTCCGATCGGGTCGTGGCGGGTCACCCGACGTGACGACCCTCTGGACTTGTCGCGCCCAGCCTACCGACCCCGCCGGGGCCCCGCGTGGCAGGATCGGCCGCGATGACCACCACCCGGCAGGACCAGCGGCCTGGTTCCCCTGCGCGCGACCGTCCACGCGGGCTCGTCGGCGCCCGGCTCGGCCGGCGGCGCGGCGCGGTGCGGGGCGTACCGGGTGGTGCGGGGCGCGGCACCCTCGTCGGCAGCGCGCTCGGCGTCGTGCTGACGCTCGCACTGCTGACCGGCTGCGAGGTGCGGCTCGAGTCCCCCGCCCCGCCGGAGCTGGTCCCCGACGCGACGGAGGTCGCGCGGCAGGGCGCGGCCGAGGACGCCGCGGCGCTCTCGGCGCTGGCGCGGGTGGTGGCGGCGGCCGACACCGCCCTCGCCGGGCCGCTCGAGGCCGTCGCCGCGGCGAGCGACGAGCATCTCGTGGAGCTCGGCGGGCCCTATGTCGCGCACCCCGAGGCGACCCCGGACGTCGGCGAGGCCGCCGCGGACACCATGGTGGACGGTACGGGTACGGGCGCCGGCTCGGAGTCGGCTCCGGACCCGGACCCAGGCATGGCGGCCCCGTCGTCTGCCGGCTCGGCCGCCGACGCCACCGCGACGGCGAGCCCCACGCCGCCGCCGATCCCCGTGGCGGCGGACGTCCTCGCGCTGCTGCAGACCACCGCCGCGAGCGCGCGGGCCGATGCCGACGCGCTGGCCGACGCCCCGCTCGCCCGGCTGCTCGCCGGGATCGCCGTCGGCCGCACGCTGCACGCGCAGGTGCTCGCGGCGGCGACCGGCCAGCCCGTGCCCACCACGTCGTTCACCGTGCCCGCCTCGGTGCCGGCCGGCCTCGGCGCCGCCGAGGTCACCGCGCTCGTCCAGGCGGAGGACGCCCTCGGCCTGGCGTGGGAGGTCGTGGCGGCTCGCTCGGACGACGAGGCCCGTGCCGCCGCCGCGACCCGCGCGGCGCAGCACCGGGACCGCGCGGAGGCCTGGGCCGTGGCGGGCGCGCTCGCCGGGACCGGGCTCGACCCCCGCCGCGCCGCCTACGCCCTGCCGGCGGAGCTCCTCGACCCCGCGACCGACCCGTCGCGGGTCACGGCCGTGCTGGGCGCGCTCGAGACCGGGATCGCTCAGGACTACGCGACCCTGGTCGCGTCGGCCGACCCCGGCGCGCGCGGCCCGCTGCTCGACGGGCTCGCGGACGCCGCGGCGGCCGCCCTGGGGCAGACCGGCGTCGTCCCGACGTTCCCCGGCCTGCCGGAGCAGACCACCGGCTGACCCGGCGCGGGGGCCGGCGAACCACGAAGGGGCGGTCCGGCACCCGACCCGCCGCCGGCCGGACGGCTCAGGCCTCCAGCAGGCCCGCGACGAGCTCGCCGATCCGCTCCGCGGCATCCGCCACGGGCACCCGCTCTGCCTCAGGACGCTCACCGGCGGGCAGGCCGGCGTCGGCCGAGCGGCGCAGCCGCACCTCGACGACCCCCTCGGCCAGGCTCCGGCCGACCACCACGAGCACGGGCACGCCGAGCAGCTCCGCATCGGCGAACTTCACGCCGGGCGAGACCTTCGGACGGTCGTCGTAGAGCACCTCGAGGCCCTGGCCGTGCAGGTCGGTGGCCAGCTCCTCGCACGCCGCGAAGACCGCATCGTCCTTGCCCGTGGCGACGACGTGCACGTGCGCCGGTGCGACCCCGGCCGGCCACGCCAGACCCGCGCCGTCATGGTGGGTCTCGGCGAGCGCTGCGACGGCGCGCGAGACACCGATCCCGTAGGAGCCCATCGTCACCGTCACGGCCTTGCCGTTCTCGTTGAGCACCTTGAGGCCGAGCGCGTCGGCGTACTTGCGCCCCAGCGCGAAGATGTGGCCGATCTCGATCCCGCGTGCGAGCTCGAGCGGTCCGGAACCGTCCGGCGCGAGGTCGCCGGCGCGCACCTCGGCGGCCTCGACCGTCCCGTCTGCGGTGAAGTCCCGCCCCGCGACGAGGTCGAACACGTGCCGGCCGTGCTGGTCCGCACCCGTGATCCAGCGGGTGCCGGGCACCACGCGCGGGTCGAGCAGGTAGCGCACGGCCGTCTCGCTGCCGGTGTTGACCCGGCCCAGCGCGCCGGGGCCGATGTAGCCCTTGACGAGCTCGGGGTGCGCGGCGAAGTCGGCGTCACCCGCGGCCTCGACCGCCGCCGGGGACAGCGCCGCCTCGAGCCGGGACAGGTCCACCTCACGGTCGCCGGGCAGCCCGACCACGACGAGCTCGCGCGTGCCGTCGGGAGCCGTGGTCGCGACCACGACGTTCTTGAGGGTGTCCGCTGCCGTCCACGGGCGGTCGGGACGCGCGAACCGCGCGTTGGCGAGCGCGACGAGGGAGTCGATCGTCGGGGTGTCCGGGGTGTCCTCGACGTGCGCGGCCGGGGCGTCGTCGTACGGCAGCGCCGCGGGCACCGGGGTGCTGACGGCCTCGACGTTCGCCGCGTAGCCGCCGGCCGAGCGGACGAAGGTGTCCTCCCCGATCGGCGTCGGCATGAGGAACTCCTCGCTGCGCGAGCCGCCCATCGCGCCCGACATCGCCGAGACGATGACGAACTCGAGCCCGAGGCGCGTGAAGATGCGCTGGTACGCCTCACGCTGACGCAGGTACGCGGCGTCCAGGCCTGCGTCGTCGACGTCGAAGGAGTACGCGTCCTTCATGATGAACTCGCGTCCGCGGAGCAGACCGGCGCGGGGACGGGCCTCGTCGCGGTACTTGGTCTGGATCTGGTAGAGCGCGAGCGGCAGGTCCTTGTACGAGGAGTACAGGTCCTTGACCAGGAGCGTGAAGACCTCCTCGTGCGTGGGCGCGAGCAGGTAGTCGCCCTCGCGGCGGTCCTTGAGCCGGAAGAGGTTGGGCCCGTACTCGGTCCAGCGCCCCGTCGCCTCGTAGGGCTCGCGGGGCAGCAGGGCCGGGAAGTGCACCTCCTGGGCGCCGATGGCGTCCATCTCCTCGCGGACGACGCGCTCGACCTTGGCCAGCACCTTGAGGCCCAGCGGCAGCCACGTGTAGATGCCCGGGGCCGCGCGGCGGATGTAGCCGGCGCGCACGAGGAGGCGGTGGCTGGGGACCTCGGCGTCCACCGGGTCCTCGCGCAGGGTCCGCACGAACAGGGTCGACATCCGCATCAGCATGGGCGCCAGCCTACTGGCGGCCGCGGGAGGGTCCTGGGCGGCGGCGACCCGCACCGGGGGACGTGGCCCCGCCGCTCCCCTGGCCCGGGGTGGGTCGCCGGTGCACGATGGGCGGGTGCCAGAGCTGCCCGAGGTCGAGGCGCTCGCCCGGTTCCTCGCCGGGCGCGCGTCGGGCCGCACCGTGACCTCCGTCGCCGTGGGCGACATCAGCGCGCTCAAGACGGCCGTGCCGCCGCTCGACGCCCTCGTGGGCCGCGCCGTCGTCGGCGTCACGCGGCACGGCAAGTGGCTCGACCTCGCGGTCGACGGCGGCCTGCACCTCGTGTGGCACCTCTCCCGCGCCGGCTGGGTGCGTTGGTCGGATCAGGCACCGACGACGCCGGTGCGCCCGGGCCGATCCCCGCTGGCGCTGCGCGTCCGGTTCGACGACGGCGCCGGCTTCGACCTCACCGAGTACGGGACCCGCAAGCGGCTGGCGGTGCACGTCGTCACCGACCCGGCCGCCGTGCCCATGGTCGCCTCGCTCGGCGTGGACCCGCTGGGTCCGCACTTCACGGTCGCGCGGCTGGCGGAGCTCGCCGCGGCGCGCAACCAGCAGGTCAAGGGCCTGCTGCGCGACCAGCGGCAGATCGCCGGGATCGGCAACGCGTACTCGGACGAGATCCTGCACGCCGCGCAGATGAGCCCCTTCACCCTGTCCCGGTCGCTCGACGCGGCCGCGGTCGCGCGCCTGCACGCCGTCGTGCGCGAGGTGCTCACCGGTGCGCTCGACTCGGCGAGCGGGCGGCCCGCGGCGGAGCTGAAGGACGCCAAGCGCCGCGGCATGCAGGTGCACGGCCGCGCGGGCCTCGCGTGCCCGGTGTGCGGCGACACGGTCCGGGAGGTCTCCTTCGCCGACTCCGCCCTGCAGTACTGCCCCACGTGCCAGACGGGTGGCCATCCCCTGGCCGACCGCCGGATGTCCCGCCTCCTGCGCTGACACCCGCGGGCACGCCGCGCATCCCGCCCCGGAGTGCGAACCAACAGCGAGGTGCGAACCAACAGCGAAGTGCGAACTCCCGGAGTTCGCACTCCACGCCGTTGTTCGCAGTAAGGGCCGTGGTTAGCGGT
>Ga0073904_10003477_pt1 | contig 11898 bp, 13 predicted proteins | sample KloWWTrecipitate_FD_66668 | JGI IMG/M metagenome (GOLD analysis project Ga0073904, IMG submission 66668) | Active sludge microbial communities from Klosterneuburg, Austria, studying microevolution and ecology of nitrifiers - Klosterneuburg... | ecosystem: Engineered > WWTP > Aerobic digester >... | reverse complement strand
CTTGCGTTCCTGCTCGATTTCCGCCGTGGGGCGGGCCAGACCACGTTCGTCAATCTCGATATGGCAGATGCGGTTCATGCGCATGGTCCTTCTGCGGCTCCTCCCGCGGGAACGTCATGCACGATGGTTCGACACCGTTCAAGAGTGCATTCCGCACAGTCCGCATGCGGGTCCAAAGATGCGTTGCCCAAGACGCCGAAGCGCGGGGCGCTCTGTCGCCTCTGCCGCGCGACGGTCTCAGCCGTTCAACTGGTCCAGCCGGGCGCGCACCGACAAGCCATGCGCCTGCAGGCTTTCCGAGATGGCCAGACGCTCGGCTGCGGGGCCGATGGCGGCAAGTGCCTCGGGGGTCATCCGCGCAAGGGTGGTGCGTTTGAGGAAATCCATCACACTCAGCCCTGAAGAGAACCGGGCCGACCGGGCGGTGGGCAGCACATGGTTCGGCCCGCCCACGTAATCGCCGATCGCTTCGGGGGTGAAGGCACCCATGAAGATCGCGCCTGCATGGGTGATCAGGCGCGACAGGGCCTCAGGTTCAGCCACGCACAATTCCAGATGTTCCGGCGCCACACGGTTCGACAACTGCGCCGCTTCCGACAGAGACCCTGTGACGATCACCGCGCCATAGTCGCGCCAGCTTGCCCCGGCAATCGCCCGGCGCGGCAGGGTTTCAAGCCGCTTTTCAACCGCCGCCGCCACGGCCCGGCCAAAGCCCGCGTCATCGGTCATCAAGATCGCCTGAGCGCTTTCATCATGTTCGGCCTGGCTGAGAAGGTCGAGCGCGACCCAGTCGGGGTCATTGTCGCGGTCGGCGATCACCAGAATTTCCGACGGCCCCGCGATCATGTCGATGCCCACGCGGCCAAAGACCCGACGCTTGGCGGCGGCGACAAAGGCGTTGCCCGGCCCGGTGATCTTGTCGACGGGCGAAATGGTTTCGGTTCCATAGGCCAGCGCCGCAATCGCCTGCGCCCCGCCGATACGATAGACCTGATCCACCCCCGCCAGCCGCGCGGCATAAAGGACCAGCGGATTGACCACGCCGCCCGGCGTCGGGCAAGTCACCACAAGCCGCCCTACCCCGGCCACCTTGGCCGGGATCGCGTTCATCAGGACCGATGACGGATAGGATGCCAGCCCCCCCGGCACATAAAGCCCCGCCGCCGACACGGGCGTCCAGCGCCAGCCAAGGGTTGCGCCTGTGGGATCGGTCCATTCCTGATCTTCGGGGCGCTGGCGTTCATGATAGGCGCGGATCCGTTCTGCCGCCAGATCAAGCGCCGCGCGATCTTCCGCCGTAACCTGATCGCAGGCTGCGTCGATCTCGGCTTGCGAAAAGGCCAGGCCGTCGGCGGTCAGGTCCAGCTTGTCGAACCTTGATGTCAGCTCGATCAGCGCCGCATCGCCCCGCGCCCGCACATCGGCGATGATCGCGGCAACCGCCGCATCCACGTCGGGCGCATCTTCGCGCTTGGTGGTCAGGAAGGCGGCGAAGGTCGCCTCAAAATCCGGGTCGGACGTGTCGAGAAACTGGGGCATGGACCTTCTCCCTTCGCGCCCCCTTTACGGAAGGGCACTCGCGGGCTCAAGCCTGATCAGAGCGGCTCGATATCGCCTTCGGCCCGCAGCGCATGGAAATCGGCGACGAAGGCGGACAGCCGCCCGGCGGCGATGGCGTCACGCAGGCCCTGCATCAGCTCCTGGAAGTAATGCAGATTGTGCCATGTCATCAGCATGGAGGAGATGATTTCGCCCGAGCGCATCACATGATGCAGATAGGCGCGGCTGTAATTGCGGCAGGCCGGGCAGGTGCAGGCCTCGTCCAGCGGGCGCGGATCGTCGGCATGGCGGGCGTTCTTGATGTTGACCTGACCGCGGCGGGTCCAGGCCTGCCCGGTGCGCCCCGATCGTGAGGGCAGCACGCAATCCATCATGTCGATGCCACGCGCGACCGCGCCGACGATATCGTCGGGTTTGCCCACACCCATCAGGTAACGCGGCCTGTCTTCGGGCAGGAAATCCGGCGCATAATCGAGGACAGAGAACATCGTCTCCTGCCCCTCCCCCACCGCCAGGCCGCCGACGGCATAGCCGTCAAAACCGATGCGCTTCAGCGCGTCTGCGCTTTCTTCGCGCAGATCGCGGGTGACGCCGCCTTGCATGATCCCAAAGAGCGCATGCCCCGGCCGGTCACCGAACGCATCGCGTGACCTTTGCGCCCAGCGCATCGACAAGCGCATGCTTTTGGCCACCGTGGCCTCGTCTGCGGGCAGGGCCGGGCATTCGTCGAAACACATGACGATGTCAGAGCCGAGAAGCTTCTGAATTTCCATGCTGCGTTCGGGCGACAGCATGTGCTTGGACCCGTCGATATGGGATGAAAAGCGCACGCCCTCCTCGGTCATCTTGCGCAAGGCGGCCAGGCTCATCACCTGAAAGCCACCGGAATCCGTCAATATGGGCCGGTCCCAGTTCATGAACCGATGCAGTCCGCCCAGCTTCGCGATCCGCTCGGCAGTGGGGCGCAGCATCAGATGATAGGTGTTGCCCAGCAAGATATCCGCCCCGGTCGCGCGCACGCTTTCGGGCAGCATTGCCTTCACCGTGGCGGCAGTGCCCACCGGCATGAAGGCGGGTGTGCGAATCTCGCCGCGCGGGGTCGCGATCACGCCGGTGCGGGCGCGACCGTCGGTCGCGGCCAGATGAAAGGCAAATTTCCGTGTCATGGCCCGCCCATAGCGCAGCCGCGCAGATTTTGCCAGCACCGCAGCCCGATCTGCTGGTAGGTGGCCCGGCGGCCGGACATGCCGGTCGCCGGGATCTGTCAGTTGTTCAGTTCAGCCGCAGGCTTGTCCTTGATCTCGGTCCATTTGCTGCTGGCTTCCGAGATGAAATAGGGCTGATCGGCCAGCCATTTCTCGGCCACCGGCTTGGCGAGGTTCAGGTAAAGTTTGCCATCGACGATCTTCCAGACAGTCGGATCGCCATCGAACTTCTTGCCGAAGGCCGCGCCAAAGGCACAGTAGCCCCCGAATTCCGGAACATATTTGGCCGGGTCGGCCTTGAACATTTCCGCATGCTCTGCGGAAGTGAAGCGGTACGTCGCGCCTTCATAATCGGCGGTTATGTCAAATGCGCCCGGCATGGGCGCGCCATCGGTAAAATAGCTGACCGGATCATAGCCCCGCAGGGCCAAACCCGTAGAGGTAATATTGACCTCATTTTCGTCGGCGAACACGGCCGTCGTCAGGGCGGCTGTCGCAAGGCCCATGGCGAGGACAGGAACAAAGACGAATTTTCGCAATATGTTAGACATTTGGCTCTCCTCTCAAATACCCCCAACAGGAGGCGGTATTCGGACTAGCATCAGTCCGCCGCTGACCAGAAACCAACTTGGTGTGAGGAAGGGTGATCTGATGTGATCTTGGTGCGCGGGTAGCGGAAGGCCTACGCGGGGGCGCACAAGATATTCTTCAAGATATTCTTTATGTATTTGTTTTTAAATTATTTTTTGACCAAAAAAATATCCGCACCACATATGCGCCCCGCAAAATATCGTGATGATGGGAGCCAGGTAGCGGCATGATGCGGCTCCTCTGGACCTTGGCGAGCCAATTCCCTATATATTCAATCAGGAACTATACGGAACCGCCATGACCGCCGAACCGCATGCCCCCATCGAAGGTGCGCCGCTGATCAAGCCTTCGACCACTGATCATCCGCTGTACGACAGCGTCGTCTCAGCCTGCCGGACGGTCTATGACCCTGAAATCCCTGTGAATATTTACGATTTGGGATTAATCTACACGATTGATATCTCGCCCGAAAACGCGATCGAAATCACCATGACCCTGACCGCACCGGGCTGCCCGGTCGCCGGCGAAATGCCCGGCTGGGTCGCCAGCGCGATCGAACCGCTGGACGGCGTGAAGGAGGTCGACGTGAAAATGACCTTCGAGCCGCAATGGGGCATGGACATGATGTCCGACGAAGCGCGGCTGGAACTGGGCTTCATGTAGATCAAGCTTTTTAACTTGATTTTTTAGTTTCAAGCCTTATAACTTGATCATGTGAAATCAAGCACAGAGACTTGAAATGCGCCCCATACAGGCTGTTTTGACCGGCGATCTGGTCGCCTCTTCGGAGGCCAGCGCAAGTGCTGTAAACAGGTCGATGGAACTGCTGGCCGCAACATCGCGCGGCATCGCCGCCTGGCGGATCAGTGAAAACACCGTTGTCGGCGATACATATTTTACGCGCTTTCGCGGCGATGGCTGGCAGATCGTGGTCCCGGCGGGCGCCTTCGGCCTGCGGGCAGCCCTTCTGACCTATGCGACCCTTGCCGCCAAGGCTGACTTGCCGAAAACGCGGGTCGCCGTCGGCCTTTCAACCATCGACGCCATTCCGGGGACGGATCTTTCGGATGCGGCAGGGGCCGCCTTCGAATTGTCGGGGCGCGCGCTGGCGCGCATGGAGCGTGGCGAGCGTCTGAAGGTCGCGGGAAACCGCATCACCCCCCTGCGCACCGCGTTCATAGCCCTCCTCAATGACAGGATCATCGACTGGACGGTCGAGCAGGCGCAGGCAATAGTGCTCGCACTTCCGCCCGATGCTCCAACCCAGACCGTTATGGCCGAACGCCTGGGGATTTCCCCACAGGCGCTAAGCTACCGGCTTACAGGGGCCAAATGGCCGACCATCAGGCGTATTCTACACGAATGGGAAAAACCCCGCCCGCCAGAGGATCGAAATCATGACTGAAACTCTCGCCGCGCTTCTTTTTGCCCATGCTCTCGCCGATTTCGTGCTGCAAACCGGCCGGATGGTCGCGAACAAACGCCGCCCCCTGGCGATGCTGGCCCATATCGCCGTCGTGGTCCTGTGCGCCGCTCTGGCCCTTGGCACGCTTGATCCGTTGCTGCTTGCTCTTGCGGCGGCGCATCTGGCCATCGACGCGATAAAGATCTTTTCCGGCAAACGCGGGCTCATGCCGTTTCTCCTTGATCAGGCGGCACATCTGGCCAGCCTTTTGGCGCTGGCGCTCTGGGCGCCCGGCCTGTGGGCGGCGGGCCTGTGGGCCGCATGGCCCATCCTGCCCGCGCTGATGGCCCTGGCGGCGGGCCTGATCCTTGCGACCCGTGCAGGGGGCTTTGCGGTGGGTTTTCTGATGGGCCCATGGACGAGCGAGGCGCCGGAGGGGCTACCCGGTGGCGGGCGCACCATCGGCCAGCTTGAACGCGGGCTGATCTTCCTGATGATCCTTATCGGTCAGGCCGAGGCGATCGGCCTGCTGATCGCGGCGAAGTCCGTCTTGCGGTTCAGCGCCGTCAAAGATGACCTGAAGGTCAGTGAATATGTGATCATCGGCACGCTGGCCTCCTTTGGCTGGGCGATCTTCGTGTCATTCCTGACTGTTTTTCTTCTTTCGCACCTCGCCCCGCTTGGCATCCCCGACATCACGCCCTAGATTGGAGGGGCGAAAGGAACCTGACCCCATGTTCGGCATACCCGGAAAATCCCCCGTGACCCTGACGCCCCGCGCGGTCAGCCAGATCGCCCGTCTGATGGCGAAGGATGGCGCGCATGGCCTGAAGATCGGTGTCAAGAAGGGCGGCTGCGCGGGCATGGAATATACGATGGAATTCGCGCAAGAACCCGGCCCGATGGATGAAGTCGTGGAACAGGATGGCGCGCGGGTGATGATCGCCCCCATGGCGCAGATGTTCCTTTTCGGCACCGAGATCGACTATGAAACCAGCCTACTTGAGGCAGGGTTCAAGTTCAACAATCCCAATGTCTCGGAGGCCTGCGGCTGCGGGGAATCGATCAAGTTCAAAGATATGCCGAAAGGCTGATTGGCCGCATTTCCTCTGCCCGCAGGATCGCATAGTCTTCGCCCGAGGTTTGAGGGAGAAGACAGACATGCCGCGCAAGCTTGCCGCAGGAAACTGGAAGATGAACGGGCTGAAGGCGAGCCTGGAAGAATTGCGCCTGCTCAGGGCAGCCCATGCCGGCACGGCTTGCGAGATCCTGATCTGCCCGCCCGCGACGCTGCTCGCCCCGGCGGCTGAAGCCCTGGCGGGTTCGGCCATCCGGGTTGGCGGGCAGGACTGTCATGCGAAAGCCTCGGGCGCCCATACCGGCGACATCGCAGCCGCCCAGCTGGCCGATGCGGGGGCGAGCCATGTGATCCTGGGCCACTCCGAACGCCGCGCCGACCATGGCGAAACGGATACCCAGGTGCATGCCAAGGCCGAGGCCGCCCATGCCGCTGGCCTGACCGCAATCATCTGCGTGGGCGAGACGGAAGCCCAGCGCGATGGCGGCCAAACGCTGGAGGTGGTCGGGGCACAACTCGCGGGCTCCCTGCCCGATGGGTCAAGTGCGGCAACGACCGTCATTGCTTACGAACCGGTCTGGGCCATCGGCACCGGCCGCACCCCAACGCTCGACCAGATCGCCGAAGTCCATGACGACCTGCGCCGCCGCCTGCTAGAGCGGTTCGGACAGGATGGTGCGGCCTTCCGGCTGCTTTATGGCGGGTCCGTCAAACCATCAAACGCCGCCGAAATCTTTGCCATCGGCAATGTGGATGGCGCGCTCGTTGGCGGGGCCTCGCTCAAGGCCGCCGATTTCGGGGCGATCATCACGGCGCTCGACGCGGCCTGAGGGAAAAGAGGGCGGACGACATGCGCTGTCGCCCGCAGGCCAGACCGCCGCCTGCGCCCCATGCAACGAACGACCAATGACCGTCACGACCGCACAAAAACCGAACGACGCTGGGCTGGTCTCGGCAAACCTGATCTGCATGTTTTCCATGCTGATCTGGGCAACCGGCCTGCCGGCCGCCGACTACCTGATCCCGCTTCTGCCGCCCGAGCAGCTGACCTGCCTGCGCATGACGCTGGCTGCGGGGGCGCTGTTGCCAATCTGGCTGGGGCTGGACGGATTCGCCGCCCTCACCCGCGTCAACTGGCCGAAAGGAATTGCCGTCGGCGGCCTGATCGGCGTGGGAGCCTGGTTCCTCATTGAAGGCCAGGCACGCAGCGGCGCGGTGACGACAGCGGTCATCTCGGCATCGCTTCCCGTGGCCGGCATCGCGATTGAGATGGCGCTCGACGGGCGAAAACTGACGCTGGCGCTGGTTCTCGGCATGCTCCTGTCGCTCATCGGCGGTTCCTTGGCGCTCGACTTCACTCAGGGCGGCATGTCATTGGGGGTTGGAGCGCTTATGTGCTTTGCTTCGGTACTCGTCTTCGCGCTCGGCTCGCGCTTGACCGTCACAGCGCTTCCCGATCAGACGCCGATCGGGCGGACCGTCATCACATTGATCGGGGCAGCCGTCACAACTTTTACCCTCGCCCTTCTCCAGTGCGCCTGGGGCACGCCCGCCCCGGACTTCTCCGGCTGGGGCGGCAAGGAAATTGCCGCCATGCTGCTCTTCTCGGTCGGATCGCTCGGCCTGTCGCAGATCGCCTGGATCATGTCGGTCGAACGACTGGGCATCGGCCTTTCGGCGCTGCATATAAATGCTGCGCCCTTTTATGTGATGCTGATCCTCTTCGCGCTCGGCGCGCCGTGGGACTGGGTGCAGGCGGGCGCCGCGGCACTGGTCGGCCTTGGCGTCCTGATCGCGCAGGGACTTCTGCCTTTGCCGGGGATGCGCCGATGAAAGAGTTGAGCCAATCGCCAACTGATCCCGTCTTTGTGCAGAACCCCTATCCGTTCTACGAACAGGCCCGGACGCACGGCCATCTCTTTCGCTGGGCGGACTATGGGATGGTCTGCGCGACCGCCTCCGTCGCTGCGGGCGCGATCCTGCGCGACCGGCGCTTTGGCCGCGAAGCGCCGCCCGAAAGCCGCCGCCCGATCCCGGCGCATCTGGCCCCCTTCTATGCGGTCGAAGCCCATTCGATGCTGGAACTGGAACCGCCCCGCCATACCCGCCTGCGCGGTCTGGTGCTGCGCGCCTTCACCTCGCGCCGGATCGCCGGGCTTGCCCCCGAAATCGCCGCCCTGTCGCACCAGCTGATCGACGCCTTCCCGACCGGGCCTTTCGACCTCTTGAAAGCCTTCGCCACCCGGCTGCCGGTCACGATCATCGCCCGCCTTCTGGGTGTGCCGGAGGATCGGGGCGACGATCTTCTCCACTGGTCGAATGCGATGGTCGGCATGTATCAGGCCGCCCGTACGCGCGAAACAGAAGACCGCGCCATCGCCGCGACCGAAGCTTTCGTCGCCTTCATGCGGTCCTATGTCGAAGAACGCCGTGCCCGGCCCGCCGACGATCTGATCACCCATCTCATCGCCGCCGAGGCGGAGGGCGAAAAACTTTCCACCGACGAGCTGATCACCACCTGTATCCTGCTGCTGAACGCTGGCCACGAGGCGACGGTGCATACGCTGGGCAACGGGGTGAAGGCGCTGGTGGAAGGCGGCTTCGGAGCGGAAGTCCTGACCGAAGACCGGGTGGAGGGAACGGTCGAGGAGATCTTGCGCCAGGATCCGCCGCTTCACATGTTCACCCGCTATGCCTATGAGGATATTGAGGTTTCCGGCCACACCTTCCGGCGCGGCGATCAGGCTGCCTGCCTTCTGGCCGCCGCCAACCGTGATCCCGGCCAGTGGGACGATCCCGCCCGCTTCGACCCGTCGCGTACGGTCAGGCCCAACCATTCCTTCGGCGGAGGACTGCATTTCTGTGTGGGCGCCCCGCTTGCCCGGCTGGAACTTCAGATTGCCCTGCCGATCCTCTTTGACCGTTGCCCGACCCTGCAGCTGACAGAGGCCCCGCGCTACGCCGACCTTTATCACTTCCACGGGTTGGAACGGCTGATGGTCAGGGTCTGAGCCTTGCATGCGGTTGTTGGAACAGCCGAGCCAAGAAGTGAACCGGGCATAAATCTATCAGCAACCAATCACTCGTGTCCTACTCATGCTTTCATCCGCTTCACTTGCGCGCGGATGAGGCGCGGCACTACGTCCGGGGATGTCGATCCACGATCAAGACACCCAACGTCCAAAGAGTAGCCGCCGAGACGAGGTAGGTCGCCCAAATCATCCAATCACCAAAGTCGCCGGAGAAGATTCCCATGGCCCCCGGCCCCATCGTGAGCACCGATGCAAATACCAATAGCCAGCCGTACCACACGCGGTTTCCCAACCCGGAAGAAAAGGTAAGAAGGATCATGAGCAGCGGCAGGGCGTGAGCACCAGCGAGCAAGAGGACTCTGATGGCGTTAAGTTGTTCAGGATGGTAGTGAGCCCCCAGCGCGACCCAAATCATGCCAACCAGCAAAACGCCAAGCGACGCAATAACTCCAACCGCAAGGAAGGCGCCATAGGCGGAAATTTTGGAGTTCATGGCATTTCCTTTGACAAAGACATCAAAGCGGCAAAAGCGTCGTCGACTTGATCTCTTCCATGCTCAAGAGCGCCGTGACGTTGTGGATCTTCACCTCGGAAATCAGCGCCTGATAGAACGTGTCATAGGCGCGGGCATTCTTCACCCGCACCTTCAAGATATAGTCGATATCGCCCGCCAGCCGGTGTGCCTCGAGCACCTCTGGCCGGTCGCGCAGCGTTTTCAGGAACCGCTTTTGCCATTCGACCTCGTGCTCGGACGTGCGGATCAGGACGAAAAAACACGCCTCCAGCCCCAGCGCTTCGGGGTCGAGGATCGCGGTCTGCCGCCCGATCACGCCCGCCTCCTTCATCTTGCGGATCCGGTTCCAGACCGGGGTCTTGGACGACCCGACCTTGCGGGCGATTTCATCGAGTGACTGGCTGGCATCCTCTTGCAGTTCCGCAAGGATTTTCCGGTCCATCTCATCCAGGCGGACTGACATTCGCATTTCCCTCAGGATTCAAGATAATGGTTCTTTCTGCACCAGCATACGAAACAAATGTCCTTATCTGCAAGGGGTGACTGGCATAAACATGGGAAAATTTCCTATATTGGGGGCAGAAAACCCACATCGGATTCCCGCCATGGCCCGCCAGTTCACACCGAAGATCGTCACTGCCAACGCCCTTCTGGAAGGCGACGTGGTCTATCTGACTGCTGATGACCGCTGGTCGCGCGACCTGAGCGAGGCCGAACTGATCGAGGACGAGGCCCACGCCCAGCTGCGCCTTTTGAAGGCCGAAGGCCAGCGCCAGACCGTGGTGGGCGTCTATCTGACCGATGCCAAGGCCGGGCCGAACGGGCCGGAACCTGTCCATTTCCGCGAAGCCTTCCGCGCGCGCGGCCCTTCCAACTATCTCCACGGCAAGCAGGAGAGCGCGAATGTATAAGTATGCCGATTTTGACGAGGCCTTCGTGCGCTCGCGCGCTGCGCAGTTCCGTGGCCAGGTCGAACGCCGCATCGACGGTTCGCTGACCGAGGACGAATTCCGCCCCCTGCGGCTGATGAACGGGCTTTACCTGCAATTGCATGCCTACATGCTGCGGGTCGCGATCCCCTATGGCACGCTCTCGTCGCGCCAGATGCGGCAACTGGCGATGATCGCCGACCGTTGGGACAAGGGTTACGGCCATTTCACCACGCGCCAGAACATCCAGTATAACTGGCCGAAACTGCCCGACGTGCCCGACATGATCGACGCGCTCGCAGATGTGGAAATGCACGCCATCCAGACTTCGGGCAATACGATCCGCAATGTGACCGCCGATCATTTCGCCGGTGCCGCCGCGGATGAAATCGAAGACCCGCGTCCGGTGGCGGAACTGATCCGCCAATGGTCGACCGACCACCCGGAATTCCAGTTCCTGCCGCGCAAGTTCAAGATCGCGATCACCGGCAGCCCAAATGACCGCGCCGTCACGCGCGCCCATGACATCGGCCTGCGCACGGTGCGCGGCGGGTCGGGTCAGGTGGGGTATGAGGTGATCGTGGGTGGTGGCCTTGGCCGCACCCCGATGATCGGTCAGGTGATCCGTCCCTTCCTGAAGAAGGAAGACCTTCTGCCCTATCTGGAAGCCATCGTTTCGGTCTATAACGTGATGGGGCGGCGCGACAACAAATACAAGGCGCGCATCAAGATCACCGTTTTCGAAAACGGGATCGAAGCGTTCCGCGCCGCCGTCGAGGACCGTTTCAAGGTCACGCGCGCGGAATTTTCGGGCGTGGATCAGGCGGTTCTGGCGGGGATCGCCGAACAGTTTGCCCCCCCGGCCTTCCGCAACGCGCCGGAGGACGGCTATGAGGCCGCCCGCGCCGCCGATCCGGTCTTCCGGGCCTGGACGGATACGAACCTCGCGCAACATCGCGCGCCGGGCTACGCGATCGTCACCGTCTCGATCAAGGCGCACGGGGCGACGCCGGGCGACGCGACTTCGTCGCAGATGCGGCTTCTGGCAGACCTTGCTGACAAGTATGGCCATGGCGAACTCAGGATCAGCCACGAACAGAATGTCATCTTGCCGCATGTCCACAAGTCCGACCTGCCCGCGCTGCACGCGGCGCTGAAGACCGACGCGCTGGCAACGGCGAACGTTGGCCTCGTCTCTGACATCATCGCCTGCCCCGGCATGGATTATTGCGCGCTGGCCACGGCACGTTCGATCCCCGTCGCGCAGGAGATCGCCACCCACTTCAAGGCCATCGGTCTTGAGGATGAGATCGGTCAGTTGAAGATCAAGATCTCCGGCTGCATCAATGCCTGCGGGCACCATCATGTCGGCCATATCGGGATCCTCGGTCTCGACCGGGCGGGGGTAGAGAATTACCAGATCACGCTTGGCGGTGATCACACCGAAAAGGCGACGATCGGCGACAAAGTCGGGCCCGGCTTTGCCTATGATCAGGTGGTACCGGCCATCGAGCGGCTTGTGCGCGCCTATCTGGGACTGCGCACCGACCGGACGGAGACGTTCATCGACGCCTTCCGCCGCCT
>Ga0073904_10003476_pt1 | contig 11899 bp, 10 predicted proteins | sample KloWWTrecipitate_FD_66668 | JGI IMG/M metagenome (GOLD analysis project Ga0073904, IMG submission 66668) | Active sludge microbial communities from Klosterneuburg, Austria, studying microevolution and ecology of nitrifiers - Klosterneuburg... | ecosystem: Engineered > WWTP > Aerobic digester >... | reverse complement strand
CGGTCAACGGAGAGCCGTACACCTCGGGCTGGATGATCAAGATGAAGATGGCGAACTCGGGTGAAGCGGACGCTCTCCTTTCGGCTGCCGAGTACGAAGAGTACCTCGAAGCCAGCGAATAGACCTTTTCCAAGACAAGAACCGTCCGCTTCGGCGGTCGATTGTTCACTTTTCAAGCTCCGAGAGGAGCGGCATACTTTGTCGCTCCTCTCGGAGTTTGGTCTATTTTCTTGGAAGACTCGACCAAACCGGCGCTTAGAATATGAGCCGATCAACTCGAAAAAAGGTCTTGACATTCTATTTTAAGCGACGTTATACTTATTACGGTCGATGCATCATCTGTTGCATTCGGCCGGATGTTTGAGATCGAACGCTTCTTTAGGTTCTAAGATTTACGGCGCCTGCGACCTTTGTTATTATTTGAGTTTGTATCAAAATACAGGTAAATGAGATATATACCCAATTCACCCCAAGAGCGCAGCGAAATGCTCAAGGAAATTGGCCTCGGCTCGGCTGAAGAGCTGTTCAGGTCGATCCCCGAGGACATTCGGCTGAAAAGATCGTTGAACGTGACCGAGCCGCTTGCTGAGAGCGAGATCATCGCTGCCTTCGAAGAGATGGCATCGAGGAATACCGCGACGGTAAAGCCTTCGTTCCTCGGCGCAGGTGTTTATTCGCACTTTTCGCCGACGATCGTCGATCATCTGATCCAGCGCAGCGAATTCTTCACGAGTTACACGCCGTATCAGCCGGAAATATCGCAGGGCACGCTTCAATACATCTTCGAGTTTCAGACGCTTGTCGCCCAACTCACGGGAATGGAGGTCGCGAACGCCTCGATGTACGACGGCTCGACCGCGATGGCCGAAGCGTATTTGATGGCACAGCGTGTTACGCGGCGCGATAAGATCGTCGTCGCAACAAGCGTACATCCGGAATATCGCGAGGTCGCGCGGACATACACGCAGCACGGCTCGGCCGAGATCGTCGAAGTTCCTTTTGACGAAGCGACCGGATGTTTGGCCGATCTTTCGGCTCTTGATGATAATACGGCGGCTTTGATCGTCCAATCGCCGAATTTCTTCGGCGGGGTCGAGGATCTCGCTTCCCTTGCGGCGAAGGCTCACGCTGTCGGAGCTTTGCTACTCGTTGTGGTTACGGAAGCGATCTCATTCGGGCTTTTGAAGGCTCCCGGAGCGTGCGACGCGGATATTGTTGTAGGCGAAGGCCAATCTTGGGGAATTCCCGCGAGCTTTGGCGGGCCGCACGTCGGATTTTTTGCGACGCGTGACAAGTTCATTCGCCAAATGCCGGGCCGCCTTTGCGGCGTCGCGTATGACAAGAACGGGAACCGCGGCTTCACGCTGACGCTATCGACGCGCGAACAACACATCCGCCGCGAAAAAGCGACATCGAATATCTGCACGAATCAGGGCTTGATCGCCCTCGCAGCGACGATCTATATGGAGGCGATGGGCAAACAAGGCTTGCGGGAAGTCGCCGAGCAGAACGCTCAAAAGGCCGCGTACGCAAAGAAGAAGATCGGCGGGATCGATGGATATTCAATTCCCTTTTCCGCACCGACATTTAACGAATTCGTCGTCCGCAGCCCGCGTCCGGCCGCAGAGACGCTTCAGTCGGCCCGCGAAAAAGGCGTAATCGCCGGCCTCGCTCTGTCACATTACTACAACCGCCACGACAACGACTTCCTCGTCTGCGTAACTGAAACGAATACGAAGGAGCAGATCGATAGGTTGGCAAGTTCCTTGTATTGATACATGTTCTCAACGCGAAGGTATCCGGAGCTGAAGTAGCTGAAATGCATGAACCGATCGAATTGCAGCGGCAGATCGCCGCGTGGCAGCGGCATTGGGTCAAGAACTGGAAGGATGAACCAGCAACGAGATTAGTCGCCCAAACATCGGCGGACTGGTCAAAAAAACTGCTTGAGAGATCGGGCTTGCTGAGAAAGGGTTGCAAAGGCTAATTGGGTTCTCGCACTCAAACATAAACGCTTATGTTATGGATAATTTTGGCAATCGCGATTTTGATCCCTGTCTTTATCGCATTGCGCCTACCGGCAGTTCCGGAAAACTATAAGAAGTGTAACTTTTGCCGCAAGTCGATAAAGATCGAGACCGTGAAGTGTAAGTTTTGCAAAAAACTACTGATCGAATACCCTCCCGACGGAGGGTCAAAATGAGCCACACGCACGAACTCGATAGACGAAGGTTCTTGGCATCGGCTGGCAAGGGGGCTGGGGTTGGCGGCGTTGTCGTCGAGTGCGCTTGGGTCGCTTTTGCGCGATGTGACGGCGGCCACAAAAAATGTCGCGCATTTGTCGCCGCTGGATTTGGGAACTCGATCGTTTTAGTGAGATCGTAGCCGGTATCGCAAAGAACGGATTGCCGAAATAGCAAACCAAAGACAAGAAAATGAGTATTAAAAAAGTAACTTCACATCCGACACAGAATGAGGCTCTGATCTTCGAGCGTTCGCAGACGGGCCGCGTCGGCTATCGTTTGCCAAAGCTCGATGTCGAGGCGGTGAATATTGACGAGATCGTGCCTGCTACCTTGCGTCGCGACGACGATCTTGCGGACGTTCCGGAAGTTTCGGAAGTGGACGTCGTCAGGCATTTCACGCGGATCTCGACGTGGAATTATTCGATCGACCTCGGTCTTTATCCGCTCGGTTCCTGCACGATGAAATACAACTCGCGGCTCAACGAAAAGGTCGCCCGAATTCCCGGTTTTGCCGGCCTGCATCCGCTTGCTCCCGAAGAGGAATCGCAAGGCGCTCTTGAACTTATCTATCGCCTGCAGGAAGCTCTCGCCGAGATAACGGGCTTGGCAGGCGTTTCGCTGCAGCCCGCTGCGGGTGCGCAAGGCGAAATGACGGGCGTTATGCTCATACGCGCGTTCCTTGACGAACGCGACGGCGAGGCATCGAAAGACCGCCGCGTGATGCTCATTCCCGATTCCGCGCACGGAACAAATCCTGCGTCCGCGGCAATGGCAGGATTTACGGTCAAGACGATCCGCTCGACTGCCGACGGCATAACTGATATGGATCACCTTCGCGAACTTTGTGCCGAAGGCGGCATCGCGGGCGTTATGTTCACGAACCCAAACACGGTCGGCATTTTCGAACGCAATATCAAGGAGATATGCGACACTGTCCACGGAGCCGGCGGCCTCGTCTATATGGACGGCGCGAATATGAACGCGCTCGTCGGCGTCGCGCGTCCGGGCGATATGGGTGTTGACGTGATCCACCTGAATCTTCACAAAACCTTCTCGACACCGCACGGAGGCGGCGGTCCGGGCTGCGGGCCTTGCTGCTGCACGGCGGAGCTTGCTAAGTATCTTCCGGTTCCGAGGATCGAGAAGAGCGAGAGCGGCGAGTTCTTCTTGAATTCCGACTATCCCGATTCGATCGGCCGTGTAAAGGCTTTCTACGGCAACTTCGGGATGATGGTGCGCGCACTTTCCTACATCTACACGCACGGCAACGACGGCCTAAAGGAAGCGACCGAAGCGGCTGTCCTAAATGCTCGCTATCTCGGCCACAAACTCGAAGGCACATTCGCAAAACCGTTCCCGTCAGACGGAATGCACGAGGCGATCTTCTCGCACAAGAACCAGGCAAAGAACGGAGTCGTCACGCTCGACATCGCAAAGCGTCTGATCGATTACGGTTTTCATCCGATGACGATCTACTTCCCGCTCGTTGTCGAAGGCGCGATGCTGATCGAGCCTACTGAATCGGTAGGTCGAGCCGACCTCGATGCGTTCGCCGAAGCGATGATCGATATCGACCGCGAGGCACGCGAAGATCCCGAACTCGTAAAGAACGCTCCGCACACGACCCGCATCGGTCGTCTCGATGAGGCAGCGGCAGCCCGCAAGCCTGTGCTTCGTTGGCGGCCGGATATGGAAGTTTCAGCGAGATCGGCGTAATATATTCCTGTTATGCAGACAATAGAAGGAATTTTCGATGGCAAGACATTTATTCCTCTGGAAGAAATCCCGGTGAATACGCGCTATCGCGTCAACATTACGTTCGTTGAAGAGATCGACGAATCGGAAGAATTGAGGCATCTTGCAGCGCAGATGGATTCTTTTGAGTTTTGGAAAGACGAACGCGAAGATATTTATCAGGACTACATTACTAGGAATTAGTTTATGAAGCCCGGCGACATTATCCTGATACCTTTTCCGTTCGCAGAATTTACGGGTCGAAAGGTCAGGCCATCTGTTGTAGTTTGTGAGACTGGTGATAAATATTGCGATGTTGTTTTATGTGCAATAAGTTCAGTAATTCCTTCGCATTTGAGCAAAAATGAGTACATTTTGCAGGCTGAGGCCCAAAACGGTCTGCGTAAGGCGTCCGTTGTAAAAGTTGACAGGATATCGTTACCGCTAAGAGCAACGACATCATCGCAAAGATAGGTAAAATGAGCGGCACGGACCTTTCTAGGTTTAAGGATATATTTAAGGCGCTGGTTGACGATCGGTAGGCTATGTCTGACAGCTTCGACATTCATCCGCTCTTCAAGGGCAGAAAATCCATTCCGCAATGGAACCCCGATATGGGTGTTTCTGCGAGATCGGCGTAACCGAGGGAGACCGATCCGCATCAGTGACTGCGATCCCCGGTATTTCACAAGTCATTAGGACCGTCCTGATCGCGGTTTGGGCCGCGGTGATCGTTTCGGCCATTGGGCTTTTCATATCAAACCCGGCGGCATTCTCGGCTGAGAACATCGCCGGGTTTTTGAGAGCGAACGCCGGCAGTCTTTGGGTCGCATATATTATCATATCTGCGCTGCGTGGATTAACGCTCTTGCCGAGCACGCCGCTCGTGATCGCAGGAACGCTTTTATTTCCTGCTGAACCGGTCGCGGTATTTGCAGTCTCGATCGTCGGCATCGTTTTGTCGTCAACGATGATCTATTTTTTTTCGGAAGCACTCGGCTTTGACGACTTCTTTGAAAAGCGAAAGCCCGACCTCGTACACGCAATTCAGCGGCGCTTGGAGACGCCTTGGGGATTCGCGTTTGTCGCCGCTTGGGCATTCATGCCAGTCGCACCGACCGATGCGGTCTGCTATGTCGCCGGGATCGTGCGATCGAGTTACTGGAAGTTCATTCTCGCAATAATCTTTGGCGAATCGATACTCTGCGGTATATACGTTTGGGCGGGTAATTCGCTGTTTACATAAGGTTTCCGCTTGCGCGGGTTGACTACCGAACAAGATCACAAATAGAATTCCCTCAAAGATGTTTCTGCAACCATCTCTCGCGGGCATCTCCTTTCCAAAATAAAATGACTAAGATCGGCATTCCAAAAGAAATAAACCCCGGTGAAAAGCGAGTTGCGGCAACGCCCGAGACCGTGATCAAGCTTAAGAAGCTAGGCTTTGACGTCGCTGTCGAAAGCGGTGCGGGCGAAGGCATCAGTGTCGCCGACGCCGAGTATCAAGAAGCCGGCGCGGAGATCATTGCCGACGCCAACGATCTCTGGGGAGCGGCTGATGTCGTCCTGAAAGTGCGGCCGCCGGAAACGAACGAAACGCTTCACGTCCACGAGGCGGACCTTTTGCGAAAGGGCGCAATGCTCATCGGATTCATCTGGCCCGCGCAGCACAAGGACGTGATCGAACGTCTTGCGAAGCGGAAGGCGACGGTCTTCGCTATGGATTCGATCCCGCGCATCACGCGTGCGCAAAAGATGGACACGCTCTCGGCAATGGCGAATATCGCCGGTTATCGCGCCATTATAGAAGCGGCGGCGCATTATCCGCGCTTCTTTACGGGCCAGATCACTGCGGCGGGCAAGATAAACCCCGCGAAGGTTCTCATCATCGGAGCGGGGGTGGCAGGACTATCTGCCATTGGTGCGGCGAAAGGTTTGGGAGCGATCGTACGCGCGTTCGACCCGCGTTCGGCGACCAAGGATCAAGTCGCCTCGATGGGAGCTGAATTCCTCGAACTTGACGTCAAAGAGGAAGGCGAGGGCAAGGGCGGTTATGCGAAGGAGATGTCGGATTCGTTCCTGAATGCCGAGATGGCTCTCTTTGCACAGCAGGCGATGCAAGTCGATATCATTGTCACGACCGCACTTATCCCCGGCAAACCAGCACCAAAACTCATCACGACCGGCATGGTCGAATCGATGAAGCCCGGCTCCGTCATCGTCGATCTCGCGGCGGAACAAGGCGGCAACTGCTCTCTGACGCAGCCCGGAAAGGTCGTGAATCACAAAGGCGTGACGATCATCGGCTACACCGATCTTCCTTCAAGAATGGCGTCGATGTCGAGCCAACTTTACGGCGCATGCGTCGCCGCCCTGATCGAAGAACTGCAGAAGCCCGCTCGTGAGGAAGGGCGTAACACTCAGGCCGGCGACGATCCGGCGAATGCACCCGCCCTGCACGTTGACCTCGAAGATGAAGTTGTGCGCGGCTCGATCGTCCTGCACGACGGCAAAATGATGTGGCCGCCGCCGCCGAGGCCGACGCCTCCGGCACCGCCCGAACCGGGTGTCCCGACAAAGAGTTCGCATGCGGTTGCCGCCGCTGCTACGGCAAAAACAGGACACGACGAAGGCAATGGCGTCAGCCCGTGGCTGCTCGGGATAGTAGGGCTCATAATGCTCGGACTTGCGTTCATCCTGCCGCCAAAAGCGACGACCGAAGGCGGTGATTTCCTAGGCCACTTAACGGTGTTCATTCTCGCGATCTTTATCGGCTTTCAGGTCGTGTGGAACGTAAAACCTGCGCTCCACACGCCGCTAATGAGCGTGACCAACGCCATCAGCGGCATCATCCTCGTTGGTGGAATGCTGCAACTTACAGGCAACCTGTTCGCCGGCGGCAATCGAACTTTCAGTTCCCTGAACCTGACCGTCATTCTCGGCGCCATAGCCGTCCTTATCGCCGCCATCAACATCGCCGGCGGCTTCCTGGTAACGAACCGAATGCTGGGGATGTTTAGGAAGTAGGAAGGAACTGCGTAGCGGTTAGACGAATTTAGCCGTGGGTCCAACCCACGGAAACGTGGAAATGAGTCCGCCTCGCGCCAGCGACTCGAATCGATGGCAATGTGGACAGCATCAGATCTTGTGACTGCGCCTGAACTAACGACATCCGGAGATGTTAGAATTCGAATAGAAAGGTGATCCTTATGACAGTAAAACAAGCAGTGCTGGAAGATCTGGAAGCGCTGCCGGTCGGTAAACAAGAAGAAGTGCTCGACTTTGTGCAGTTTCTTAAAGCAAAGCAATCGAAACGAAAACCGCGTCGTTCGCTCCAAGGCAGCCTCGCCCATTTGAACATTGAGTGGACCGAGGAAGATATGCGCAAGGCTCGAAACGAGATGTGGCGTGGTTATACAAAAGACACGGAAAACGATCGCGAAGACGGACTCTAATTAGATGGACATTCTGGTCGATACAAATATCGTCGTCTGGTATTTCCGTGACCCGCAAATTGCATCTGCGGCGGCTCAGTCGGCGATAGTCGCCACGCAGGAATGCGGCGACGCGATCCACGTCCCGTCGATAACTATCGTCGAGCTTACGTACCTGACCGAAAAGAACCGTGTACCTAATGATCTGCTGGCCACGCTCCGCAAGGCTCTCGACGATGACACGACAGCTTTCGAACTCGCCCCGCTCTCTCGCGGAATCGCCGACAAACTCGAAAACATCGACCGCTCCATCGTTCGCGACATGCCGGATCGCATCGTAGCCGCCACCGCGCTACACCTCGGCGTTCCACTGGTAACGAGTGATGGAAACATACGAAAACTGCCCAATGTCGAAACGATCTGGTGACTCGTCCCCCAGCCTGTTCATCATCGCCGCCATAAACATCGCCGGCGGATTCTTGGTCACGAACAGAGTGTTGGGGGTGTTTAGCCACGTCCGCGAAGCGGACGAGGTCAATAGAGTCGGGAGAATCCCGACGTAGTAATGTCGAAACGCACCCGTCCCTGTGGGGGACGAACAAACGCGGAGAACGATTTGTCCCTTACAGGGACTGGAAATCTTGTCGGAACCTTTCGTCGGGTGTTATCCGACGCGATTGGATGGGTCTTTTCTCAGCGACGAAAGCCTATGGCGCAGACGCTATTCCAATTCTATTTCCATATTGTCTTTTCGACGAAAAATCGATGCCCGTTCATCCGACCGGAGCTCGAAGAGGAACTATTTGCTTACATGGGTATGTATGGGACTGATATGTCCCTTACAGGGACAGAATTGTTTTATCAACCTAAGTCGTCGGGTTTCACGCGACGCTATTAAATGAATCCCTTTCAGGGATAAAATGGAGCGGAACTTAATCACGAGCGATCCGAATAAACGGCCTGTGTTTTGTCTATGCGACAAATTTTTGGCGCAATCTTCAAAACCGACCGGTGGCAGCAGCTAGATGACTCAATCACTTATCACAATTGCATACATCGCCGCGAGTGCGTTGTTTATTTTGAGCCTTGGGGGCTTAAGCCGGCAGGAGACGGCTCGGCGCGGCAATATGTACGGCATTGTCGGGATGCTGATCGCGCTCATTGCGACGGCGGCGGCGATGGATCTCGGCGGGCTGCCGGTGCTGATCGCGGCCTTGGTGCCGGGGCTTGTGATCGGCGCGATATTGGCGAGTCGTGTTCAGATGACATCGATGCCGGAGCTTGTCGCGATCCTTCACAGCTTTGTAGGCCTCGCGGCCGTATTGGTCGGCTTTGCCACGTATCTCGGCCCGCACCCGAAGATGTCTGCGGGAGAATCGCACCTTCACACTGCGGAGATCTTCATCGGAGTTTGTATCGGGTCGGTCACGTTCACGGGCTCGGTGATCGCGTTTCTAAAATTAAGAGGCTCGATGAGCGGTAAACCGCTTATGATACCGGGCCGGCATTTGATCAACAGCATTATGCTGATCGTTACGGTCGGACTCGGCGTCGCGTTCTTTATTTCGCCTGACACTCATTCGGGCCAGTGGCCGCTCCTTGCCGCGACGATTCTAACGGGCATTCTCGGCGTTCATTTCATTATGGCGATCGGCGGCGCGGATATGCCGGTCGTTGTTTCGATGCTCAACAGCTATTCGGGTTGGGCGGCCGCCGCCGCAGGTTTTATGCTCTCGAACGACCTGCTCATCATCACGGGCGCACTCGTCGGATCGAGCGGCGCGATCCTGAGCTACATTATGTGCAAGGGTATGAACCGTTCGTTCGTGAGCGTGATGCTCGGCGGATTCGGCACCGAAAGCGGAGCGGCGTCGGCGGGAAGTTCGGCTCCCGCGGGCGAGGTTCGCTCGGTCGATTCCGCAACGGCCGCAAATATGCTCGAGCAGGCGAAGAAGATCATCATCGTGCCCGGCTACGGCCTTGCCGTCGCACAAGCGCAGCATTCGCTCGCAGAGGTCGTCAAATTGCTCACGGCTGAAGGCATCGAGGTAAAATTCGCGATCCATCCGGTCGCCGGCCGCCTTCCCGGCCATATGAACGTCCTTCTCGCCGAAGCCAACATACCTTACGACATCGTCTTTGAGATGGACGAGGTCAACAACGAATTCGCCTCTACCGACGTCGCCTGGGTCATCGGCGCGAACGACATCGTAAATCCTTCGGCGATGGACGACCCGGCGTCGCCGATCGCCGGTATGCCCGTCCTGCACGTCTGGGAAGCTCGCGACGTAATTGTAATGAAACGCGGAATGGCCAGCGGCTACGCCGGCGTCGATAACCCGCTCTTCTACAAAGACAACACGCTGATGTTATTTGGCGACGCGAAGAAAGTGGTTGATGAGATTTTGGGAGCGATGCGGGCGTGAGTAGTATCGACACGTCGGGAAACTCGTCGCCTGGCTGATGGCATCATATGTCAGTTGCTATTATTTGGTAAGGTCATCAAAGCCAACCGATTGACGACCTTCCCGTTTTCAAGGTGTTGTTCGATGATCTCGGGGACGTCTTCGGGTTGGACTTGGGCGTAAAGTGTGCCGTCGGGGTGGACCATTACGGCGACGCCGATGGAGCAGAAGCCGATCGAGCCGCATTGCGTGAGCAGTACCTCGCCCATCGGGTTGCGCCCTTTCTTTTCTTTGCCCTGGCGAAGGTTCTTTTCGACGAGTATGCGGTCGAACTCCGAGAGCACGTCTTCGGCACCGACCTTCGAACAGGATTTGCCTGTGCACACGAAAACTTGGCGTTTTATCGGTGCCTTGATCATCGGAGCGAGCTTTTCGAGTTCTTCGCGGTCGGTAATAAATTTCGGCTTTCCCATATCTATTAAAAGGCTAACAGACGCGGCGGCGACAGGACAAAAGTTCGCGAGCCTTGCGGGAAGATTTTGCTAGGGCATCTCTATCGTCACTGTGATAGAATCACACCAATATAGCTATCGTTGTTTTTCGCTCTAACTAATGGCATCCGGCATTATCATCCACGTTACAGTCGGCCTTGAGAAACGAACCGAGTTCTTCGCGCAGGAGCGGATTCGGATCGGCTCGGACTCTTCGTGTGACATACAGATCCACACGTCGTCGGTCCGCGACGTGAACGTCTGGCTCGAGATCGAGAGCTCCGACGGGCAGTTCCGGGTGGTCGATTTTGCTCCCGAATTGGAGTTTCAGTTCAATGGAAAGCCGATAAGGCGGTACGTGCCGATCTCCGATGCCGACTCGATCGCGGCGCCGGAAAGCAGCATCTCGTTCGATTTCTTCTCGCTTGAGGCCAAGTCGGCGCTCATTACGACGAATCGCGAACAGCCGCACATTTCGCAGTTCATTGAGGATGCCGCGATCGAATCTTACGGTTCGGCGAAACGCGACGATGCGAAGGCGTTCCTGCGCGAGTTCACGCGCGAATTGACGCGAGAGATCTCGTGGACGACGAAGCTGATAACGCTTGTCATTGCTGTCGCCTTTCTGACCGGAATTTTGTACATCGGCTACGCCGTCAACAAGGAACTTCGGGAAGGCCGCGAACAAGCCAAGATCCAGAGCGAGACGATCAAGAAGCTTGAGGAGAAGCTCGGCCAGGCAAGCACGCAGTTGGGCGAACTCGACAAGAGCAACAAGGACATCATCAAGACCGTATCGCTGGCACCGAATCTACGCGTCGCATACGGGAACTCGATCGGTCTGATCGTCGGCGTCTATGACCTCGTCGATAAGCGGAACGGAAAGGTCCTGCGATACGCCGATCCGGCACTTTATCGCAGCCCGTACGAGCCGCAATCGCCCGAAAATCCTGACACCGCGCCGATGCGGCCGCAGGTCGGCGTTACGACCGACGGCAACGGCCCGACGGTTGAATACGACTTCATCGGAACTTGTTTCTACGTCGGCGAGGGCTACGTTGTAACGAATCGGCACGTCGTGCGTCCTTGGGAAGAGGACGACGGCGTCAAGCAAATGATGGCCGCCGGCAATGCGCGGGCTAGGGTCAAGAAACTTGTAGTTTACTTCCCCAACAACCCGCAGCCGTTCCCGCTGACCGTAAAAACGCTCGGCACACGCGAAGACCTTGCGGTCGGCTTTATCGATCCCGCGGCAATTCCCGAAGACCTGCCTGTCATCCCGCTTGATACCGACACTGCGTCCGTCGAGATCGGCAAGACGGTCGTTACCATGGGCTACCCGAACGGACCTGACAGGCTGCTCGCGATGGTTGACGACGCAGAAGCGCGGTCGATCAATCAGCGTTTCGGCAACTCGCGTCAAGACCTCATAAACTTCTTAGCTCAGTCGCAAAAGATCGTGCCGTTGACCACCCAAGGCTCGATCACAGACCTTGATTCTAAGCGTATCGTTCACGATGCACGCACGGCGGAAGGCGGCTCGGGCGCTCCGCTTTTTGGACAAAGCGGCGAGGTCATCGGCGTGAATT
>Ga0073904_10003475_pt1 | contig 11899 bp, 10 predicted proteins | sample KloWWTrecipitate_FD_66668 | JGI IMG/M metagenome (GOLD analysis project Ga0073904, IMG submission 66668) | Active sludge microbial communities from Klosterneuburg, Austria, studying microevolution and ecology of nitrifiers - Klosterneuburg... | ecosystem: Engineered > WWTP > Aerobic digester >... | reverse complement strand
CCCGCGCCATCGACCAGTATTACGGCCACGAACTGTCGATCGACGGCATCCTGCATGAAATAGAAACCGGCGAAATCGACTACCGCAGCCTTTCGGCGTCGCTCGACGAATACAGCCAGCCGGTGGTGCGCCTGGTAGACGCGCTGCTGACCGATGCCGTCAAGCACGACGCGTCGGACGTGCACTTCGAGCCGGAAGCCAACTTCCTGCGCATCCGCTATCGCATCGACGGCATCCTGCGCCAGATCCGCGCCCTGCACAAAACCTACTGGGCGGCCATGGCGGTGCGCATCAAGGTGGTCAGCGGCATGAACATCGCCGAGACCCGCGCCCCGCAAGATGGCCGCATCTCGATCAATGTCAGCGGTCGCCCGGTCGATTTCCGCGTCGCCTCGCAACCGACCATCCACGGCGAGAACATCGTCCTGCGCATCCTGGACCGGCAGAAGGGCATCGTGCCGCTCGACGGGCTCGGGTTGGACGAGCACCAGATGGTGCTGATGAAGTTGATGGTTGCCCGGCCCGAAGGCATCATCCTGGTTACCGGCCCGACCGGCAGCGGCAAGACCACCACGCTCTACTCGGTGCTCAACCACATCAACGAGGAGGGCGTGAACATCATGACCCTCGAGGATCCGGTCGAGTATCCGATGGCCATGATCCGCCAGACGTCGGTGGCGGAATCGGCCAAGCTGGATTTCGCCAATGGCATACGCTCGATGATGCGCCAGGATCCGGACATCATCCTGGTCGGCGAAATCCGCGATACCGATACCGCGGAGATGGCCTTTCGCGCCGCCATGACCGGCCATCAGGTGTACTCGACCCTGCATACCAATTCGGCACTGGGCGCGATCCCGCGCCTGCTCGATATCGGCGTCCTGCCGGACATCATGGCCGGCAACATCATCGGCATCGTCGCACAGCGTCTGGTGCGCCGCCTCTGCGTCCGCTGCCGCAAGCCCTACGCGGCGGAAACCCACGAATGCAAACTGATCGGTGTCGCCAGTGGCCAGCCGGCACCGGTCATCTACCGTGCTGCCGGTTGCGACCACTGCGAGTACCAGGGTTATCGCGGCCGTCTGGCGATCATGGAGATGCTGCGCCTCGACCACGACATCGACGACCTCATCGCCCGCCGCGCAACCCAGCGTGAAATCCGCCGCCTCGCACATGAAAAGGGCTTCCGCACCCTGGCGGACGATGGCCTGCGACGCGTGCTCGACGGCTCCACCTCAATCGAAGAAGTCGGTCGCGTCATCGACCTGACCGAACGGATGTAAGCGCGCCGCGACCCCGCGCGCCACGCATACCAGTCCGCACCAATCCAGACCATGGCCCTTTATGACTACAAGGCAATAAATCCTGCCGGCCGCAGGGTGCTGGGCCGCCTTGACGCCATCAATCTGGTCGATCTCGAAATGCGCCTGAAACGCATGGACCTCGACTTCATCAATGGCAATCCGGTGCGGCAGGCCGGCCTGTTGAACCGCTCCAAAATCAGTCGCCCCGAACTGATCAATTTCTGCTTCCACCTGGAACAGCTCGCGCGCGCCGGCGTGTCGCTGATCGAAAGCCTGACGGACCTGCGCGACAGCCTCGAAAACCCGCGATTTCGCGAAGTCATCGCCAGCATGATCGAGAGCATCGAAGGCGGCAAGACACTGTCGCAGGCGCTAGCCGAGCATCCGCAGACGTTTGACGGCGTGATGGTCAGCCTGATCCGCGCCGGCGAAGAGACCGGCGCCTTGCCGGAAGTGCTCAACAACCTGCTCGAATCACTCAAGTGGCAGGACGAACTCGCGGCGCACACCAAGAAGCTCATCATGTACCCGGCATTCCTCGGCACGGTGGTGGTTGCAATCACCATGTTCATGATGATCTACCTCGTACCCAAGATGGCCGGCTTCATCCGCAACATGGGCCAGGAGCTGCCGCTGCAGACCAAGATCCTGATCGTCACATCCGAATTCTTCGTCGGCTACTGGTATGTCGTGCTCGGGCTGCCGCTGGTGCTGGCCGTCGTCGGCGCCTTTCTGGTCGCCACCAACCAGGTGGCACGCTACAGGTTCGATGCCCTCAAGCTGCGCCTGCCCTATATCGGCGAGATCCTGCGCAAGATCATCCTGTCGCGCTTCGCCTCGGTATTTGCCATGATGTATTCTTCGGGTATCACCATTCTCGATTCCATAAAGGCCACCGAGGACGTGGTCGGCAACCTGGTCATCAAGGAAGGGCTGGAAAAGGTCGGCGGACTGATCGCGGAAGGGCAGAACGTGACGGTAGCCTTCCAGAATGCCGGCATGTTCCCGCCGCTGGTGCTGCGCATGCTGCGCGTGGGAGAGAACACCGGACAACTGGATACGGCCCTGAGCAATGTCAGCTACTTTTACAATCGCGACGTACGCGAGTCCATCGAAAAGGTACAAGCCATGATCGAACCGGTCATGACCGTGCTCATCGGCGTGATCCTCGGCTGGATCATGATGGCCGTGCTGGGCCCGATCTACGACATCATCACCAAGATGAAAACCTGATGGCCGACAAACGCATCCTCCTGCTCGATGGCCACTTGCTCACGGCGCATCACTGGCATGCCGGTCGTGTCCGTGCCGAAGGCGAGTTCCGTCCCGAACCGGCCGGGCTGGAGTCGCTCGCCACCTACCTGAAGAAATACCAAAGCAGCGTTTTTTACCTGCTGGCGGACACCGTCGAGGAAGGCTTTCAGCTGGAGAGCCTGCCCTATGTGCAGGGGGGAGACCGCAAGGCCCTGCTGCAGCGCCGGCTGGCACAGTACTACTACAACACTCCCCTGTCGGCCGCGATGTCGCTGGGGCGCGCGGCGACCGGCCGGCGCGATGAGAAAATCCTGTTCGCCGCGCTGACGCGGGTCGAGACCTTCACGCCCTGGCTGGAGACGCTGCGCGCGGCAGAGACCAATCTCGCCGGGGTATATTCGGTTCCCCTGGTGCTTGCCGGATGCATCGGCCAGCTGCTGGCTGCCACGGGGCCGGTCCTGTTTGTCTCGCTGAGTCGCGGCGGCGTGCGACAAAGCTTCTTCGATGCGGGCAAGCTGCATTTCTCTCGTCTCTCGCCGCTGGCCACCAAGAGCCTCGAAGAAGTCGCCCGCAGCACCGCCGGCGACTCGGCCAAGATATACCAGTACCTTCTCGCGCAGCGCCAGATTCCGCGTGGCACTCCGTTGCGTACCGTGGTCATGGCGCACACAACCCAGATGCCGGTCCTGGAGGAGTACTGCCGCCGCAGCGGCGAACTCGTATTCGAGTTCCTCGACATCGCTGCCGCTGCCCGCAAACAGGGCCTCAAGGAGGTTCCGGGCGACAGCAATGCCGACGACCTGTTCATTCACGAACTGGCTCGCAGGACGCCCGCCCAGCAGTTCGCGCCGGCCGCCGAAACGCGTATCCACAAGCTCTGGCAGATCCGTTTCGCGCTCACCAGCATGGCATGGCTGATCCTTGCCGCCTCCCTGCTGTATGCCGGCAAGACCGCCCTCAATGTCTACGAGCTTCGCGAATCCATTGAGCTCACCAAAGGCGTCGCCGACGACGACCAGAAAAAGTACAGCGCCCTCATCGATTCGCTGCCCAAGGCCGGCATCAGCCCCGACAACCTGCGCGCGCTGATCGGACGCTTCGATGCATTGCAAAAACGCACCCCGCCGATGGAGCCCCTGCTGCAGCACCTGAGCCTCGGGCTGAACGAGTTTCCCCGGATCGAAATTTCCAACCTCAGCTGGAAGATTGCCGACAGCGTCGACGCCGGCGAAAAACCTTCGACTGTGCCCGGCGCGGCGCCCGGCGCGGGCGGAGGGGTCTGGACCGTGATCGAGATCAATGCCCGGCTGCCGCTGGGCATGCTCAGCGACCAGCGCGCCCAGCTCGAATTGATAGAAAATTTCGCCGCGCGCCTGCGCGATCCGCGCACCGTTGTCCGCGTACTCGACCGGCCCTTCGACATCGATTCCGACAAGCCGCTCAGGAGCGCCAGCGAACAGTCCGTGGCACAACTTGCAGATGCGCCGAAGTTCTCCTTGCGCATCGCACGCCAGATGTGAAACATAAACTGGAAAACCCATGACGCTGGATGCCAAAGATCTCAAGCGCCTGCAATGGGCGATCGCCTTCCTCATCATCATGAGCCTGGTGGGCGGTGGCGCATTGTGGACCACCGAACAGATGAGAAAACAAAGCCTCCGGGAGATCCAGGAAGCAACGACCGCGCGCAAGGACACCCAGGCCAAGCTGGCGCAGGCCCGCGCCGAGCAACAGGAACTGACCGAGAAGCTGAATCGTTTCCAGATGCTGAAGGACCGCGGCCTGTTCGGACCGGAACGGCGCCTGGACTGGATCGAGGCCATCGCGCGCATCAAGGCCGCGCGCCGCATTTTCAAGCTCGACTACGAATTTGCGCCGCAACGGCGGCTCGATGCCAGCATCCTTCCCGGCGGGGGTGCGGCGGGTGGCTTCGAACTCATGTCGAGTCAGATGCGCATGCAGATCCATTTGCTGCACGAAGGCGAATTGCTCGACTTCATCGGCGACCTCCGCGCCGATCTGCGCAAGACGGTTGACGCCTTGGTGCACGTCCGCTCCTGTACCATCGATCGCCTGGCGCCCAGTACCGCCGATCGCGGCAGCAAGGCGCAGCTGAAGGCCGAATGCACGCTCGAATGGGTGACCCTGAAGGAGGGCAAATGAGCCCGGCAACCCAACTGATTCCGTTCGTCCTCATGGCCGCCGCGGTCATGCCGGCCGGGGCCGCCGATTCCGCACCGCTGGGCCGGCTCTTCTTCACGCCGGAAAGGCGCGCCGCACTGGAACGGCAACGCACGCTCAACCTCCAGGAAGCCCAGACCCTGCAGGGCAACAGTATGAGCCTGGACGGCGTGGTCTATCGCTCCGGCGGAAAATCCACGGTCTGGATCAACCAGAAAGCCCAGACCGAGGACGAATCGGCGCGTACCGGCGTCAGTGCCGTCGTGTCGCCCAAGTCACCCGGTAGTGCCGTGCTGGCACCAGGCGAGGATGCGCCGGCGCAGCTGAAGGTCGGCGAGGCCATCAACCGCGCCACCGGCGAGCGCAACACCCGGCTGGGTGGCGGCGTGGTGGTGACGCCAAGTGATCGGCCCAAGCCACGCTAAGGCAGCCAGAAATTCCATGCGCACCGTCGGTCATCGCCAACCCAAGCCGATCAGCTTTGCCGCCTCGGCAACCCTGCTTGTCGAAGGCGCGCGATTCAACGACGAGATCCATCGCCTGCCAAGTGGCCACCACAGCTTTATCCCGAAAGGCGTTTATCGCTTCAAGACCCATGCCGAGGCCAACCGGCACCAGGAGGAATGCCTGGTCAGGGGCATGGCATCCATTGCGCGAGCCCGCCACAAAGGCGATGTCCTATGGAACAGCATAGCCGCCCCGCCACTTTCGACGATCTGAAGGCCCTGATCCAGACGCTGAACCAGAGCAATGCCGATTACCTGTTGATTGGCGGTTATGCCTTGTTCGCGCACGGCTACCACCGCGCCACGACCGATATCGACCTGCTCGTTCCAGCCAACCTTGCCGCCGGCCGGAAGATTCGGGATGCCCTGCTGCTGCTGCCCGACAAGGCAGCCCGCGACATTGACCCGGCCTGGTTCGAAGCGGGGGACAACATTCGCGTTGCTGATGCCTTTGTCGTCGATCTGATGCTCAACGCCTGCGGTGAAACCTATGACTCCCTGCAACGCTATGCAGAAGTCATCGATCTTGACGGCATCCCGGTTCGCACAGTTAACTTGCAAGGCCTGCTGCTTACCAAGCAAACCTCGCGTGACAAGGATGTCGCCGACCGCATGGTTCTGGAGCGAGCACTGGCGGTATTGAACATGCCCCCCGAAACGCCGTGAGGGCAAATTTCATGACTACCGCTCGACGCCATGCCTGGCGCCCCCGGCGTCATAGTAACAATGGCTTCGTTCTCATAGCGCTGGTGGCCCTTCTGGTGATCGGCGGCCTGTATTTCTACCTCAGCAATCTTTCGCCCGAGCAATTCCAGGCTCGCCGCCAGCAACTGACCGCTGAAGCGCTGACACAGGCGCAAGAGGCCTTGATCGGTTACGTCGTGCGGTTTCGCGAAGAACAGCTGAAGACGGGCACTTCGGGGATTGTCTATGGCTACCTGCCGCTGCCTGACCTGGGCAATACCCGCAATCAGAACGTCAGCTGCGCCGAAGAAGGTTGCGATGCGGCCAACTTCGCCGGCAATGCGCTCAATATCACGGTTATCGGACGCTTCCCCTGGCGCACGCTGGGCACCGGTCCGTTGCGCGATGCCCATGGCGAATGCCTCTGGTATGCAGTCTCCGGCAGCCACCAGCGGATCCAGCAAACCAGCCCGATGAACTGGGACACCCTGAGCCAGTTGGATGTCGTCGTCGCCAACAGCACAGCCGCCATGGTCAGCGCCGTCACTTCGGCCCACGACCGACCCATCGCGGTAATTTTTTCGCCCGGCCCGCCGTTGGCGGGGCAGGATCGCAAGGCCTCGACCACCGACAGCGTGACCGAATGCGGCGGCAACTATGTAGTCAGCAACTATCTTGACCCCGTCGTCGCAACCAGTCTCGCGGGCGTGACCAACTATCTGGCCGGATCGGCCAACAGTGCGTTCGGCGACACGTCGGCAGCAAACAAGGCCCTGTCGGCCAATAGCGTGGTCAACCGCCGCGGCGATGGCACGTTGTGGACCGGCAACTGCCCGCCCAACGATCCCTCACCCTGCACCATCGTCGCCAACGATACCGGCGTTGCCGTCACCAGCGACCTGCTGTTTCGCACCCTGCGCGGGTCGAGTTCCTTCCGCACCGACATCAATGCCATGCTTGATCGCATGGTCGGCTGCCTGCGCGACGAGATCATCGCCGCTGGAGGAAGCCTTGCTACGCCCTATGCGAAGATTGCCGGCGCAGACGCAAACACCTGCTACGGAACCGGTGTCGACCCGCTGGGCTATTACCCGAACTACAAGGAAATGATTTTTGTCGCCGCGCCCGGCACGGTCACCGCAACCGTCGATGGGGGCGCGCAATCCTGTTCCGGCGCACTCTTGTTCGCCGGGCAGCGTGACGCAACGACCCTTCGCTGCGCTGCGGCAACTCCGACGACAATACAGAAGCGCAGCCCGGGCGCCGAACAACTTGACGCATGCAACTATCTTGAGGGGCAAAACCTGACCAGTTTCACCGGCAGCGGCACCACCTTCGCCGGCCCCAGCCTCTTCGCCCAGGTTTCGGCCAGTCATCCCGCGCACCAGGACATCGTGCGCTGCATCCCCGCCAGTGCGAGCATGGTTGCGGCGCCATCGGCCCTGCCGCCCGGGGCGGAACTGTCGCAATACAACCCGGCGACGCGTACCCTGACCCTCGGTCGCGTCAACATCGAATCCGACCAGGGCTACGCCGGCAGCAGCCTGTTTGGCTGCGCCTGGACCCCGGAAGCGCGTGCCACCGGAAGCGGCTTTCGCAGCTATTTCAAGTTCAATATCCTAGACGCCGGCGACGGCTTCGTTTTCGCTTCCGTCGATGGCGACCGCAACAGTACCAGCATCTGCGGTGCCGGCGAGCAGCATCTTGGCTATTCAGGCAACAACGGCGGCGCGAATTCGCCCATTCTCTACCCCAAGATCGGCCTCGAATTCGATACGCGCCGCAACTACCGAAGCAATCCACCTTTCCTTCCCGATGGCTTCGATCCGGAACGACTGACGTCCACCTTTCCTCTGGCATTCCGCACCCTTGCGAACGGACGCGCCGACCCCAGCTACACCGGCGGCCACATCGGATTGGTCTACTGGGGCGGCGAAGCGCTCATCAGCACCAGCGACGGTGCCAGCAACACCTGCATCGTCACCGCCGACTGCCGGTCACCCGCCACCTGCGACGCAGGAGTCTGCAAGCTGAACCAGGCGGAAGACGACAACGTGCATGGCCAGTTGCCGACGCCGCCCGCCATGCGGCCTCCGCCACGTAACGAAACGGCGCCGACCGCGCCGCCGTCCCCGCCGCCGTATCCACCCTATGCCGTGGACAAACTCGATCCCAGCCTGAGCTCGGTGCCGACCAACCAGGACATCCACGTCCGCATCGAAGTCGCGCGCGTCTACTCGGGCCGCGACGACAACAGCCGGCTGGTAAGGGCGGTTGCCAGCGCCAATCTCGACCCGCCACTACCTCCGCCATGCGACCCGAACCCGCTATGCGGCCTGCGAACCGTCGATTCCATCGCGTTGCAGGCGGGCGACAGCATCCTGGTCGTCGGGCAGACCGACGCCAGAACGAACGGTGTGTACATAGCCGCCGCCGGCGCCTGGACACGTGCTACCAATGCCGACGAGGTAGCCGACCTGCCCCCCGGAACCTCCTGGTTCATCAAGGAGGGTACCGTCTATCGCGGTAGTCTTTGGCGGCTGCAGAACATCGAAGCCCCCTTAGTCGCTACTAGTGTCATTGCCATCTCGCAGGTCCGCCAAGCGGTAAAGGCGGTCGCCACCACCAACCTGGCACTGAGCGGGCTGCAAACAGTCGATGGCGTGGTGCTGGCCGCCGGCGATCGCGTCCTCCTCACGAACCAGACCGTTGCGACGGAAAATGGCGTGTATTCAGCCAGTGCCGGTGCCTGGAGCCGCGCCGCGCCGGAGAACACAGCGGCGGGATTGAAGGATGGCGCGACCTGGTTTTCCACCAGTGGCACCGGCAGCTACTGGCGCCTGAACGGGGATGCGACGCCGGGCACCAGCAGCATCGCCATCAGCCAGCTTTCCTTTCCGTCCAACGACGTCTATTTCGCGACCGTCACCACTCAGGTCTGGAAGGAAGGCAGCAATGTCAACCAGATCGCCAACATGAAGACCACTACCCGCTCCATGAACCAGCTAGACCCCGTGGTGCGCCACGGAACCTGCGCACCGAGCGCGCCACTGTGCCCGGCCGCGAACCCGGTCGATCAATATTGCGGCGGCATCGAAACCGACGGATTCCGTTATTGCTATACCGGACAACAGCCCAAGCTCTACGACAACAAGAAGATCTACGACATCCGCAGCAGCACATCCTGCGCCAGCGGCGCCAGTTGCTCCGGCAACCAGTTCTGCGGCATCGACAATGTTTGCTACGAGACGGCCTTGCGCACCACGCGGCAGGGCTTCACCGATAGCCAGAGCACCGCGAGCCAGATCATCAGCATCAGCGACTTCTTCACCACCTGGCTGCCATGAACCCGCCGTACCGCCAGCACCGACTTTTTTCGTGACCGCATGACAAACCAAAAGAAAATCGTCATCATCGCCGGCCCCAACGGCGCCGGCAAGACGACGTTTGCTCGCGAGTTTCTGCCCAACGAGGGAGACTGCCCGGTGTTTGTCAATGCCGATCTGATCGCGGCAGGTATTTCGCCCTTCCAGCCTGAGGCTGCAGCTTTTCGTGCCGGGCGCTTGATGCTGCAGGAAATCACGCAACGCCAGTCATGGCATCAGCTTCGCTTTCGAAACCACGCTATCCGGACTGACCTACGTTCGCATGATCCGCGGCTGGAGGGCAACCGGCTACACTGTAAAACTGATTTCCTTTCGCTGGGATCGGTCGACGAAGCCATTGCCCGCGTCGCCATACGTGTAAGGCAGGGTGGGCATGATGTGCCTGTGGATACAATACATTGCAGGTTTGATGCTGGACGCGTGAATTTCCGGGGGATCTGCTCTTCGCAAGTTGATTCTTGGCAGCTGTTTGATAATGGTGGTGAAATGCCGCTGCTTCTCGATGAAGGAGAAAACACTTGAAAGCGATAGCTCCAACACCTGTTTCCCGACTCAGGGATGCCGACATGCAGGCTACGCCAGTTGCTTTGGTACGCGCCGCGTTACGCGCAAGGGAAATAGCGGCTCGAACCAACACCCCCTTGATCGTCACGCAAAATGGAGAGGTGATTGAGAAAGCCGTCACCTCGGACATGATTTTCCCTGTAGCCACTCCGTGCTAAAAACTGCTGTGCCCCGTCCCGACACCTCGACACTGAAGTACACGTGCGCCGCAATGGAAGCATTCCTTCAACCTGAAGAACATGCGGCAATACCCATCCAGAGCGGCTTCACGCTGATCGAACTCGCCATCGTGCTGTTCGTCGTCGCTCTGCTGCTGGGCGGAATGCTGCTGCCGCTGGCGGGACAACAGGACATTCGTAATTTTGGCGATACCCAGAAGATCCTGGCGGAATCGCGCGATGCACTGCTCGGCTTTGCCATGGCCCATGACCGGCTGCCCTGCCCGGCAGTGGCGCCAAATGGGGTGGAAAGCCCCCTGGGAGGCGGTGCATGCACCAACCCCCATAACGGATTCCTGCCGGCGGCAACGCTGGGCCTGTCGCCGGTCGATGCCCAGGGCTATCGACTCGACGGTTGGGGTGGGGAAACCATTAACCGGATTCGCTATGCGGTGACGACGGCAAACACCAATGCCTTTACCACCCAGAACGGGATGAAAACCACCGGCATGACCGCTTTGCTACCCGACTTGCAGGTATGCAACACCGGCACCGGCATGGTCAACGCGGGAAGTCCTGCAACCGCGACCTGTGCCGCAAACGCCGCGGTCGCCACGGACGCCGTTGCCGTCATTTATTCGGTAGGCAAGAACGCCGGCACGGGCGGCACCGGCGCAGACGAAAACCACAATCCCAATCCGCAATCCACCATCGCCGCCGATCGCGCCTTCGTCAACGCGCAGCAAGCCACCACATTCGACGATCAGCTGCTCTGGTTGTCCAAGAGCGCGCTGTTCAACCGCATGGTCGCCGCCGGCCGGTTGCCCTGATCCCTCCAGAAAGTCGGCGCCGGCGACACGGCGCCGGACCCTCAGGCAAAGCCCTGGGGATTGTTGCGCTGCCAGTTCCAGGCATCGCGGCACATGTCGTCGAGGCTGCGCGTGGCCGTCCAGCCGAGGCGAAACCGCTTTTCGACTCAATCGGTCGGCACTTTCCTTTATCATCGAGTTCATGACCGCAATCGAACCCACCACCGAACGCGCGGCTCGGGCCTTTCTCCACCGCGTCACTCGCCAGTACGACGTGACGGGAGCTATTTTGTTCGGCAGCCGGGCGCGCGGAGACTACCGAAGCGACAGCGACGCGGACATTGCGGTGCTGCTCGCCGGCGAAGCCGGGGAGTTTTTCGGTACCCAGCGTGCCCTCTCCGACATTGCCTACGACGTTCTGCTCGACACCAACATACGCATACAGGCATTGCCGATCTGGCAAGCGGAGTGGGATCATCCCGATCGCTATTCCAACCCCTACCTGCTGCGCAATATCAGGCGGGAGGGCATCGCGTTGTGAAACCCGATGGACTATTGGCCAAAGCCGAACGAGCGTTGGCGTCGGCCGATTTGCTCTTGAGCGCGGGCGATCCCGAAGGTGCATGCAATCGTGCGTATTACGCCATGTTCGATTCGGCCCGCGCCGCGCTGTTGCAAATCGCGCCGGATTTCGTTGAAATCAGGACGCACGGCGGACTCATCTCTGCTTTCAGCCAGCACATGGTGAAACCAGGCCACATCCCCGTGGAACTGGGAAAGGCAATCAACGCCACCGAGGACATGCGCGTAGCGGCCGACTACAAGAGCGAGCCCATCAATCTCGATAATGCGGCATGGGCTGTGGCGGAGGCGCATCGGTTCGTCGTCGCTGTCCGTTGGCTCGTAAGTCGCAACGACAAGGCCTGACGGCCAACCGACTGCCGCCGACTAAAAGTCGGCGCCGGCGACACGGCGCCGGACCGTCAGGCAAAGCCCTGGGGATTGTTGCGCTGCCAGTTCCAGGCATCGCGGCACATGTCGTCGAGGCTGCGC
>Ga0073904_10003474_pt1 | contig 11900 bp, 9 predicted proteins | sample KloWWTrecipitate_FD_66668 | JGI IMG/M metagenome (GOLD analysis project Ga0073904, IMG submission 66668) | Active sludge microbial communities from Klosterneuburg, Austria, studying microevolution and ecology of nitrifiers - Klosterneuburg... | ecosystem: Engineered > WWTP > Aerobic digester >... | reverse complement strand
TCTTCTCCTCCGTCGGCAGCGACGTGTCCAAAATCTTGGTGCGCAAACGAGTCAGGTCATCGAGCGAGCCAATGCATACGTGTTTGACGTAACACAGCAAATCGTTTTCGGGCAGTTCGAGACCGAGCAGCTTGGCCTTGTCGCGTGCTTTCTGTAGTGCCACAGAGTCAATCTCGGCGTCGACGCCGAACAGGATCATGGTGTCCAGCGAGCGTTCATTGATCTTGCGGCTCCACTCCCCAACAGCCTGAACGTAGTCGGGGTGTGCAAAGTTGGGTTCCGGGCCGAGATCGGTCTGCTGCACGGGGGGTGTCGGCCGAGGCAAACTCCGCTCGACACTTTGCAGTGTGAGCGGAGAGACTCGCGTGATGATGACCTTGCGGCCATTGGGGAACGTGAATTCGTTGTCTGCCATATTGAGAAGCAAGGCGTATGCAAGAGAAGCTGCGCCCAACAGCGCCTAACTGCGCCTAGACGCGGTTGGCGCTACCAAGGGAAGCCACGCCGTCGGGCGATGTGCCCAGACCAACCAGCATGATCGTGTTGGCATCCGTGGCCGCCTCGCCCGAGATGGGCGCTGCAATGCGGTTATAGGTGGCCGCAGCTGTGACCGAGTTGAGGCGTGGCGTCGACTGCGAGCTGTCCACCCAGCGCTCGCCGCCATTGATCGTGCTTGCAACGCGCGCCGCCGGGCCGCTCACAGTGAAGGCAATGAAACCGACTTCATCTGTGCTGAAGTAGATGTCCTGAATCGCCACGGCAGTCAGGCCGGTGAAGCCCTTGGCTGTCCACGTCTCGCCGCCATCCAGGGTGTAATACAAAACGCCGGCGTTGTTGCCGACAAAAGCGATGAGAGTGTCCTTCACGAACAGGGCCTGGTTGGTGCCGGACCCCGGCGACGTGGTTGTGGCAGTGAACGACACGCCGCGATTGGTGCTCTTCACCACTGCGCCTGACGCACCCGAGGCGTAGATCGCGTCACCCGAGCCGTGAATGCGGCTCAGGTTTTGAGCCGAGGCGCTGCCGGCGTCGATCACGCTCATGTCGCTGAGCACGTCGGCTGACTTGTAGATGTAGCCACCATCAGCCGCAAAGAAGACCTCGCTGGTCGACAACACATACATATCGTTGACTGTGTTGGCTACCGTGAACGCCGCAGGCGTCACTTTGGTGAAGGTGCTCGACGGCGCACCAGTCACAGTGTTGAGGTTCGACACGTAGAGCGCCGAGGCCGAGCTGGTGCCGCCTGTCTTGGAAGCCACGACCAGCTTGTCGCCGACGATGTCGATGGCGACCACGTCTTCGGCGTTGGCGGCCGTTGCGATGGACACGCTCGACCAGGTTGCGCCACCATCGAGCGAATAAACCACGGCCGGCTTGGTGGCCGGAGAGGCTGCACCCTTGACGGCGATGTAGATGAACTTTGTGCCGTCGTTGGCCACGCCGCAGTCACCGCAGCGAATCTGCGTGCCGAACACCACGTCCTTGGCTTCGAGCGTAATCGTGCTGGCGGCTTTGTTGGCAAAGGTCAGCGCGCCGACCGGATATGGTTTGCCGCCAAAGGTCAGGCTGAGACTATCTTCCTGGGCGTCGTCCGAATCCCATGCGCTGCGGTCGCCCAGGTCGCGGCTGGTGACCAGCGCCGAGGGATACACCAAGACGTAGTCGCTCCAGCCGTTGGAGAAGTCGCTGAGGTCTTTGCAGGTGCCCGTCAGCTCGTACATGTTGAATGGGCAGTTCTGCGCAAACAGCTGCCACGGAATCGATGCGTGCTTCTCATACAGCACGAGCGTGGCTTCTGACAGATCCGGGGCGGTGCGGCTGCGGTTCACGGCTTTGTAGCCGCCTTGCACCCGTGGGTCTGGCACGTAAATGGGAGAGACATCGCCCAGGTCGTTGACCGTCACGCCCTGGATCGACATGTATTGCGTATCCTGACCGGCATACTTCACCGAGGCATTCGGCAACGGCCCGCCGAATTGGATGAAGTTGCGCTTGTGCCGCTGGGTGATGATCTCATCGGCGCTAAGTTTTGGCATTGCTGTAGCCTCCTATCTGCGAACGAAACAAAAAAAGGCGCGGAACTCTTACAAGAGTTCCGCGCCACTTAAACGGCTCTGGACCTGTGCGTTTTGCGCAGTCGCTAGACTAACTGAAAGAATTATACAGTCGTTCAAGCTACTGCCGCAGTCACCAGTGCCATGTTCTTGACCTGCTTCCAGGCAAAAATATGACCCTCGCGCGTGCCAAACGGGTTGCCCAGATCGCGCTGGTCAATGGAATACTGCTCGTCGTTGACTCCGGCCGAGCGCGCCCGGTCGAACTGCCAGCGATAGAGTTCACGATTGGCCCCGTCGCAGGCACAAATCTTGCGCGAGAGTTCGGCGGCCGCCATGCGCGCAATCAACGTGCGCATCTGGCGACTCATCTGATGTCCCACATCATCCAATGGCCATCCAGCTCGATATGCCACACGCACACGTGCCGGAGGGTATGAGAGCGCCCAGGCCTTGGCCACCCACTCCGAGGAACTGGTGTCGTATTCGGCCGTTTCGCCAGCGACGTAGCCAGCCGCGGCGTTTCGGATCACATAGCGCGCCGTGACCGTTGCCACTGCCGCCGGGTCGAGGGCGTTGGCAACATCGTTGCAGTCCAGGCAGGTGCCCGGCGTGGTTTCCCATACAAACTCACCCTGGGCTGTGGTGTCTGTGTAAAGCCGGTAAACCGCCAGTGTGTCTGCGAAGTTCTCATCAGCCGTCGGGTCAATGGGCAACGAAGCGTCCCAGCCTTCGTATAACACCGGCCGCACGATGGTCCACGCGCGCCCCTTGATGACGGCTGTGCCGCCGGAGATCGACACACTCACGGGCCGCACACGCCAACGCTCAGAGATACCCGCGTCACCAAAGCGCTCCCCTGCGGCGAAATACACAGCAATCTCATTGGGATCCGTGACGGCGGTGGCCACCGTCAGCGTGAATGTCTCGTTCAAGCCGTCGTCGTCGTCGTCGGATAGGGTCACCGACGGCGTGCCGATGAGGGAGCGGGCCTGCGAGCCAATTTCCTGCAACTCGCCACGCTTAACCTTGAACGGCATCCACTCGCCGATGGCATCGACGGCGCTGAGAAACGCGCCACGCCGGTCATTGAACTGCGGAAACGGCAGCTCCTCATACTCCCAGCGCGGCGCCGGCGAGAAGCCCAGATAGTCGATGAGCGTCTCCTCGGCAGCGCTGATGGCCTGCAGAATGTCGTCACGCCCAGCCGCATCAGCACTCTGCCAGCCATATTGGGTGATGATCGTGTTGCACGCACTCGTCACTGGCGCCCTGGTGCTACCCGCCAAGCCCCAGAAATGCCACGGATTCCAGCCGATGATCTCGCGCCACTCGTCGAGCGAGAGCAAGGTTGCTGTGCGGTCAAGTGTTGGCATGTTCTATGCCCTCCCTCTTAGCCTGTTGAGCACCACCGTCGTAATGCACGACAGGCCCAGATATGCCAGCCAGTTCAACATGGCCCAGCCGGTGAGGCCATGCAGCGACAACGCCACCGGGATGCCGAGCCAGAACGACACACAGATAACGCAGTGCAGACCGCGCTCGATCCAGTTGCGTTGCTGATTTGTCGCACCGCGCAACCGAGCAAACACGCTGAACGGCCCCTCTAACGACGTGATGGCATAGCTGAGGCCATACGTGGCTAGCGCCCCGACGACAAGCAGATCAAGCATCGCCGCGTTTCCCTTTGCGACCTGGGCGCTTGGCCGCGCTGGCCGCGTTCGCCGCGCTGGGCACGTTGGCCGTCAACGCCTCAGATGCAACGTCTACAGCAGGTAGGTCGCCCACTATTTCCGCCAATTCGCCCATGGTTTTGTCGGTGATTACGGCGGGTGGGTCCTGCTCGAATGGATACAGATCAACGGGTGGTTCCACCGCCACGATCGGCATTGCGGCCGGCTCAACCACGGTTGTCACTTCGACGCGCTGGAACATGCCCGTGTTGGCCAGCTTGTCGACATCACCCGGATCGGCGTCGATGAATCGGTCGGTGTCATTGTTGCCCGCGTAGTACTTGCCAAACCACAAAACGCCGCCGGCTGCCGAGCCGATGAACTGCATCTTTACTTTGCCCTCGATGGTCGTCATGGCATGCGGCGCTGGTGGCAGCCCTTCTAGGCTGCGCCTCAGTTCCACAATCGCCGCGGCCGATGTGCTATCTCCTCCACAACACGTTGCCATTGTCTTTTCACCTCGTCTGTATGCGCCGTAGCGCTCATCGATCAACGCCTCTAAGGCCGCACGATGCTGGTCGGACTTGGCGCGCAGAGTGCCCGAGCGCTGGCGGTAATAGAACAGCGGCTCTGACAAATACGTTGCACACACACCGGCCAATCGAAGCCGCAAATAGAAGTCGTAGTCCTCCCAGCCGTCAAGCATCGTCTCATCAAAGCCCCCGATGCGCTCGGCATCTGAACGTTGCATCAACGTAGTGATGCCGCACTGCATCGTCAGGCTATTGGGATCGGCCTTGTTCAACTGTCGGGCTCGGGCCGTCGCCTTGCGCAGGTCGTCTGCTTCGGTGAAGTATTCGAATAGCGCCGGATACACATAGCCGCTTCCAATTTGTGTATAAACCTCTGCCATGCGTTGCAAGGCGAACGGGTGCAGGAAATCATCACCGTCTAGAAACACGATGAACGGCGCACCCGCGGCTTTGAGTCCGGCATTGCGGGCTTTGGATGCACCATTGCCACGTCCAATGTCGATCGCCGTGGCAAACGGATACCGGCTGAGGTCGAGCGCTTCACCCGAATCGTTGACTACAACCAACTCCCAATTCCAAAACGTCTGACCAACGACCGACTCAATAGCGCTGGTTGCGTATTTGCCGTGGCCCGGGCCGATAGTGACGATCACAGAAATGGCGGGGTGCGTGTAATCATGTTGCACTTGTCGCTCGATGGGAGCTGGCGCACCAGCGGGTGCGTCTTTGCGCCACAGAAATGGCAACCAGGCGTGCACATCGGTGAAAGGCCCCGTGCGTGACAGGTTGACGCCGTGATTGCGCCAGATGTAGAGCGCGTCCTCAGTTACCTTGCGCACACCCCAGCCCGTGGCCAAGCCGCGCAGCCAGAACTCAGCGTCCTCGCCACGGGTATAGGTCTCCATGAAGCCGCCGCACCTGCGCCACATCTCGCGCCGGTACATGGCGCTGGCTGGGATCGTCGTGCGCGGTGGATTGGCACGCTGCGCCATCCAGTTCCAGTTGAATGCCGGCGGCCATGTCATCGGCCGGTTCCAAAACTCGCCGGCGTCGTTCATGAACACCTTCACGCCGGAATACACAACACCCAACGCCGGGTCCTCGTCGAGCGCCTGGGTCAACACCTCGAAATAGGTTGGCTCAATCCAGTCGTCGGCATCGATGCTGACGACATATTCGGCGTTGGTGAGCATGATGGCCCGGTTGCGTGTGGCCGACAGACCCAAGTTGCGCCGATTCTGCACCACGCGCACACGCCCGGCGTAGGCACGCAAGCGCGCCAGCGTGTCGTCGGTCGAGCCGTCGTCGATGACAATCACCTCATCGGCTGGCCGCGACTGGGCCAGAATGCTATCGAGTGCCCTCTCGATGAAGCGGCCATAGTTGAACGATGGCACGATGCAGCACAGCTGTCCATTGCCTGGCCGCTGTCCAGGCAACTGGTCTGGCCCAGCGCGCCGGTCACGTTCCGCGGCCGCGCTGGCCACGCTGGCCGCGCTTGCGCTATCCGCCTCGTGCTGTGTCATGTCAGTGGGTATGGGTTGTGCCGTCACCATGGGTGTGAGTGTGCGCGCTCGGCTGCGGCTTGGGTGCCATGGTTGCACGCCACTGCGCAAGCGCATCTTCATACGGCACAGGCAAGTCAAACTGTGCGATATCACCTGCTGGCCGCATTACATGCAACTCGCCCATCCCGCCGGGGCCGCGCTGCACACTCACCGCCAGAGACTGCGTGATATTGATCAAGACATCAAAGAACCAAATACATTGCGCCGGCATCACATTCCTCTTTGCACGTAGCTGTCGCCAACGTGCCGCCAATATCGAAATCCATAGGCCTCAACTGGCACAAAGAAGCGCGGCGACGTGTCGGGCTTTTCACGGTGCGTGCGCTGCACATGCTCGTTGAACTCGGTCTCTTGCTGCCACGTCTTTTCGCGCTCCGGGTAATTTCCGTAGAAATGGTGGGCGCGCTGATGCTTAATGTGCGGCTGATTGGACGCCAGGAATTTGCATGGGCTGTCGGGCATGATCCGCCAGTGCCGCAGGTCGTCTCCACGCAGGTGGAAATCACTGACGTCCCAATGCTCGTTAAGCTGGGCATTCATCATCAGGTGGATCCAGCCCGCCAGCGGCTCGCGTATCAGCTTGTCGACGTGGGGCGTCAGGTCGAGCGGCGCAATCAGGTGGTGATCGTCGTCGAGTTGCACCACCAGGTCGGATGTATCGGATGCCAGACGCAGCAGCTGGTTGAGATTTGCGCCCAGACCCCGCCGCGGCGCATCGATCACCATCGTCGACGGATATCCGCGCAAGGCGGCTTTCGTTTCACCGTCACCGCTGTCGTCGCCCACAAATATGGTCACCTGCCCCAGGTGCCGCAGGTTGGACAAAATCAGATCCACCGTGCGCTGCACGATGGACGCGCGCTTGTAGGTCGGAATCAACACGTTCACCGGCGGCACGTGTTTGAAGCTGCGAATTGTGCCCGCCCGAGGCAGCTCGCGCCAGTTCTGCCCAGCAGCCGCTGCATACCATTCGTTGATGGCGCGCTCGACACCTTCGCACTGCGGTGCGCCGCAGTCATGGAAAGCCACAATGCCGCCTTCGCGCACGTGTGGCAGCCAGTTCATCAGGTCGGCTTTGCAACCTGCGTAGCTATGGTCGCCATCGATGAAGCATAGATCGACAGTCCGACCGCCTGTCCAGGCCTGGCCCATCTGCGCGCTGTCACCCGTAAGGAGGTTGGCTGAGAATGGCTGCTGAAACTTTGAGTTGTCGAGATCCACGCCGATCAGGCTGGCTGAGCGGTTGCCCTGACGAAGGCAGGCCATCGACGCGCCATGCTCGACGCCAATGTTGACGATGGTGGCTTGCGCGTGGAGCGAATTTGCGAGGAGATACAACTGCCAGCGCTCCGATTGGGCGAGATACCCTTTGGCAGTGAGGAAGTGACGATAGTGCATGCGGCGTCTGCCTCTATGCGTTTGGCCGCGCGCCGGAATTTCCGGCGCGCGGCCACAATGACAAACCAACCAGCCTAGCCGGCCGTGTTCGGCGACCAGAAGGACGGCGCAAAGCTCGAACCCGAAGAGTTGCCACCGTTGTAGAAGTCAGTGTCCGACGGGAATGGGCTGTGCGAACCGATCAGTGGCGTGTAGCTCACGTTGGTGATGCGCGCCGCCAGCATCGGGAAGTCCAGGCGCAGGCGGCTCATTTCGAGCGCTTGCGACTGCACGCAGTAGTTGTTGTGCGGCTTCTTCACCCACAGATACCGCCCAGCGTCGGTGGTGTAGAACGCATCGCGGATGGCCAGCACCTGGGCAGCTTCGATTGCGGCACCCGGAGCGTCGAAGTCGAAGTATTCGACGTAAGTGGCCGGGCGGTTGCCGAGCACGAAGCGCGGAACGAAGTAGATCGGGCTGGTGAACGTGCCGTTCGTGTAGTTGCGCACGACCGCGTCGTCGAAGGTCACCGACACCCGCTTGCCGAAGATCATTAGGAAGCGCTCGTTCAACATTGAGTCGCGCATGTCCGCCTGACCCTTCGCATCCACCGCGAGTTGGGTGTTCGTCTGACCTGCCGCCACGGTCGTGGCGGCCGTGGTGTAGTAGGCGATTGGCCAGCGCATCGCCAGTTCCTGGAACAACATGCGCGGCATGACGATTTCCCACGTCGCCGGCGCGAGTCCGGTCTGCTCGGCCATCTGCTCCAGGTAGCGATAGATGTTGGTGATCCAGTTCACCAAATCCGTTGCGGCGCTCGCGCTGGTCGAGATGTTCGCGCTGCTGAAGTTCTTCACGAAGCTGTCGGCGGCATTGCAGGCCGTGCTGGTCACCGCATCGCGATAGCCGGTGTTGATGAGCATGTCCAGGCCACGAAACTCTTTGTAGCCGGTCCCGGAGTTGTTCGACGGGTTGCCGTCGTAGAGCTTCTTGGCATATTGGCGCGCCCAGCTCACGCGGAATTCGAACATTTGCTTGGCAAGTTCGCTGCGCAGCGCCTGCGTTGGGTCGGTCGGCACAGACGGTGCGACTTGACCGTCGCTCGGTCCGCCAATCAGGTTGAAGTCGGTGAACTCACCGCGGTTGACGATCTGGCCCACGCGGGTCAGATCAAGCACCTTGGTCGACAAGCACCAGCGTCCAAAGACGTAGGTCTGCATGCACAGTTCCATCAGGCCGACCTCTTGGCAGTCTGCACACTCGGTGGACGGCACCGCGCCGTTGATGTTGGTCACGCCAGTCATGATGGCGTGCAGCGGGTTGGTTTCGCGGCTGGCGCGCACCGGCAACTTGGTTTGCAGGCCAAGCTCCGGCATGACCATCGCGTTGGCGACGTCCGGCGAAATGCCGGGATAGCTGAACGTGCCGCCTGAGCCGTGGCCGTAGGTGGCATTGGGCGAGCCGACGGCTTTCGTCCGGCTGCCTGCTTTGCCCGCGTTGATGTCGCCGATCAATTGGAACAGCGCTGCCGCGAGCTGGGTGGTATCAATCTGGTTTTCCATGCTCTATGTCTCCTGAATTGTTTGAAACACTTAGGCAGCTTTGCGCGGCTGTTGCCTCTGACTCGCTGGCCCTTAGCCCTTGTTACTTCTTCGCGCCCAACATGAAGTCGACCAGGCCGTCGATGGCGTTGGGTTGCGCTTTTACCGTTTCTTTGAGCGCTTCCTTCAGCGCGCCGCTGATATCGCCGTCGCGCGAAGGGACGAAGCCGTTCTTCAGCTTTGGCTGTTCGCCTTCTAGCTCCTTGATGCGCACATCCTGCTCTTCGACGGTCTTCTTGAGCGACGCAATCTGCGCCGTCGCAGCCTTGGCTGACTCGACCACGCTGGTCAAGGCAGCTTGCAAACCGGCTGTCGCTTCCTTGAACGCGAAACCGAGCCGATCGGCGAATTCGTCGGCCGACATGTTGCCGACCGTCTTAACCCGCGACTTTGTCTTGGGCTTGCCGTTGCCCTTGTCTTCGGAGCCTTCGGAGCCTTCGGTGCCTTCGGCGGCATCTTCGGCTTCGTCATTCGGGTCCATTTCGTCGGCAGCGGGAGAATCCGGTGTCTTGGACTTGGTCTCGGCAACCGTTAGCGTCGCCGGTGCGGAGGGGGCATCGACCGTTGGCACAGTGACTTGCGCGGTGATCGACGCGCCGGCTGGTGCCTCGGCTGGCGTTGTCAGCGTCTGCGTCTCTTTGAACGCAAGGCCTGCTTCGGCGGCCGCTTTCTCAGCCTGCTCGGCGCCGGCGATGAGGCCGTCAACCACGGCCGGATCACCCACCAGCTGCTTCAACTTATCGACTTTGTTTTTGGTCATGGTTGACTCCTTCGGGACCACGACGACGGACGTCAGCAAGTTGCTGGCCCGATCACGTGGCAATAGCGAGCGCTCCTTGCGCCGAATCGTGTGGAAGACACCATCGGCGTCTGGTTCGTTTTCTGGGTGCTTGAACCCGATGCTCACGCCGAGTTCGTCGGCGTGTTCTTTGGCCATCTGAGAAAATGTCGGATGACGAAACGTGCCTGATTCAATGAGCACGCGGCCGTGCATGGCGTTGAAGTCGCAGTCGCCGAGCGTCAAGCCTTTCACGTGCCACCAAAGCAGTGGGCCATAGTCGCCGTCGGCGTCGGCGCGCTCGACGTCAGCTTCGAGCGACTTCGTGCTGACGATCTCGCGATCCTGATCGCGGAAACCGCTCGACGATTGCAGAACCCAACGGTCCTGACCGTTCGCCTGTTTGAAGACTTGCAGCGTCTGTAACATGTAAAAGGCAACAAAAAAGGCGCGCGCATCCAATCGGATGCGCGCGCCTAATAGCTCTGCGCTTGGTTAACGGTATTCTACACCTGAAATATCTATCCAATTCGACTGCGGCTGAGGTTTCGGCGCAGGTTGCCGCGTAATCGCTGGTTGGCACGCTCGCTGATTTCGACCGTGAATCCACGTGCCTCGGTGCCGGGATGATGCACTACCTGCTTGCGCGCCCACTGATCACCCGGGCTGCCCTTGTAACTACTGATAACCCGCGGCTTGGTCTTTGCTCGCCTGGCCTCGCCATACTGAAACGCAAGCGCATCGGCCCGCTTGGGGCGGATGTCGTGCGGCTTGGTGCCGCGGTCGACATAGGTGTAGATCGTGCTTCGGGTACCGATGCTGCGACCATATTTGGTCTTGCGAATGGTGAACGTGACGTCGGTCTCCCAGGTGGCCGTCGTCTTTTCATACAGTTCCTGAGCAAACGCGGCTGCGTCGTTGAGCGCGTCCTCAATGCCACGCTCGACAGCAATGACATCAAGGATCTTGCGTTTCGGCAGAATCGGTTTCAACTGAATTCGCACGTCGATTCCCTCCGATGAAAACGAGCAGTAAAAGGCCTGACCCCAGTAGCCAGGCCAAGACGCACAACACGCCAATCAAAATATCTTTCATTGAATCTCCACACACCCACACCAGCCTCATGACAACTGTCCGCCTCGCCGACGCCATTCTTCGGTGTTTGGCACTGTCGCACCAGCATGCTCGTCGTAGCCATCAATGTGCGGAGCATTGATCAGGTCCACATCTTCCTGATCAACCATCTCTTGCCCAAGCCGCCCAATTCGACGCGCCATTGCTCGGCGCTGTGGGGCCGTCTCCTTCCATGCTTGGGCGAACCAATTGTTCCCTTCCGTTGCCGCCACATGCGTTGTGAAGACAGTGCTGCCATCTTTAGTCTCGAAGGCCAGCACGCCATTGGGATCCTTGGGCCCAAACCCACGGCGGCCGTAGAGATTCGAGCGGATGGCCGTCGACGGCCGGAGCTTGTTGCCGGCATACAGCACACCCTGAACAAATGATGTGTCCGGGCTGACGATCTGCGGCCGGATCGAGTTGCGCGTGACGCCTTCATCGACTGGGCACAACTCTTTGCACTTGGCCGAGAGCGTGTGCAAGTAACCGCGCAGCTCCTTGGTCACGCGCTGGTAATACGCGGCGTAGTCTTTGCGCTGGTCTGGAAGCTGAGAAAGTGTCGGCTTGATGCGCACCAACTCGGTGCGGAAAGCTTTCTCGGTGTCATACGACTTGAACGCCTCGGCAAACACGTCGCCGGCATCATGTTGCTCTTCGGCCAATGGGAAGGTGAGCACCTCACCGCCAAGTGCGATGCCAAGCCGCTCCAGCGTTAGAGTCTCGAATTGGGGCCAGAGCGTCGGTGTGTCGGCCGATTTGGGGATATACGCCAACGTCACATGCGCAAGGAACTGATGCGCCGAAGCACTGCCCAGCGTCGCGCGAACACGCTCGGCGATGTCGTTCAACTCAGGTGAGGCCAGCAGCACTACGATTGCATCACCGTCCTCGGCTGAACCATTGAAGCGTGCGATGCCGTTGAAACGCACCGTGATGACAGACGCCGACTGCGCCAAGTCCCGTATAAATGCGATGGCCAGCTCGCGCATGTCCGGCGTGATGTCGTCCGATTTCCCGAGATATGACAAGGTGACGTGCGCTTCACTGGATGGAGTGCGTTGTCCACCTTCAGGTAAGTCAAACGGCCAGTTACCAAACATCGTCGCGCCTTCCGGTGTGGGGTAAAGCGCGACCATTGCGCCGGTGTGCGCTTCTTTCTGCGACTCGACGAATGCATTCCACGCGTGCACTTCCTTT
>Ga0073904_10003473_pt1 | contig 11900 bp, 8 predicted proteins | sample KloWWTrecipitate_FD_66668 | JGI IMG/M metagenome (GOLD analysis project Ga0073904, IMG submission 66668) | Active sludge microbial communities from Klosterneuburg, Austria, studying microevolution and ecology of nitrifiers - Klosterneuburg... | ecosystem: Engineered > WWTP > Aerobic digester >... | reverse complement strand
AGACTGCTTTCCACAATTCCAGGGCGGTGAAACGACACGGCCCTATGATGACATATTCAGCACCCTAGCACAAGTTATCCCATTCTGCCTAATTGCCCCAAAGTGCGCGCCCCGTCTGGCCTGTCGGCCACCTTCTCCCCCTTGCCAAGGGGGAGAAGGGACATGGAAAACGTTCACTTTGAAAGCACCTCGGTCTGGACCGCGTGAAGCATAACTGAGCCAATCACGGACACGATGTGCGTATTCGCTCATGCGTGGCTGTTGAAACGGTGTGCGGTTCCCAAGTTGCTAAGGCGAGCGGAAGAAACAGGATTACCAGGGATATCGCGTCGCTCAGGGAATCCGACCTGAGAGAGGTCGGACTACGTAGGCAGATCTGTCCTCAGATCTGCTTCCTTTGGCGTGGTTCAGTCGCACGGGGCCGCTCGACCCAATGACTCGCCGATGGTAAATTCTTGCCTGCCGCTCGCGTAAGCATGGAACGGTCTATTATTGTCCATCATCCGCCAACGCTAGCGTCCGGTTCCGTGAAAACCGGGAGCTCGCGCTCGGCGGCTGATACACTCGCGACACTTATTTTCCGCCCGTTGCCAGGGTGGCACGGTGGTTGCGTCGAAGTTTTTTCCGGAAACAGATCGAGTCTTTGAAAGGTGTCAACGGTTATGGTCAACGCAGGTCAAGGTTTTAAGAATATTCTGGTCGCGATGGATTTCTCGCCATCTGCTGAAGCGGCGTTCAAGCAGGCCGAATGGCTGGCCCGCCGGACTGGCGCTCAGATCGCCCTTGCGAACGTGATTCCTGATCTTAGCATGTCTCCGCACTGGGGGCCGGAAGAGAGAGAATCGAATCAGCGGACGTTGTATAAAAGATCTGAAGCCGCTATGCACAAGATGGTCGCAGATCTGAATGCAACAGATCTGAACATAGAGTTCAAGATCCTGATCGGAGAACCGTTCGTAGAGATCACGCTTTCCGTCCAGACGGATGGTTTCGATCTCGTCCTGGCAGGAACGCAAGGACTTGCGATGTGGAAGCAGGCCTTCATTGGCAGCACGGCGAAGCGGTTGATTCGGACGTGTCCCGCGTCGGTCTTCATTGTGAAGGCTGGGCACGTCGCCCCGCCAAAGGTTGTCCTGGCTGCCACTGACTTTTCCGACGTGAGCCTGAAGGCCGTGAAGGAAGGGCTGTGGATTGCGCAGCAATCGGGCGCTGAGTTTCACCTGCTGCATATCATCGATTCGAAGGATGTCCCAGAAGATATGGTCTCGAATATTCCCGAGGGAAGTTCGATGAGGCAGGAGATCGATGCGGAAGCGTCCCGGCGTCTGGATGAATTTCTGGGAACGTTGACGGACGATCGAACGCAGATTCAGGTTCATCTCTCCCTGGGAAGACCATGGCAGGAAATTCAACGCATGTCGCAGCACCTGTCTGCGGACCTGGTCGTGATCGGCACCGTTGGCCGCAGCGGAATCAAGGGAATGCTCTTAGGGAACTCTGCCGAAAAAATACTCGATACCAGCGGAAGCAGCACCCTCGCCGTCAAACCGGCTGGCTTCGTTTCTCCGATTGAACCTCCCTCGGGGCCACTTCACTCCAGTCCGGAAAGTCACGAGTCTTGAGCTCGGGGGAAACAGAGGTGCCGATGTTGCACGGGAGCGAAGTTGCGTATGTCGCAGATTCTTATAGTTATCGTGGCGAGCCTCGTAGGTTCGTTTCTGTGTTCATTGTGTGAAGCCTCATTATACGGTGTCACCCTGACGCAGATCGAAGTGCTGCGGCGTGGACGTGTAGCAGGAAGCGAACGCCTCGCGATGCTCCGAAGGAAGATCGACGAGCCAGTTGCTGGAATCGCTGCGTTTAACTCACTTGCTCAAACAGTCGGTGCAGCGTGGGTGGGAGCACTCGTGGGCGAAATGTACGGGAATGCTTTGTTGGGAGTGATTTCTGCCGTGTTCGCATTGACGATGCTGCTACTGGCCGAAATTGTCCCCAAGAGTATTGGCCTCGCCTGGGCCGGGACTCTCGCTCCTCGCCTCGCCTGGCCAATTCAGATCATGGTCTGGACCGTCTATCCTCTGGCAATCCTGTGCCGCTGGTTGTCAGACACAATCAACCATAATGCGCCTGGCCAGCAGCCCACGGAAGAAGAAGTTCTGGTCATGGCAGATTTGGCGGCTCAGGGCGGGACAATCCTCCCGGATGAACTGCGATGGGTTGAAAATGTCCTGCATTTAAACGATGTGACCGTGCATCAATTGATGACCCCGCGACAAGCTGTCTTTTCACTGCCCGCCGCACTCCGGCTGGATTCTCCGGGATTTCTCGAAGAGCGACTGGTCCACAGCCGAATTCCTGTGACGGCCGAAAATGATCTTGATCAGATTATTGGTGTAGTGCAGCGACGGACCGTGTTTGATCACATTGTGCGTGATGATTGCCACAAAACACTTCGCGAGTTGATGCGCCCGGCGTTGTTTATTTCAGAGGACTGGGGTGCGCATCAATTGCTGGATCGCCTCATGAAGGATCGACAGCATCTGGCCGTTGTCAGGGATTCAGGGGGACTTGTGGTCGGCATCGTGACATTGGAAGATGTCCTTGAATACTTGCTAGGCAAACCGATTGTAGGTGAGCACGATTCTCACCCCGAGATGCAGCGTCTGGCGAGGGAGCGGGCGAGTTTTCGCGCCAAATCCGACGACGATTGATCTGTCAAAGTAGACCTCGGAGAGTGACGGCTATTGTAGTCACAAACGGCACGTGTGTGGACAAACCAAAATCGCACGAACATTCTAAAACAGGCCGACAATGATGGGGAAAGTTCTTTCGTTTGTGACCCTAGTGCTCGTCACGGGTGCTTTTGGTATTCTGTTCTTTGAAGTGACATCAACGCTGCTCCTGCCGCTCTTTCTGGCGATGGTGATTGTCGTCATGTTTCGTCCGCTGCATTCATGGTTCGTGCGAATACTTCGGGGGCGGAATCGTGCAGCAGCCGTGATCACGACGGCTCTCGTGTTATTGGTCGTCGTCACGCCATCGGTCTTTGTACTGGTTTTGGCAGGCAGCGAAGCCGCAAAGCTCGGGCGTAGTCTGGATGAGGGTGAGTTTCGAGACAAACTGTATCGCGCGCGATTGTCACTGGGGCTCGACTATCCGCACGTCGTTGAAATGCGTTTTGTAGAACGGTCGTTTGAACGGCTGTTGGCCGATGCGCGGGAAGGCGCGGTGGCTACCGGAAATCGTCAAGCTCTGCTGCGTCTGCACGAGGAACTTCAACAGTTGCAGGAGACACTGAACAATGAAAGCAATTATGCAGTCCCATCGGACGAACCGTTGATGCTGGACGCATTAGCAACAGCCATTGACGAGATCCCCGGAACGCTGGCCTACCAGCAGGCGATGGAAACGGCGGCTCGCCGGTTCCAGGAATACCGCATTGAATTCCTCGGTGGACCGGCCAGAGCAGTCTTAAAGAACACTGCAAACCCAACATCTGAAGATGTTCGGGACTGGACAAGCAGGTTTTTTGCTGTGACCCCTGACTGGATCTCATCGTTTGGAGGCCATGCAGGCATCATGGTTGGGCGGACCATCTTTGGCATCATCATTTTTGTTGTGACGATGTATTTTTTATTCGCGGATGGACCGCAGATCGCGAAGCAACTCATGACGTTGTCACCGCTGGAAGACCGTTACGTGGAAAAACTACTGGCTGAGTTTTCGCGAGTCTCCAGAGCGGTGGTGTCCGGAAGTGTGGCTGCCGCGTTGGTACAGAGTCTCCTGGCTGGCGTGGGCTTCCAATTCGCCGGACTTCGATCGGTCTTCCTGCTGACCGCACTTACTGCACTCACGGCTATGATTCCTTTCTTCGGTGCGGCGATGATTTGGCTGCCAGCCAGCTTGTGGCTGATCTTCATTGACGATCGACCGACCGCCGGTATTGTACTGATGATTTACGGCGCTGGCGCAATCTCAACGATTGACAATGTGATTAAGCCGTGGGTTCTGCATGATCGCTCGGCAATGCATCCACTGGCGGCACTGATCGGGGTTTTCGGCGGCGTTCAGGCGATGGGGCCTCTTGGAGTATTCGTCGGCCCCATGGTCATTGCATTTCTTCAGACGTTGCTGGGCCTGTTGCATCGAGAACTGCGGGTATCTGGCGTCGAAAACAGAAAAGAACAACTGACAAACTGAAATTTGACAACACTCAACAAAAATAGGGGAGACGTAACGTGAAATGGTCTTGGAGACTGGGTGAATTTCGTGGTATCGCTGTGTATATGCATGCCACATTCCTGATCTTGATTGCCTTTGTCGTCGTGAGTCAATGGTCGGCAAGTCAGAGTGTCGTGAAAACGCTGGAAGGCGTGGCCTTTGTTCTTGCCCTGTTCGGCTGCGTGGTGTTGCACGAGTTCGGCCATGCGCTGATGGCGGCTCGCTTTGGCATCAAAACGCGTGACATCACTTTGTTGCCGATTGGTGGTGTCGCTCGGCTGGAACGCATGCCGGAAGATCCCATTCAGGAACTGTGGGTGGCCCTCGCTGGTCCTGCTGTCAACGTGGTCATTGCCGCAGGACTGTGGACCTGGATTCAGTTGACATCCGTGTTTTCTCCACTCGAACAACTCGGCGTGACTACTGGTCCGTTTCTGGAACGACTGATGGCCGTGAATGTGATTCTGGTCGTCTTCAATATGATTCCAGCGTTTCCAATGGACGGCGGACGCGTGTTAAGGGCACTGCTGGCGACAAGACTTGAGTACACTCGCGCTACGCAGATTGCCGCAAGTGTTGGACAGTCGCTCGCTCTGGTGTTTGCTTTCGTTGGATTCTTCACCAATCCGTTTCTGATGTTCATCGCGTTGTTCGTCTGGATCGGCGCAGCTCAGGAAGCAAGCATGGTGACCATGAAAGCATCGCTGGGAGGCTTGCCTGTGAGACGCGCGATGATGACCGACTTTCGCACACTCCGGCCTGGTGATTCTCTGCAGCATGCCATTGATCTGATCCTGGCGACACCGCAGAAGGACTTTCCTGTCGTAGAGGGTTCGCGCGTCGTGGGCATTCTTCCCAGTCGCGAATTGATGGTCGCGCTGCACGAGCAAGGGCCCGACGCACTGGTGGAAAATGTCATGCGTCGCGATTTTCTGTTGCTGGACGCAAACGAAATGCTGGAGACCGCCCTCGCTCGAATGCACGAGGCGGAATGCTGCATGACGGCACCCGTGATTCAACGAGACACAATGATCGGACTACTGACGGCGGAGAATGTCAGCGAACTCCTGCTCATTGTTTCAGCCTTGGGAGAACGCCGTTCCCGGAATGCATCAAGTCGTTTGCAATGAGCCTGCTGCCTCAACACGCCTCTTTCTCATCAATGTAGCTATCGGGAGTCATTATCTTTGCTCGACAAGATCCCGGGTCGTTGGATGACTGTCAAACAGTACACCGTTCACGGGCTCGGTCGAATGCCTCAAATGTGGTTCCAGCATGCTGCTGCTGCTGCTGCTGCGCGGAATTGGTTCCGTGGATCGAACAGCATCCCGCAATTCGAACAGACTGAAGGGACGCTGAACCCAGATGGCGTCGGGGAACGCTACCTCTTGAAGATAGTAATTTGCGTCCATTCGCGCAGTGAGAATAACGACCGACATGTGGTCAAGCCCATGATAATGCAACCAGTCCAGCACGCCTTCGCCTTCTTCATCTGGAAGTTCCCAACTGAGGATCAGCACGTCGTATGTAACTCCGTTGTTCAGGGCTTCAATACAGCCGATTCCATCATGAACTGTGGTGACTCGATAACCACAGCGTTGAAGGAATCGTTTGAAAAGCTGGCAGCACTCCAGTTGCTCTTCGGCAATCAGTATCCGTATTGGCATCTCCAAACTCCTGGTCGGTAAAGAAGTGCGGGTATCCGAAACTCAAATACCTGTCATACGTGAAAACTCGCCAAACAGAATTTCTGCAGCAGCAAAGACAACCGCTGCAAGAAAAGAGATTAGCGACATTTCAATGGAAGACATGGTCGGCTGTTGTGCGAAACGTTTCATGAACGCGACCGTTGACACGCGACGAATCGACAATCAGTCGGTTGTCCACGAATCGGACACCTGGCACACTCCTCGCAAGTTCCTGGGCCATTTGTTTATGATAGAAGCAATCGACATGCCCATCGATCACGAGGATTCCGTCCGAGCAACGAGTACTGATCGCCGGAGCAGCAAATCCAAATCGAATTCGCAGACGTGTTTGCAGTTGATGCTGAGCCAGTCGATCCCGCTCTCCTGACTGTTCCCAGACCTCGCAGTTCCTTTCCATTTCCTGTGTGATAGCCATTTCACTTTCCTCCTTTTGGAACACTCGAAAATTAGACGCTTCCAACACATGAAGATTTAACCGTCGTGGTGCTGCTTTGGGAATCGCACGGAATGCTATTTTACCTCTAGCAGAAACCGCTATTTTTTCCCGGTTCATTCCCATTGTGTTGCGTTACGTGTACCTTAGAGGTCGTCCTGAAATACGGCGATCGACGGGTGAAAATCTACCACCGATGCTGGCAGCATCGGCCACGTGGCTGACGCTGCCAGCGTCAGCGACGGGAGTTTCATTTCTGCCGCTCGCTTAATTGCGTTCGCGTTCTAATGTGATTGGCGACCATTCAGGTCGATGGATGTGTGTTTCCTGACAACGGTGTCAATTGCTCATGGCAAAGAAGATTCGTAAAAGTCCGTCCACCGAGCAATCAGCAGCACCCGGCGACACAGCGGCGCAGGAGCAGGTTTCCATCGTCGGTGTTGGCATGTCGGCGGGTGGGCTGGAAGCCTGCAAAAAATTCCTGACGGCTATGCCAGTGGACAGCGGTGTTGTGATCGTTCTCGTGCCGCATCTCGATCCCACGCATGAAAGCTTGATGGTCACATTGCTGGCCCGGCAAACAAAGATGCCCGTCTGCGAAGCGGAAGACGGAATGAAAGTGCGGCCAAATAATGTCTACGTGATTCCGCCAAATAAATGCCTGTCGATCCGGAACGGTGTCCTGCAACTCAGTGATCCGCCAGCCGTCCATCGATTTGAAACGGCGATCGACATCTTCCTGATCTCGTTGGCCCGGGATCAGCGAGAACATGCGATCGGAATTGTGCTGTCCGGAACAGGCACAAGTGGCTCACAAGGCCTGAAGGAGATTAAGCAGGCGGGAGGTATGGTGATCGCCCAACTGCCGGAGTCCGCTCAATTTAATCAAATGCCGCTGAGTGCAATTGCAACGGGTCTGATGGATTCTGTTCTTCCGCCCGAGGAAATGCCGGCCGAGATTATTCGCTATGTGCAGGCTCCCTGGCTGAGACGGGATTTAGAAGATGACGGGGTGACGCCGATCGAGCTGAATGATATCCTCACACTGCTCCAGGCGCAGACAAAATATCAGTTTCACTGCTATCGACGAAATATGGTGCGGCGGCGAGTGCAGCGGCGCATGGGGATTCGACAAATCAAAGAATTTGCCGACTATCTGAAATATCTGCGTCAGAATCCTGAAGAGATGCAACTCCTGTGCAAAGATCTGCTGATCAGCGTCACTGCATTCTTTCGGGATCCGGCGGCCTTTCTGGATCTGGAAACGAAGGTGATCCCGACACTCATCCAAAGCCAGCAATTGAAGATCACTCAACAGCAATCCGGGATCGCCTCTGATACGCTCTCGCGTGATACGGAAAACACGTTGAGAACCTGGGTTCCGGCGTGTGCCACGGGAGAGGAAACCTATTCGATCGCGATGCTGCTGACGGAGAGATACACAGCCGAGAAACTGCCGTGCAGTTTTCAGCTATTTGCCACGGACCTGAACGAAAATTCACTGGACTTCGCCCGACAGGGAATCTATCCAGAGTCGGCATTGGCCAATATCTCCGAGGATCGTTTGAAACAGTTCTTCGTGCGAACAGGCGAGCACCACTTTCAGGTCAACAAGATGCTGCGGGGGTCCGTTGTCTTCGCGTGCCACAACCTGCTCGCCGACGCGCCGTTTTCAAAACTCGACCTTGTGGTCTGCCGCAATCTTCTGATTTATCTGGAACCGGAGGTACAGCAGAAGGTGATTGCTCTGTTTCATTTCTCGCTGCGTCAGGACGGTTACCTGATGCTGGGAGGATCGGAGACAATTGGCCGCGCTGTGGATCTGTTTGAGCCGGTTTCGAAGAAATCCCGAATCTATCATCGCACGGGGCCGAGACGACACGATCTGCTGGAGCTGCCCATTGCGGTCAGCGACAAACTGAAAGACACGACGTCAAACCCCCGAGCTTCGCGTCGGCAACCGGTTGGATTCGTTGAGACACTCGATCAGCTTCAGCATGAACTGAAGGCGACAACGGATGATCTGCAAAGTACGATCGAGGAACTCGAGAGTTCCAATGAAGAACTCCGAATCTCGCACGAAGAAGCCATGTCGGCCAATGAAGAACTGCAGTCCGCCAATGAAGAACTGGAAAGTTCGAAGGAAGAACTCCAGTCACTGAATGAAGAACTCACCACAGTCAACAGTCAACTTCAGGAAAAAGTCCATGAGCTGGATCAGGCCAATTGTGACATCTCGAACCTCATGGTCAGTGCCGACATTGCCACACTGTTTCTGGACGAACAACTTTGCATCCAGCGATTCACGCCTCCGGCCGCACGATTGCTGAATCTGCGAGATACGGACATCGGGCGGGCATTTCGAGAATTTGCTCCGACACTGGACGACGAATCACTGCCAGAGGACTGTCGTCGTGTTCTTCGAGAACGATCATCGATCGAAAAGGAGGTCTGGAGTCTTGATCCATCGGTGGTCGGCACAATTGAATCGCCCGCCGGACAAACGGATGCAAAATTGGCCAGACGATGTTATCTCCGCCGCATTGTGCCCTACCGTTCGGGGAATCAAAGCAGTCAGGGTGTTGTCATTACACTGCTGGACATTACGTCGAGAATCGAATCCGAGGCGGAAGCACGGAAGCTGGCGACGGTCCTGCGAGACTCCAATGATGCGGTCATGGTTCTGGATCTGAACGGACAGATCACGACCTGGAATGCTGGCTCTGCCCATTTGTACGGTTACACGGAAGCCGAAGCGCTACAGCTCAATATTCTGGAGATCGTCCCGAGCGAAGACCAGGAGACAATGCGTGCGATGTTGGTGCAGATCACACGCGGCCGACACGTCGATTCGTTTGAATCGAAGCGGACGACAAAGGACGGTCGTGTACTCGACGTGTGGCTGACGGTGACGGCCCTTATGGACGACCGGAATCGTCCTGCTTTCGCCGCAACGACGGAACGAGATGTCACCAGCAGGACTCAGCAGGGTAAAGACCACGCACAACTCGATGCCCTGCGTTCTGCCGAACACTATAAGTCGGCTGAAGAGTTGCGTGCGATCCTGAACGCGACGGGCGATGCTGTGATCACAATCAATCACGAGGGCATCATGGTGCGCATCAACGCGGCCGCTGAACGATTGTTTGGATACACATCAAGCGAGCTGATCCAACAGAATGTCAGCATATTGATGACATCCCCTGACCGCGAGAATCACGACGGGTACATTCAGCACTATCTGGAGACCAAAGAAGCTCGTATCATCGGCATTGGCCGTGAAGTTTGCTGTCAGAGAAAGGACGGTTCGACATTTCATGGCGAACTTTCGATTAATGAAGTCGATCATCTTGGGCTCTTTACCGGGATGATTCGCGATATCTCCGAGCGGCGAAGGCTGCAGAACGAGATTCTGCGAGCGGTGTCTGAAGAGCAGAGACGCATCGGACAGGATCTGCACGATACTGCTGGGCAGGATCTTGCCGGGCTTGCCTATCTGATCAAAAGTCATCTTACCTTTCTGGAAGACTCCACCAACAAGGAATCGTCTTCTGATTCTTCCGGTTCATGGATGGCCAGCGAACTGGTCACGATGCGAAACACCAGTGACGCGATCCGTGATCTGCAGCGTAAAATTCGAACAGTGATCCGGGGACTGGCACCAGTTGATGTCAGTGGAGACGGATTGACGACCGCACTCATGGATCTAACCGTCGGTATTCGCGAACTGCATCACATCCATTGTGAATTTCATTGTGCCACACCGATCCTGCTCAATGATAATCAGCTCGCCACACACCTTTACCGCATCGCTCAGGAATCGATTAACAATGGTTTACGACATGGTGGTGCCAGCCAGATCTCCGTAACCCTTGAAGAAAGTCCGAATTGGATTACCCTGACGATTCATGATGACGGCTGCGGGATCAAATTCACGCAATCAACAGAAATTGGCGGTTTTGGGCTGCATATCATGCGCTATCGTGCCAACCTGATCGGGGCCAGATTCTCCATTCAACCGGGTGACGATGGTGGCACAACGGTTTGTTGCTGCCTGCCACGAATTGAAGGCGGAACGGAATGAAGACTGACAAAAAAGCTTTCAAAATCCTGATTGTCGATGACCATCCGTTAATTCGTGTTGGTGTCACCGCATTGCTTTCCCGGCAGTCAGATCTTGAGGTCTGCGGCGAAGCGATTGATGTCGATGAAGCCATTGCACAAGTCGCACGACTGCAGCCTGATCTGATGATCCTGGATATGTCATTGCGATCGAGCACCGGGCTGGATGTCATCAAACGGCTGCGTCAGACCTCAGGCTGCAATCGCACAAGAATCCTTGTCCATTCAATGTACGAGGACTCCGTCTATGCCGAGCGTGTTCTGCAGGCTGGTGCAAACGGATATTTGAACAAAGGAGAATCTCCGGACGTGCTGTTGACTGCGATTCGTCGGATTCTATCCGGGAAAGTGTACCTGAGTCCCCAGATGACGGACCGGATGCTTGAACGATCCATTGGGCAGTGTTCACAGGTAGCCGTGGATCCGATTCAACAGTTCACAGATCGAGAGCTGGAAATCTTTCGTATGATTGGTGAGGCCCAACCCACGCGAGTTATTGCCGAACAATTGTTCCTCAGCGTCAACACAATCGACACCCACCGCTCCAACATGAAGAAAAAACTCGGAGCCAGCAACGGGACCGAATTGAATCAGCGTGCTGTGCAGTGGGTGCTGGAAAACGGATAGCGAAATCGCCCGGCTCAGGCCAACCATGTTTCGCGTTGAACCGGACCAACTTCTACCATCGTCTGTAGACCGTTCGATGGCGCGTTGTGTATATGCTCCGATGAGGATGATGAACGGCCCGTGGTCTGTAGTAACCGTGGTACACTCCGTAAGACGGCACTGGAGGGTAATACGCGACTCGCGGTGGATAATACACCGGAGCCGGGGCGTAATACGTCGGCACAGCGTAGTAGACAGGAGGCGCATAGTAGGTGTTGCACCAATAACCATCAGCCTTCGATGTTCCCGGCAGAGCGAGGAAAACGGCCACGGATAATAGTCCGGTGGTGATGAGCTTTTTCATTTCTTTGTCCTCTCATTCTTTGCGATTAAAGTAGCCGTCACTCTCCGAGTGACGAATGCCATAGGCCGGATTGTGCGGCCTGCCTGACTCGGAGAGTGAGGTCTACTATGTGAAAGTGCGTATCATCGAGCGTTAGCCGCCGGTGTTTTTTTAACATCCACCAGCGGCCACCCGAAAATCGAACCGCGATGAAACACTAGCCTTTGATAGCAACCTTCTTTGGCCGCGCCTCTTCTGATTTTGGCAGAACGACGGAGAGAACTCCGTTTGTATACTCCGCCGCGACTTCTTTCTCGCTGACTCCACATGGCAGCGTGACCGTTCGCGAGAAGCAGCCGGAGGAACGTTCCACTCGATGAAACGTCTTGCCGGTCTCTTCTTTTTCTTCCTTGCGACTGCCACTGATGGTCACGGTATTGCCATGAACCTCAACGTCCAGGTCTTT
>Ga0073904_10003469_pt1 | contig 11901 bp, 9 predicted proteins | sample KloWWTrecipitate_FD_66668 | JGI IMG/M metagenome (GOLD analysis project Ga0073904, IMG submission 66668) | Active sludge microbial communities from Klosterneuburg, Austria, studying microevolution and ecology of nitrifiers - Klosterneuburg... | ecosystem: Engineered > WWTP > Aerobic digester >... | reverse complement strand
CGTCAAATGGTTCAACGACTCCAAGGGGTATGGCTTCATCACCCCGGACGACGGAGGCGAGGATCTGTTCGCGCACTTTTCCGCGATCCAGATGAACGGCTTCAAGACGCTGAAGGAAGGACAAAAGGTCCAGTTCGACGTGGTCGCCGGTCCGAAAGGCAAGCAGGCGTCCAATATCCAGTCGGCCTGACGACCCGCCTTCGCGCGGCGCCGGCCCGGCCAGGCCGGGTCGGCGGGGCCGCCCCGGCAGCGTCGGCGGCCCGCGACGTCCGCCGGACCACCCTCGACGCCGGGCCTTCCCGGCGTCGTGCGTTTGGGGCCGCGCGCGAGCGCGCGCACTGGCGCCGCGTGCGGTGGGCGCCGGCGCTGCGCGCCCTGCTCGCGCTGCTCGCCCTGCTCGCCTTCGCCGGCCGCGCTGCGGCGCTGGCGGGCCGCTTCGACACGATTCGCCCGCAGCTCGACGCGAGTCCGCTGGGGATTCCGGCCATCGTGAGTTCGTCGGAGGACGGCGATCTGGCCCAAGGCGAGGTGCACGCGCTGCTCGCGTTGCCCTTCCCGCTGCTGGCCGAACGTCTTGCCGTTCCGCGCGACTGGTGCCAGATCGTCCTGCTGCACCTGAACGTCAAGGCCTGCACGCACGAGCGGGAAGCTGGCCATGACTCGCTCACGGTCCACAGCGGGCGCAAGTCGGCCGAGAACCCCGGGACGGTGTTCCCGCTGCGCTTCGCGTTCCGGGCGATCGACGCGCGCGACGGCCAGCTCGAGGTCGAGTTGAATGCCGCCAAGGGGCCTATGGGCACCGGCGACTACCGCATCGCACTGGTCGCGGTCGCCGTTCCACAGGGCAGCCTGCTGCGCTTCAGCTACGCCTACCGTTCGACGATCGCGAGCCGCCTGGCGGTGAGCGGGTACCTGGCGACGCTCGGCCGCGACAAGGTCGGCTTCACGTCGCTCGGCAACGGGCCCGACGGCCGACCCGAATACGTCGGCGGTCGCCGCGGCATCGTCGAGCGCAACGCGGTGCGCTACTACTTCGCGGTGCAGGCGCACCTGGAGGTCGCGCCTGGATCGGACGAGCAGCGGTTCGCGCGCAAGCTCGAGCGGTGGTTCGAGCTGACCGAGCGCTATCCGGCGCAACTGCACGAGATCGGGCGCGCCGAATACCGGCAGGGCAAGCTGAAGGAGTTCGCAGACCAGGCCAGGCGCCAGCAGGCGATCGACGCGGGCAACGCCCGGGGCGCGCCGGCCCGGTGAAACGCCTAGCGCGTATCCCCGCCGAGGCCCGCGGCAGCGTTCACCATGTGGTCGGCCATGTCGGTGAATGCGCCGTCGACCAGCGCGCGCATGCGCTCGTCGGGCACCCGTTCGGCCAGCGCCTGGCGCATGCACAGCAGCCATTCGTCGCGCTCGGCCGGGCCGATCGCGTACGGCAGGTGGCGCATCCGCAAGCGCGGGTGGCCGCGCTCGGCGACGTACAGCGGCGGGCCGCCGAACCAGCCGCTCAGGAACTTGAACAGGCTGTCGGCGCTGCCGGCCAGGCTCTCCGGGTGGAGCCGGCGCACCCGCCAGGCCTCCGGCAACTCGTCCATCAGCTCGTAGAAGCGCGCGACCAGCGCGCGAACGCCGTCGGCGCCGCCGAGCCGTTCGTAGACGGTCGGCGCGGCCGCCGCCTGCGCACCCGGGTCGTCCGACGCCGTCACCGCCGGGCTCAACGGTAGCGCCGCAGGTAGTTCCACTCGTAGGCGCGCTTGGCCCAGTGGAACACCCGTGCCGACGGCAACAGCACGTTGCGCTGCAGGTCGCGGAAGACCAGCGTGCCGCTGTCGATCGCGTCGACGATGCAGACCAGCTCGACCTTGAAGGTCTCGCTCGACGCAACGCCGCCCAGGTCTGCGAGCAGGTTCGCTGCCGCCGCCTCGGCCTGCAGGTCCGCCATGTGCGCCTGCTTCGGCATCCAGTCGGGGCCCGGGAAACTGCCCGAATCGCCGACGACGTAGACGCGCTCGTGCCCCGGGACGCGGCAGTGCGCGTCGGCCTGTACGAGGCCACCGGGCGAGCGCGGCAGCTCGGTGGCGTCGAACCACGCGTTGCCCGTCATGCCCGGCATGAACAGGATCAGGTCGGCGCCGAACTCGCCGCCCTCGGTGACCACGCGATCGGCGTCGAAGCGCTGCAGCTTGTGGCCGAGGTGCGTGCGGATGCCCCGGCGGGCCATCTCCGCCAGCAGGTGCCGGACGGCCTTGGGGCCGAGGCGGTTGCCCGGCTCGGCGGCCGGACTGAAGAACACCAGCTCGAAGCGTTCGCGCCGGCCTTCGCGGCGCAGTTGCGCGTCGATGCCGAACAGGAACTCGAACATCGGCCCGCCGCGCATCGCACTCGGCTCGTTCGGGTTGCCGGCGAAGCCGAGCGCGATCGTGCCGCCGGACATTTCGCGCAGCCGGTCGCGGATGCGCTCGGCGGCGGCGATTCCCTCGCAGGGCGTGATCGCGTTCTCGATGCCCGGCAGCTTCCTGATGAAGCGTCCGCCGGTGGCGATCACCAATGCGTCGTTGGCGACTTCGCCCGCGCTGGTCTCCGCAACGCGCCCGCCGTCGCGCAGCCCGGTGACCTCGGCGGCCCGGAACTGCACGCGCATTCGTTCGAAGAACGGCGCCAGCGGCACGACGAGCTGCTCGCGGCTGCGCAGCCCGCTGGGGATCCAGATGATGCCCGGCAGGTAGTGCAACTCGGCACGAGGCGCCACGAGCGTGATCTCGACGCGCGGGTCGCGCCGGCGCAGCGCGCGAACGGTCGACAGGCCAGCGAAGCCGGCGCCGAGCACGGTGATGCGATGGTTCATCTGGAAGGTCGCGGGCCGCCTTCGGCGCCAGGCCGCGCGCCCGATTCCGGTGTCGTCGAAGACCGGATGGTAACCCGGCCCGTCCACACGGGTTCGCTGCGCCGCGCGCACCGGCCGCCCGCGGCACGCTGTAGGCTGGGCGCGACGTGCGATACCCGCGGCCTCACGGCGCGATCGGCGTCGACCGGCTCGGGAACCACGACGGGGATGTCACTGGGGTGGAATCGGCTGCCGGTCTGTGCGGCAACCCACGCCGGGTCGAGCGGCCTGGGAGCTACGCCGCAAGGTCGAGCAACCGCACAACCTGCCAGGCCGACTTCGTGCGCCTGGCCTACAAGTCCCGGCAGCAGATCTGCAAGGACATCGCCGCCCGCAGGATGCTCGCTCAGGACATCGGGCACCGCGGCCAGCGCGTTCGCGACTGTCAGTTGGAGTCACCGCGGCTGCACCTGACGCGCCCCGTGTTCCATGCGACGGATGGACTCGCCGGGCCGCGGCAACGCTCGCCGCGGTGTCTCGCTCGAGGCGTGGGCCGGTCGTCATGATTGATCTCCTTTCACGTGCGGCCACTGCCACGCGCGGATTTCTGGCATGTCCTGGCCGTGCGCGCGGATGTAGTGGCGGTGCTCGGTGCGCTTGTCGCGCATGCGCTGCCGCAAACCCGCCGCGCGGTAGCCGAGACTGGGCACGCGGTCGATCACGTCCATCACCAGGTGAAATCGGTCGAGGTCGTTGAGCACCGCCATGTCGAACGGCGTGGTGGTGGTGCCCTCTTCCTTGTAGCCGCGGACGTGCAGGTTGCAGTGGTTGGTGCGCCGGTAAGTGAGGCGGTGGATCAGCCACGGATAACCGTGGTAGGCGAACACGATCGGTTTGTCGGTGGTGAACAGGGTATCGAAGTCGCGGTCCGACAGCCCGTGCGGGTGCTCCTCGCGCGATTGCAGCGTCATCAGGTCGACCACGTTCACCACCCGGAGCTTCAGGTCCGGCAACTCCCGGCGCAGGATGTCGACCGCCGCGAGCACCTCGATGGTCGGCACGTCGCCGGCACAGCCCAGCACCACGTCCGGCTCGCCGCCGGCGTCGGTGCCGGCCCATTCCCAGATGCCGATGCCGGCGCTGCTGTGCTTGATCGCGGCATCCATGTCGAGCCATTGCGGCTGCTTCTGCTTGCCGGCGACGATCACGTTCACGAAATCGTGCGAGCGCAAGCACTTGTCGGTCACGTACAGCAGGGTGTTGGCGTCCGGCGGCAGGTACACGCGGATGACGTCGGCCTTCTTGTTGACCACATGGTCGATGAAGCCCGGGTCCTGATGCGAGAAACCGTTGTGGTCCTGGCGCCAGACGTGCGAGGTCAGCAGGTAGTTGAGCGAGGCGATCCGACGACGCCAGGGAATCTCGCGGCAGGTCTTGAGCCACTTGGCGTGCTGGTTGAACATCGAATCGACGATGTGGATGAAGGCCTCGTAGCAGGAGAACAGGCCGTGCCGGCCGGTCAGCAGATAGCCCTCGAGCCAGCCCTGGCAGGTGTGCTCCGAGAGGATCTCCATCACGCGCCCGTCCGGCGCCAGGCCCTCGTCCTCCGGCAGGGTCTGCGCCATCCACGCGCGCCCGGTCACCTCGAACAGCGCGCCGAGGCGGTTCGAGGCGGTCTCGTCCGGCCCGAACACGCGGAAGTTGCGCCGCCTACTATTGAGCTGCATCACGTCGCGCAGGAACACGCCCATCACGCGCGTGGCTTCGGCCTCGACCGCTCCAGGCCGCGGCACCGCCACGGCGTAGTCGCGAAAATCCGGCAGGCGCAGGTCCTCGAGCAGCAAACCGCCGTTGGCGTGCGGGTTGGCACCCATGCGCCGCGACGCGCGCGGCGCCAGCGCCACCAATTCGGACTTGGGCGCGCCGTGCTCGTCGAACAGCTCCGCTGGCCGGTAGCTCTTCAGCCACTGATCGAGCAGCTCGAGGTGTTTGGGGTTGGCGGCGATCTCGCCGAACGGCACCTGGTGCGAACGCCAGGAGCCTTCGGTTTTCTTGCCATCGACTTCTTTTGGCCCGGTCCAGCCCTTGGGCGTACGCAGCACGATCATCGGCCAGCGCGGCCGGACCGTGACGCCGTTCGCGCGCGCCTCGCGCCGGATCGCCTGGATGTCCCCGATCACCGCGTCCAGCGCCGCAGCCATTGCGTGGTGCATCGCCTGTGGCTCCTCGCCCTCGACGAAATAGGCGTGGTAACCATAGCCGGTCAGCAGGCTCTCCAGCTCGGCGTGCGGGATGCGCGCCAGCACCGCGGGGTTGGCGATCTTGTATCCGTTCAGATGCAGGATCGGCAGCACCGCGCCGTCGGTGACGGGATTGAGGAACTTGTTCGAGTGCCAGGCGGCCGCCAGCGGCCCGGTCTCGGCCTCGCCGTCGCCGACCACGCAGGCGACGATCAGCTCCGGGTTATCGAACGCGGCGCCGAAGGCGTGCGAGATCGCGTAGCCGAGTTCGCCGCCCTCGTGGATCGAGCCCGGGATCTCGGGGGTGACGTGGCTGCCGATGCCGCCGGGAAACGAAAACTGGCGGAACAACCGCTTCATGCCCTCCGCGTCCCGCGACACGTTCGGGTAGTGATCGCTGTAGCTGCCTTCGAGCCAGGTGTTGGCGACGAGCGCCGGGCCGCCGTGGCCGGGCCCGGCAACATAGATCATGTCCAGATCATGCGCCGCGATCACGCGGTTGAGATGCGCGTAGATGAAATTGAGCCCTGGGGTCGTGCCCCAGTGGCCGAGCAGCCGCGGCTTCACGTGCTCGAGCCTGAGCGGCTCCTCGAGCAGTGGGTTGTCGAGCAGGTAAATCTGCCCCACCGACAGGTAATTCGCCGCACGCCACCAGGCGTCGAGACGCACGAACTCGTCGGTGGTCGGTGCGGACAGCGCAACGGCATTGCTCGTGTTCGTTTGCATGTCTTTCAACTGGTTGGTCGATTCGGGCGATTCTGTCGGCTCGGGGCGGGCCCGCAAGGCGCATGAGAGCCGGGCGAGGCATCAAGTTGCAGCTGCGTCCTGACGATGGCGATCAGCACGTACATTCACGGCGCTGAATCGGGAGTGGCCTGATTCGGAAGGTTCCGCCGTGATTCACGCGGTTGTGCCTCGGTAGCGAAGCGTCGGGCGTGGCGCACGAGGCTCGACGATCGTCTATTCGGCCCCGGCTTCGGGCTTCGCCGCGCCGGCCGGGGTAAAACGCTGTTGCAGGACCGCCAGCTGCTCGTCATTGGTGGCAACCAGCCACAGGCGCGCGCTTTCGACGATGTGGCGATTGTGGTCCTTGAACGGGCCCATCGCGACGACGCTCTTCCAGGTCACCGGACCGACGCGGCTGGTCTTGTTCGACGGCGTGCCGACCAGCAGGCAATACGGCCCGAGCGGCATCGACACGAAGGGCATCGGCGGGCGGGCCCGCACGCGCCAGTCGATGAACGGCGAGTCGCTCAGCAGCAGCGGGGCGGGAAGGCCATGAAACACGGTGAAGTCGTACAGCGCCAGCTGCACGCGCACGCCGACGTACATGCGCCGGATGTCGTTGACCACCGCCGCGCGGATCTCGTCGTCGAACATCGGCTCGAGCGCGTACCGTGCCCATGCCCTTTGCGCATCGCCCTGATAGGCGCAGGCCATGCCGATTTCGATGCATTCCTGCACTGCGCGCTGGACCTCCGCGTCCGATCCGGCGCTTTCCGGCTTGCCAAGCTGGGCGGCCCGCAGAAACTGTGCGAGCCCGGCCTCGTGCACGGTCGGGCCGGTGCGGTGCGCATCGTCGTCCGCGTCCTTGGCCAGCGAAACGTAGATCGGCCGTTCGGACGCGAATCGCGCCTTCTTGCCATCATCGAATGCGAGTTCGCCGTTGGCGCAGTCCAGATAGCGGGTGCCGACGCGGCCGTGCTCCCAGATCCAGTTCTTCAGGAAGGGGCGCAACGGATGGTGGAATTCGCTTTCGCTCAATCGCCTCTCCAATCGATCAGTATGGAGCGTGAATGCCCATTCGGACACCCTGCGTCGGCCGCAGGCAAGGTGACGAGAGGAAAGCCACCGCGCGTCGGGATACGCCTTCCAGATATCCGGGAATCCGGCCTGGACGGCTTCACGGCCGACGTACCGGGTTCCGCAGACGTCGGGCGCAGCGCATCCGCGAACGCCTGCAGGTCTGCAGCGGCAACACTCATGATGCCCCGGAGTGCTCGCAGCACTGCTGGCCTTCTCGTGAAGGGCATGCACGAGAGGGGCCTCAGTTTCAAAGTCTGTCGCGCGCGTTCACGACGAACCGCGCCGCGATTGCAGGGCTGCGGCGGCGGGCTCGTCGGCGACGATCCAGGCGCGATCGCGGGAAACGAGGGCGGCCGGAATGCCGCCGACGCCGTTCGCGAGGCGCGCGAGCACGTCCGACTTGCGCGCACCGCAGACGAGCCACAGGACGCAACGCGCGCGATCGAGCACCGGCACGGTCAGCGTGATCCGGCGGAAGCCGCGATACGGCCCGGTCGCTGCGACCCAGATGTCGTTCGCGTCCAGCGCCGCATCGCCAGGAACCAGCGATGCCGTGTGGCCATCGTCGCCGAGCCCGAGATGCACCAGGTCAAGGACCGGTGGCGCTCCGGCAACCGCAACCAGGTTCCCGGCATATCCGGCCGCTGCGGCCATGAGATCGGCGTCCTCGACCGGCATCGGATGGACGCTTTGCGCCGGCAGCGACACCCTCGAGACCAGCAACTCGTCGAGCCGGGTCAGATTGCGCGCAGCACTGCCGAACGGTGCCGCACGCTCGTCGACCTGGAAGAGCTCGACGCATCTCCATGGCAGGCGCAGCTGCGCCAGTGCCTTCAGCATCGGCGCCGACGTCTCGCCGCCGCTCAGTGCGACCAGGAAGCGACCGCGCTCGCGCACGGCTTCTCGGGCCCGTGCAGCGATGAACATGGCGGCCCATCGTGCCGCGCGATCGACATCCGGCTGGATCTCGATGTGCATGACTCCGGCGTCACCCCCGCTTCGGGGACTGCCAGCCGCCGTGCCGCGCGGCCATCGCATCGGCCTCGACGGGTCCCCAGCTGCCCGTCGGATACGGATGAATCGGGATACGTGCCGTCAGGACCGGGTCGACGATTCGCCACGCCGCTTCGACGCCGTCCTCGCGCGCGAACAACGTGCTGTCGCCCCTGATCGCGTCGCCGATCAGTCGTTCGTAGGCGCCCATTTCCGAGCGGCGCTCGTTGCACACGAACAGCTCGATGTCCTCGCCGGCCATCACGGTGCCCGGCCGCTTCGTGCGTGCGCCGATCGCGATCGCGACTCCGTCCGGACCGAGCCGGAAGCGGAAGTAGTTCGACTGCGGAGGCACTGCCTCGCCGAACACCTGCTGCGGTGGGCGCTTCAGATGCACACGCACCTCGGTCGCGGTGACAGCCAGCCGCTTGCCGACGCGGGCCAGGATCGGCACGCCGGCCCAGCGCCAGGAATCGAGGTGCAGTCGCACGGCCGCGAACGTCTCCACCTGCGAGCCGGGCGCCACACCTTCCTCCTCGAGATAGTCGACGTACTGGCCGAGGACCACGCTGCCCGCGTCGAGCGGGCGAATGCCCCGGAATACCTTGACCTTCTCGTCGCGCATCGCCTCGGCGCCTTCGCCGACCGGTGGCTCCATCGCCAGATGCGCGACGACTTGCAGCAAGTGGTTCTGTACCACGTCGCGGATCGCGCCGACTTCCTCATAGAAGCTGCCCCGGCCATCGACGCCGAAGTCCTCGGCCATCGTGATCTGGATGCTCTCGACGTGATCGCGATTCCAGAGCGGCTCGAGGAACGAATTGGCGAAGCGGAAGTACAGCAGGTTCTGCACCGGCTCCTTGCCAAGGTAATGGTCGATGCGAAAGATCTCTGGCTCGGCAAAAACCCGGTGCACCGCACGATTCAGCGCCTGCGACGTGGAGAAATCGCGTCCGAACGGCTTCTCGACCACGACACGCGCGCCCTTGGCGCACCCGGACTCACCGATCCCGTCGACCGCGGTCGGAAACAGGCTCGGCGGTACCGCGAGGTAATGCAACGGCCGCTTCGCCGAGCCGAGCGCCCGGCGCAGCCGCGCATAGGTGGCTGGTTCGCGGTAGTCGCCGTCGACGTAGCGCAACAGCGCTGCGAGCTTCTCGGTCGCAACCCGATCTGCACCGTCCCCATGCGCCTCGACGCTCGCGCGGACCCGATCTCGCAGCGTCTCGAGGCTCCAGCCCGAGCGCGCGACCCCGACCACCGGAACGTCGAGTCCCTGGCGCGCTACGAGTGCCTGAAGCGCCGGAAAGATTTTCCTGAAGGCGAGGTCGCCGGTCGCGCCGAACAGCACGAGCGCATCGGATGCCGTCTCGTTCATGCGCGGCCGTCGGGAGCGTCGGCCTCGCGGTGGCCGCCGAACTCGCGGCGCATCGCCGAGAGGATCCGGTTGGCGAAATCGCCGCTCGCGCGCGAACCGAAACGCTGGAACAGGGCGGCCGCGAGCACCGGCGCCGGCACGCCCTCGTCGACCGCCGCCTTCAGCGCCCAGCGACCCTCGCCGGAATCGGAGACGCGGCCGCTCACCCCGGCCAATTCCGGATCGCGCAGCAGCGCCTGTGCGGTCAGGTCGAGCAGCCATGAGCGGATCACGCTGCCGCGACGCCACAGTTCGGCGATCTCGGCCAGGTCGAACTCGTAGCGAAACGCGTCCGGGAACCCGGGCGGCGCGGTCTGCGCGTCGGCCGCCTGCGCCTGCCTGCCGACGCCGGCGTGGCGCAGCATGTCGAAGCCTTCCGCATAGGCGGCCATCACGCCGTACTCGATGCCGTTGTGGACCATCTTGGCGAAGTGGCCGGCCCCGCTCGGGCCGCAATGCAGGAAGCCGCGCTCGGCGCCGGTGCCGCGCTGCCGGCGACCCGGTGTGCGCGCAACTGCGTCGACCGGCGGTGCCAGCGATGCGAACACCGGCTCGAGCCGCTTCACGATCGCCGGCTCGCCGCCGATCATCTGGCAATAGCCGTTCTCGAGCCCCCACACGCCGCCACTGGTGCCCACGTCGACGTAATGGATGCCGAGGCTACGCAGTTCTTCGGCGCGCCGGACGTCGTCGTGGAAGTGCGAATTGCCGCCGTCGACGACGGTGTCTCCCGGCTCGAGGAACGAGACCAGCGCGCCGATCGTCTCGTCGACGATCGGCGCGGGAAGCATCAGCCACACCAGGCGAGGCGACCCAAGCTGCGACGCGAGCGCCCCGATCGAATCGGCAGCGGTCGCACCAGCCTCGACCAGCGCCCGCACCGGCTCCGGATCGATGTCGTGAACGACACAGTCATGCCGGTCGCCCAGCAGCCTCCGCGCCATGTTCCCGCCCATCCGGCCCAGCCCGATCATTCCGATCTGCATGCCGATTCCCTTCCGCGCCCACTCGCGCAAGTCTGCCACGCAACCGCGATTGTCGTTGCCGCGCCTCGGCAACGCTTGTGGTTTAATCGCGGCCGCGGTGCTCGAGCAGGACAAGGCCTGGCCCGTGGCGTCGGGGCCCTCGTGTCCCGGCAACTTCCCCTCCAACAATGGCCGGTTTTCGTGTTCTGCCGTGAGACGGGCCGAAAGCGCGAAGCCCCTGACTGCTTCGAAAAACCAGGGGCTTACGCGGCGTCGAGTGAGGCGGCGAGACCGCCTCACATGTGCTCGATCATCACCTGCCCGAAACCCGAGCACGACACCTGCGTGGCGCCAGGCAGCAGGCGCGCGAAGTCGTAGGTCACCTTCTTCGACAGGATCGACTTCTCCATCGACGAGATGATCAGGTCCGCCGCCTCGGTCCAGCCCATGTGGCGCAGCATCATTTCGGCCGACAGGATCTCCGAGCCCGGATTGACGTAGTCCTTGCCGGCGTACTTCGGCGCCGTGCCGTGCGTGGCCTCGAACATCGCGACCGAATCCGACAGGTTGGCGCCCGGGGCGATGCCGATGCCGCCGACCTGCGCGGCGAGCGCGTCGGAGATGTAGTCGCCGTTCAGGTTCAGCGTCGCGATCACGCTGTACTCGGCGGGCCGCAGCAGGATCTGCTGCAGGAACGCGTCGGCGATCACGTCCTTGACGACGATCTCCTTGCCGGTCTTCGGGTTCCGGAACGAGCACCACGGGCCGCCGTCGATCGGCTGCGCACCGAACTCCTTCTGTGCCAGCGCGTAGCTCCAGTCGCGGAAGCCGCCCTCGGTGTACTTCATGATGTTGCCCTTGTGCACGATCGTCACCGACGGCTTGTCGTTGTCGATCGCGTACTGGACCGCCTTGCGCATCAGCCGCTCGGTGCCTTCGCTGGACACCGGCTTGATGCCGATTCCGGAAGTCTCGGGGAAACGGATCTTGGTGACGCCGAGTTCCTTCGTCAGGAACGTGATCAGTTTCTTCGCCTTGTCGCTCTTCGCCTCGTACTCGATCCCGGCATAGATGTCCTCCGAGTTCTCGCGGAAGATCACCATGTCGGTCTTCTCGGGCTCCTTGACCGGCGACGGCACGCCCTTGAACCAGCGCACCGGGCGCAGGCACACGTACAGGTCGAGTTCCTGGCGCAACGCGACGTTCAGCGACCGGATGCCGCCGCCCACCGGCGTGGTGAGCGGGCCCTTGATCGAGACCACGTAGTCCTTCAGCACCTGCAGCGTCTCTTCCGGCAGCCAGACGTCGGGCCCGTAGACCTTGGTCGACTTCTCGCCAGCGTAGATCTCCATCCAGTGGATTTTCTTCTTGCCGCCGTAGGCCTTCGCCACGGCGGCATCGACCACCTTGATCATCACCGGCGTGATGTCGACGCCGGTGCCGTCGCCTTCGATGTACGGGACGATCGGATTGTCCGGAACCTGCAGCGAGAAGTCGCTGTTGACCTTGATCTTCTCGCCAGCGGAAGGGATCTTGATGTGCTGGTACATGCCGGGAAGTCCTCGTGGGAAGGGACGGAATGGGACGGAACGGGGCGGATTGGGGCCGATGGGCGCGGATGCGCAATTATGCCGCAGCGCGGCCGCTTTTCCTGCGCGCCGA
>Ga0073904_10003468_pt1 | contig 11902 bp, 15 predicted proteins | sample KloWWTrecipitate_FD_66668 | JGI IMG/M metagenome (GOLD analysis project Ga0073904, IMG submission 66668) | Active sludge microbial communities from Klosterneuburg, Austria, studying microevolution and ecology of nitrifiers - Klosterneuburg... | ecosystem: Engineered > WWTP > Aerobic digester >... | reverse complement strand
CGCCATCGCGATACTTCCCTGGCCGGGCCGTCTGCGCGCCACGGCTGTCGCCGCTCTCGTGCCGCTGGTGGCCGCGGCGCCGCTCGCGCCAGGGCCCTCGCAAGTCGCAATCACCGTGTTCGATGTCGGGCACGGGCAGGCAGCCGTGATACGTACCCTGAGCGAGGTCGTGATCTTCGGGACCGGCGACAGTTTTGGCACAGGCGGCCGGCGCATGGCGCGCGTCGTCGTGCCCTGGCTGCGCATGCAACGCATCACGCGGGTCGATCGCCTCATCCTGCCGCAGCTTCGCGGGGATCACGCGAGTGGCGCAGCCGAACTCGTCGCGGCGCTCGAAGTCGGGGAGATCCTCGTGCCGCGCCCATGGCCAGGCGGGCCGGAGCACGTTGCACTGTGCGCCGGGCGGGCGAGGTGGAGCAGCGTGCCGGCCCGTTTCGCGGTGACGGCGGATTGCGACATGTCGCTCTCGATCGGGTTCAGGCGGTTCGAATTCGGGCGAGCGGCGCGCTTCGATACGGCACATGAGGGTGCCATCAGCATCACGATCGACGCCGCGACCGGGGACGTCGTGCGCAGGGCCGCGCGCGACGGCTATCCATGGCCGTGGCGCGCTCCGGTATGATGCGCACGGTTTGCACAGCTTCGAGGGCAGGGCGGATGTGGGAAATCGTGCGCGCGGGCGGGCCACTGATGTGGCCGATCATCCTGTGCTCCATCGGTGCCGCGGCCATCATTCTCGAGCGTTTCTGGACCCTGCAGGACAAGCGGGTGATTCCGCCCGATCTCACGAAGAAGGTCTGGGCGCTGATCGAGGGCAACCAGATCAACGACAAGGTCATCACGGCACTCGAGCAGAACTCGCCGCTGGGCCGCGTGCTCGCCGCCGGCCTCGCCAACCGTCACAGGCCTCGTGAGATCATGATGGAGCGCCTGCAGGACACCGGGCGGCACGTCATCTACGAGCTCGAACGTTTTCTCAATTCGCTCAACATGATCGCGGGCGTGAGCCCGCTGCTCGGCCTGCTCGGTACCGTGACCGGCATCATCAAGGCGTTCAACGCCATCCAGGCCGGTGGCATGGGCGATCCGCGCATGCTGTCGGGCGGGATCGCCGAGGCGCTGATCACGACCGCCGCGGGGCTTACCGTCGCAATTCCGGCGTTGATCGGCTTTCGCATGTTGCGTGGCAAGGTTGACCGCATCGTGATCCAGATGGAAAAGGACGCGCTGCGCATCGCCGACGCGGTCGATGCGGCGGCGGATCGCGACCGGGCGGGGGCCGCGTGAACTTCAAGCCGCGGCGCATCGACGAGCCCGAGCTCAACCTCACCTCGCTGATCGACGTGGTGCTCCTGCTGATCGTGTTTTTCATGCTCTCCTCGACTTTCGTGCAGGAGGGGCGCCTGCGGGTGCGCCTGCCCGAGGCGCGTGACGTACCCGTGCAAGCTCCGGCGAAGGAGGCGATCGTCGTGACGGTCACGCAGGGTGGGGGCTATCGCGTCAACGAGCGCGACCTCGTCAATGCGAGTGCCGACACGCTGCGCGCGGCGCTGCTCAAGGTCGCAGGTGACGAGCGTGGCGCGCCCGTCACGTTGCGGGCCGACGGCCGGGCGACGCACCAGTCGGTCGTGACAGCGATGGATGTGCTCGGCAAGCTCGGTTTCGCCGAGATCAACATCGCGACCGTCAACGACGCGGGCGCAGCGGGCCCGTGAGCGTACCGGCGGCCGCGCCCGTCGTCGCGCACCCGGGACAGGTCTACCGACGGCTGCTCGGCTACGCCCGCCCGTACGTCGGCACCTTCCTGATCGGCGTCGTCGGCATGGCGATGTTCGCGGCGACTGACGCGCTGCTCGCGTACCTTGTCAAGGTCTTCCTCGGCGGCGCCTTCGTCGAGCGCGATCCGCGTGTGGTCTGGATCGTGCCGCTCGGCGCAGTCGGGCTGTTCTTCCTGCGCGGGGTTGGCGACTACGTGTCGAACTACTTTCCGGCCTCGGTCGGCCGGCGCATCATCAAGGCGCTGCGCGGCGAGCTCTACTCGAAGTACCTGCGGTTGCCGGTGTCCTGGTTCGATGCGACCTCGACCGGCGAGATGCTCTCGCGCCTGACCTTCAATATCGAGCAGGTCGCCGAGGCGACGACCAATGCGGTCACGGTGCTGATCCGCGACACGCTCACCATCGTTGCGCTGCTCGGCTACCTTTTCTGGATGAACTGGCAGCTCGCAGCGTTCGCGCTCACGCTCGCGCCGTTCATTTCATGGCTGATAAGGCGGATCAACAGCTCGTTTCGCCGCTACAGCACGCGCATCCAGAATTCGATGGCGGACGTCACGCGCGTCGCGAAGGAATCCTTCGACGGGCAGCGGGTCGTGCGGGTCTTCAATGCGCAGCGCGAGCAGGAGCGCGCCTTCGAAACGGCGAACGAGGCGAACCGCCACAGCAACATGCGACTCATCAACGCGCGCGCGATGAGCAACCCGGTGGTGCAGTTCATCGCGGCGATCGGGCTCGCGGGGGTGCTCTATTTCGCGATCGGCCAGGTGCAGTCGCAGGCGATGCGCGTCGATGACTTCATGTCGTTCCTGACTGCGCTGCTGCTCATCACGGCGCCGCTGCGCCGGCTCGTCAACGTCTTCGGACCGCTGCAGCAGGGCATTACAGCCGGCGCGAGCGTCTTTGCAGTGCTCGACACCCCGGGCGAGGATGCGGGGGGCCGTCATACGGTGACGCGCGCGCGCGGCGAGATCGAATATCGGGGCGTGCAATTCACGTACCGCGAGGACAAGGGGCAGGTGCTGCACGACATCGACCTGCGGGTGCCTGCCGGGCATACGCTCGCGATCGTCGGGCGATCGGGTAGCGGCAAGTCGACACTCGTCGCCCTGCTGCCGCGTTTCTATGACGTTGAGGGCGGCAGCGTGCGGCTCGACGGCGTCGATTTGCGCGACTACGCGCTCGCGAACCTGCGCGACCAGGTCGCGGTCGTGAGCCAGGAGGTCGTGCTCTTCAACGACACCATCCGCGCCAATATCGCGTTTGGCCGCCCGGAGGCGTCGCGCGGCCAGGTCGAGGCGGCGGCCGAGGCCGCGTTCGTGATGGACTTCGCACGCGAGCTGCCGCAGGGGCTCGACACGCTCGTGGGTGATCGCGGCGCGCTGCTGTCGGGCGGCCAGCGTCAACGCATCTCCATAGCGCGCGCGATCCTGAAGGACACGCCGGTGCTGGTGCTCGATGAGGCAACGTCGGCACTCGACACCGAGTCGGAGCGGCACATCCAGGCGGCGCTCACGCGCCTGCAGTCGGGACGCACCACGCTCGTGATCGCGCATCGCCTGTCGACGGTGGAACAGGCCGACGAAATCGTCGTGATGGACGAGGGCGCGATTGTCGAGCGCGGCACCCACGCGGCGTTGCTTGCGCGGGGTGGCGTATACGCGCAGCTGCACCGCTTGCAGTTCAACGCCTGAGGCGCTCGTACCGCGATGGAGAAGTGGCTCAACGCGGTATGGTACGGGGGCGCTTCTGGCGCGACGCTGCTGCGCCCGCTCTCCTGGCTCTTTGCGCTGGCGGTGGGCGCCCGACGCGGCGCCTATGCGGCCCGTCTTCTGCCGGTCACGGCGCTCGCCACACCGGTGGTCGTCGTCGGCAATCTCACCGTGGGCGGCACGGGCAAGACGCCCTTTGTCGTCTGGCTCGCGGGGGCACTCGCCGCGGCAGGTCGCAGGCCTGGCGTCGTGTCGCGCGGCTACGGGCGACGCGGTGATGCGCCGCGGCTCGTGGAAGACGGCTCACGGGCCGGCGAGGTCGGGGATGAGCCATTGCTGCTGCGGCGGCGCACTGGCAGGCCGGTGGCGGTCGGTCGCGAGCGTGTGGTCGCCGGGCGCCTTCTCGCGACGCAGAACGTCGATGTCATCATCGCCGACGACGGGCTGCAACACCTTGCCCTCGCGCGCGATTGCGAACTCGTGCTGATCGATGGCGCGCGCGGCTTCGGCAATGGATTGATGCTTCCCGCGGGTCCACTGCGGGAGCGGGCGGGTCGCCTGCGTACGGTCGATGCCGTGATCATTCTGGATGGTTCACGCGAGCGAAGCCTTGCGGGGCGGCCCGTTTTTCACATGCGGCTCGAGGCGACGGGCGTGTTGCCACTCACCGGGCCGCGTGAGGCGGCACTGCCGCTTGCGGGCCTTGCCGGACAGCGTGTGCACGCCGTGGCGGGCATCGGCAACCCGGAACGCTTCTTCCGCCTGCTGCGCGCCGCCGGCCTCGAGGTGATCCCGCATGCGTTTCCCGATCATCACGCCTTTACGGCGGCTGATCTCGCCTTCGAGGACGACCTGCCTGTCCTCATGACGGAGAAAGATGCCGTAAAATGCACGGCGTTCGCGTCGTCGCGGCTGGGATACGTGCCCGTCAGCGCCGCGTTCGGCGACGACGACGCGCGCGCGCTGCTCGCACTCGTCGCGGCAAAGATCGATTCGGCCCGCAGCGGCCGCTAGGGAGCGCCTTGGATACGCGACTGCTCGACATCATCGCCTGCCCGCTCTGCAAGGGGCCGGTCATCCACCAGCGCGACGAGGCGGTGCTCGTCTGCCGTGTTGACCGGCTCGCCTATCCGATCCGTGACGGCGTGCCGATCATGCTGGTCGAGGAGGCGAGGCCGCTCGCGGCGAGCGATCCGCTGCTCGAGCGCTGAGCGGCCCGCCCGCATGTTCCGCATCGTCATCCCCGCCCGCTACGAATCCACACGCTTCCCCGGCAAGCCACTGGCTCTCATCGACGGGCGGCCGATGATCGTGTGCGTCTACGAGCGGGCACGCGCCACCCGTGCACACGAGGTGATCGTGGCGACCGACGATGAACGGATCGCCGCCGCGGCGCGCCTTGCGGGCGCGGATGTCTGCATGACGGCAAGCTCACACGCTTCGGGCACGGATCGCATCGCGGAGGTTGCGCGCGAGCGCGGCTTTGGCACGGACGACATCGTCGTCAACCTGCAGGGAGATGAGCCGCGGATGCCGGCGGCCCTCGTCGAGCAGGCGGCCGCGGCGCTCGCCGCGCATCCGGCTGCATCGATCGCGACCGTCGCAGCGCCGGTGCGGTCGCGCGAGGAGTATCTCGATCCGAACGTCGTCAAGGTGGTGACCGACCGCGAGGGCAGGGCGCTCTATTTCAGCCGCGCGCCGATTCCGCATGACCGTGATGGTGACGGTCATGAAGCGCGCCGCCACATCGGCCTCTATGCCTGGCGCACGCGTGCACTGTTGCGATTCGCAGCGCTCGCGCCGACGCGGCTCGAGCTGCTCGAGAAGCTCGAGCAACTGCGCGCGCTCGAGCACGGGATGGAAGTCCGCGTGGTCGAAGCTGCGGAACTGCCCGGTGCGGATATCAATACGCCGGAGGATCTGGCGCGGCTGCACGGGCCAGGGGCGTAGGGCGCAGGGCCTGCGCATCTGCTTACGACAGTCCTTTTCGGGATTCTCCGGACGGAAGTGGTGCGCTCCGTTCTGAGCGCCCGGATGAGCGTCAGACCTGGGCGGCGAGCAGGCGGCCCGTGGGCGTCACGCGAGCGACGCCTTGAGGCGAGTACGTGTCCTTGCGCGATCCGGCGCCGCCCGTGAGTGCGTCGAGTCGGCCGGTCACGCTGCGCAATTGCGCGGTGGCGAGCGCCCCGTTGCGATCGTTCAGTTTGCGGCAGCGGCGCGTGAGCTCGGTGCAGCCCGTCCAGCGAATGGCGAGGCGACCGCCCGGATCGCACGAGCAGAGGAGCTTGCGCATGCCGTCCGCGTCGCTCCCATACCCGAGCATGTGGCAGAGGGAGGTGCGCTCGTCGTCCAGCCGCAGCAGGGCGCCGACGCAGCCTTGCCGGTCGCGCCCCGCGCCAGCGAGCGCCTCGATGTTGCGCGCAACAAGCAGGCCGTGTTCGCGATCCAGCAGTTCTTCCAGCCGCGCGAGCACGGCCGCCTGCTCGACGATGAGGCGTTCGAGCGTTTCGCGGGTGAGGGTGGGATCCATGCGCGGGAGCTAGCGGGCGGAGCGCACGAGGCTCGCGAGGTCGTGCTCGAACACGAGCAGCTTCGTCGCCGTGGCCTGCGCATCGACCGTGTAGCTGCCGTTCTCGATGGACTTGCGGATTCTCGCCACTCGGGCCTCGTCCACCTGCGAGAGGCGGCTCAAGGTCGCTTCGAGCGCCGCGAGCTGGCGCGCGCTCTCGGTGATCTGTACGCCACCCGCCGCGCCTGGCTGTGGGCGGGTTCCGGTCTCGCCGGCCGTGGACGAGCGAGCGCGTGTCACGGCCACCGCTTCAGGTGTTCTGACAGGTTTGCCATCCAATCCATTGATTTTATTAGCCATCACGAAACCCTCTCATCCATGTCACGACCTGTATCGGCCTGACCCGATGCTTCTTTAGCAAATTTTGCGTCGCGAGGCGCGGCGCTCATGGCGCCACCCGCACTTCGGAAGCGTTTTCGACCACACCCTCAACCACCTTGAGCGAGGACAGGTTTTGCACGCGCACGCGCTCCTCAACGGCGCCGTCGCCCAGGGCGCGCCCCGGTGCTCGCACGCGAAAGCCGTTGGCAGAGGCGATGAGCGTCACAGCCTGACCGCGCTTCACGACCTTGTCTGCTGCGAACCAGCTCTTCGGGAGCGGCACCCCGGCGGGCACGGAACGTGCGAGATGGCGACCGGCGAGCTCGTCGAGGTTGCGTACATAAAGGTCTGCGAGACCTTCCACTTCAATGTGCCGGTTCGCAACGTCCGCTGCCGCCAGTGTCTGGCCGCGTGACGCAGGTGCCTTGAGCACCAGGACGTCGACCGCACTGCGAATCCTCACCGGCACGTTGATGCGCCACTGCGCATCGCCCCTGCAAGCGACGACGACCGACGTGCGCGCCGACAGTGCCGCGCCCGCTGACCATTTCGCGATGAGCGAGGTGGCACAGGAGGGGAGCCGCAGCCGCGGGTCGAGGCGGGTGGCACTGACCTGCACTGCCTGCTGCAGACCGTCGGGAATCGCCTGGTGCACGAAGGATTCCGCCGCGCGCTCGACGCTTTGCGGGTCCTGGACGGGTTGCGCGCGCGCGAGGTCACCCGCAACGAGCATTGCGAAGCTGGCAAGCGCAACGAGGTACGAACAGTTCCACACACGCGGTTTCGTTGCAGTTTGTGTGCCAGACGCTCATGCCGGGCACGACCCCGTCTCAAGTCCGCCGGGCGTGTGCCGATATGAACGGCATGGCGGCTCAAGGCCCGCGGCTTGCCGTTTCTGCGGCAAAACCTTGCCGCACCACTTGACCGCCGTCACACGGCAAGTCATGCAATCCGCCTGGATCAGGACCGGAACGCCGAAAAACCCCTTGTGGCACAGCGCTTGCTCTGCTTCCACGCAGTCAGATTTCTGACGGTGGGACCGACATGCGATTCGATCTTGACGCTTATCTCGGAGTGCACCAGCAGGCGCTCGCGCTCGGCGCGCAGCGCACTGAAGTGCTCGCGAACAACCTCGCGAACGCGGACACGCCCGGCTTCAAGGCGCGCGACATCGACTTCAAGGCGGCGCTCGCGGCCGCAGGCGAGGCCGGTGCGCCGCTGCCGATGGCACAGACATCCTCGCTGCACCTCGCGACCGAAGGGAGCGGGGGCGGCGTCGCCGGCGCCCTGCGCTACCGCACGCCACTTGCGCCCTCGCTCGATGGGAACACGGTCGAGCCGCAGCTCGAGCAGGCGGCCTTCGCCGAGAACGCCGTGCGCTACCAGGCGACGCTCAGCTTTCTCAACGCACGCTTTCGCAGCCTGATGACCGCGATCACGGGTCAGTAGGCAGGAGTCACAGGATGTCTTCGTTCAGGACTTTCGATATTGCGGGTTCGGGCATGGCGGCCCAGTCCGTGCGACTCAACACAGTGGCGAGCAATCTCGCCAACGCCGACAGCGTCGCGGGCAGTGCGGCTGCCGTCTACAAGGCGCGTCACCCGCTGTTCGAAGCCGTGCAGCAGGCGATGCACGGTGTGCAGCCGGCGGGTGCAAATGGCGGCGCCGCGGTGCGCGTCAGAGGCATCGTCGAGAGCGATGCGGCGCCGGTCGCGCGCTACGAGCCCGGTAACCCGCTCGCGAACGCCGAGGGCTATGTGTACGCGCCCAACGTGAACGTCGTCGAGGAGATGGTCGACATGATCTCTGCCTCGCGCTCGTACCAGAACAACGTCGAAGTCATGGATACGGCGAAGACCCTGATGATGGCCACACTGAGGCTCGGACAGTCATGAGCACCGTTCAGAACGACACTGCGACCAGCCCTTACGCGGGCCTCGGCTTCAACACGTCGAAGCCGGGCGCGGCGGGCCAGGGCGACGACTCGCTCGACCAGCAGGACTTCCTGATGCTGCTTACGACGCAGCTCAAGAACCAGGATCCGCTCAAGCCGCTCGATTCGACGCAGTTTGTCACGCAGCTTGCGCAGTTCAGCCAGGTGTCGGGCGTGCAGGAGATGAACGCATCGCTCGCCGCGCTCACCGCCGGCATGAAGAGTTCCGCCGTGCTAGACGGCGCCTCGCTCGTCGGCCGCTACGTGTTGCTCAAGGGCAATCATGCAACGCTCTCCGACGGGGGAGTGATCGTGGGTGGCGTGACGACGCCCACCGGCGCCACCTCGATCACAGTGAGCCTGCGCAACGAGGGCGGCGAACTCGTGCGCTCGATGCAGCTGACGCCGACCGCGGACACGACGCTCTTCAACTGGGACGGCCGTGCGAACGACGGCACTGTCGCGCCGTCCGGCCGGTACACGCTTGACGCCACCGCAACCGTCTCCGGCGTGAGCCAGGCCACCGACACGCTGATCGCCGACCTCGTCTCGAGCGTCAGCATCGAGCCAGGCACCTTCGCACTGACACTCAATACGCCGGGCGCGGGCGCCGTGACTCTCGCAGACGTACGCCAGGTTTTCTGAAACAGATTCCGACTCCAGGAGCAGACACACCATGCCATTCACGATCGCACTCAGCGGACTCAATGCCGCATCGGCCGATCTCGCCGTCACCGCGAACAACATCGCGAACGGCTCGACCTCGGGTTTCAAGAGTTCGCGCACCGAGTTTGCAGACCTCTTTGCCGTCACGCCCTTCGGTGTTTCGAGCACCGCAACCGGCAACGGCGTGAAGGTCTCGTCGGTTGCACAGCAGTTCACGCAAGGCAACATCGACTTTACCGACAGCAATCTCGACCTTGCGCTCTCGGGCGACGGCTTTTTCACGCTGAGTGACGCGGGCTCGCTCGCCTACTCGCGGGCGGGCGCGTTCAAGGTCGACAACCAGGGCTATGTCGTGAGCGGCACGGGCGCGCGACTCCAGGTATTTCCGCCGCTCCCGAACGGTGGCTTCAACACGGGCGGACTCGCCGACCTGCGGCTTGTGACCAGCGAAAGCGCGCCGCAGGCAACCGGCATGATCGATATGACGCTCAATCTGCCCGCCGATGCGACGGCGCCGGTGACGGCTTTCGACCCCGCGGACGCGTCGAGTTATAACCGCCAGACCTCGATGACTGTGTACGACTCGCTCGGTGCTGCGCACACCACCAGCTTCTATTTCGTCAAGGGTGCGCTCGCCAATGAATGGACTGTGCAGGCCTATACCGACGGCACGGCGGTCGGCACGCCGCAGGCGCTGACATTCAACAGCAGCGGTGCGCTCGTGACGCCGGCTGCGGGCACGATCGCGTTCCCGCCGTACACGCCGGCGACTGGCGCCGCCCCGCTCGCGTTGACGCTCGACGTCACTGGCGCGACGCAGTACGGCAGCAACTTCGGTGTGCAGTTCACGCAGGACGGTTTCACGACCGGCGCGCTCTCCGGGATCGACGTGGACCCCACGGGCGTCGTGAGTGCGCGCTATACGAACGGCCGCTCGGTTCCGCTCGGCCAGGTGGCCATCACGACCTTTGCGAACGTGCAGGGTCTGCAGAAGCTCGGCGACACGCAATGGGGCGAGACCTTCACGTCGGGCGGCGCCCAACGCGGCACGGCCGGCAGCTCGGGCTATGGCCAGATCCAGTCGGGTGCGCTCGAGGCTTCGAATGTCGAGATCACGCAGCAGCTCGTCAACATGATCATCGCGCAGCGCAATTTCCAGGCGAACGCGCAGATGATCTCCACGGCTGACCAGATCACGCAGACGATCATCAACATCCGCTGATGGACAAGTACCTCTATGTGGCGATGACCGGCGCCAAGGAAACCTTGCGCGCACAGGCTGTCAACAGCCACAACCTCGCCAACGCCAGCACGACCGGCTTTCGAGCCGACCTCGCCGCGTTCCAGACGCGGGCGGTCGACGGCAGCGGCTTTGCCTCGCGCGCCTACGCGACGAATGCGACGATCGGCTGGGACACGACCACCGGCGCGCTGCTTGCCACCGGGCGCGACCTCGACGTTGCGGTGAACGGCGGGGGCTGGATCGCCGTGCAGTCTGCCGATGGGAGCGAGGCCTACACGCGTGCCGGCGACCTGCGTGTCGACACGAGCGGCGCATTGCGCAACGGCGCCGGCGACCTCGTGCTCGGCGACGGCGGGCCGATCACCGTGCCGCAGAACAGCTCGGTCATGGTCGGCGCCGACGGGTCGGTGTCGATCGTGCCGGTCGGGCAGGGGCCCGAGACCACGGCGGTGGTCGGCCGCATCAAGCTCGTCAACCCGGCGGCGGACACGCTCGAGCGCGGCGCCGACGGGCTCTTTCGCATGCAGGATGGCAGCGCGGCGCCCGCCGACGCGTCCGTCCAGCTCGCCTCGGGCGTGCTCGAATCGAGCAACGTCAATGCGGCCGGCGCGATGGTCGAGATGATCGAGCTCGCGCGCCGCTTCGAACTGCAGGTCAAGGCCATACGCACCGCGGAGGAGGACGGCGCCACCGCCGCCCGCCTGCTGCGCGTGTAACGGAGGACATTCATGAATACGGCACTCTGGGCGGCGAAAACGGGGCTCGATGCGCAGCAGACGCGCATGGCGGTCACGTCGAACAACCTCGCCAACGTTTCGACCACGGGCTTCAAGAAGGGTCGCGCGGTCTTCGAGGATCTGATGTACCAGAACGTGCGCCAGGTCGGCGGCTCGACGTCGCAGGACACCGAGGCGCCCTCGGGCCTGTCGCTCGGCACGGGCGTGCGCATCGTCGCCACCGAAAAACTCTACACGCAGGGCAGCTTCGCCAATACCGGCAATGCGCTCGACGTCGCGGTGAGCGGCCGCGGCTTCTTCCAGGTGGAGCTGCCCGACGGCACGACCGGCTACACGCGCGACGGCGCGTTCCAGCAAAACGCCCAGGGCGAACTCGTCACCTCGAGCGGCTATCGCCTGCAGCCCGGCATCACGATCCCGGACGGCGCGCAGTCGATCACCATCGGCACCGACGGCATCGTGTCCGCGCTGACCGCCGGCCAGACGACACCCGTGCAGGTCGGCACGCTGCAGCTCGTCGATTTCGTCAACCCCGCGGGCCTGCAGCCGCGCGGCGAGAACCTGCTCGTCGAATCGGTCGCGAGCGGTCCGCCGCAGGCCGGTACGCCGGGCCTCAACGGGCTCGGTTCGGTGGTGCAGGGCTCGCTCGAGGCCTCGAACGTCAATGTCGTCGAGGAACTCGTCAACATGATCGAGACGCAGCGGGCGTACGAGATGAACTCGAAGGCGATCTCGACGACCGACCAGATGCTCGCCTACGTCACGAACCAGCTGTGATCGCCATGACAGCACGGATCCGGTGGCTCGCCCTGTGCGCCGCGGCACTCGCCGCGGGCTGTGCTTCGGCGCCCGACGAGGCCGCCTTCGGCCCCTGGCCGGAAGAGATCGAGGTGGCACCGGCCACGAACGGCGCGATCTACCAGGCAGGGCGGGACGTGGCGCTCTT
>Ga0073904_10003467_pt1 | contig 11905 bp, 10 predicted proteins | sample KloWWTrecipitate_FD_66668 | JGI IMG/M metagenome (GOLD analysis project Ga0073904, IMG submission 66668) | Active sludge microbial communities from Klosterneuburg, Austria, studying microevolution and ecology of nitrifiers - Klosterneuburg... | ecosystem: Engineered > WWTP > Aerobic digester >... | reverse complement strand
CCTCGCCGAGGAAGCCGCCGACCCAGATCGCGTTGACGGAGCCGTTCAGTGATTGCAGTACATTGCCCGCGAGCATCGGCAGTGCGAATGTGAGCAGCGTACGGGCGATTGGTCCTTCGGTGAGCATGAGACGCCGCGGAACGCCGAGTCGCATCAGGTCCGCCCGTTCGGCGGACCCGCCGGCACAACATCGAAGGCGATGGTTGTTCGCGGCTCTCGGCCCGCGATGGGTGTCGTGCCGTGCCACATATAGGACGGGAATAGCACGAGGCAGCCCGGCCGTGGTTGCAGCATATAGGCCACGCCCGCACCTGGGACGGGCATGCGCGGTGCACCGAAAGTAATCCAGCCGGCATGCTGGTTCGGATCGCAGGATTCCGGTGGTACCTCGACGTAATACGCCGAGCTCATCCAGCCCTCGGGATGCACATGGTTGACGTGGTGTCCGCCAGCGTAGAGCCGCACGGACCAACAGCCCGCCATGCGGAACTCCCCTTGGTTTCGCGACGTGAATGGATGGCGGGCGTCATATCCAAGCTGGCGCCGATAGTCGGCCAACGGTAACTCGATTTGGCGCAGGAACGCCCTGATCAGCGGATCCGGATCGCCGAGCAGGCTGCGCGTTGTTTGCGTCCCGAACCTCAGGCTCTGATCGAGCGGGTGCTGCCGAAGTGAATGTCGCTCCAGGAGTCGTGGAAGCAGTTCGGCATTGAATGCCCCGATGGAGGCGTAGTTGGGAGGCGGCGGCACGTCGAACGAGCGAACGAAGCGCCGGTAGTCGTAAAGCTCAGTGTACAGCGGATCGTGCAACAGCCTCGCGGCGGTAGCCTCGTAGGCAAGCCACCGCTGGTCGAGAGGCGAGCGGCGGCGTTCCTGCAAAATCAGCGGCTGCGCTTTGACCGCATCGCCGAGTTGCAACAATATTGCGACCAGATTTTCGACGATCGCTGCGTCGTCGGGCGCAGCCGCGGCTGCCCGGAGGGCCTCGACAACCGCAAGATTCAGGCGCCCCTGTTCCTGCAGGATGACGGCATAGGCCGAACCGAGCGCAGGACTCCACCCGATGGCGCGGATCAGGTTGGAGATCACCGCCTCGGCCTCCGGCAGGCGCCCGGAACGACGATACAGGTCGCCGAGCAGCAGCTGTAACTCCGCGCTTCCGGTCATTATGACGGCACGCTCGAGATCGGCAAGAAAGCGAGGATCGCCGCACATGTAGCGCAGCTTCGCCAACTCCGCATGCGCTTGGCGATCGGTCGGCGCGTCGCGCAGCGCCGCGAGCAGGGCGCCATCCGCTTCGTCGAAGCGACCCAACTCCATGAGCGCGCGTGCTCGATTGAAGTGGAGTTCGTAGCCACGGACGCCGAGTGCGGCCGCACGGTCCAGTTCCGGGAGCGATTCGTCCGCACGCCCGAGTTGGCCGAGCAGTGCACCGAGATTGTGCAGCGCGGCCGCATAACCCGGTTGCAGGACGGTCGCCTTCCTGAGGCTGAATTCCGCCTCGACCAGTCGATCTTGCGCGCGCTGTGCGACTCCAAGCGCAGCCCACGCTTCGGCATCATTGGCGTCGCGCCGGATCAAGGCTCGCGCTTCCGCTTCCGCGCGGGGCGCGACGCCCATATCGTTCAACAAGCGCGCAAGCGCGAGCCTGGCCATGCGGTAACCCGGAGCGAGCGATACGGCTCGTTGGTACTCGGCCTCCGCCTCCGCCGGGCGACCCGAAGAGCGCAACAGGTTGCCAAGATTCGTCCGGAACTCGTGATTGCGCGGCGCTTGCTCGACGCTGGTACGCAACAATGACAGAGCCCGGGGGAGGTCGCCCGCTTGGCGTGCTACCAATCCCAGAAGGTGGGTGGCATCGGCTTGGGCCGGCTCACGGGACAGTATTTCGATGCAAATGCGTTCGGCGTCTGCGTCTCCGCGCGCGTACGCCGCCGCCGCTCGCGCAATAAGGGTCTGCACGTTCACGAATGCAACTGTACATCTTTCAGAGGTCGTCGCCAGGATCGACGACCCCTCGTTGATATCGCGCCAAGTGGGCCCGGTGCGCGCTGTGGGCGGGGTCGCTTCGATGGGTTCCATCGTGGGCGCGCTCGGCTACAATCGCCACAGGAAAGAGGTTTCCGGGCGCGGCAAGGGGCTACTCCCCGTGGGCCCCGGTGGCTGCGAAGGAGCGACCACGCCTCGTAGTTACAGCTGGCAACTACTTCACATGCAGTCCTGGATCAGTAGTGGATGGCACAAATGGCGGAACGGGGCGGAAAGCATCCGGCACTTGCTGGCGCTAGCGGGCAGCGTGCTTTGCTCCTGTTCGCGGGCCTCCTCGCGACAGCGGCATTGCGCGCGGGAGATGTGCCGTCGCACCCATGCGCGACGATCGAAGATGATTTCACCCGGCTCGCTTGCTTCGACCGTGCGTTCCCGCGCGCGGCAGATGCCACGGAAGCTTTCGGCCTCAGCGCCAGTCAGCGCGCGCAATCGACCGGCGAAGTGGCCCCCGCGCGGATTGCGGCGCGCGTGCAGTCGGTCACCCGCACGAGGGTGGGCCAAATGGTAGTAACGCTCGACAATGGCCAAATTTGGCAGCAAGGCAACGGGGAGCCGGACGTCCGATTGGATGTGGGCGATACCGTTACGATCAAGAAGGCTGCGCTCGGCTCCTACATACTCAGCACGCCAGCGGGGCGGTCTTTCCGGGTGCGACGCCTTGAGTGACGCGAAATTTCTATGCCGACGACGTGCGAAACCAGCCCGTTACGCTGTAGCGGCCGACAGGTGTGAACGGTGCCACCATGCTGACGGAATGTGCCTGTGGCACCCGGAGAATATTCAGCGAATTGAAGGTCGGGACATATCCTTCTGCAACATGCCCATCGCCCGCGATGAACTGGAGCACGCCGCCCCAGTCCGCGCACCACTTCGGGGTCAAGCCGAGTACGTAGGCTGCGACCCTGTTCTTGCCGGCCACGTCATCGTCATGAACGGTCAAGAAGTCACCTGCCTCGTACAGTGTCGCTTGCGCGTCGACCAATGAGATTTCCCCGACGCCGGTTACCCTGCGCGCAAAGTCGATGAATTCTGGAGAGTTGAGGAACGCGCACAGTTGCGCAAAGTACAGCTTCCCGAACGCGGAGTCCGAAGTCAGGTCGCTGTCGCGAAAGGACTTGTAGAAGCACGCGAAATTGTAGCGTGCATCAATCATCACGCTGCGACGTAGGTCGTCGAGGGTGTACTTCGACATGACAGCTTGTTCGGAAGGCAAGACGTCGAAATGTTCTTGGCCTCGATTGTAATGGCGGCGCCACGGAATCTCCGTTGACAGGCAGCGATGCAACGCCCGCGCGCTTTCATGACTAAGTGCGTCGGGGACGTGTACCCGCCCTGCGCGCGCGAATACGCCCGCGATGAGAGATACGTTAAGACGCAGATTCAAGCGCGGGGGTACGACCGCGGTCGGCTCAACTGAAGTCAAGGGGTTGCGCCATTCGCGTGTTAAGACAAAGCCCTACATGCCTGTGGGTGCTCGGCAACGCTCCGGCCCGGCCCGACCGAGCCGCTACCACAGCGATGCCAGTGTATAGCTGGTGTGAAACTGCGACAGTGCTCGTGGAGCGCGAGTCCCTGGGTTGTAGTGGTGTTGCGACGCCCCATGGCCCGTACCGGAATTCCCGAACGATGCTCGTTTTCGCTCCAATTTTCTGTTGCTATTTCACCACGCACTTCCATTCTCACGAGAACCCTCATATCCTCGCCGCATGGAACTGGCGGCCCGACGCATTCACAAGCCGCTTGGGCTTGGCCAGCGTTCTTTTTGTTTCAATCTAGGGTGGGCGGCGCGTTCGCGTGAACTGTTGCCCCAGTCAAACATCTCCATCTCTCCTAGGGGGAAGCGGTAATGCAGAATCAAAAGCTCAGACATGCAGTTCGGCTGGCGATTGTCACGGCGGGAGCTGCATCGGTGCTGCAAGCGGCGCCCAGCTTTGCGCAAGACAGTACCAACGTTGATGTGGCCGAAGTCGTCGTTACCGGCACACGCATCATTCGGAAGGACTACGAAGCGGCCAGTCCAGTGGTGTCGGTGGGTTCGGAGGCATTGGCGCAGACTGGCGTGGTCAACGCAGAGAGTCTGTTGAATACGTTGCCGCAAGTGGTACCGTCATTTTCGGCAGGCAATAACAACCCGGGCAACGGTCAGGCGTACATCAACCTGCGCGGTCTCGGTGAGAGTCGCAACCTCGTGCTCGTTGATGGCAAGCGCATGGTGCCGGGCTCTGAAGACGCGCTTATCGACATCAATACGATTCCTACGAGCATGATCGAACGGGTCGAAATCCTCTCCGGCGGCGCATCTGCAGTATACGGTTCGGACGCCATCGCCGGGGCGACCAACTTCATTCTGAAAAGGAATTTCACGGGCTTCGACGTTTCCGGCCAGTACGGTATGTCGGGAGAGCGTGATACCGAGCATTCGGACTTCGAGATTACGATGGGCTCGAACTTCGCCGATGATCGCGGCAACGCGGTAGTCTACGGCTCCTACAACGAGCGCAAGCGGCTGGGGAAGGGCGATCGCGATTTCTCACGCCAGGCTGTGTCTTCGACTTCTTTCTTTCCGTCCGGCCATTTACGCCGTGCGGCCGGCAACGGCTGGACGCTGGCTGCCACGCAAGGCGTTTTCACCAATCTGTACAACACGACCGCACCTACGGGCGTCGGTACGATGGTGTTCAATGACGATGGTACGATGTTCTCGCAAGGTGGCGGCGGTGAGGGAATACACAATTTCCGCACGGTCAACAGTGAAGACATCAACGGTCTGTTCGTCGCGCAGAACTTCCTCGATCCCAGCACCGGCGTGACTTCGGTCCCGCAGTACTCATATAACTTCGAGCCGTTCAACAACCTTGTCCTTCCGCAGGAACGTTTGAATCTGGGGGCGATGCTCAATCTGTCGGTCAGCGACAACGTTGAGGCTTACGGCCGTCTCATGTTCACGAACTACAGTTCGCAGACTCAGCTGGCGCCGAGCCCCGCTCCCACCGGCGCGAACCTGACGAACCCCGCGACGCCGGGCGTGTTTACGATTCCGGTCACCAATCCGTTTGTGCAGGCGAACGCGGGCGTTCTTGCACTCGCGAATTCGCGTACCGGAGACAATGCTGCGTTGCCGGGCGCCGGCGCGACCGAAGACCTGATCTATCGCTACCGATTCAACAGCGTGGGTCCGCGTCAGGAGTCCTACGAGCGCGACCTGTTCCAGGCCGTATTGGGTTTTCGCGGCGATATCACCGATAACTGGCACTTTGATGTGTACGGTGGCACAGGCAAGTTTAACGAGCAGCTCGACCAAGCCGGCAACGTCAGCGTGACGAAGGTCGAGGATTTGCTTGACGCGCCAGACGGGGGCGAGAGCATTTGCGCGGGGGGGTTTAATCCGTTCGGGTACTTCGGCCTGTCACCGGCTTGCGCGCAATATGTGGCGGTCGTGGCGAAGAACACGGCGCAGATCGAGCACAATATGGCCGAGGCCACGGTGTCAGGCGACCTCTTCAGCCTGCCTGCCGGCGAGGTTTCGCTTGCCTTGGGTGCGTTCTGGCAAGAGATGACCTATCGCTCGCTGAAGGACGAGATCCTGCGTTCCGGCGATGTCTCGGGATTCAATGCCGAGGACAATATCACCGGCAAGGTCGATAACAGGGACCTTTACGCCGAGATCTATGTGCCGCTGCTGTCGGAAATGCCGCTGGTGCAGAGTCTCGGCCTCACGGCCGGCTATCGGTTTTCCGATCACTCGAGTGCCGGAGGCAACAGTTCTTACAAGGCTGAACTCGACTGGCGCCTGAATGACTCGGTGCGCTTCCGCGGCGGGTATCAGCGCGCCGTCCGTGCACCGAACATTGCAGAGTTGTTCTCGCCGCAGAACGAGGATAATCCGGAGGTCACGGATCCGTGCAACTTCGACAGCGGTGAGCGCGCAGGTCCGAATGCTGCGCAGGTTGAAGCGCTGTGCCAGGCTCAGGGTATCGACGCAGTTGCTTTGCAGACGTATCGCCAAAGCACCGACCAGATCGATGCGCTTGCCGGCGGCAACCCGGACCTGTTTGAGGAGACGGCCGATACGTATACGGTGGGTGTCGTCTGGACGCCTTCGTTCGTTGATCGCCTTAGCGTGTCCGTCGACTACTACAACATCAAGGTGGCCGACGCGATTGCGGCGATCGACCCGGCCGTGGTGGTGGGGCGTTGCTTCAATGCGAACAATGCAAACCCGGCTTACGACAACACTAACTTCTTCTGCGGCCTGTTCACACGTTTCGTCGCCACGGATGAGATCCAGGACCTGCTCGAGACCCAGAACAATATCGGCGGCCTCCGGACCGACGGCATCGACCTGCAGGTAGACTACGGTTTTGCTGCCGGACGAGTCGGCGATTTCAAGCTGAATTTCGTCGCCAATTTCCTGCAGGCTTGGGAGCAGCAGGAGTTGAAGGGCGACCCGTGGCTCGATTACGCGGGTACTATCGGTGAAGATGTCGGTGAAACGCTGCCGGACTGGAAGGCGACGTTCACGGGTGTCTGGGACATCGGCAAGTTCTCAACGGCGCTTCGCTTGCGATACCTGCCGTCCATGGATCACGCCCAGACCATCATTTCGCAGTCGACGGATCCCAACGTTTGCGGCTGCACTGGCGTCGATTCGATTACTTATGTTGATCTCTCAACCGGCTGGCAGGCGACCGATGCATTGAATGTACGGCTCGGCGTCGAGAACCTGACCAACGAGGAGCCACAGTTGTACTCGCCTGAGGTCGATTCGGGCACCGACCCATCGACCTATGACGTGATCGGTCGTCGGTACTTCATTACGGCGAGTTATAAGTTCTGATCCAGCGTTCCGGGCTTCCGGACACGTACGGGGCCGCTGCCGGCGCAGCGGCCCCGTATTTTTGTGCGCCCGGCACGGAGGGCGCGAGGGAGGATAGGGCGGCATCGATGAGTTCGCGGACGGCAACGAGTACCGTCACGGGGATGCGCGCCGTGCGAACAATCTCATGCCGCGCTGAGTGTGCTTCCGTCATCCACGCTGGAACGGCGAGTGGCTGCGCTCCTGCGCGCGTCTCCCCGGCGGGATGCAAGACGAAGCAAGGCTCGACGTGCACATCGTATCGACGCGCAATCTGGAATCGCTCACCCGCACGTGGGTGGAAGCGATATCGAATTACGACCTCCGTGTGGAGAATCTGCAGGGTAGTATGTCGGCCCCTTGTTTCGCTGGATCAAGCAGCACCTACGGATCAAGTCTTTCTTCGGTACCTCGGAGAATGCGGTGAAGTCCCAGATCTGGATCGCCGTGTCGGTCTACGTGCTCGTTGCCATCGTCAAGAAGCGGCTCAACCTGTCGCGCAGCCTCTACGAAATCCTACAGATTCCGAGCTTGAACCTGTTCGAGAAAACCCCACTGAATACAGCACTTACGCTCGGGCCAGCGCCGTCAGATCGGGCCCAAAACGGCAACCAGCTGATTCTCTTCAACTAATGTTGGGACAGGCCTGTCGCAGCATAATCCACGACAATTGCGCATCGGGAGCCGGTCGTTCCATGATGACTAGGTCGACGACCACATCCGCATCAGGTTCTGACGCACCACATCGAGCCGCACGCGGCTTTCCCACCTCATCGTGTAGCCCTCGAGTGCCGCGAGCTCGTTCAGCTCATAGACCTGCATGCGCTGGTGCTGATCGGCGATGAGGCTCTCGATGAAGGTAATCGAGACGAGGCGCCGGCCCGTGCTCACCGGCGCGACCTCGTGCAGTGTGGTCGAGGGGTAGACGATGGCCTCACCTGGTTCGCCCTTGAACGCGATCGTTTGGTTGCCGACGGCGATCACGAGCTCTCCACCCTCGTAGGTGGCCGGGTCGCCGATGAACACTGTGCAGGAGAGGTCCGATCGAATGCGAAAGTTGCCGAACTGGATCAAGGCCGCATCGGCATGAGCACCGTATTTCATGCCCGGCTCGTAGCGGCACAAAAGCGGCGGCGCGACGCGCTTCGGCATTGCGAATTCTGCGAACTCGCGCGAGCGCGACAACGCAGCGCTTACGATCTGCACGGATTCAGCGTATTTCGGATCTGCAGCGTCCGCCTGCAGATTCTGCTTGGTGAGGTTGGCGGGGTTCGAAACCCGGCCATCCACAAAATGCAGCTCGTCGGCGAGCGTGCCAAGGCGGGCAACGTCTGCGGGTGAGAGCAGGTTCCTGATCTTGAGCAGCATCGGCGGCAGGCTCCTAAACGTGCGCAGTCGGCGCGGTACAATTGTAAGCGTCGTTGGCGGCGATCACGCACGCGTTGGCGCGGTGCTCGTTCTCCGACAGCCGCGGGTTCCAGATGTCGCAGATCATGATCACTCGCGTGTCGTCACTGTCGTTCCGGGCTTCGTGCTCGATCGTGCCGTCGAACACCCACGTCTCGCCGACGCGCCACTCGCGCGTTTCGCTGCCGACGCGGAAGCGGCAGTTCCCCGGCACGATGAGAGGCCGGTGGAAGACGAGGCGGAAGTTCGCGACACCCGTGTGCGGCGGAATCCGTGCTTTCGGGCGCAGCACGGAATTGATCGCTGTCGGCGAGCGCGAAGGCACCTGTGGGCAGCTTCTCGATCGCCGCGACGGTGCCGTGGCACCCGACGGAAACGCTCCTCGATTCGTTTTCCCTGCTCGTAGAAATGGACCGCGCTCCAGCGCGGCGAGTTGTTCAGTTCGCGCCACTGGTCGAGCGGCAGGTGCTCGCCATAGTGGATGTATGGCTTGAAGCCCGCTGCATCTTCGCGAAAGACAGTACGCAGCTCGTCCTGAATGCCTGCAGTCGCCACCTCAAACTCCTCGAGCCATGGAAACTTCTCGCGCGCGTAGAACTCGGTCGGTTGCAGGCCGGGGAAATAACACCCGAGCGGCAGCCGCGGATACCGCGGTGTGACCCGCGGCGTGCTTCCGATGAAGTGGTCGACCCAGCGGCACTCGGCGGGCGTGCACTGGCTGCGCGCGTCGGCGGCTTCGGTCTGTATGTGGACACCCAGGTCTTTGGCGTACTGCGCCTGTATGTCACGGGCGTGGCGCACCGCTGCTTGGGCCGCTGCTTCGCGGAGTTGATCCGGGGGCGCGTTGGCGAGTGCCACACCATACGCGGACGCCGCCTGCCTCGCCTGCCCCAGCTGCTCGAGAAACGTGGCGCTCATCAGGAGCGCCAGGGAGTCATGCCCTTCGAGGCTCAGTGTCTCGCGCAGCGCGGCTTCCGCACCGGCAAGGACGCCCACGGCCATCGCGCGCGCGGCCGCCTGGTTCGTGGCGCGGCTTTCCGCGGGTGTGCTCATGCGCCGCGACTATAGCGGCTCGCCTGTTAGTGGCAAAGCTTTGCCGCCCGCGGCACAGTCGGCAACAATGGCTCTATTGCGGACCCTCATGGTTAAACTTTCGAGTCGTGTCGAGATCGTACAGGCGGCCCTTGCCGCGGTGCGCTACGAAGACCTCATCGACGATTCGCGTGGCACCGTCGAAGGGCTGTGCCGTTTCACGGGCATCGAGTTCGTCGCGGCGCTCGAGATCCGGGCATAGGGAGTGTTGCCGCTGTAGCGCTCAGACCGCGCCCCAAGCGGACAAGTGGCGCCGCCGCGAGCGCGAGGTCAAAGAAGTGCTGCCGCCCGTCAGGGCGACGTGGGAGCGGTTCGAGGTGCGCAAGGTATACTCACGGCATAGCGCGCAGCGAGTTTACGGCCATTATCGCGAGGGACGGCAAGTGGTTCATTGCCTAATCTCCGGAGGTTCCGGGTGCAAACGGGCAGGTCCGCACGAAAGCCACTGCTCGCAAGAGCTTGACTGACGCTATCAAACTGATATTTGAAGATCGGCGCCAAGATACCCTGTGCGGCCTGCCGCGCAGCGCAGTGCGCGAGGCGGTCACCGTGTCGTAAAGGGGGAGGGCGCTGCGCACTCGCATTGCAGAGAAGATCTGCCGAAACTTGTCGGTGCCCACCATCGGAGGCTGATCCGCGGCGTTCGGTAAATAAAAAGGCCCGGCGCCTTGCGGCGCCGGGCCTTCGTCGCAATGACGAAACGGCTTATCGGCTCGTGCGCACGAGCAGCACGCGACGATTCTGCGCACGGCCCTCGGCTGTCGCATTGTCCGCGATCGGGTTGCTCTCGCCCTTGCCGATGGCGTCAAGCCGCGATGCGGGCACGCCCTTGCCGATCAGATACTGGCGCACCGACTCGGCGCGACGCTGCGACAGCTTCTGGTTGTAGGCGTCGCTGCCGCGGTCATCCGTGTGGCCCTCGACCGTGCCGGACAGACGTTCGTTGGTCATCATCAGGCTCACCGCACGATCGAGGTCCGGGTACGACTCGGGCTTGATCGTGGCGGAATCGGTGTCGAAGAACACCTCGAGGCGCAGATTGAACGAACAGCCAACCTCGTCGACCTTGTCGCCGGCCGGTGTGTTCGGGCAGTTGTCCTTGCTGTCGACCACGCCGTCGCGGTCGTTGTCGAACTCGCAGCCGTTCGCGTCGACCTTGGCGCCCGCCGGGGTGCCGGGGCACTTGTCGAGACGATCGACGACGCCGTCGCCGTCGCTGTCGAGTTCACAGCCGTTCGCGTCGACTGCGGTGCCCGCCGGCGTGCCGGGGCACTTGTCGAGATTGTCGTTCACGCCGTCGCCGTCAGAGTCACCGACCGGCAGCGGGGCGGCCGGTGCGGGTGCGGCGACCGGAGTGCCCCAGTGGTACTGCAGGCCAATAGCCGCAACCGTGTCGTTGAGATGATCGTCGTTCGGCGGCTCTTTGCTCGAGCTGACGAGACCGTAGATCTCAGCGCGCAACGCAAGCGCAGTGCCGCGCGATTCGTTACGGGTGAGGTTCGCCAGGATGCCGGCGCCGTACGCGAGGGTAAATGTCGATAAATCGGCCCCTGAGAGTGGTGATGTGTTTGGGTAGTACGGATCGACGTAGCCCGCGCCGAGCTTCAGGAACGGCGAGATGCGCGCATCGCGGTAGAACACGCGATGCAAATTGATGAAGTAGTGATTGAAGTCGAGCGAGCTTCCGCCGAGGGTGTCGGGGCTGACATAGCCGAACTGGAACTCGACGTCCCACTTGTCGAAGGAGTGGCCGATCGCAAGCGCGCCGCCCAAGTCGTCATCGGCCAAGCGGTCGCGGTCGGTCCACAGGAAGATGGCTTCAGGGGCAACGTACCAGCTGTTGGCCGGCGGGCCGGCGCTCACGGGTACCGTAGCGAGCAGTAATGTGACGGCCCCACAGGCCAATGCAACGTGTTTCTTCATTTCCTCTTCTCTCTACTCATTGGGGGGTGGTGTTGCGGAATTGGACACGCGAGGCATCCAATGCCTGCCCACGCAACACACTGAAAATGATAGCGGAAGGATTTAGACTAAGTCATGGAAGGGCGAGTTGTCGTGGAAATGCTACGGCTTGTCCGGGCTTGCCCGTACGCGATCGCCCACCGCGATTTCGCGCTTGCCGGCTTCGCCTCCGCGCAACTCGAGCACCATTGTGACCGGCTCGTTCGAGGAAATGGTGTCGAGGGAATGTGGCTTCGTCTGTGCGGCGATGTGCACGACGCGGCCCTTCGCATCGATGAACAGCATGTCGAGCGGGATGTAGGTGTTCTTCATCCACATCGACATCACACGTGGTGCCTGCGACTGGAACAGCATGCCCGCGTCCGGCGCGAGGTCGCGCACGAACATGAGGCCCTGCGCCTGCCGGGGCGGCGTGTCCGCGACCCAGACATCGAAATGCTGGGTGCCACCTTTGCCTGAGATCTCGAGTTTCGCGCGTGGAAAATTCGTGAGGTCCTCGAGCGGCGGCTCACCGTGCGCCAACGCGGCGGCGGTGAGCAG
>Ga0073904_10003466_pt1 | contig 11906 bp, 13 predicted proteins | sample KloWWTrecipitate_FD_66668 | JGI IMG/M metagenome (GOLD analysis project Ga0073904, IMG submission 66668) | Active sludge microbial communities from Klosterneuburg, Austria, studying microevolution and ecology of nitrifiers - Klosterneuburg... | ecosystem: Engineered > WWTP > Aerobic digester >... | reverse complement strand
GCCGGCCAAGGAAGGCGCAACCACCAATCTCAATCTCGTCGCCGCCAGCGGCACGGTGTACTCGTTCCTGCTGACCGAAAAGGGCGGGGCCGCCCTGCCCGACTTGAAGGTGTACGTGAACGCGGACCCGGCCGAGCAGACAGGGAAGCCCAGGTACTACAGCGCCGCCCAGGTCGAAGGTCTGAAGGCTGAGATCGCCGAGGCGCGCGCCTCCGTCGAGGCCGCCGAACGCCGCGCCACGGACACTATTGCCGCGTATCAGCAGCAGTACCCGACGCGACTGCAGTTCGCCTACGGCGCGGCTCGGTACGTGAAGCCGTTCCTCGTACGTTCCATCTGGCACGACGGCCGGTTCACCTACATCAAGTCCGACGCGTCGGAGTTGCCCGCCCTGTATGAGGTCAAGGACGGCAAGCCCTCGCTTCTGAACTTCCAGGTGCATGACGGCACCTACGTCGTGCCGAAGGTCATCGACGAAGGCTATTTGTCGCTCGGCAAGGAGCGCTTCTCGTTCGCGCAGGGACGGTGACGTATGGAACCGGTCACACCCCCAGTCGAGCCTCCCTCGACGCCAGTATCGACGGTCACGGACCGCCGTCCAAGTCCCCGCGGGGTCATCCCACGTGGGGTGCAGACCTGGATGCTGGCGGGGCTCGCGCTGTTCATGATGGTCATCATGCTGGTGGTCGGCCGGCCCGATGCGCCGGCGCGACCGGCGGCGACCCAGGCCTCACCCTCAGCTCCGGCACAGAGCGCCGATCGGGTGCGGGAATATCAGGATCGTCTGCGAGCGGCCGAGGCGCGTGCGCTCGCCGAACTGCAGGCGGCCGAACAGGCGCCCGCGGCCCCGCCGGCTGGCTACTACGAGCCCTCCCAGGCGCCGCCACCCGAAGATCCGATCGCGGCCGACAGGCGTCGCCGCGAATACGAGAGCCTGTTCGCCAGCAACGTCGTACTCAGTCGTCGAGCCGAGCCGGACCGGCCGGACGCCGGACGACCGGCCTCGACGACGAGCAGCCCTTCGGACACGCCCGCGGTGCCCTCCATGGACGAGATCGCGGATGCGGCGGTGCGTGCAACGGCGCGGGCAGGGGCCGCAGTGGGGGCCGCTCAATCAGCCGCAGTTCAACTGACGGCTCCCGCGGCGACCCAAGACCAGAGGCGACCGGGCGAGCGGGTGACTCCCGAGCGAACGGACCCCATCACGGCGGCGGGTCCGCTCCATCGCGTGCTGGAAGGGACGCTCATCGACGCCGTCCTCTCGAATCGCCTCGACGGCTCAGCGGCGTCCCCCGTCAACTGCCTCGTCACCAACCCGGTCTACTCGCACAGCGGCCAGCACGTGCTCATCCCGGCCGGTTCGCGCGTGTTGGGCCAGACGCGGCCGGTGCAGGCTCTCGGGGAGACCCGTCTCGCCGTGGCGTTCCATCGGCTGTTGATGCCCGACGGGCGTACCTATCGGCTGGACCAGTTCATGGGGCTCAACCAGATCGGCGACGCCGGACTCAGGGATCGCGTCAACCAGCACTACTTCTCGACCTTCGGCGCGGCGGCGGCCGTTGGGTTGATCAGCGGACTCGCCCAGTTCCTCGGTAGCGCGGGGCTGGGGCGCGGTGACGGCGATCGGACCGTGATCATCGCCGGTGGCGTCGGCGACGCGACGGCGCAGGCCAGCCTGCAGGTGATGAGCCGGTTCCTGAACCGTTTGCCCACCGTGACCATTCGCGAAGGCCACCGAGTGAAGGTCTACCTGACCAGCGATCTCGAGTTGCCGGCGTACGTCGCGCCGGTCCTCTCGAGTCGGTTCTGAAAGGGGGTTCACCATGCTTCGAACATTGACCGCGGCCGGGTGCGCGCTCATCGCGTCCACCACCGTGGCGAACGCGCAGCTCGTCGTGATCGACCCGGCGAATCTGACGCAGACCGTGATGATCGCCGAGCGCACGTGGCAGCACTACCAGGAGTTGCAGCGGCAGTACTCCACCATCCTGCGGATGTCGCGCAACCTCGGAAACATGGAGGGGTACCGGATCCCCACCATCCCGATTGCCAGCCACGACCCCACGCGATGGGAGTACGGCCGGGCATGGATTCAAGCGCTGAACAGTGGCGATCCCACGGGTGCCGGCTATCTGGCCACGGCGGTGCCGCTGATGCGACCGACGACCACGCCGGCGCGCTTGTCAGCGGCGGCTCGCCGCCTTCTCGAACGCCAGTACGCCACGGTCGAGATTGCCGACTCGGTGGCCTCACTGGCGGGTCACCAGGTCGCCCAGACGCGCGGGTACTCGGCCCGCTTGCAGGGCGCCGTGCAGGCCCTCGAAGGGGACGTCCTGAACGGGCTCCTGAGATACCACGAGATGACCGCGATCCTCGACAAGATTGCGGCCGGAGAGCTGCTCGGGCGCCGGCAGGACATGGCGGCCAACCAGCTGCTGTCTCACGCGCTGGAGCAGCTTCTGGCCCGCAGCAAGCGCCAGCGCGACACCGAGGCGTCGACGATGAACATGCAGCTCACCAGCTGGCGTGATGGCCGTGCCGCAAACGAGGCGTTCGTGTCCGGCACTGGCGACGCTTTGAGAACGTGGAGGCAGCCATGACGTGTCCTCGTTTCTCGGGTGCCTGGCTGGCGCTCACAGCCGCCGTTGCTGTGAGCCTGCTCGGGAGTCCGCGTGCGGCCTCAGCGCAGATCGCGGTCTACGACCCCGCCGTGACCACACGGAACACCGTGACCGCGATCGTCAAGGAATCCCTGCTTCGGACGCAGCAGGAGCAACACAGCCAGCTTCGACGGATGGCCCAGCGGCTGAGCATGTTCACGGACCTGGCGAAGTACTCGATTCCGGATGCGCCCAGATGGCGGATCCACGACTTCGAGAATCCCGACCTTCTGGCCGTGTCCCGGGCGCTTCATGCGGCGCTCAACTACGGCGACGCGGCTGGCGCCGCCTACCTGGCGGTGAGTCACCCGGTCCAGACCGCTGCGCCTCTGCTGGCCAGGCTCGGGCCGGCTGCACGGCGGCTGGCGTTGGCCCGCCTGGCGACGCTGGAAGCGGCCGATGCCGCCGCCATCGCGGCGATTCACGAAAGCGGTCGACTCCGGCTGAACGGACGTCGCGAACTGGGGGCCATCGAGGTCCTCGACGCGCACGTGGTGGACCCCACACTCGAACAGAGCGCCACCGCCGTGCTCGACAAGATCAGCGGTGCGGCGCTCATCGCCGGCCGACAGAGGCAGGCCAGGACGCAGCTGCTCGCGGCCATCGTTGAGCAGCTCCTCACCGACTCGAAGCGTGCCCGAGACACGGACGCCATCGTCATGAACATGCAGCTGACCGCGTGGCGTGACGGGACGGCCGCAAACGAAGCGTTCGTCCGCGGTTCAGCCGACGCCCTCAGGACGTGGCGCCAGCCTTGAGAGAGGTGGTGTGTCGTGCAGCCCTCACTGAACCTTCTCCCGACCATCCAGCAGGCCATCACGAACCTGCTGACGGTGTACGAACCTGAGTTCCTCAGGTTCGGCCACACGCTCTTCCTGGCCTTCGCCACCATTCTGATCTGCTGGCAAGGCATCCGGATGATGTTCTCGAACGACGGGCTGGGCGAGCAGATGTTCGACTTCGCGAAGTTGCTGCTGTTCGTGTCGTTCGGCTACGCGTTCATCACGTTCTACGAGGCGCCGCTGCCGGGGATCGGCGTGTCGTTCAGCAACCTGATCACGGACCAGACGTTCTACTTCCAGAGCGTCCTCGAGGCGCGGTCGTTCGACAACATCTACCGCCACCTCGACACGCTGTCCGACGCGTTCATGCAGCCGGACGCCTGGTCCATTCTGGCCAACCTGCTCTACTGGACGGTGCTGTTGCTCGTGGCCGTGGCCAAGGCACTGTCGCTGGCCGTCATTGCCTTCGGCCTGATCGCCTCCGCGGTCTGTGCGCTCCTGGGACCGATCTTCGTGCCGTTCTTCATCGTGCCGAAGCTCGACTGGCTGTTCTGGGGCTGGCTGAAGTCGTTCATCCAGTACTCGTTCATCCCCGTCGTGGCGATTGCCTTCCTGATGGTGTTCGAGCAGTTCGTCTTCCGGTACGTCACGACGCTGCCGCCCACCATCACCCAGGCTGAGTACGGCATCTACGCGCTGCAGGCGGTGGCTGTGATCGTGACCTTCGTAGTCGGAATGCTGCTCGTTCCTTCACTCACGAGCAACATCTTCTCAGGTGGCGGCGGCGAGTCGGTGCTCTCGCCGCGCATTGCCGTGGGCCGGCTGCTGCGTCGGTAGAAACGAGTTACTGATGTCACCCCGATTCGTCAACCGGCCGACCCGGGACGACGCCGAAGAGACCGCCTCTCCGGATCTGGTCCGGATCATCTTCCTGGCCATGGGCATCGCGATGCTGCTCGGGCTGCTCGCCGGTCTGGCATGGACGGGGTACCACCTGGTGTGGCTCCGTCTGATTGGGTGAGAAGGAGGCTATCGATGAGTGCCCCGGTGGCCGAACTGAACCCGAAGTCGCTCGAGGGCGCGAAGCGCCAGTTCGTCGAGCTGTACGGCTCGGCCCTGGTGATGAACACGTACCTGAAAATTGCGCTCGTCCTGGTGTCTCTGGTGGCGCTCGGCTTGGTGGGGCTCAACGTGCACACGGCCTCCAAGTACGCCGACATCAAGCCGCTGGTGATCCGCATCGACGAGGTCGGCCGGGCCGAGGCCGTGGCGTACGACGCCCTGACCTACCGCCCCCAGGCCCCCGAACTCCGGTACTTCCTGACGCAGTTCGTCGTGAAGCACTTCAGTCGCGTGCGCGCCACCGTTCAGCGCGAGTACCCGGACTCGCTGCTCTTCCTGGACCCTGCCCTGGCAGACGCGACGATCGCCCAGGACGACCAGACCCGGGTCATCGAGACGTTCGTCACGAACCCGTCTGCTGACGAGGTCGACGTCATCGTTCAGAACGTCAGCTTGAGTGAGCTGACGACCCCGCCGTTCCGGGCAGCCGTGAACTTCCAGAAGGTGTTCTACACACCGGGCACGCGTCACGAACGCACGCGCGAGACGCACATCGCACAGATCGACTTCGTGCTCCGCGACCACGTGCCGAATGCGTTCGTACGCGTCAACCCGCTTGGCCTGCAGGTGACCTACTTCCGTGTCGACCAGGCGTTCGAGGAGTCCCGCCGATGATGGCCAACGCCGCGCTCCTTGCCGCGCTGACGACGTTCCTGCTCGCCGGCTGGCTGGCCGGCGAACTGACGTTCCTCGTGCCTTACAAGACGGCGATCTTTCGGAACCACGGGCTACACATTGGGATTGCAGCGCTGCTGGTGTTCCTGAATCTCAGCAGCGCTTTCTACATGGTGGGACGGTGGCTGTTCCTTCGAGAGTCGGGTCGAAAGCTGACCCATGTCGACCGGCAGCTCGACAGCGCATCCGCCATCCACCAGGACTTCCGGCAGGTGATTCAGAGGAAGCAGCGGTGACCGATGTCGTTTCTGGACGACGCGCGCTGGCAGGACACCCGCGACCGCCCGACCGCGGGGCGCGGAGGCGGCAGCGATACCGACCCTCGAGACACAGGTCCCTTGGACCCTCGGGACGTTTTCACCCAGGAGCTCGACCTGCCTGAGGGCGGGGCTCGGGAACCGGTGTCTGTGGGCGACGAGCGCTACAGCCTTCGTGGTTCCGAGGCCCGGGCGCTGGCCATCGTCGGAGCCTTCCGGGTAGTTCCGGTCGACGACCTTCGGGACGGGCCGAGCACCGTTGAGGATCGCTGGCACGGCGACATCGAGCACCTGCGAGCGCAGGGCCTAATCCGCCATGTCGCGTCCGTGGATCGTGAGAACGGGACCGACCTCGTGGCCCTGACGGAGCGCGGGCGCGACGTCTTGGAAGCCCACCGCAAGGAGGGACACGACGGCCAGGCGTTCGCGGTCGGCCCGGCGCGCGAGCGCGAGCTGTCGCACGACGCCCAGGTCTACCGGGCGTACCTCCGGGCAGCCGACAGGCTGGCCGAGGAGGGGGCTCGAATCGAGCGCATCACCCTCGAGCACGACCTGAAGCGGGACTATCAGCGCTTCCTGCAGGAACCCAACCGGGGCCGCCGCGACAGCGACGGTCGACCCGGCCGCAGCCGGGACGAGATTCGGCAGTGGGCCGAAGAGCGCGACCTGGCATACGTGGAGGGCCGCGTGCAGTTTCCCGACCTCCAGATCGAGCACCTGTGGCCTGATGGCCGCCGTGAAGTGGAGAACGTCGAGGTGCTGACGCCGCACTACCGAGGGCAGCACGTGTCGAGCAAGGCCAGTGCCGGGTTCACGATGTTCCGCGTCAAGGGCGCCCGCGTTGGAGGAAGAACCGGTCGGGGCCACAAGTTCGACCCGGACCTCGCCGAGGAGCTGCTGCGATGACCTTCGACGAGCGCGTCAAGGAAGTCGCGGAGTTCGGACTCACAGAGCGCCAGGCGGGCTTCCTGGTGAACGTGATGCTCCACTCCGGTGTCTTCGTCAGGCGGCAGTACTGCGCCTGGGCGAGGCTGACGCACGGGGAGAAGGTCCACCAGTTCATCAAGCTCCTGGATCGCCGCCGCGTTGCGACGTCGCAGCCGTGCGGGCACGGTCGGGGGCGCGTGTACCACGTGCACTACAAGCCCCTCTACGAGGCCATCGGTGAGCGGGACACACGGCTGCGTCGGCCGGCGCAGCTCGCGCGCGCCGTCGAGCGACTCATGCTGCTCGATGGTGTCCTCCTCGACCGCTCGTTGACATGGCTCGGCACCGAGCGCGACAAGGTGCACCACTTCACTGTCCGCCTCAGCCTCCGCCGCGAGCTGCTGCCGTTCGCGCGCTTCGGGCGGGCCGACTCGCCGACCGTGCGCTACTTCGCAGAGAGGATGCCAATCGGTGTCGACTCGGCCGACCACCACCATGCGTTCCTGTTCCTGGCGACACGCAGCCAGACCGGCAGGTTCCGAGTCTTCCTGGAGCGTCACGCCGAGCTGTTTCGAATGCTTCCGTCGTGGTCTGTCCGTGTCCTGGTGCCGCGCCATGTGACAGATGCCAAGAAGCCGTATCGCCGGGCATTCACCGAGCACCTGACCGAGCCCTTGCCGATGGAGACCACAACGGAACTGCGCTGGTACTTCCACGCGCGCCGTGGGGCCGGCACCGAACGCGACGAACGGTTCTTCGATGCGGAGGTGGGCTTTGCTCGACCACGATTCCAGGCGCTGTTCGAGGCCTGGCAGGAACAGGGCGACCGCGTGCTGGATGCGGCGTCGTCTCCCGTGCTGAAGGACGCCGTGGCCAGGGGCGATGGCTGCCTCGAGTTCGTGGTGCTGCCGTATCCCTATCTTCATCTCCTTCCTCTGGTAGGCACCGCATGACCAGAGTGTGCTGGGGGATGAGGGCCGGGATGATGGGCCAGGGGAGTGTCATCCCGCGGCTGGCGGCTGCGGAGCACCGCGCACGGGTCGTTGTTGCACAGCGCGCGATGAGCGGAGCAGAGGGCGAAGTGACTCATGCACCAGCACTTCGCCACAGCCGCTGCCAGGCGCGCGACGACGATGGGCGGCGCTCTGTGCCGCCCGTCGGAACCCTGCCGGTACTTCAGCCAGGGCGAGAGCGACCCCCGTTCCTAGACCAGCCGTACGCGCTGGCCCTGCCCCGAGGGGGTCGCTCTCGCCCTGGCTGCCTGTCAGGCCGCCGCTGTCTTCTGACGGAACACGCGCCGGTGTCACACCGTGCGTTCACCGTCGGGTCGCACCGCGCATTCGTCGCCGCAACTGGCCACGGATCCTCGCGGCAAACAGACCACCTTTCCGCTCAGAAGGAGGCTCCATGCCCGTCATCAAAGCCCGGACGCGCGGCAAGCACGTCGTGCGTCACATCACGCGGCTCGACCGCGAGAACCTCGAGACGCTTCACGCCTACGCCGCGTTTCTCGCCGAACCCCCTGAGTACGTGCTCAATCAGGTGATCGAAATGCTCCTCGCGCGGGACCGCGAATTCGTGGCCTGGCGTGATGCCAACCCGGGGCCGCACACACCCCGTCCGACAGCCGCGAAAGGACGTCCCCGGCGCCGGCACGATGTCCACGCCAACCGGCCCGTGACCGAGTCCGGCCAGGCCGGTGCGCGCGTTTCGGCATCGCCAGTCAACTGAGGTGGGCCGTGCTGCGCCAAGTGGTCGAGATTCGCGGGCTCATGGCCATGGTGGTCGCCACGGTGGTTGGCGTGTGGGGGCTCTCGGCTTATCCCGTGCCCAGGACCGACCCATTCCTGGAACTGATCGCGATTCGGGAGCCCTCACTGTTCATCGGCCTGTCGTATGCCTACGCCGCCCTGTGGTTCAGCACCCCGTTCTTCGCGGCGACGATGGCGTTCTCGATCCTGACCATTGCCGTGTACCGGCGGGAACCCACGCCGCGGATGCGCGCCTTGCCTCCTTACCCGGACGCCGAGGCGCGAGCGAAGCCGAGTCTCGTGCTCGGTGAGACGCACCACCAGCGCACGCCGGGCCGCGCGCCGAACCCGAACTGGCTCACGATTCCGGAGCGCGGCCTCTACACGGGCGTCATGATTCTCGGCGCGGTCGGTACCGGGAAGACCTCCGCGTGCATGTACCCGTACGTCGACCAACTGCTGCGGTGGCGGGCCAACGATACCGAACGCAAAGTCGGCGGGCTCGTTCTGGAAGTGAAGGGCGACTTCTGTCGACAGGTTCGAGGAATCCTCCAGAAGACGGGGCGGTCGGACGACTACCTCGAGATCGGTCTGGACACGGGGTTCTGCTACAACCCGCTTCACAACGATCTGGATCCGTACGCCGTCGCGTACGCGGTTGGCACGCTGCTCAACAACCTCTTCGGGCGCTCCAAGGAACCGTTCTGGCAGCAGGCGTACACCGACCTGTTGAAGTTCGTGATCGCGTTGCGCCGCATCAGTGATGGATACACGACGCTGGCCGAGGTCTACCGGTACGTCATCAACGACAGCCTCATCGATCAGAACATCCGGGCCCTGCAGGCGCAGTTCCGCGACCCGCCGGAGGCGATCGTGATCTCGAACCGCGACTGCGAAGCGCACGCCAAGCGGGCGTACACGCTGTGGCGCCCGATCGGTCCCGGCATGATGGGACACCCGTACTCGGCGGAGCTCGAAGGATTCCTGGTGGCGCGTGACATTCCCTTCACGGTGAAGAAGGGCGGCGACGCCATCTGTGCGGACCGCCGTCATCGCCTGGAGGCGATTCAGCGATGGTTCGTCGGACCGTGGGCCAAGCTCGATGGCAAGGTCAAAGCCTCCATCGTCGAAGGGATCGTGGTGTTCCTCTCGTTGTTCGACGAGAACCCGGAGGTGTACCGGTCGTTTTGTCCGCCTCGATCCGCCTACACCGAGGATCCCCAACCCGGACAGCCACGGCCACTGCCGCCACTCGACGAGCTCCTGGAAACCGGGCATGTCCTCGGGCTGAATTTCCCGGTGGCCCTGAACCCAGCACTGGCGCGTGGACTCGGCGTGATGCTGAAGCTCGATTTCCAGCGAGCGGTGCTGGCCAGGATCCCGCGGATCTCGTCGGCGTCAGAACAGGTCTGGCGGGACATTCTGTTCGTGGCTGACGAGTATCACGCCTTTGCCACCGTCGGTGAGACCGACCCCACCGGCGACGAGCGAGCGTTCGCGCTGTCACGTCAGGCGCGTCTGATTCCCATCGTCGCGACCCAGAGCATTGCGTCCCTGCGATCCGCGCTCGCCGGCGACGACGGATGGCGCACGCTGCTTCAGTGCTTTCGCACCAAGCTGTTCCTGGCCACGAGCGACGAGTTGACTGCGCGCGTGGCCGCAGAACTCTGTGGCCGCGCTGACCAGATCAAGACCAAGTACACGATCGCCGAGACCGGCGCCGGAGCCCACATCTCGCTGTTGAGCGGCAAGGCCACGGCATCCGAGCAGACAATCGGCGCCAGCAAGTCGTACACAGTGGAGTCCGACTTCATCTTCCAGCCGCGCGTGTTCATGGAACTGCAGAACGCGCAGGCCGTGGCACTGCCGTACGACGGGCTCAATCCTCTGCCGCCGCAGTACTGCTACCTGAAGCCGTACTACCTCGATGCTCAGACCAGCTACTTCGACCACGTGGCCGGAGGCGCGCTGTGAGCAGCCTGGACCGCATCCTGCCGTTCCTGAAGCCCATCGAGGACTTGCTGTGCGATCCGACCGTAACCGAGGTCATGGTGAACGAGGGCGGACGGCGAGTGTTCGTCGAACGAGACGGGCGCCTCGAAGCAGTGCCTGACAGGTCGCTGGAGTCCCGAAACCTCACCGTGGCGATCAAGAACATCGCGCGTGCGTGTGGTGACGAGATCTCCGACGTGCAGCCCTTGCTGGACGCGCGCCTGGAAGACGGGTCGCGAGTGGCGGCGATGTTCCCGCCGTGCGCGGTCGCAGGGCCCGCCCTGACCATCCGGAAGTTCACGAGGCGCTACAGCCTGGACGACCTCGTGGAACTCGGCGCGCTGTCCACCGACGTGGCCGGGCAGCTCGTCGCCGCGGTCCACTGCCAGCGGAACATCCTGATCTCGGGTGGAACCGGAACGGGCAAGACGACGCTCCTGAACGCGCTTGCCGCCCGCATCCCCGACGGCGACCGGATCATCGTCATTGAGGAAACCGCCGAGATTCACCTGCCAAAGCCCAACGTGCTTCGATTCGAAGCCCGCAGGGCGCAATCACCGCTGGGCCAAGAGGCGGCACTTCCGCCGGTGACGATCTCGGATCTTCTGCGCGCGGCGCTCCGGCATCGTCCCGACCGCATCCTCGTCGGCGAAGTGCGTGGCGCTGAGGCGTTCGACCTGCTCCAGGCGCTGAACACGGGGCACCTTGGCAGCCTCAGCACGATCCACGCGAACTCCGCCGAGCAGGCCCTGACGCGGCTGGCGCACTGCGTACTGACGGCAAACGTTGGCTTGCCGCATCGCAGCGCCCGTGAAGCCATCGCGCTCGCCATCCAGCTCATTGCCCATGTCTCACGTGTGGACGGGCGCCGGCGCGTGACCGAACTCGTGGAAGTGTCTGGCTACGACGGGGCCACCGACCGGTTCCTGCTGGAGCCTCGGGTCGGAAGAGTTCTCCCCATGGAAGGAGTCGTGCCATGAGGTCGCAAACGACCCGTCCGTACTGGCCGATACCGTTGCTGCTGGTGCTGGCATCCTGCGGTCGCGAGGCCACGCCGACGCAGCCGTCTCCGGCGCGATCGTTTCTTGAAGGCAGCTGGGTCGGAACCGTGACGATTCAGCGTGACGGGCAAGCGCCGACAAGCGGCCCCGTCACGTGGACGTTCGTCGTTGTGTCCGGGACCAATCAGCAGACGTTCAACGTCACGATCCAGTCGCAGCACGCCTGGTTGCCGATCACGACCACCGTGACGAGCGCCATCACGCCATCGAACCAGCCGCCGGCGCGGGTGAGCACCCAGGGCAGCTACGCGTCCCCTCGAGGTTGCACGGGGAGCCTCCTGAGCGTCGGGAACGCGGAGGCACGTTCCATCGAGGCGGACTTCTCCGGTGTGGACTGCCCGTCGCCAGAGGGCTCGACCTTCACTGGTCGCGTGTCGCTTACCAAGAGCGGAGGATAGCGGAGCCGTGGACGTCCTGGATCGTGCAGCGCCGCGGATCTTTTTGCTGTCCGCCTTTCGGGCGGACGACACGGTGGCCGTATTCCTCAAGTCGTACGCCACCGGCGCTGTGGCCCAGCGTGTCGTCAGCCGTGACCTGGCGGCGAGTGATCGGTTCCTCGCGTGGCTGCGAGCTCTGAACGCCGCGCGGTGGAACGTCTACGTCTGCGTCAACGCCGTGGATGGTCGCCTCCGATCACGTGCGCGTCGCGCCGTCGTTGACGTCAGACACCTGTTCGTCG
>Ga0073904_10003464_pt1 | contig 11907 bp, 8 predicted proteins | sample KloWWTrecipitate_FD_66668 | JGI IMG/M metagenome (GOLD analysis project Ga0073904, IMG submission 66668) | Active sludge microbial communities from Klosterneuburg, Austria, studying microevolution and ecology of nitrifiers - Klosterneuburg... | ecosystem: Engineered > WWTP > Aerobic digester >... | reverse complement strand
CCATCACTCACTCCATGTAACGAGCCAGCTTAGGCAGAAATCGCTGTTATAGTCATCACCCGGAATAGGGCCCCTGCAGCCCCAGCTTCTCCAGCAGCGCCGCATGCTCATTGCCGGCCTTGATCAGGGCCGCCCCATGACGTTCGATCAATTCACGCCGCCGCTCCGGATTGACCGTCGCTGACAATGCGCCCCAGATGGCAGCCATCGCTTCGGCAGTCCTGCGGGCCTGGGCAAGTGCCTCGGCATCCTCCGTCGCGCGGGCCAGATCGAGTCCAGTCACCGCGCCAACCCCGTGCACCGTGCGCGCCCCCGCACTCACATAGCCCGCCGGCAACTGCCCCTTGAGGTTGGTCACCGCCTTGAACTGGATAAGGTCAAAAATCTGGTCCACCGCCTGCTTGGCGCCCTCGACGCGCGACAGGTGCTCCGTGTCGGCCGCCGCATGGGGCAGCAGTTCCATCTTGCCCCGGTGGCGCGCTTCCATCTCGCGGTAAGGCACCATGGGTCCGCTCAGTGCCCCCGTCTTGGCGTCCCTGAACAGGTCCGCATCGATGCAGGCATACCGCACCTTGCCACTCTGCAACGCCCCGTCCAGCGCCTTCGCATCAACAACTTCGCCACGGTCATAATTGATCACCACCGCCCCGTTATTCATGACAGCCAGAACTTCGGCCCCCACCACGCCGGCGTTCACATATTTTCCGGTGGCCGCATTGAGCGCCCCGAGTCCCGTATGCGGGCTGATAAAATCAGCGCCGCGCGCCGCATCCTCCGCTGTGGAAGCAAACTCAAAGCCTTCCGATTCAATCCATTCCTGATGCCGCGGCCGCGCATGGATGGAAACCTTCATGCCGAAGGCCCTGCAGAGCTTGGCCACTTCGCGCCCAATGTTGCCGTATCCGATAATGGCGATCTTCTTGCCTTCCAGCTTTTCCGTGGGAAAATCCTTGAGGTGGCGCGCCGTATCAAAATCACCGGCCACCACCCGGGCATGCAATTCATCAACCGCCAGGTCCGGCGCCACTTTCAAAAGTGCCTTCATCACCATCTGCGCCGTGGCGCGGCTGTTGAAGCTCGGCGTGTTCATCAGCACCGCCTCGCCGCCCTCGCCATTGCCGCCGCCCCATGTGGCGCAGGCCATGTTGCCGGTCCCGGCCCCGATGCGCACCCCGCCAAGTTTGAATACCGATCCCTTCGGCAGATGCGTGGCCGCCGCGATCACCGCGTCATACTGGCCCGCATTCGTGATCGGCAGCAATTCCGCCTCCGTGCCGAGTTGCGGCTGGTAAAAGAAATGCAGCTTGCCCTTGGCAAGCTTTCCCTCATCACCCAGCGGGCCCTCATGAAACACCCCGCCCTTCGCTTCGATATGTTTGCGCACCGCGCTGTGATCCGGCTTGCCGTCTTTTCCGGGCTTGAGGCCAACCAGGTCGCACACCAAAATCTTGTAGGCCCTTGTCGGATCATCCGCCCGTTGCCGCCCGCCCGCATCATTGGGCGGCGGAAATTTCTCGCCAAGCGCTGCGAGCTCTTCCTCCAGCACCAGGATTTTCGCCCGCAGGTAAGCGTAGTGCAGATTGTCGAGCAGCGCAGTCACGTCTTCCGGCGCGCGGATGCCGCCAATCCAGGCCCGGTAATCGCCGGGTGTTCCCGGAAAGGCGTTCACATAGCGCGCCACATCGAGCCCGCGTTCGTGCGAACCGTCCGGATGGGTAAGGCCTTCATAACCCAGAATCTGCTTCGAGCGCGCAATGATCCGCGCGTGAATAGCCGCATCGCTGATGTCCTTGTCGTTCACCTTCAACAGCGTCACCGCCGCGCCCCGCCGCTCCGGTTCGGCCACCCCAAGCTCCAGCAACGGATGCGCCGCCACCCACTCATTGATTGCCGTGCGGTTGGCAATGGAGCGTCGGTTGAGCTCGGAAACCGGGCCCAGCCGCCGCTCTGACCGCAGCAGTCCAAAAGTCGTTTCGGCAAAGGCCAATGTGCTGTAGGTGTTGATCACGCCGCCCAGCATCTTGTCCTGCGCCGGATCATAGATCGGCCCCGCGTTCACGCTGCGCGCGCCCGTCAGCGGGCGCTTGGCATCAAGCGGTGCCACGATTTTCAGTTGGCGGGGAATTGCCCATGACGGATTTTTCTGATTGGCCTCGATGAGGGCCAGTGCCTGCGGTGTGAAGGAGGCAACATAGTATCCCGAAATGCCGCCAATGGCTTTCTGGAACGGCATGAACAGGCAGCACTCGCTCACCACCCGGCGCACGATCGCCTCGCCCCATGGCATGGCCCCCAGCATCGACGTGGCATCGAGCACCGCATGATGCTCCGCCGGGTTGCGTTCAATCCAGTCCAGAAGATTCGTGATATCCGACAGAGTATAGGTCGTGGCCCCGGTCGTTTCATGGCCCACGCCCACGAAAATCTTGATCCCCATGTTCTCAAGCTGCTCGGCGGAAGGAATCGTCCCTTCGTCCCTGGCAAAATGGATGCGCTTTTCATTGCCGCTGCGCGCATAGCGCTGCAGTTCAATGATCTGGGCTCCCCAGGATTGGCGGAAAAATCCGCCGGCCTTGGCCAGGTCCGATTCCGGTTCCGGCGTATCCACAAACACATGCTGGCTCTCGTCCGTGGCGTTCATCATGTGCATGAGGCACACTGTGAAGCCGCTGTGCCCGCCGCCAAGCCCCACCGCCATCTTGTTGGTTTTGGGAAACTCGAAATAGCGGTGAATCTCGCGCATCATGTCGGCGAGGAATTTGTCCGCCGGATAGCCCCGGTGCATGCTCCGGCCGATTTCCGCCACGGTGAAGGGCCCGAGATCGCGCCCCTTGTCGTCCAGCTTGCGGTAGTTCTTTTCAAGCCATGCTTCGAATTCGAAGCGCAGCAGGCGTGAGGCTGCTTCATCCGTGGTGGCGTCAGTGATCGGGCCCACGCCGAAGAACTGGTTGGAGGTGCGCTTGGGCGGCCCGCCCGCCGTGGCTTTGAGCGCCGCCAGGCGCTGGTTTTTCAGATCGTCGATCTTCGCCATCATAACATCTCCGGATTTGCGGGACATTACTATGGGTGATCGTGCCAGCGCCGCTCCCCAAATGCGTCATAATCGCGGGGGTTTGCGCCGTTCAGATGTTTTGCCGCGTCTGCGCCAGTTCCGCCTGGCCCACATTGAAAGGCATTTCCTCGATTTCAATGGACTGGCTGACCGAAGCGCCATCGGTAACGCCGATCACGTCGATGATCTGGTCAACCTTAACATAGGATTGGCTGCCGCGCACCACCGTGACCGTGACTGTCTTGGGAATTGTCGGCACGAGAAACAGCATGCTCTGTTGCACCGTCACATCAACCTCGCCTTCCGGGAAGGTTCCCGCCACAAACGAGCCCGCCCGCATGCGGCCATAGGACTTGTGCGCCATGGACACGAACGGGTCTTCGCCCCGCTGGCCCAGCTGGGTCAGCGGCCGGTACACATAGATGATTCCAGTATTCTTGGCGCCTTCGATGCTGTTGGGCACATACCGCGCCCCTTCCGCCGCACAGCCGACAAGCGGCAAAGTCATTACCTGCAAGACTGACCGACGCGTAATCAAGCCACTCATGAACCGCCCCACCCGAATCACTGAGGTGATGAGAAGGACAATTTAAGGCCGCAATGCGGCAGGCCCCTGTGGATAACCTATTCGGTGGCAACCAGCTTGCCGGTAAACAGCACAGGTCCCGTTGCCTGGCCTGTGGGCGAGCCGCCTTCCGGCTCAAGGCTCACGGCAAACAAGGTGTCGTTCAACGCCGCCGGATCGATTTTACCAAGCGTGCTCGCCGGAATGCGGAACGAGGCGTCGATCACGCCCAGCGACTGCGGCTTGTCACGCCCGGCGCCGACGGCCCACAGCTCATAGGATTTCCCGGGCTGCGGCGGCGCGCCAACCGTGCGCACGCTGATGCTGCCGCTGGCCAGATCAATGGAGGCAAGAAACGCCGGACCAGGACCTTCCGCCTGAAGCACCGCCACATAACGCTGATCCGTGAGTTGCGGCTCCGGCGTGCCGACGAATATGAAGGCCGCCAGTGACGCGGCAATGGCGCTTGCGCCTAACGTGGCAAGCCGCCAGGCTGAGGCTTTGCGTTTCCACGTGACCACGGTTTCCGAATTCACCGCATCCCCGGCAATAGCCTTCATCACCGCACCACGGATCCGCGGCGGCGCTGCCACCGGTTCAAGCGCCAGGGCCAGCGGTATGAGCCGGCGTTCCCATGCCGCCACCATTCCCGCAAATTCCGCGTCACGCGCCATCAGGGCTTCCGCCTCTTGCCGTTCCGCAGGCGGGAGTGACCCAAGGGCGAATTCGGCCGCCAGTTCATCCCTGTCTTCGGGTTTAGCCATCGAGGCAATCCTTCAACACTGTAAGACTCCGCCGCAACAGGGTCTTGATGGTCGTGGCGGGGCGCTTGTACTGGGCTGCAAGCTCATCCCGGGTCCAGCCCTGATAATAGGCCAGCAGCACCATGTCCTGGCGCTCCTCCGGCAGAAGCTTGAGGCATTTCTTGAGACGGCTGAGATCCATGGTCAATTCCGCCTCCGGCATCACTGGCACCGAATCGGCGGCTTCAAGTTCCTCAGCCCGCGCCGACATGCGCTCGGCGAATCGGCGCTTGAGGTCAATTGCTTGGTTGCGGGCAATGGCCGCAAGCCAGGCTGTGGGCCGCAGCGATCCCGCCTCATAGGATGCGGCCCGTTCCCAGACCTTGATAAATGCTTCCTGCAAGGCCTCTTCGGCAAGTTCCGGCTTCTTCAAAACACAGCGCACGACCGCAAACAGCTTGCCAGACGTAAGGTCATAAAGACGGCCGAAAGCCTTTCTGTCACCGTTTGCAACCAAAGGTAGCAAAACATCCAATTCGCTCTCTATGGTTTCGTAAACGCTGTTCATAACCCCACTTACGGCTGATTTCGCCCGATAGTTGCACGTTTCCCGCCCAAGATAAACGCCAGATGAACGGAACATTCAGCTTGGGTTCGAGTTTACTTCGGTATGTTGGGTTCAAGATCGAAATACACGAGAGGAAACCACATTATGATCCGCTACACCTTCTTTGTTCTCACAGTCCTTGGATCGGCCGCAACTGCAATTGCTGCCATCGCCCCTGCCAGTGACATGCCCTCGGCAAATGCCAAAAATGTCACGGTTATCCATATGAACCAGGCTTTCCCTGTTTACGGCCCCATCGTTGTTGAGCAGTGCGCCGTTGAGAACTGCTCCGACGCGAAGGCCTGATTGAACGGCCCAGTCTAACCCGCTGGGCATCGGAACCGGGGTTCGGGAATGGCAACTTATATCCCTCCCCTCTCGTAAGGTGGTCATGACCAACCCCGGTTCCAAAAATCTCCCTCCCCAAGCACGATCCCCTGCAAATGTCCTGCTTGCAACTCAAAGGCCCCGGCAATCCCCGGGGCCTTTTCTTTTGCCGCCCCTGCGGGATGGTTTTGAGCCGAATCTAAACGCCAGATGAACGGGCCATTCAGGCTCCATTCCAAAGCGAAGGGGTAATTTGTTCTTAACGCTGCACACAGTCTCTGGAGGAGACACAAAATGAAGACCCTGATCGCCACCGCAACCCTCACCATCATGTTCCTGTCGGCCGGCGCCTTTGCCGGGAACGACATCAAGATGGCATCCGGTGCCAAGCCCCAGGTGAGCAACGTGACCGTGATCCTCAAGAACGGCCAGTGGCCGGTAAAGGGCCAAACCAGTTTCGACGCCTGTTCCGTCAGGCGTTGCCTCGACGCCTAACCAGTTTCACCCTCAACCTTCGCAAGAGGGCTGAGGGACAGGAGGCAGGTGGAGTGGATCAACAGCCCCCTCTCAAGCCGCTTCATTCTGCTTCCTGTCCCATCTTCTTCAAATCCGGAGCCTGAAATGTTCAAGACCATTGCCGCAACCCTTGGAATCCTTCTTCTGGCCTCCACCGCCGGGCAAGCTTCGGTGCGCAATTTCTTTGCCCCCGCTGTCGACGGTTCACGGATTGACAACTGCCTGAGCGGCAAGGCCGAATGCGGCAAGCCCGCCGCCGACGCTTTCTGCGTAAAGGAAGGCTTCTCCGAATCCATCCTCTTCCAGCGTGAAGCCGCAAGCGCCACCCGCCAGCTCGGCTCCGATACCATGTGCGAGGGCGAAAACTGCGTAAGTTTCAGGCGAATCAAGTGCATCGGACCGGCGGAAACCGCTGGTTTGACGCAAAACTGATAACTCGCCGGAAAAGCTTGGAATCCGCCCCGTGATTGTGTAGGGAACCCCAAATCGGGTTTCCTCAAAACATGCCAAAACGTACAGATATAAAATCCATTCTCATCATTGGGGCTGGCCCTATCATTATTGGCCAGGCCTGCGAGTTTGATTATTCCGGCACCCAGGCCTGCAAGGCCCTCAAGGCCGAGGGCTACCGCATCATCCTGATCAATTCCAATCCGGCCACCATCATGACCGACCCGGACTTGGCCGACGCCACCTACATCGAGCCCATCACCCCGGAAGTCGTGGCCAAGATCATCGAGAAGGAACGCCCCGACGCCCTGCTCCCCACCATGGGCGGCCAGACCGCGCTGAACACCGCTCTCACCCTCAACAAGATGGGCATCCTCGAAAAATTCGGCGTCGAGCTCATTGGTGCCAAGGCCGAAGCCATCGACATGGCGGAGGATAGGGAATTGTTCCGCGAAGCCATGAAACGCATCGGCCTCGAAACCCCGAAATCCATGCTCGCCAATGCCTCGGAGGCCAAGGACGAGGACAAGGCCTTCTTCCTCGCCGAAACCAGCCGCCTGAAATCCGAAGGCGGCGATATCGCGGCCTTCGAGCGCGGCTGGGCCGACCGCGAACCCGAGCGCCTGAAAAAATACCGCAACCGCGCCATGGTCGAAGCTTTCGAAGCCATGCTCACCATAGGCTTGCCCTGCATCATCCGCCCCTCGTTTACGTTGGGCGGAACCGGCGGCGGCATCGCCTATAACCGCGAGGAATTCTTCGACATTGTCGAATCGGGCCTCGATGCCTCGCCCACCGCCGAAGTGCTGATCGAAGAGTCGGTGCTCGGCTGGAAAGAATATGAAATGGAAGTCGTTCGCGACAGGAACGACAACTGCATCATCGTCTGCTCCATCGAAAACGTCGATCCCATGGGCGTACACACCGGCGATTCCATCACCGTAGCCCCGGCCCTGACGCTGACTGACAAAGAATACCAGATCATGCGCAACGCCTCGATTGCGGTGCTGCGCGAGATTGGCGTCGAAACCGGCGGCTCCAACGTCCAGTTCGGCGTGAATCCCGCCGATGGCCGCTTGGTTGTCATCGAAATGAACCCGCGCGTCTCGCGCTCCTCCGCCCTTGCCTCAAAAGCAACAGGCTTTCCCATCGCCAAGATCGCCGCCAAGCTTGCAGTTGGCTACACGCTGGATGAATTGGCCAATGACATCACCGGCGGCGCCACCCCCGCCGCCTTCGAGCCGACGATAGATTACGTCGTCACCAAAATTCCGCGCTTTGCCTTTGAAAAATTCCCCGGCTCGCAAGCCATTCTTTCGACCGCCATGAAGTCGGTCGGCGAAGTCATGGCCATCGGCCGCACCTTCCAGGAAAGCGTGCAGAAAGCCTTGCGCGGCCTTGAAACCGGCCTCAGCGGTTTCGATGAAATTGAAATCCCGGGCCTTGGCGAAGGCGACGACAAGAACGCCATCCGCGCCGCCCTGGGAACGCCAACCCCCGATCGCCTGCTCATCATCGCCCAGGCCTTCCGCCATGGCGCCACGGTCGAACAGATTTTTGCCTCCTGCAAGTATGAGCCCTGGTTCCTCCGCCAGATCGAAGAATTGGTGCAAACCGAAGCGAAGTTCCGCGCCAACGGCCTGCCCAACGATGCGGTGAATTTCCAGAAGCTCAAGGCCATGGGATTCTCCGACAGGCGCCTCGCGGCATTGGTTGGCGTGGACGAAGACAAGGTCCGCAAGCATCGCCACAAGCTGAATGTGCGCCCCGTCTTCAAACGCATCGATACCTGCGCGGCCGAATTCGCCTCGCCCACCGCCTACATGTATTCAACTTATGAAACGGGTTTCATCGGCCACAACGGCAATGAAGCGAAGCCCTCTGACAGGCAAAAGGTCATCATCCTCGGCGGCGGGCCAAATCGCATCGGCCAGGGCATCGAGTTCGATTACTGCTGCTGCCATGCCTGCTTCGCGCTCCATGACGCCGGCTATGAATCCATCATGGTGAACTGCAATCCGGAAACCGTTTCCACCGATTACGACACCTCGGACCGTCTCTATTTCGAATCCCTCACCATCGAGGACGTGCTCGAAATCATTCACGTCGAGCAATCCAACGGCGCCCTGAAAGGCGTCATCGTCCAGTTCGGCGGCCAGACGCCGTTGAAGCTCGCAGGAAAACTGGAAGAGCTCGGCGTTCCCATTCTCGGCACCACGCCCGATGCCATTGATCTTGCCGAAGACCGTGACCGTTTCTCCAGGCTTCTCAAGAAACTGAAGCTGCGCCAGCCCGAGAACGGCATCGCCCGTTCCGCCGCGGAGGCCAAGAAGATCGCCCGGAAAATCGGCTTCCCCGTGGTCATCCGCCCCTCCTATGTGCTGGGCGGCCGCGCCATGGAAATCGTCCGCGACGACGACCACCTCCAGCGCTACATCACCGAAGCCGTAGTCGTCTCCGGTGACAGCCCGGTGCTGATTGACAGCTATCTCTCCAACGCCGTCGAGGTTGACGTCGACGCCATTTGCGACGGCAGGGAAGTGTTCATCGCTGGTGTGATGGAACATATCGAAGAAGCTGGCATCCACTCTGGCGACAGCGCCTGCTCGCTCCCCCCCTATTCCCTGAAAGCCCCCGTCATTGCCGAAATGGAGGCCCAGGCCAGGAAAATGGCCCTGGCACTGAATGTTGTTGGCCTGATGAACGTGCAGTTCGCCATCAAGGATGATCTGGTCTACGTCCTCGAAGTGAACCCGAGAGCCTCGCGCACCGTGCCCTTCGTGGCCAAGGTCATCGGTATTCCCGTGGCCAAGATTGCTGCTAGGGTCATGGCGGGCGAAACCCTCGCCAGCTTCAAGCTGGTCAACAGGAAGCTCGCACATGTCGCTGTAAAGGAAGCGGTTTTCCCCTTTAACCGCTTCCCCGGCGTGGATGTACTCCTTGGCCCCGAGATGCGTTCGACCGGCGAGGTCATGGGGCTGGACAAGACCTACGACATGGCCTTCGCCAAGAGCCAGCTTGGCGCCGGCATGCGCATTCCCCAGTCCGGCACCGTCTTTGTCTCGGTCAATGATCCCGACAAGTCCAAAATCCTTCCCGCCATACGCAAGCTGGTGGACCTGGGCTTTGTCATCAAGGCCACCGGCGGCACCCAGCAGTTCTTTGAAAGCAAAGGCATTCCCTCTTCCAAGATCAACAAGGTCCTGGAAGGCAGGCCCCACGTGGTGGACGCCATCAAGAACGGCGAAATCCAACTCGTCCTGAACACCACGGAATCCAAAGCGTCCGAGTCCGATTCAAAATCCATCCGCCAGACTGCCATGCTGCAAAAGGTGCCCTACTACACCACGCTGCCCGGCATCCTCGCTGCCACCAAGGCCATCGCCGCGCAAAAGGCCGATACCATCCGGGTCCGACCGTTGCAGGATTACTTCAGTTAGCATCCCTCGGCGAAAGCTTAAGATCGCCTTAATTGCAGCTTTCCGGCATTAAGCCGCATTTAAGCATGAAACAGATGAAACGCGCGCCGGATGGCCTATTTGGGGCATTTCCCCGGTCTCACCCTCACTTTTAAGCCCGAATTTACAACTCGCCCCCAACTTGGACTTATGAAAAGACGGGGACACAGCAACACGCCACAGGCAAACCGATGAACATCCGCGCCCGCCTGATGTTTCTGGTTATGCTCGCGACCTTGCTGCCTGCGGCCCTCATCGGTCTCCGTTTTATCCATGACCGCGTCGAACACATCGAAGTGGCAAAGCGCAATCTTGAGCAGGCTGCCGATAGGCTCGCGTTGAGAATTGACAGCAGCATATTGGGGGCGACGCAGCTCCTTTATGGGTTGGCCCGCGCCAAGGACCTCGAAACAAACGACAGGATGGCCTGTTCGTCCTTTCTGTCCACTGTGCGGGAAGCCAAACCGCAATATACCGGCATTTTGACGATTACGCCGGAGGGCCAGCTCTTCTGCGATTCTCTGCTCACTGGACGCAACCTTGATCTTCGTGACCGGGGCTATTTCAAGAAGGCGCTGGAAACCACCAACGGCGTGGCGCTGGAACCGGTTTTTGGAAAGTTGACAGGCGTGGCAGTTCTGCAAATCGCCTATCCGGTCCGTTCGGATGCTGGCGACGTCAAGTTCGTCCTTCTGGCATCGCTGAACCTCGAAAGTGTCGTAAAGCAATACATGAGTGAGTATCCACAGGCAAATTTCGAGATCGCGCTCACGGATAACGAGGGCAAGGTGCTGGTTGGGCAGCCATCCCCGAGCTGGAAGCACCGCATCGGCCAGTCAATTGCCGATACGAAAATTTTTCTGCTTTCGAAAATGTATCAGGGAGATGCTGCACAGGAACTGCCCGGCCTGGACGGTACCCGTCAGGTCTGGGCGTCCGCAGGAATTCCTGAAGTTAAGGCGTCGGGTCTGCATGTGATGGTCGGAACGGCGCGGGACAACCTGTTGAAGTATCCAAACCAGCGCTTCTATCAGAACCTTGCACTCCTGCTGGCATTTTCCCTGGTACTGTTTGCTGGCATTTGGAGAATGGCAGATCTTGGCATCCGAAAGCCCGCCTTGAAAATTTCCACGATGGTCGAAAAGCTTGGTCGCGGCGATCTGGGCGCGCGTATCGCAATGCCTTTTCCACGCGGCGAGATCGGCGGGCTCATGGCCGCCCTGAACAGCACGGCCGAAGCCCTCGAGCGTCAGCGCAACGATATTGTCGACCTCAGCTCAAAGGTCAGCGCCAACGAAGCTGAACTCCACGATCAATACATCATCAGCGAGTCCGCATTCAACAATATGTCCCAGGGATTGTGCGTTTTCAGCGCAGACCGGCGCCTGGTCACCTGTAACCGCCGCTTTATCGAGCTTTATGGCCTGACTGAAGAAATTGCCCGGCCGGGGACATTGCTGACAAATATCCTTGCCCATCGCGTGCAAGCCGGCAGCTTCGACAAGAATCCGGAAGCTTACTTGCAGGATCGCATGGATATTGTGGCACAGAATACGCATCGGATTGATGTCATCGAGCAGGCAGATGGCAGGACGATTGAAATTGTTTTTGATCCGTTGCCAGGGGGCGGTTGGATCGCTACCCATGAGGATATTACTGCAAGGCGTCAGGCAGAGGCGCGCGTCATCTACCTTGCCAGCCATGACTCGTTGACCGACTTGCCCAACCGCACACACTTCCACGACCGGCTGGAGGCCGCTTTGAGCGCCATTACCAGAGGTGGCGGCCTCGCGGTGCACAGCATCGATCTTGACCGCTTCAAGGATGTCAACGACACGCTCGGCCATCCTGTAGGGGACAGTTTGCTTCAGGAGGTCGCCAAGCGCCTGCAGGCCGGAATCCGCGAGGGAGACTTGGTTGCAAGGTTGGGCGGCGATGAGTTCGCCATTATTCAAATGAACATCGAGAGGCCCGAAGCGGCGAGTGATCTGGCTCAGCGCTTAATCCAAAGAATTGCGGCACCCTACATGATTGACAGCCACCATATCGAGGTTGGCGCCAGCATCGGGGTGACGGTCGCCCCGGTTGATGGGCTGGACGTTGACCAGTTGCTGAAAAACGCAGACCTGGCGCTCTATCGCGCCAAATCACAAGGCAGGGGAACATTCTCGTTCTTTGAACAGGAAATG